>WNFF01000743.1_pt1 | contig 43051 bp, 44 predicted proteins | sample 5400441 | NCBI WGS metagenome assembly WNFF01 (sample SAMN13153345, study PRJNA577476) | soil metagenome | isolation source: 120 cm saprolite under Douglas fir tree site 2 hole 3 replicate 1 | place: USA:California | collected 2015-04-18 | reverse complement strand
ATCTGTGCTGACCTTGAAGTTAAGCAAATTGTTGCAACCGGGAAAAATGGCAGGACAAACGATCGGTGGAGCAGTTATCTGCTGGCTGGAAGAATGTATAGCGCCAAGCGTAAAGCTCAGTTCGTTTTTCTGCGCGGAAGCGCAGGTTGTTAGTGCGCACAAGAAAATGAAAAGAATGAATGGTCCCGCGGTCTTTCTGTGCATGAAAACGTTCTCCTTAGCTCAACCAGGTCCTTGAGATGGACTCCGGTTTCACTGATTCCACTTTGAAGGAGCACGGACCACCCATACAAGCGACATTGTGCGGCAAGAAGCCTTGCCATCCAATATCGCCACGCGCCGGAAGAAAGAAGGGACGCTAAACCAGCGCAATAACGTCGATTTCCACAGAGACGTCCTTCGGCAGTCGCGCTACTTCAACCGTGGAACGTGCAGGAGGAGCATTCTTGCAGACTTTTCCGTAGACCTCATTCATCTGTCCGAATTCGGACATGTTCTTCAAAAACACCGTGGTCTTAACCACTTTCTCCCAACTGCTGCCCGCAGCCGCCAGGATGGCCGCCAGGTTCTTCAGCACCTGCTCAGTCTGCTGTTCGATCCCGCCGCTGACGATGGCGCCCGTCGCCGGATCGATGGGCACCTGGCCGGAAATGAAAACAAATCCGTTCGCCTTGATGGCCTGTGAATAGGGTCCGATTGCGCCGGGCGCGTTGGAAGTGGAAACGGCGTCGCGAGTAAAGCTCATGAGTGCCTCTGAGTTGGCAGGATAAATGACTTAGCAGAATATCAAAAGAGCATTCAGCAGTCAGCATTCAGTCCCTGAGCATTCTCAAAGCCCGCGTCACACGAAGAATGAGCTCAGTGATAAACGAAAATGTTAAGGGGCTGAGTGCTGAGTGCTCCGGGCTACGCCTTATTCAGTCTCTGCACATCATGTATCCCGGGAATTTTGCGCAGGCCGTTGATTACGCGCTCGAGGTGTTTTACGTCTTCAATGTCGATCACCATGTCGATGGTGGCCTGGGCGTCGGCGGTGCGGGCTTCAATGTTGCGGATGTTGGTATTGTCGTCGCTCACTACCGCGGTGAGTTGCTTGAGCATTCCCGCGCGGTCATCACAAAACACGGTGAGCTTTACCGGATAGGTGCCGCGGCCATCTTCTTGCTTGCCTATCTTGCGCATGATCGCCGGCTTCGCCCATTCCACGGCAATCCTGCGGTCGGTTTCATACATTAAGTTATTGACGTTCGGACAGCTTACCGCGTGCACCGCCACGCCCTTCCCGCGTGTGACGTAGCCGACAATGGCTTCGCCGCGAATGGGATTGCAACATCGCGCGCGATAGACCAGGAGATCGTTGTAGCCTTTGACCTCGATGGCGGCGGTTTCCGCGCTCTGTCCAAAGACCCGCCGGATGACTGTTCCCAGAGTGCTGGTGTTCTTGGGCTGCTCATCCGTGGTTGGTGTTTGCTCGCTGATGCTGGGCGCCAGCTTGCCGAGGATCTGGCGCGCGGAAAATTTTCCGTAGCCAATGCCGGCCATCAGGTCCGCTCCGGAAGAAACGCCATATTCTTGCGCGATGATTTCAAGCTTTTTGTCGTCAAAATCCTTCATCGCCAGGCGGTACTTGCGGGCCTGCTTCTCGATCAGCTTTTTGCCGATCTCAATGGCCCGCTCGCGCTGATGTATGTTGAGCCAGTGCCTGATCTTGTTGCGCGCGCGTGACGACTTGGTAAAGCCGAGCCAGTCGCGGCTGGGATTGTGCGCCGGCTGCGTCATGATCTCGACCACATCGCCGTTGCGCAGCTTGTAGCGCAGCGGCACGATGCGTCCGTTGACCTTGGCGCCAACGCAGGTGTGTCCGACTTCGGTATGAATCGCGTACGCGAAATCGATGGCGGTGGCATCGCGCGGCAGAATGACTACCTTGCCTTTGGGCGTGAAGGTGTAAACCTCTTCCGGATAAAGATCGACTTTGAGAGACGAGAGGAACTCGCTGGGATCTTTTACGTCCTGCTGCCACTCCACGACCTGGCGCAGCCACGAGAGGCGCTGCTCATCCTTGGCGCTGACCGGGCTGCCGTCTTTATATTTCCAGTGCGCCGCGATGCCGTCTTCGGCCATCTTGTGCATCTCTTCCGTGCGGATCTGCACTTCAAACTGGTGGCCGCTTTCCGTGATGACCGTGGTGTGGAGTGATTGATAGAGATTCGGGCGCGGCATGGCGATGAAATCCTTGATGCGGCCCGGCACCGGTCGCCACATTTGATGAATGGCTCCCAGGGAGGTGTAGCAGTCTTTCACCGACTTGGTGATGATGCGGACCGCGAGCAGATCGTAGACCTGGTCCACGGTAATCCGCTGGCGCAGCAGCTTCTGATGGATGCTGTACAACCGCTTGATGCGGGTTTCGACTTTGGCCTCGACGCCGTTTTCCTTGAGCTTCTTGTTGAGGATCTTGATGATGCCGGCTAAAAAAGATTCACCCGCTTTGCGGCGCGATTCCACGGCGGCCCGCACCTGGTCGTATCCAATGGAATCGACGTAGCGGAACGCCAGGTCCTCCAGCTCGCCACGCACTTTGCCCATGCCGAGCCGGTGCGCCAGCGGCGCATAGATTTCCAGGGTCTCGCGCGCGATATGCTGGCGGCGCTCTTCCGCAAGATGCTGCAACGTGCGCATGTTGTGCAGCCGGTCCGCCAGCTTGATGAGCACCACGCGGATGTCGTCGACCATCGCGAGCACCATCTTGCGTACGTTTTCCGCCTGGCGCTCTTCGCGGCTGGCAAAATCGATTTTTTCGATCTTGGTGACGCCTTCAACAATATGGACAACCTGGTCGCCAAACTCGCGGCGGATGTCGTCGTTGGTAACCGGAGTGTCTTCAATAGCGTCATGCAGCAGGCCGGCGGCAATGGCGGTGGAATCGAGCTTCATGTCCGCCAGCACGATCGCAACCTCGAGAGGGTGAATCAGAAATGGTTCGCCGGAAGCGCGAAGCTGGGCGCCATGGTGCAGGAGGGAGAATTCATAGGCCCGGCGGATGATTTCAAGATCGTCCGATGGACGATTTTGGGCGACCTTAGCCAATAGCTGCTGGAACTTGGCCGTCAGCAGCTTACCCGATGGACCTGGGTGCGGTTGTGTCGCCATATCCGATTATAGCTTGAAAAATCAGGTGGTTCCGCAGGATTGGCCGCGAATGTACGCGAAGAAACGCGAAAGATCAGGCGACCCAGGAAGCAGTTTTGCCTGGTTTTCAATTCGTGTTCATTCGCGTGCCTTCGCGGCTACTCCGGGCCGGGACCCGCCAGTGTGCTTTCCGGTGCGGAGATCAACTTCAAACGGGACATCTTTATCTGTGATGGCATCCCAGCCGAGACCGTACAACGTCTGTCCCTCGATCCGTGAAATAGAAATGCCTTCCCAAGAAAGCCGGCCGGTGGTCCAAGCCAAACCGGAAGACCCGACTGCCGAGATGTTGAGAAATCCGGCGAACAAGAGCAGGTTCTGTTCCGGCAGGACTCTCACATCCACCACTGGTTGCTGCTCCAAACGAAGCCACTGGCTGGGGTCCACGGTGTTGACCAGGTACCCGTAGCCGCCGGCAACCACGCACAACCAGTCGGCATGGGGAGACGAGAAGACGGCGTTCACCACCTTGTCGGAATCGTAGCCCAGCGAGAAGAAGCCGATCCACGCGCTGGCATAGCTGGGCGCAACGCGGAGATAGACCCCGTGGCGGTCCGCTTCTTCCAGCTCTGAGGGAAACTGATGGAAGCGCTCCAGAGGATTCACTAATCCATAGCTTTCCAGAACTTTGATCTGGTACGCGGCCGGAAAAGCGAACTCCTGGCGAATTGGCGGCGATTCCTTCACGTATACGCGCCTTGATGGTAACAAAGGCCAGCAACGAGAGCCGCTTAGCAACACCAGAAGCTCATCTTTCATCTGAAACGAGGTAAGCAGACCCTGTACTCAGATTCAGGTTCACCCCATGCCCGTCAGTGCTGTCGGCCCTCTTATCTTCTTTCTATCCATTCTTCTGACCGCCGCCCATTTGCTGGGATATCTGTTTGCCAGGCTGCGCCAGCCGAGAGTGATTGGTGAAATCCTGGCTGGAATTTTGCTGGGACCGTTTGTCCTCGGCAAGTGGACATTCTTTACACGCTGGCTGCAATTAAACGCGGACGCTCCGCAGAAGCAATCCGCTTTGGATTTCCTCTACTGGCTTGGCCTCCTGTTGCTGATGTTTCTCTCCGGCGCTGAGACCCGTACTCTGTTCCAGAAGCAGGAGCGCAAACAGATTGCCTGGCTGGCGGCGTTAGGCACCGGTCTGCCCTTTTTCGCCATGCTGCTCTTCTCGTCATTGTTGCCGCTGGCGTGGTTTATGGGCGCGAAATCAAATCGCGCGTCGCTACTGTTGGTAATGAGCATTGCCGTGGCGGTCACCTCCATCCCCGTGATCTCACGGATCTTTTTCGACCTCAGGATTCTGCATACGCGTTTTGCCCGCCTGGTGCTGGGAGTGGCTGTGCTGGAAGATATTGGACTGTGGGCGGTGCTGGCCGTGGCCACGGCGCTGGCCGAATCCAATGGATCGCCGACGCGCAAGATCGTAAGCCATATTGCCGTAACACTGGCATACTTCGCCGCGGGTCTTACGCTGCTGCCACGCGCGACAAAACGCGTGTCGAAATCGCGCTTCAATTTGCTGGCCACGAATTCGCCTATCACTTACACGCTGTTGATCGTCTTTGCCTACGTTGCCGTCGCCGGCTTGCTTGAGGTGAACCTGGTATTCGCCGCTTTTCTTGCCGGCTTTGCCGTCTCACGCAAACGATTGGGCGAGGCGCTGGAAAATATCCGGGACTTTTCCTTCGCGTTATTCATTCCTGCTTACTTCGCTCTGGTCGGTTACAAGCTGATCTTCGGCCAGGCATTCTCCGTGATCATGCTGCTGGCATTTCTGTCAGGCGCATGCGTGCTGAAGATAGTCTCGGTATCGGCGGGAGCGTTGTTCGCCGGCTTCAAAGGGCTCGACATTGTGAACCTCGCCATGGCTACGAACGCTCGCGGCGGCCCGGGCATTGTGCTGGCCAGCGTGGCCTATGAAGCAGGAATCATCAGCGCGGCTTTCTATACCACACTGGTCCTGGTTGCAGTGCTGACATCGCAAGCGGCCGGCGCCTGGCTGGAATTCGTCATGTGCAAAGGCTGGCCGCTGCTTTCCGGGGAAGACGAGACTATCGTTGTAATTCCCGAGCCCGTTCCCGGCACTCTGGCAGCGTGAGCAAGAGCACTCAGCATTCAGGTAGTGCCAACATCCTCTCCACAACATCTAACCAAGCAAGATTGAAACACAGCCGAGGACGGCTGTGCCACACGAGTCTCGTTGTGCTCTCGGGATTCTCAGCACTTAGTGATCCGCCTGGCTATTTGCTAATTGCTATCTGCTAATTGCTTCCTCAGATGCGTCTGCGTCATGCGGTCGTGCCAGCCGAGGCGGTCTTCATCAAAAAGGGCCCAGGCAAATCCCATCCCTAAGGAAACAGCGGACAGCGTACTGGCCAATGCGCGATAAGCTCGTGGAACAAGCGGAACCGGCTCTCCGCTAAAAGTGCAAAGCTCCAACTCAGCCATGCGCATTCCCGGAGTGGACTGCCCATAGACGAGGAAGACACACTGAAACAGCAGCCATAAGAAAGTACCGGTAAGCAGACCGCAGAGCAGCGCCTGACGGGGAAGTCCGGCGAAGGCGAGAAAGATTCCCGCAAAAAGAATGGTCGCGCCGAGAACGATACTGGTATCGACCATTCCCGAGAAAAGCCGCGGCATAAGAGGCGCAGCTTGCGGCGGCAGGTCCATGGCATCGGAGCGCCTGGGCTCTTCCGCTTGCAACTCGATGTCGGCGAAGGACGAGAGCAGGTCCAGTTGCTCGGCTTCCGGCGCGTAGAGAATTCTGGGCGACTCAATCACCGGCGCGGCCAACTCGAGGTCTTCCGGTCGTGGCGCCGGGGAGTGCTGTAATGATGGAACCGTGCGGGGGAATTGAATAATCTTGGGCTGTTCGGGACGAACAACGATCGCCGGCGCTGGCACCGAAGTCCGCAGAAAGGCCGCGTCTTCGGGAAAGGCAAGGCTCAGGCTTGCATCGGAATCGCCGCGTCTGCGCCTGCGCGCGCGATGTTGCTGCACTCGCGACGCCACCTCCTGGCGCCACGCCTGTTCCATCGCACGTTCCGCCGCGATCCCCGACGCCGGACGCTGCAAGGAAAGAGCAAATCGCTGTTCGCTATCGTCGGCCAATTCAGGATCAACAAGCACAGCGACGCGCGCATTTTCGTGCGCGCAAGGGGACGGCTTACCGCAGAGTGGGCATGCCATAGGTCGGGTTGTGAGTTCGCCAGAGAGCGGCGGGAAGCGGCCACGCTGCAAGACAATCTTTGCCTTTCGAAAACCGGCGTGTTAATTTGCCAGAGCCGGTTCCCTTACAACATGTCTTCCCGACTTAAGTTAGTTATCACAGCCACCATGCTTTGTCATCTGTTTATGGCGGCGCCGCTAGTTATCAGCCAGGCGCGCCCTGAAGCCGGAGACACGCCCAAGACGGCCCAGGCGCAGGCCGAGACGCGCAGCAAATTCGCCTTGAGCGCCAGTGAAGGCGAGCCCATCAACGCCACGTTCAACGAACTGGAGCGCAAAGGGGACCTCTATACGCTGCGGGGGAACGTGGAAATCGATTTCCGCGACTACGTGATGCGCGCGGACACCATCACCTACAATTCATCGACCGGAGACATTGAAGCCACGGGCAACGTGCAACTCGACGGCGGCTCGCGTGACGTCCACATCACGGCCACGCACGGCACTTACAACGCGCGTACCCGCACCGGCAAGTTCTATGACGTTGCCGGGACCACCGGCGCGCGCTTCAAAGGCCGCAACGTGGCGCTGACGTCGTCCAGCCCGCTGGCCTTTGCCGGCAGGGAAGTCGAGCAGACTGGCCCGGACCAGTACGTGATCCATCATGGCTCGGTCACGTCGTGTGAATTGCCGCATCCGAAATGGACCTTTACCGCGGAGCGAATTGTGGTTGACGTCGGCAATTCAGCGCATCTTTTCAATACCGCGTTTCGCTTGAAGGGCGTTCCGATTTTCTATCTTCCATATGCCTCGCCGCCGGTCGAGCAACTGGGCCGTCAGAGCGGATTCCTGATTCCCAGCATCGGTACTTCCTCCCGCAAGGGTACGATCCTGGGCGACGCTTTTTATTGGGCCATCAATCGCAGCATGGACGCCACGCTGGGCGCCGAGTATTTCTCCTCGCGTGGCTGGGCGCTGCACGAGGACTTTCGCGCGCGGCCGAGCGAGAAATCTTCGCTTACCTTCAACTACTTCGGCGTGATCGACCACGGAATTGCCGGACGCGTCTCCCCGCAAGGCGGCGAGGACATCAAGCTGAACGGCGAAGCCATCTTTCCCGGCGACGTTCGCGGCGTGGTCTCGCTGAATTATCTGAGTTCATTGGTATTTCGCGAGGCGTTTACGCCCAACTTCTCGCAAGCCGTGGATTCTGAAGTCCGCTCAACCGCGTTTCTTTCCAAGACCATTCAGGGCTTCTCCCTCAATGCGTTCTCTTCGCGTTACCAGAATTTCCAAAGCACTACGCCGGGCGACGTGATCTCGATCCTTCATGCGCCGGGGTTTGAGGCCGCCAGTGTTGACCAGCCAATTGCCTGGACGCCGATCTACTGGTCTTTCGACGTTGCCGGCGAGGGCCTGCGCCGCAGTGAACCTGGCTTTGACACGCCTAATCTGGTGGGAAGATTCGATATTCATCCCGACCTGTCACTGCCGGTTTTTTATCATGGATGGACGTTCCGTCCGGAAGTCGGGCTGCGCAACACTTTCTACTCGGAAGAGCAGTCGATCACCGGCGCGACCATCACTCCTATCCAGAAAATCCTGAACCGTCACGCGCTGGAAGGCGCGATCGAGTTGCGTCCGCCCACAGTGGCGCGGATCTTCGATCGCACTCTCTTTGGACGCAAGGTGAAGCATACGGTTGAGACGCGCATGGTTTACCGCAACACCAGCGGGGTAAATAACTTTGCCAACATCATACGGTTTGATTTTCGCGACATTCTGAGTGATACCAACGAGGTCGAGTACAGCACGACGCAGCGGCTCTTCCTGAAACGCTCTGATTGCGATGACGATGTGGATGCCAGCGCCGCGGCAGCGGCGGGACCGTCAAACTGCGCGCCCGCCGGCGCCAATGAGTTCATTACCTGGGAGGTGAAGCAGAAATATTTCTTCGACCCCACCTTCGGCAACGCTGTCACCAGTGGAAGACGCAACGTGCTGACCTCCACGGTTGACTTCACCGGCATCGCCTTCCTGACCGAGCCACGCCGCTTTTCTCCCTTGGTCTCGCGGTTGCGCGTACGCACCAGCCGCAACAGCGAACTTGCGTGGCAACTGGACTACGACACCAAAAAAGGCCGGATCAACGCCAGCAACTTCTATTCGCGGATGCACTTCAAGGATTTCTTCGTGGAAGCCAGCCACGCTTACCTGCTGGTGCCGGGCGAAGTAGTCATCAACTCGTCCGGAATGCAGCTTCCGGTGTGTGGTCCGAATGTTTTGGCCACGTGCGTCCAGACAAAATTCGACCAGATACGCGCGCTCATCGGTTACGGCAGCCCCAGTAAACGCGGCGTCAGCGCGGCGGTGAGTGTTGGCTTCGACTCCGCCTTCCATTTCGTGCAGTACTCTTCCAGCCAGGCGTCCTACAACTGGGACTGCTGCGGCGTCAGCTTCGAATACCGCCGCTTCGCTCTCGGCCCGGTGCGCAACGAGAACCAGTACTTCTTCGCCTTTACGCTGGCGAACATCGGGACCTTCGGCAAGTTCAAGCAGCAGCTGCGGCTGTTCTAGACGGGCGCTTAGCCGCGAATGCACGCGAAAAAAGCGCGAATTAACTACACTGAAGAAATGCTGCCCTTTGCGAACGCCCTGCGGCCGGTCGAAGTCGACTTCCCGCGAATAGAGATGGTAGCTGGCGCGAGCGTCGGCGTGAAACTGCGACCAGAGCTGGTTCAGCTCCAGTCCCTCGGTAATACGTCGCCAGACTCTGAAGGGATTTTGCCGGTGCGGATGCTGAGAGGCCATGGGAGAAGCTGCAATTATAGAAGCAACTCAGTTTGTTCGGCGATGCTGCGTTGTACCGGTAACGCAATCCGGAGCCGGCTGGAGCGGAGCTTCGCATCCTGGATGAACCAAGTGGTCTATGATGTATCTTCGACGGCGCATTCAAAAAATGCGCTTTCCGATCCTGTCGTCAAATCCCCGGCGTTCACTTGCGGAGGACCCATGATTCCACGTTTTGTCGCCGTTGCCGTGCTTGCTCTTGGAGCAGCTCTCAGTCAGGCTCAACCGTCCCTGCCCTCCGGTTTTCAAGCCAGGACGATCCACAGCCCTGAAGGGGCCGACATCTTCGTGCGCTGGGCCGGAAAAGGGCCCGTGGTCGTGCTGCTTCATGGATACGCGGAAAACAGTGACTCCTGGGCGCCGCTGGCAGCCGACCTCGTGAAGGACCACACGGTCGTTGTGCCGGACCTTCGCGGCATCGGCCGTTCATCCAAGCCGGTGGGCGGGTACGACAAGAAAACTGAGGCCAAGGACATTCGCGCTGTCGTGACCGCGCTGGGATATGACAAGACCGTCGTTGTCGCGCACGATATCGGCAACATGGTGGCCTACGCCTACGCTGCCATGTATCCGGACAAGGTTGAGCGGCTGGTTGTAATGGACGCACCGATTCCTGGGATCGGGCCGTGGGCCGAGATTCTCCAGACGCCCGGGGTTTGGCACTTCAACTTTCATGGACCGGATGCCGAACGGCTTGTCGCCGGCCGCGAGCGCATCTACCTGGACCGCATATGGAATGACTTCACCGGCGACCCCGCGAAGCCCGATGAGGCGACCAGAAATTTCTTTGCCGCCACCTATGCGCAGCCGGGAGGAATGCGGGCCGGATTCGCCCAGTTCGCGGCGTTCTCCCAGGATGCGGCGGACAACAAAATCTTTGCGCAAGTAAAGCTGACCATGCCGGTACTGGCCGTGGGCGGAGAGAAGTCGTTCGGTCCTTTGCAGGCGGTCATCATGCGCAACGTGGCCACCGACGTCCAGGAGGCCGTCGTCCCCGGCTCCGGACATTGGTTGATGGAAGAGCGCCCCACCTACACCGTGTCCCTGATTCGCAAGTTCATCGATTCTCCGCCGGGCTCCGGCGCAAGAGCCGCTGGCTCAAATGGCGACGCTACCGGCGAAGAGCGTCTTACCTCCGCGGAGTACAGGTTCCCTCAACACGGCAATCCCAATCAGGCAGTTCCGGAGTCGGCGGAATTGAGACGGTGATACTCAAAGGCAATCCCAATCAGGCAGGCGTGTACACCATCATGCTTCGCTTGCCTGCGCACACGCGCATCGCCGCGCATTCCCATCGTGATGACCGGGTCGCAACCGTGATTTCGGGCGCCTGGCACATCGGATACGGAGACAGCTTCGACGAGTCGAAACTTAAGGCGCTTCCCCCAGGCAGCTTCTATACCGAACCGCCCGGCCGTCCGCATTTTGCGCGAACCGGCGACGAGCCGGTCGTGGTCCAGATCACCGGATTCGGCCCCTCTTCAACCGACTATGTGGACCCGGCGCAAGACCCGCGCCGGCCCCACTAATCCCCGAAGCAGCGCCAAGACCTACTGGAAACGCAATGGTGACTTTGGAGTCAATGTGACTTGGTCACGAATGCACCATCGTGGGTTAAAATGCCACAGCCCCGAAGGAGTATCGTGAAACGACTAAAGTTCCTGGTTTGCCTGCGAAAGCAGGAAAGCAGCTATCAGAGGCAGAACGCTGCCGCTGCGCAGGAAGCCGCAAACCGGCTTGGCGTGGACGCACGCATTGAGTTTGCCGGAAGCGACGCGATTGAACAGAGCGACCAGTTGCTGAAAACCATCCACTCCGCGCCGGATTTGCGGCCTGACGGAATACTCTGCGCTCCCGCCGGGACCACGATGATGCAAGTGGCGCGCTCGGCCGCTTCCGCCGGCATTGGCTGGGCGGTCCTGAGTCGTGAAGTCGCCTATATTGAAGACCTGCGTCTCGGCTGTCCCACGCCCATGTTTTCCGTACGCATTGACCACAAGGAGGTCGGGCGGATACAGGCCAGGCAAATGGCCGCGTTACTTCCTCAAGGCGGCGTGGCCCTGTGCCTGCTTGGTCCCACCGCTCATCCCAATACGCAGGAGCGCTTGAATTCTTTGCTCAGCGTCAAGCCCGCCAACATTCAGTTGAAAACACTGACTGCGGATTGGACCCAGGAGGGCGCACGGAAAGCCGTGTCGCGCTGGTTGCGGCTGAGGACCCGGCACGACCCGCCGGTAAATCTGGTTGCGGCACAAAATGACGAGATGACAATCGGCGCGCGCGCGGCCCTGAAACAGGAAGTGCCCGCGGCGGAACTGGGCTCATGGATGCGGCTGCCTTATCTCGGCTCCGTCTGCAGTCCCGATACCGGCCCGGAGTGGATCCGCCAGGGTTTGCTCACAGCCTCGATCGTTAATCCGTCAACCGCCAGTGTTGCGCTGGAGATGATGGTGAAGGCAATCAAAACCAAAACGCAGCCGCCGGAGCGCACTCTGCTTTCGCCCACGTCCTGCCCGGAAATAGAAAAGTTACGTCCGCGATGATGTGCGGGGCTGCCGCCCGGCAAGCCCGCCTCCCTCTGTCGGTGAATGTCGCGATTTCGACCAAGATGTTGGCAATTCGCCAGTCAATCCGCGAACAAGCTTGTGCCATCTCGCCATCTCAAGAAACAAGACTCGCTCTTTCAATCAGTTGCGTCGCGTGCCGGTCGAGCGCCAGGTTTGGCACACCGGATGCTTATCATCCAAAGCAAAGGAGTAACTATGAAAACCGCTATAATTCGCACCTTGGCTATCGCGATGCTCGCAACGTCAATCTCGGCCTTCGCCGAGACGGGCGACAAGAAGAGCGCCGATACAGCCGCCTCATGCGACACCACAAAGCAACATGAGTCCAAGCAGAAAGCCAACGGCTCAGCCGAACAACAGAAGTCTCAAGGCGAAGACCAGGAGCAACGGGACCAGGACCGATTACTGCTGGGCATTTACGGATAAATCCAGCATCGTCACGAATAACGATCCAAGCCGGGTGACTGGAAAGCACAAGCTTAACCACCGCCACCCGGCGGGATTTCTCACTTCTTTCCAGTCGCTGCAAACTTGATAAAACGGAATGCCATATAGAAGGCGCTCAGCATGAGCACGCCGGGAACGGCGACCGCCACCGCGCCGGAGGCCAGCGTGTCTCCCTTGAAGGTGAAGGGTAAGTAGTCCGACGCTACCAGGCCGGCCACCGCCAGCACCAGGCCAAAAAAGCCGGAGAACACACGATGGAAGATCATTCCTCTCCTTCATCACGAACGCGAGTGGTTTTTGGATTCTAACCGATAGGGGCTTCGGTATCGTGGTAATGGAAAAATCAAGAGTGATGCGAACCCGCCAGCAGGAGTGGCGTGGCCCACGCCCAGAGCATGTTTGCGGAATCGGCGCGCTACGGACAGCCGCGCAAGTGGCGCTATTCTACAGCCCTCTTGCGGCCATCTTCTGCACCGTCGCACGCAGCCGCTGATAGTCTTCTTCATCAATCGCAATGAAGCGAAAAGCCAGGGAAGAAGACTTCTGCTTGTCCGGTGGATTCAGAAACTCCACCAGCCCCTTGACCGGTCCGGAAGGCGTCTCCAGGGCCAGTTCAGCGAGCGGCACAGCACCGATGTTGCCGCTAAACTCAGCGAGTCCGCCGGTCGTCGAAAGGGTGCGCAGTGTGGCCGATATGAGTCCGCGCCCAAGGTTGAACGTCACCGTACCATCGCAGGGCACGGAAACACGCGGGGCACGGGTCTTGCTGTGTAGGGAGGGAAAATGAGCCATAGGGGAATAGCATCCCACCATGGAGCCGGCCAGGGAAAGATTACCGACGCTGACGAGCGCCGGCAAATTGTCCGTTCCCGCATCGTACCGATGGACGGTAATTCTTGTTCCAACCGCCGTCCCAGGACCATCTCTTTAGAACGAAGGTGGGTTGGTAGAATCTTTTGCGGCAGCTTCGCGAATCGGGCCGAATGCAAACCGACCACGAGAGTATGGAGCGAGACATGCGGACGAAAGTTCGGTTCCTGGCACAAACAATGGCGATGCTGCTGTTAGTCGCCGACGTGAGCAGCACGTTATCGCCATCGGGAAGAACTTACCGCAGAGAGCGCAGAGAACGCAGAGGAACCAACGCCTTCAATTTCTCCGCGCCCTCTGCGTACTCTGCGGTAAGTGGCTTTTTGTAAGCCCCGAGTCATCCTCAGAATGGGGACATTTTAAAAGTGGTTTGACACTTCATCATTTTTCTCTTGACAATTCGCCTTTTCTTTGCTATAGTCTATATAGATTAGCCGCAACGGAGTTTTCCGTCTGCGGCATTTGGCTTTTTAGGAGGCAGGGATCCCAATATGTTGGGATCAAAACGGAGATATCGGCGTTCATCCCAAGATATTGCGATAATTGCGATTTGGGCTGCATTCATCTGGGATCGATCTGCGATATCCCATGGGATGTTCGTTGTTAACCCTTTTAGAATCCTAGATGGCGGATGGGAGGGGGGGTACCCCGGCTGCACAGCAGCAGGTCGGAAAAGACTTTTTGCCGCAGATGGAACGCGGATAGACGCTGATAAAAGCCTAGGTGGAGGAGTGGGAGCCAGTGGCTAAGAGCTAAAAGCCAACAGCCGATGCCCCGCATCTCACTTCCTTTACAATTTACCCATGGAATTGGCAGCCAAGCAGACACGATTGAGCGAAATCCTCACCGGGCTGGGACGCACTTTGATTGCGTACTCCGGCGGCGTGGATTCTGCTTATCTTGCCTTTGCCGCTCACGAAGCCCTGGCCGGCGGGATGCTTGCCGTGATTGCCGATTCACCCAGCCTGGCGCGGACGCACTTGCAGGATGCGATTGCCTTTGCCGGGGAGCAGCGGATTCCGCTTGAGGTAGTCCAGACCCAGGAGATGGAGCGGCCTGAATACGTCCGCAATGACGCTTCGCGCTGCTTTCACTGCAAAGACGAGCTGTTTATCGTGATGGAGCGTTTTGCCGAAGAGCACGACTTCCATTCGATCGCTTACGGAGTGAATGTGGACGACCAGGGCGATTTTCGTCCCGGCCAGATGGCGGCGCGGGATATCCGGGAGCTGGCGCGCCAGGCCGGGCTGCGTGTCTGGGAGAAGCCGGCTTCGGCATGCCTTTCTTCGCGGATCGAGTACGGACGCCCAGTCACCAGCGAGGCCCTGACTGCCGTGGAAAAGGGCGAGGACGCCTTGCGGGCCCTGGGCTTCAAACAGTTTCGGGTACGCCATCACGGCGAGCTGGCGCGGATTGAGATCGCGCGCGACGAGCTGCCGAAGGCGCTAAACGCGGCGATGTTTGCCGAGTTTTCCCGTATCTTCAAAGGCTTGGGCTTTACCTATGTAACGCTCGATACCGAGGGCTTCCGGTCAGGGTCAATGAATGCCGTGTTATCCGCTAAAACACTGGTCAAGCTGGGTTCCTAGCGGCCTTTTTTTCTGGAATCCCGAAACGAAGTGAGGGATCCATATAATCTTCGATGAAGTGTGAAGCGGACTTTCGTTACCCTTAGAGCCTTTGTAGCCGTATGTATCCCTCGCTGCGCTTCGGGATTGCAGAGAGAATCCCGATCACTATCTGAGTGGGAAAACCCGGCAGCCCAGTCATTCATGAGATAATTTCGCTAGTATTCCCGTATTAAAGGTGATTTCTTTTGAAAAAGATTAGCTCTTATAACGTCAATTTAGTGCTGATTCTGGCACTGTTCGGCGGCTGCAAAGCTCAGAGCGCCCCGGCGGCCGAACTTCCAGCTCTGAATCCGGATTCCGTGGAAAGAATCCAAACCGCCATTCGCAACCAGTACAACGTAGCCAGCCAGATCGGGATCGCCGTCTCCGCGCCCAAGGCCAGCGAAGTCCCCGGCTATGACCAGATCGTGGTGACTCTCAGCAGCGCCAACAATGAGAAGAAGACTACGTTCGACTTCCTGATCTCAAAGGACCGCAAGACGCTCGGCCATCTGGAGAAGGTGAATCTGGAGAAGGTCGAGCTGCCCAAGGAAGTGATGGCGAAGATGGGCCTGGAAGGAAGACCGGTGCGCGGCAACAGCGCCGCCAAAGTAACCATTGTGAGCTATGACGACTTCCAGTGTCCCTGGTGTTCGCGCATGCATGCCATGCTGTTTCCCGGCCTGCTGAAGGCGTATGGCGACAAGGTGAAGTTTGTCTACAAGGATTTTCCGCTGATAGAAATCCATCCCTGGGCGCTGCACGCGGCGGTTGACGCGAATTGCCTGGCGGACCAGAGCTCTGATGCCTATTGGGATTTTGCCGACTACGTTCACGGCAACCAGAAAGCCGTCTCCGGACACAATCCCGCGGAGGCTTTCACCAATCTGGACACCGCGGCCAGGGACCAGGCGGCAAAACATCATCTTGACGTGGAGAAGGCGAATGCCTGCGTTACCAAGCAGGATGAAACCGCTGTCCGCGCTTCTATGGCGCGGGCCGACAAGATGGGAATCGACTCCACACCTACTTTGTATGTGAATGGCTTGAAGCTTTCCGGACCAATGTCGGAAGAATCGCTGCACGGGATTCTGGACCGCGCTCTGGCCGACACTGGAGACAAAGCGCCGTCCATCAATGCTAAAAAATAGGCCCACAGTCCCGTCTTTGGGGACCATCTCTCATGGATTCGCTCGGAGGAACGTTTGATCCAGGTGCTAAAACCGTGGCGTAACGTCTCGCTCGTAGCGCTGGCTCTGTTCTCGCTCGCCAGCAGTTGCAACCGTCAATCCGATAAGGACGTATTGGCCAAAGTCAATGCGTATAAAGTCACGCGCTCGGAAGCGGACCGCGCCTACAACCGCCAGATTTCCGGCGCGCCGCAAAAACCCAGCGCTGAGGAAGAATCGGCGTTGCGGCTGCAGATCCTGGACCAGATCATCGGCCAGCAGGTGTATCTTCAAAAAGCCGAAAAGCTCGGGATTCTCGCGACTGACGATGAAGTAGAAAGCCGGGCCACGCAAGAGAAAGCGCCCTACACCAAAGAAGAGTTTGGCAAGAAGCTGCAGGCCGCGGGCTACACCGAGGACGAGTGGAGACTCGATATCCGGCGCAAGCTGACCATCGACAAGCTGCTGAACAAGGAGATCGCGTCGAAGGTCACCATTTCCGATTCCGATATCCAGAGCTACTACAACGACCACAAGGCCCAATTCAATATTATTGAGCCACAGTATTATCTGGCGCACATTTTTGTCAGTACGCAGCCGAACGTTCCTTCCGGCGACCAGCCCAACAAAGCGCAGAATGAGGCGCAGGCGCGGGAAAAAATCCGCCAGATCTATAACCGGCTGGAAAGCGGCGAGGATTTCGCGTCGCTCGCGGCCAAGTATTCTGAAGACCCGAACACCGCCCGCAACGGCGGCGAACTTGGGCCCGCTCCGGAGTCCCAGCTTCGCGGCGCCAACACCGATGCGGCCACTCGCGATGCAATCGCCAAACTCAAGCCGGGACAGTTCACCGAAGTGATTCCGATTGTGAATCCGGCCACGCAAAAGGTGCTGGCGTTTCGCATTGTGAAGCTTCTGGGCAAAGAAGCCGCCGGCCAGCGCGATTTGAATGATCCCACGGTGCAGCAGGCCATCCGTAATCAATTGCGCACGCAACGCGAGCAATTCCTGCGGTCGGCCTATGACGAAGTGCTGCGCGACAGCACTGAGATCCGCAATTACTATGCCGAAGAGTTGTTGAAAAACGCGGGAGGACAGAAATAAATCGAGCGCGGTGGTCCGGCCTTGCGCCGGATCACTCGATCTCCGCGAGTACCTGACCGGCCTCCACTAACGCGCCTTCCGCAGCGTGGATTTTTTTGACCGCGCCCTTCTTGGGCGACTTGAGTTCGTTTTGCATCTTCATCGCTTCAATAATGACTACGCCCTGACCGGCTTCCACTTGCTCTCCGGTTTGCGCCAGAATGCGAACGACCTTTCCCGGCATTGGCGCGGAGATTTTTCTGGGCCCGGCGCCGCCGGCGTCGGCGCGCCTGCGCGAACGCAGCGATCTGGGATCTCGTACCGACGCGCTGAAGCGTTCGCGGCCAACCACAATGTTCAAGTCAGCGCCAGTGATCTCCTGCTTGACTTCGTACGACTTGCCGTCGATCAGAACGGAAAGCACGTTGCTCTGCACGGCGACGGCGTCGAGCGGAAAGCTGCGGCCATCGAGCTTGCAGAGCCAGTTGGAGCCGGAGCGCACCAACTCGACGACGTGCGTCTTGTCCGCGATGGTGACTTCATAAATCATGGTTCGCGGAGGGCCTCCGTGCGCGCTGTGCGTTTCCACGCGGAGCTGGCTGTTTTTTCGCCATTTCCTGTTCCGCCATTGCGCCCGCTGTTTCCGGCGGCGGAATTGACGGCAAACAAAGCTGCGGCCACCGCCGCAATCTGCGACAAGCCATTGCCTGTAGCCGGCGCAGGCGTTGCCGCGAGCAAGCGGTCGAGAAAGCCAGTGTCGATTCTCGCGGCAACAAAATCCGGATGCTCAAGAATCCTGCGGAAGAGCGAGAGGTTTGTCTTGATACCGCCGACAAAGTACTCGTCGAGCGCACGCCTCATCCGGGCGATCGCGCCGGCGCGGTCCGGCGCATGGACGATCAATTTAGAGAGCATGGGATCGTAATCCAGCGGCACGCGCCAGCCCTCGTAGACGCCGCTGTCCTCGCGGATCCCCGGGCCTGACGGCCGCAGCAGTTGCGTGATCTTTCCGGGTGAAGGGAAGAAATTATTTTCCGGATCTTCCGCGTAGATTCGGCACTCGATTGCGTGGCCGCGAAGCTGAATGTCTTCCTGCCGGAAGGGAAGCTTTTCGCCGGACGCAATGCGGAGTTGCAAATGTACAAGGTCCAAGCCGGTAACCAGCTCGGTCACAGGATGTTCCACTTGCAGCCGCGTATTCATCTCAAGGAAGTAGAAGTTCTTGTCCGCGTCCACCAGGAACTCGACGGTGCCCGCGTTGGTGTATCCGGCGGATTTCGCCGCTTGTACAGCCACGCTGCCCATGCGTTGCCGCAGATCGTCATTGACTACCGCAGAAGGCGCTTCTTCAATTACCTTCTGGTGGCGACGCTGCACCGAGCACTCGCGCTCACCGAGAAACACAACGTTGCCGTGCTCGTCGCCCAGGACTTGAATTTCGATGTGACGGGGATTTTCAATCAGCTTTTCAAGATAGACTTCGCTGTCATTGAACGAACGCTGGGCTTCACTCCGTGCGGTTTCAAATGCCGGTTTCAGTTCGGCCGCGGTCCGTACCATCCGCATGCCTTTGCCGCCGCCGCCGGCCGCGGCTTTGATCATGACGGGAAAGCCGATTTTGGCTGCCAATTCCTGCGCTTCCGCGAGCGAGAGGCCTTTCGTCGAGCCAGGAACGCAGGGTACGCCCGCGGCGTTCATCGCCTGGCGAGCGCGCGTCTTGGAGCCCATCAGTTCCATCGCGGAAGCTGGCGGCCCGATGAATTTGATACCTGCTTCGGCGCAGGCGCGGGCGAACCTGGCATTCTCCGAGAGGAATCCGTAGCCAGGATGGATTGCATCCGCGCGACAGCGTTTTGCCGCGTCAAGAATTTTCTGGATGTTGAGATACGACTCAGTCGCCGCCGCAGGACCAAGCGCGTAGGCTTCGTCGGCCTGACTTACGTGCAGCGCCGCGCGGTCAACCTCTGAGAACACCGCGACCGAAGCTATACCCAGCTCCCGGCACGCGCGGATGACCCGCACCGCAATTTCGCCGCGGTTCGCAATCAGGACTTTTTTGATCATGGAGCTTTTGGCCATGGAAGCAGAGAAGCAATGATTGTAATTGAGCAAGACGGCCTTCCCTTTGATTCGGGTATGGACCGTCCGATTGAGGTCTCAAGGGAAAAGCCCCTCCCGAGAGAGGGGCTTTCAGAACCGCATATGAACTACTTCTTCTTTTTTTGCGGGCTTTGTTCCTGCGGCTGGTTCTGCTGTTCCAGAACGATTCCGCCGGCGCCCTTCTTGGCCGCTGCTGCCGCTTTTTTCTTGCGTGCGGCCATGGCCTTGTCGGCCCAGTCGTTGGACTCTTTGCGGTCCGCCGCGGCCGCCTCTGGATTATTGCATTCGGTATCGGCCTTGCGCAGATAGAGCAGGTTTACGTAGACCATGGCATTGTCATAGTCCTCGCGCTTCTGCATGGCGGTCTGCAGCATCTGCAGGCCTTCATCAATGATGGAAGCGTCTTTTGTCTTGATCTCCTGGCAGACCTGGTCTCCCTGCTTGCCTTTGAGCGGATCTTCCACTTTCAGGCCCAGCTTGGCTTTGCGCTCGCTGATGTCCTTATAGACATCGGTCCAGTCGATCACGCCCACGGAATAGTAGGCGTCCGGATTATTGGGATCGGCGTCAATGGCTTTGCGGTAGTACTCGCGCGCCTTGTCGAACTGCTTCATGTTCATGTAGAGGTAAGCAATACCGAGAAGGCTGTTGGAGTCCTTGGGCTCATTCTTGAGCACATCGTTGTACTCGGCAATGGCTTGCTGGGCATTACGGAGGTTCTCCGGTGTGTCGACACCAGGAACATACTGCTGCGCGTAAGCAGTCGCCAGATAAAGCTTGGCGACCTTTAGGTTGGGGTCATAGCGGACCGCGTTCTTGAAGTGCTCCATGGCCTCTTCATAGTTGGCAGCCCGGTAGGACTGTACGCCCTGATTGAGCTGGTCGCGGGCCCGTAGTTTATCGCATCCTGCTGTGGTCAACAGCGCGGCTGAGACGGCGAATGCCGCCACAAGTCGTGCGCTTCTTTTCATTGTCATCTGCTCCTTGCTGGAGTCGGTCGTATGAATCTTGAGAATTGCCGGGCTGGGGCGGCTTGCACACCGCCCCGCCCTTTGAGGAGAAAAACTTCCTGCTGCTTACTGGCCCGATTCAATCTTCGCCGTCATCAAACCGATCTTGTCGATCACCTGGGTGCCGTGGGCAATGTCAATTACCCGGGCGACATCCTGGAATTCGACGTCGGGATCACCATTCACGAACATCACGCGTTCCGCGCGAGTCTTGAAGATGCCCGTCAGCTGGTCGCCCAACTGGTCCCATGTGACATCGGTCTGATTGATTTTCAGCGTGCTTGGGCCGCCATTTGGAGGCTGTACCACCTGCACCACCACCGTGCGATCCTGCTGCGGAGGCGGTGTGTTGGGTGGCGGCGGCTGGGGAACCAGCGCCTCGAGGCCGTGTTGCGTGAGCGGCGTGATGACCATGAAGATGATCAGCAGCACCAGCAGCACGTCAATCAGCGGTGTGACGTTGATATCAGCGGTTTGTCCGCCTCCGGGAGCTCCGGTTGCCATTGCCATAACTGTATTTCCCTCATCTTCCGGCCCGCCAACGGGCCGGTGTTCAAAAAGCCCTTAGGGCTTCGGTGGCGTCGTCTGGACGGGGCCAGAACGTCTCTGTTCCGTGAGCAGGCCCAATTGGTCCACGCCGGCTGCGCGTGTATTGTCCACAACGGCCACGACAAATTTGTATTTGGCGCGGGCGTCGGCCCTCACGAACACTTCTTTGTTGGGGTGGCCGGAGAGACGGTCTTTGACCTTTTGGGTCAGCGCCTCAGGGACCACCTGCTCGGTATCAAAGTAGATTTTGCCTTCGCGTGTTACCGCCACAATGAGCGCGTCTTCTTTGTCGGCGTCAGGCATGGTGATTGGATTCGTTGCCTGCACCAGATTCACGGGGGTGCCCTTTTGCAACATAGGCGTGATTACCATGAAGATAATCAGCAACACCAGCATCACGTCCACCATGGGTGTGACGTTGATGTTGGAGTTGACCTTCGCCCCCTCGTTTCTTACGGATATTGCCATGTGCCAGCTCCTGAGTTACCGACGGGCAGCCGCGCCCGAGCGCTTCAAGAAATAGTCCACCAGTTCGCTGGACGAGTTGTCCATCTCGACGTCAAACGCTTCCACCTTGCCGGTGAAATAGTTGAACATCATGACGGCAGGGATGGCGACGAAAAGTCCCAGAGCGGTGGTTACCAGCGCTTCAGAAATACCGCCGGCCACGGCGCCCAGACCGGTCGCCTTCTGCTCTGAAATCTTCTTGAACGCTTCCAGAATTCCGAGCACCGTTCCAAACAGGCCGACGAACGGCGCGGTGGAACCGATGGTGGCCAGACCGCCGAGACCACGCTTCAATTCCGCGTGGACGATGGCTTCCGCACGCTCCAGAGCGCGCTTGCTGGCTTCAATCTGCTCGCCAGGGATTTCGTTGGAGTCGCCATGGGCCTTGAATTCCTGCAGGCCGGCGGTCACAACCTTGGCCAGGTGGCTCTTCTTGTTACGCTCGGCAACGCGGATAGCTTCGTCAAGCTTGCCTTCGCGCAGGGCGCCGGCGACCGCGGGGGCGAACTGGCGCGACTGCTTGCGGGCAGAGCTGAAAGCGATCCAGCGGTCAATCATGACGCCGATGGACCATGCCGACATGATGAACAGAATGACAACGACGCCCTGCGCCGGCCAGTTCATCTGCTTCCACAAGTGAATCGGGTCCCAGCCGATCTGGCTGGTGTCGTCTTGGGCCTGGAAAAGCCATAGGGCGACCAGGTGCGCCTTGGCAAGCGTAAAAGTTGCTAGGTTTGCTGCAAACATAATTTAGGTTTTCCTCCTCAGGAACTTTGGATCAGATGCAAGGAACTCGTTCAGAGTCTTGCAATGTCCGCACTGGGATTAGCAGCGCGGTATACAACGAACTGCATAAATTCTCGGGATTTGGGGGGCAGCTTCAACAGCGGCCCCCGTCTTCCAGGAAAGCGACCTCAGGCTACATGTGGAACTTCACTGTAATGGTGGTCTCAATTTCTACCGGCTCTTGGTTCAACAGGTAAGGCCTATACTTCCACTGCTTCACCGCTTCCATCGCAGCCTGCTGCAGTATTGGATGCCCGCTGATCGCGTGCAGGTTTTCGATGTTCCCGCCCTTACTGATGGTGGCCTGCAACACGACGTCACCCTGGATGTGCGCGATTCTCGCCATCTGGGGATACGTCGGCTCAACCCGGTGCGACAATTGGCCTTCGGCGACACCCGACGATACGCGGATCCTCTCCGGACGCGCCACCGGCGGCGGCGGGGGGGCCGATGATCCAACTATACCGCCCAGAACACCACCCACGGAACCTCCCGGGACGCCACCTACGACTCCGCCAGTCACGCCCGTGTTGGGCGCGGGGGCTTCGTCTTCGACAATCTTTTGGATGTTCTTGGGGATCTTGCTGGGTGTACGCAGCTCGCCATTCACGATTTCGCTCACGTGCTGCACGTGCTGAATTTGTGGCGGAGCCGGAGGAGGCGGCGGCGGCGGTGGCGGCGGGGCCACCAGAAAAGTGTTCAACTGACCATTCGGTAAGGCTTCAGTGATAAGCAACGGCAGTAAAACCAGAAAGCCGACGAGAAGCGCTTCGCCCACAAAGGTGACGATTTTGGGCCATTTTTTGGTTTTTAGCCTGCCAGCGGATTCAACTAAGCTGTCTTCAAACATCCCTGCTCTCCAATCCTTAGGGGACTCTTCTATACATTGGACACCGGGACTGCTTATTTTGCTCCCAAAACCAGGGGCCTGGCCAAATCTAGGCTTTCGCCCGGACAGGCACTCTGCGTCCGGACCGGCTAAGCCGCCAGTCCTGATAAGCCACAAGCATGGGAGCTGCCACTGCAATCGACGAATACGTACCAATTATGATGCCGATTACGAGCGCAAAGGAAAACCCTCGAAGTAGTTCTCCACCAAATAGATACAACGAAAGAACGGTCAAAAACGTGAGCCCTGAGGTCAAAATGGTCCGGCTCAGAGTCTGGTTGATGCTCCGGTTCACGATCTCAGACAGACTCTCACGCCGCATTAATTTAATGTTCTCACGGATCCGGTCAAACACCACAATGGTGTCATTCATGGAGTAGCCGACCAGTGTGAGAATCGCGGCGATAACAGTAAGCGTTATCTCCTGGTTCGTCAAGGAGAAAGCTCCCAGGGTGATTAAAGTGTCGTGAAAAACGGCCACCACGGCAGCGACGCCATAAATCAGTTCAAAGCGGAACCACAGATAGACCAGCATGCCGAAGAGCGAGAACAAAATCGCCAGCGCGGCCTGGTGCTGCAACTGACTTCCCACCTGCGGACCCACGCTGTACACGTGCTCCACGTAAAAGTTGCTGGTATAGAAATCCTGCTTCAGGGCTTCAATCACCTGCGGGGGAACGCCTGCGTCCTTGAGGTCATCAATACTTCGCAGGACGCCGCTCTTGGCGTTGCGGTAATCCAGAATCACGCGCGCCAGCCTTTTGTACTCGTCGGGATTCGCATGCACAGGATCACGCTTAATCAAAGCGCTTTCCACCGTGGCTGCGCCAAGGTTGTTGAGGTCCTGCTTGCCCTGGGGCGCGGCGCCCTGCAGCGCCTGGACGATCTGGTTCTGCCCGCGGTCCAGATCCGCCTCGCTGGTTTCCTTCAAATCCAGCCCAATCAGGACTTCACTCGATCCGTGGCCAAAAGTCTGAATGCGCGGATTGTGCAATCCGGCTTTTTCCAGCGCGGTGCGGATCGCCTGCTCGTCAGGCTTGTCTACAAACTTTACGTAAACATCGGTGCCTCCGCGAAAATCCAGCCCAAGCGGGATTCCGTGCCAGAAGAGCATGGAAAGTATGCCGGCCACGCTGAAGATCAACGAGAAGCCGAGGAAGTACCACTTTTTGCCGAGAAAATCTATGTTCGTATTGCGAAAAAATTCCACTTGATCAACCCTTGAACTAGATGCTGAGTGCTTCTCCGCGCTGTTTGCGGCTGAGCACAAAGTCGAAAATCACGCGGGAAACAAACACCGCTGTAAATAAGTTTGCCAGCAGACCGAACGTAAGCGTAAGCCCGAAACCGCTGACCGGTCCCGACCCCACGAACATCAGGATGAGGGCGGAAACAATCGTCGTAACGTGGGTGTCCAGAATCGTAGTCCACGCGCGGCTGAAACCCTGGTCCACCGCCGCAGCCGGGGCCTTGCCCTGGCGCAGCTCTTCCCGGATACGCTCGAAGATCAGAACGTTAGAGTCCACGCCCATGCCGATGGTCAAAATCACGCCGGCAATTCCGGGCAAAGTAAGCACTCCGCCAAAGAAACCCATGAAGCCAAGCAGGATAATGAGATTGAGAATCAGCGCGAGATCGGCATTAATGCCCGCACCCTTGTAGTAGATCAGCATGAAGATCATGACGGCCAGCATGCCGCCAATGGCCGCTCTGACGCCTGCCCTGATGGAGTCTGCCCCCAGAGAGGCGCCCACGCTGTTCTCCGTCAGGTAGTGCATGCTGGCGGGAAGTGCTCCGGACCGCAAGAGCATGGCTTCATCGCGCGCACGCTGCTCGGTATAGCCGCCCTCAATGTATCCCTGATCAAAAATCTGGCTTTCGATGCCGGGCGCGGTGATTACCCGGTTGTCCATGATGATTGCCAGATTTGCCGGATCAGCCCCGCCCTTTCTGTGGAGTTCAGTAAACTCCGCGAACTTCTTGCCGGCCGCGGTGGTCAGGTTGAAGTTGACGATGGGCTCGTTGGTTGTGCTTTTGTGGCCTGCGCTGGCATCGCGAATGTCGGTGCCGCTGACAACGGGCACGCGAGACACTACATACACCACATCGTCGGCATGGCGTCCATTGGCTGGCGGAGCTCCATGCATCAGGACCAGGTTGGCCGGGAGTCCATTAGGATAGGCCGCCATTGCCTCTTGCTCACTCCCGAACTGACCGCGAGACTCTCTGAGCTCCAGCCGGGCCGTGGACTCAATGATCTTCTTCACCCGAGTGGTGTCATCAATTCCGGGCAGCTCCACCAGAATCTGGTAATTGCCCAAATTGTTTTCCTTGATGACCGGCTCACTTACACCCAGCGTATCCACGCGGTTGCGGATGGCTTCGATGGACTTCGCTACCGTGGCTTTTTTCAGTTCGTTCAGGGTGCCGGGCTTCATCACCACGTTGTAGGTACCCGGCTCCGGGCCCGCGCTCAGGTCGTAATCAGGAAGCCGCTCCTTGACGATGGTGTCGAGCTTGCTGCCGGCATCGGCCGAGAGGCCCTTGATAACGATTTTTTCAGGCTGGTTTGCCGGGTCGGGCTTGACGATGTCACTAAAGGTGACGCTCTGCTTGGTCAACTGGTCTCGCAGCAGCTCGGCAGCATGGTCGGTGTCCGCGCTGACGGCCTCATTGACCTGCACCTGAAGAATCAGGTGCGCACCGCCCTTGAGGTCGAGCCCCAGGCGGATATGATCGAGCACGGCCTGCTTCAGGCCTTCGCCGTTCCACTTCGCGGGCCAGCCAAAAATGCCCGCGAGAAAAACCAGCATGATTGCGATGATGGATAGGGTCTTAATGAGTAAGTTCTTCTGCATTTGCTAATTTCACTTCTCTGATTTTGTTGGTTCGTCCTCGCGCGCTACCGCGACAATCGCCGACTTGGCCACTTCCAGCCGCAAATTGTCTGGCGGGACGCGCAGATACACCGAATCGTCTTTCACGGTGATGATTGCCCCCCGGATGCCTCCACCCGTGGTGACCTTGTCGCCGGCTTTCAGGCTGCCGACCATTGCCTGCCACCGTTTCTGTTTTCTCTGTTGCGGCAGAATCAGCAGGAAATACATGATGCCGATGAAAAAGATCATGGGCATCAGCAGGAATCCCAGACCACCGCCCTGGCCGCCGGCTTGAAACAAATACGTACTCAGTTGGCTCTGCATCATGATCATGGTTTACCCACTTACTTGCTGCGCAACGCACACACCTTTGCAAAAGAAACTGGGCCCAATTGATTGTCACCGCGGATACCGCCTGGGCCTCCAGCACACGGCTCTTCTCATGCCGGAGTAAATCGGAGGTTTTCTGGCGCTGAATCGGAGACGCTCAGGTCGTTGACACAGTCCCAGAGAGCAATCCTGAGAGGTCCCCAAGTGATATAGCATGCCGCACCGTGCGCATGGTGTCAAGGTAGTAGGCCAGATTGTGCACGGTGTTTAATACGCCTGCGAGCGGCTCCGCCGCCACAAATAGATGGCGAAGGTAAGCCCGGCTGTACCGGGAACACACCTTGCACTTGCATTTGGGATCAGCCGGCCCCTGGTCCTGAGAGTAGCGGGCATTCTTGATATTGATCCGTCCCTCTGAAGTGAACAGCAATCCGTGCCGGGCAGCTCTGGTCGGCAGTACGCAATCCATCATGTCCACGCCCATGGCCGCATATTGGACAATCTCTTCGGGATAGCCAACGCCCATCACGTAACGCGGCTTGTCCCTGGGCAGGACTTCGAGGGCGGCGGCGATCATCTCGCGCGTTTTTTCGCGCGATTCGCCAACGCTCAGGCCACCGATCGCGTATCCGGAAAAATCCAACTCCACGGTGCGCTCCGCCGACTCGCGACGAAGATCGGCATACATTCCGCCTTGAACAATGCCGAAGAGTGCCTGCGTCTTGCCGCTCTGCTCGCCACTCCACGGCACCTCATGTTTGTGCGCTTCGAAATAATCTTTTGATCGCCTGGCCCAGCGTAGCGTCATCTCCAGGGATCGTTGCGTGCGCTCACGGTACGCCGGATGCTCCGTGCATTCGTCGAACGCCATGATGATGTCGGCGCCCAGAGCTAGTTGTATTTCCATGGAGCGCTCCGGAGTAAACAAGTGCGAGGAGCCATCCAGATGCGAACGGAAGTTCACGCCATCTTCGCTGACTTTGCGCAGATCGTTCAAGCTGAAGACCTGGAAGCCGCCAGAATCGGTCAGCAGCGCCCGCTCCCAACTCATGAACTTGTGTAGCCCGCCGAGGTTGCGGACTTGTTCGTGTCCCGGACGCAGATAAAGATGGTAAGTGTTGCCAAGAATGATCTGCGCGCCCAGCTCTTCCAGCGTGTCCTGAGGGACGCCCTTAACCGAACCGACTGTGCCCACCGGCATGAAGACCGGCGTTTCTACGTCGCCGTGGGCGGTGGTGATTCGCCCCAGCCGCGCAGTTCCGGTTTGCGCTTCGATCGTGAAGGGAAAAGACACGGAAATATGTTACAGGCTGCCGGCGCTTGAGAGGTCAGGCTTGCGATTTCTCTTTTTTGGCGTATCGCTCCGCCACCTTCGCCGGATTCACTAACGTCCTCGTGACGGTCCCGCGTCCAATCTCTTCTACTCCATTGTGTGCGGTAACGCGGAAGACAAAAAAGCGGCGGTCAATCGTCTCCAGCACGGCTTCCGCTTTCACCCTGGCTCCGATCGTCGTCGGTGCCCGATGCTCGATGTTGATGGCAGTCCCCACACTGATCTCTCCCGGCTCACAATAAGGGGCCAGCGCGTTGAAGGCCGCGAATTCCATCAGTCCGATCATGTTCGGCGTGGAAAAAATCTCGGGAAGAGATGGATTGTGATAATTCAGCGTGTGTTTGTGCTCCACGGTCTCTTCAACTACGCCGCGGATGCCGACAGGAATATCTCTGGCCATGCGGAGAATCTATCAGATTCCCGCGGCAACGCGAACGTATCGTTAAAATGGTCTCGTATCAGAAACGATTTATCGAGGGAGCACCGATGTCCACGCTCGGACTAATTGAATACGAAAACGCCAGCCCGCAAGTTCGCGCAGTCTATGACGACATCATGGCCACGCGCAAAATTGACCACGTCACCAATTTCTGGAAAGCCATCGCGCACGACCCCGCAACCCTGAAGAGCGCCTGGGAGGCTACAAAGAAGATCATGGCGGCCGGAGCGCTTGATCCGCTGACCAAGGAACTGATTTACGTCGCGGTGAGCGCCAGCAATCTTTGCGAGTACTGCATCGCCGCCCACACCGCGGGCGCGCGCAAGAAGGGAATGACCAACGAGATGTTCCACGAAATGATGTCGGTGGTCGGTCTGGCCAGCGCGAACAACCGCCTGGTGGCGGGATACCAGGTTGAGGTTGACGAGGAATACAAGACCGGCGGTAAGGGCTAACGGCGCAAAACCCTTCCTGCCGCTCGTCACTGTATAATCGGTAATTGGCCTCATGCCTTTGAAACGCTCAGTAAGTACGAATCCCGCTCAAAAGATCCGCTCAACCACGGTTGTCTGCGTTCGCCGCGACGGCAACGTGGTCATGGCGGCCGATGGACAGGTCACCCTTGGCGAGGGCGTGATCAAGCACACGGCCAAGAAGATCCGACGTCTATATAACGACAAGATTCTCGCGGGATTCGCCGGGTCCACAGCCGACGCCTTCTCTCTTTTCGCGCGCTTTGAAGCCAAGCTGGAGCAATATCACGGGAACCTGGGTCGCGCCGCGGTTGAGCTGGCCAAAGATTGGCGGACGGACAAGGTGCTACGGCATCTGGAAGCGTTGCTGCTGGTCTCTGACGTCACGCAGACATACCTGATCAGCGGCGCGGGCGACGTGATTGAGCCCGATGGCGGCGTAGCGGCGATCGGCAGCGGAGGATCATACGCCCTGGCGGCAGCCAAAGCGCTGGTAGAAAACACCGAGCTGCCGGCACGGAAAATCGCCGAGGAAGCGATGAAGATTGCCGGCAAGATTTGCATTTATACCAACGACACGTTCACCATTGAGGAACTCTCCGCCGCCGGGAAGCAACAGGGCGCATCTACTCCGGCTCAATAGGCAATGGCAGGTTATTCAGGAACGCCGCTGGTAAAAAAGATCGGCATCAAGCCAGGACACAGGATCATCTTCCGCAATGACCCTTCCGGCTTTATGAAAGATCTCGGCGAACTGCCCGCCGGGGTGGTGAAGTCAGAAAAGCTGAGCGGCCAGGCCGACGTCATTGTTTATTTCACCAACAGACGCGCGGCGTTGCAGAAGGATTTTCCCGCGTTAATGAGGGCCCAGGTTTCTGACGGAATGATCTGGATTGGCTGGCCCAAGCGGGCGTCGGGCAAGCCCACGGACCTGGATGAGAACATTGTTCGGAATATAGGGCTGGATCTAGGGCTAGTGGACGTGAAGGTCTGCGCCATCGACGACATCTGGTCTGGGCTGAAATTTGTAGTACGGCTGGAGAATCGCAAACCGGCCGGCGCCCCGAAGGCGAAGAAAGCAGCGGGCGCGAAGAAGTAAAGGAGCTGGCAGGAATGGCAATTTATTTACCCGGAACGGCGGAAGAGACAGATCTGATCCTGGACGATTTGACTCCCAAAGAGATCGTCGCCGAACTGGACAAGTACGTAGTAGGACAGCACGAGGCCAAGCGGGCAGTCGCAATCGCGCTGCGCAACCGCATGCGCCGCCAGAAGCTTCCACCCGAGCTGGCGGAAGAGATCATGCCCAAGAACATCATCATGATCGGTCCGACGGGCGTGGGCAAAACCGAGATCGCGCGGCGTCTAGCCAAGCTGGCCAACTCTCCGTTTCTGAAAGTTGAAGCTTCCAAGTTCACTGAAGTCGGCTACGTTGGCCGCGACGTTGAGTCCATGATCCGCGACCTTATCGAGATCGCGATCGATATGGTGCGCGAAGAAAAGCTGGAAGAAGTCCAGGAAAAAGCCGAGCAGAACGCGGAAGAGAGACTGCTTGACTTGCTGCTGCCAGCGGCCTCCAATCCGACTGCTCCGAACGCAGGTTTCGCGCTGGCTGAAGACAACGACTCCACCGCCCGCACGCGGGAAAAGCTTCGCCAGCAGCTCCGCGAAGGCAAGCTTGACGAGCGCATGGTGGAACTGGAAGTCCGCGAGCGCTCCATGCCCGCGTTTGAAATCATCTCCAACCAGGGCGTGGAGGAGATGGACATCAACATGAAAGACATGCTGCCCAACATCTTCGGCCAGCGCACCAAAAAGCGGAAGATGAAGGTCAGCGAGGCGTTCGAATATCTGATCCAGGAAGAGGAGTCGCGGCTGATTGATATGGACCAGGTCACGCGCGTAGCCGTGGACCGCGTGGAGCAGTCAGGCATCATCTTTCTCGACGAAATCGACAAGATCGCCGGGCGCGAAAGCGGCCACGGTCCCGATGTCTCACGCGAAGGCGTGCAGCGCGACATTCTGCCGATCGTGGAAGGAACAACAGTCAATACGCGCTACGGCATGGTCAGTACCGACCACATATTGTTCATAGCCGCTGGAGCATTCCACGTCTCCAAGCCCAGCGACCTGATTCCCGAGCTGCAAGGCCGCTTCCCCATTCGCGTGGAGTTGAAATCGCTGACCATGGAAGACTTCATCGCGATTCTCACCGAGCCCAAGTCTTCGCTGGTCAAGCAGTACACCGCACTGCTCGAGACTGAAGGCCTGCGCCTTGAATTCACCCGCGAGGCCCTGGACGAAATTGCGGGCTTTGCCTTTCGCGTGAACGAAAACACCGAGAACATCGGCGCCCGCCGCCTGCACACTATCATGGAGCGCGTTCTGGATGAGGTTAGCTTCAACGCGCCTGACTTGCTGGAGAAGACGGTCAACATTGACGCCGATTACGTTCGCAAGATGCTCACCGATATTGTGAAGGACAACGATTTGTCGCGATACATTCTGTAAGACCGAAAACGTCTCGAGCAAAAGCCAGAGACCGCTATAATCTTGTGGCTATATTTGGGACATAAAAACATGCGCGCTCTTCTCGTTATCTTTCTCTTGGCTGTGTTCTTTGTCGGTTGTGCTAGTCCGGGCGCGCCTCAGCCACCGTCACTCCAGATCCCGAAAGCCGTCACTGACCTAAGTGCGCAACGCCGGGGAGATTCCGTCACGCTGACCTGGACCGCACCTGCCGAGACCACGGATGGAGCTTCCATAAAGAGATCGGGCAAAGTTCTGGCGAAGCGCGCTACCAGCGACAACTCAGCTCCCGCGATCGTGGGCGAAGTGCCGTTATTGCCGACCAGCAAGTCTCTGACCGCACAAAAGCAGACAGTCAAAGATTCATTAGCGTCGCTGCTCAAGGCCAACACACCGGACTTCGCCATCTACACGATTGAAGCCATCAATAACTCCGGCAAAAGTGCAGGACAGTCGAACCAGGCTTCTGTTCCGCTTGTGCCGGTGATGCCGCCGCCCGGGAGCATCAACGCGCAGGTGGTTCAGCCGGGAGTCAGCCTCTCGTGGACGCAACACTGGACGCCACAAAATCAGACACACCTGACTGCGCGCTACGCCTATCGCATCATGCGCAAGCTGGCGGATTCAGACAAGCCACCGGTGATGGTGACGCAGGTAGACGCAGCCAACGAGGCCATGCGCGTGATCGACACCAGCGTGGAATGGGAGAAGACCTATCAGTATTGGATCACGCCAGTAACTCTCTGGCAGAACCCTGCCGGGCCCGATCCCAATTCCAAGGGCGAAATTCCGGGCGATGATTCCGCGCCGGTCACCGTTGCGGCCCACGACGTCTTTCCGCCCGCTGCGCCCGTTGGTCTGCAAGCAGTGTTTTCCGGCGATCCGCGCCGGCCATTCATTGATCTGGCGTGGACACCCAACAATGAATCCGACCTTGCCGGATACAACGTCTATCGCCGCTCCGCGGATGAGCAGGAGTTCAAGAAGCTGAATACCGAGCTGGTGAAGACCCCGGCCTTCCGTGACAACGCTGTGCAGCCGGGAACGAAGTACATCTATGCGGTGTCCGCGGTTGATTTGCGGAATAACGAGAGTCCAAAGTCGGCGGAGGCGTCTGAGACGGTACCGCGCGAGTAGGATTGAAACTCCACGACTGACACGTATGGTCTGAAGGCCTCGAAAATGGCGCAGGAAAAACCACAAACCGAGCACAAATTCGTCCTGCCAATCGGGTATGTGGACAGTGAAGGCAATCTGCATCGAGAAGGCGTCATGCGTCTGGCCACTGCGGCGGACGAAATTCTGCCTCAGCGGGACCCCAGGGTACAGGCTAATCCGGGCTACCTGCCCATTATCGTGCTCTCACGAGTGGTGGTTCGCCTGGGAAGTCTGAAAATGATCACCACCCAAATCATTGAGGATCTCTTTAGCCACGATTTCTCATATCTTCAGAACCTTTATCAGCGCATTAATCACTACGACCCGTCCGCAGTGCCGGATGACAAGGATCCTATAAAGAAATGAAATACTGCCGTTTCTCCTCAGCCAACGGCCCACAATTCGGCCTGATAGAGACCGTAGCTGGCGCCGAGCGCATTACCAACATTCTTCCGGATAGCGGTGGCGTTCCTGATTTCTCGCGTCCACAGACGATATCCGCGCTGCCACTTTCGTCCGCGACGCTGCTGGCTTCCGCGCAACCGACAAAGATCGTATGCGTTGGACGCAACTATCGCGACCATGCGAAAGAACTGGGCAATGAGGTCCCGACCTCGCCCCTCATCTTCCTTAAGCCACCATCTTCCATCATTGGGCCCGGTGACAAGATTGTCCGCCCGAAGATCTCTCAGCGCGTGGACTACGAAGCCGAACTGGCGGTGATCATTAAAGAAAAATGCCGCCATGTCCGCGCCGATGAAGATGTCCGCCGCTACATCCTCGGCTATACCTGCGCCAACGACGTGACCGCGCGCGATCTACAGAAGAAGGACGACCAGTGGACGCGCGCCAAGGGCTTTGACACCTTCTGTCCTGTCGGCCCGATCGTCGTGGATGATATTGATCCGTGGAAGGGCGTTCAAGTAGAGACGCGTCTCAACGGAGAGCTCAAGCAGTCCGGCAATACCGTGGATCTTATCTTTCCGCTGGACGTGATCATCCGCTACATTGCCGAAGTAATGACTCTTCTTCCCGGAGACCTGATCTGCACCGGAACTCCGGCCGGCATTGCGCCGATGGCCGCAGGCGATCAGGTGGAAGTCTCCGTGGCCGGCGTTGGTTCGCTCAAAAACACCGTCGTCGATATGGCTTAACTATTTTGCCAGAGACTGCCACCAGATAGGGTGTCACGCGGATTTCGCCTCGGCGCAATTTGAGTTAGTCTTATCTCTAAGGAACTCTGGCTGGGCGTCTCACCCAGAGACGTTGGTTATGAACGCTCTACTGCGCCTCTATCCATACTTTGTATTCGCGGCTGCTGCCGCCGCCGGGACAGCGGCAGGCATGTGGCTATTCAAAAAGCGCAAGAGCCCGGAGCAAATGGAGCGCGAACGCCGCCAGCGCATTAGCACTGAGGGCCGCATTACCGACGGCACGGTAATTGACGTAAGCCACCTGGAAATGAACGGAGCGGGCGAAGCACAGTTATTGATCTACAAATATGACGTGGCGGGCGTGAGTTACGAGGCGTCACAAGACATCACGCACCTGCGCCACCTGGTTGACCTGCATGCCTGCCGCATCGGCCTGCCGGCGTCCATCAAGTACGATCCTGACAATCCGCTGAACTCGATTGTGGTTTCCGAAAATTGGACCGGTATCCGGAACTGAGCTTTCCTGTTGTTTATCAACACGAGAACCCCTGAATTACCTGGAGGCAAGCGCCTCTACAATGCGATCGAAGTCCTCGAGGTTCGCATACTTCAGAATGATCTTTCCCTTGCCCTTGCGGTCCTGAATATCTACTTTCACGCCGAGCGTCCGTTCCAGGGTGCGTTGCGCTTCGCGGACATTGGGATCGAGCGCCTTGGCCGCTTTTGTTCGATGCTCCCTGCCCTCCGGGTTGAGAAGCTCCGCGACCAACTGCTCGGTCTGCCGTACGGAGAGACTCTTTGAGATAACGGTCTGCACTGCCCTCTCCAGTAGTTCAGGAAATCCCGTCAGTGCGCCCAGCACCTTGCCGTGGCCGAAGCTGATGGCTCCATTCTCCAGTGTGTCCTGGACTGGCTGAGGCAGCTTGAGCAGGCGAACGAAATTGGCGATGCTGGCGCGGTCCTTCCCTGTCCGGGTCGCGATCTGCTCCTGGGTCATGGAGAATTCGCGGCTTAACCGATCGAATGCGCGCGCCTGCTCGATCGGGTTCAGGTCTTCGCGCTGCAGGTTTTCGATGATGGTGATCTCCATCGCCTGCTCGTTCGATACCTGCTTGATCACGGCGGGAATCGTTGTCCGGCCTGCGCGCTTCGAAGCCAGCCAGCGTCGCTCGCCCGCAACCAGTTGAAACCTGCCATTCGGTCCCGGTCGCAGCATGACCGGCTGAACGACTCCGCTGGCGGCAATCGAGTCCGTAAGCTCTTTCAGGCTTTCTTCCTTGATGCGGCGGCGCGTCTGATAAGGATTAGGGTCGATGAGCTCCACGGAGACTTCCTGCATCCCGCGGGCTTGAGTTCCCGCTGAAGCTGTCGCGGTCCCGGTTGAACTCCGGCCCGGAAGCAGCGACTCCAATCCGCGGCCCAATGCTTTGCGTTTATCAGTTGTTGTCACTTCGTTTTGACCTTTAGGAGGTAGTGTTCACTTCCGAAAATTTATCGACCAACGCCTGTGTTGATCTCTGCCGCAGCACGCGGTCCATCAATTCCTTTGCCAGGCGGATATAACTCTCGGCGCCCCGCGAGTGCACGTCATACAGGAGCGCGGGCTTCCCGTAGCTCGGCGCCTCGGCTAGACGTATGTTGCGCGGCACCACAGTCTTGAGCAGCTTGTCGCCAAAGAACTTTTTCAACTCTTGCGTCACTTGTTGCGCCAGGTTGGTGCGCTCGTCGTACATGGTCAGGACCACGCCTTCGATCTGCAATTTTGGGTTGAAGCTCTGGCGCAGGCGCTCGACCGTGTCCATCAATTCGCTGATGCCTTCGAGTGCGAAGTACTCGGCTTGCATGGGAATTAATACAGAGTCCGCAGCTACTAGCGCGTTCAGGGTAAGGAGATCGAGCGCTGGCGGACAATCCAGTACCACGAAATCAAAGTTATCGCGTACCGACTGAAGCGCGTTGCGGAGGCGAAACTCGCGCTCTTCTGCGCTGACCAATTCGATATTCGCGCCAATCAGGTTCTTATGCGCCGGAAGCAAACTAAGGCCATCGAGTTCGGTCGGCAGAATTGCCTGTTCGGCCCCGGCGGAACCGATCAAGATGTCATAAGTGCTGAGCCGGTCAGGGTCGCGACTAAAACCCAAGCCGCCGGTGGAGTTGGATTGCGGGTCGCAATCCACCAAAAGCGACTTGACCTCAGCGGCGGCAAATGATGCCGCGAGATTGATGGCTGTGGTGGTCTTGCCTACGCCACCTTTTTGATTGGCTACCGCGATTACGCGTCCCATGAGAGGATTTTTGGAGAACCATTTGCACTTTAGCCGAGTGCGCGCAATTGCGCAATGTGGATATCTGGTCAATGTTCCACGTGGAACAGCCCTGTAAAGGGAGGTCAAATGTTCTACATGGAACAGTTACTTTTCAGATTCCCATTTAGGGAAAAATCCCACTTGTACCCCTGTTGAGCGTTGATATGGGCGCTGGCGGACCACCCTTAGAGAGGCTAAGACATCCTCTCATTCCACGTTGCTGGTCTTGGTACCTGCCAGCAGGACCCGTGAATTACCTCCTGGAACCGGCACCGCTTTTTGCCACGTCGTAGTTTTCAACAGAGATTTCCCCAGCTCGACTTGGCTTTCGCCGATCATCAGGGCGAGTCTGCCGCCCGGCTTAACCAAGCTGTCGCCAATCGGCAATGCCCTCTCAAAACGTTCAACGGCCCTCATCGTCACCAGATCAGCAGACTGCTTGGGATAATTCTCCGCCCGACCATCAAACACACTCGCGTTGCGCAGTCCCAAAGCAAATATGCTCTCATTCAAAAATGCCGCCTTCTTGCTGGTGGACTCGATCAGCACCACACACGCATCCGGCGCGAAGATCGCGAGCGGTATTCCGGGAAAACCAGCGCCCGACCCGATATCAACGATGGAAGCTGCAGCTTCTGACTGCAATAACTCCTTCGCGGCAAAGAATGATTCTCCATAATGCCGGGTAATGACTTCTTCATGACTTCGCACCGCGGTCAAGTTGATCTTGGAATTCCATTTCAGCAGCAGATCCAGATGAGTTGCGACCTGCCGGAGCTGGTCAGCACTCAATTCAATAAATGGCTTAAGCAACTGGGAGATTTGGGAGGTATCCATTCAGCCACAATCGTAAACTACGGCTGCGGATAGCGATGCACGGCGCCTGCGTCCGGTGGAAGTGCCTGCAATAGCTCACGCACGGAGCGCTGCAGGACCGGATGACATACGTCCGCGGCAATCTCGGCCAATGGTTCCAGAACAAAACGCCGTGCGTGCATAGCGGGATGAGGGACAGTCAGATCATCCGTATCGATGACCAAGTTTCCGAAAAGCACGATATCAATATCGATAGTCCTCGGTCCTTTGAATTGCGTGCGCTTGCGTCCCATCGACTGCTCCAGAGCGAGGATCCGAGAAAGAAACTGCTCCGGCATGAGCTCGGTTTCCATGGCGACTGCACAATTCAAGAACAGCGGTTGCTGCTCTACTTCCACGGGCTCCGTTTCATACAGTGATGACGCGGCTATAACGGTCCCCAATGGCCGGAGTCGTTTGATTGCTTCTTGTAAATTGGCGGCGCGATCACCCAGGTTGGATCCGAGCGAGAGATAGACAGTCTGCTTCACAGGTTGCAGTCATGCCTGCGATGGCTGGGCCGCAACGGCGAGACCGGGAAGCGTCTCCTGCTGTAAGCCGGCGGGGCCGGTGATTTCTTCCCAGAGTGATCTGTCGCGAAGCAGTTTGGAAACCAGCGCGGTGTGCATGGCGTGTCCGGCGCGGTCAGCCACGATTCTCCCAATAATCTGCTTGCCCAGCAGCGCCAAATCGCCGATCAGATCCAGCACTTTGTGACGGACGAACTCGTCGTTGAAGCGCAGCGGGCCGTTCTTGACGCCACTGTCAGTAACCACGATCACGTTATCTTCCGACGCGCCGCGGATCAGGCCCATATTCTTCATTGCCTGTTCTTCACGCAAAAATCCGAATGTCCGCGCTGGAGCCAGCTCAGTGCGGTAGAGATCGCGAGAAAGATCAATCTCGAATGACTGTTCACCGATGGGAGGAGCGAAGTTGATTTTGTAGGCCACGGAATACCCTGGGGCAGGATAAGCGGCAATGAACTTGTTCCCTTCGCGCACCTCGACCTCGCGCAAAATTCGTAGATACGAACGCCGTTTGCGCTGCTGCTTGAGGCCCGCGTTGAGCACCATGTTGACGAACGGCTTTGCGCTTCCATCCAGAATGGGCAGTTCAAGGTTATCGAGTTCGACGATCGCGTTGTCCAGACCAATACCGATGAACGCGGAAAGCAGATGTTCCGTGGTCGAAATCAGTACACCTTTTTTTTGCAGGCTGGTGGCGTAGCTCACTTTGGCCACATTCCGGCCAATCGCTTCAACTTCAAATCCATCAAGATCAACCCGGCGAAAGACAATTCCTGTTCCAGCGAGGGCTGGCTGCACGCGCAAGGTCACGGGCGCCCCGCTGTGTAATCCCACACCTTGGCACTGAACCGGTGTCCGAATTGTCTGTTCGAATGGCAAGTGGTTTCGGATGAGTAGATTACACCCATTGGCCCATCCGGCAGTGTTGTTTTTTTACAACATATCGTGGCACGAATGGAACTGGGTCGGCTCGTGATTGGAAGCTTACTTCTTGGTGGGACTGAAATTGAGAGGTCCGGCGTCAAACAGGCTGGCAGCGAGATGATTGTTGTAAGTGATGGAGCTGACGAAATACTGGCGGTACAGCTCACCGTTGAACGTAACCAGTGTGTTGTACGGAGTGTTGATTCCCTGAATTTTCTTCCAGTTGTCGTAAACTTCGCCGAGTTCATCACGATCGCGGGTTTGCGGATCGCGAACCACGAATGTCTTTTTGACCGGCAGATGAGTGCTGGAATCGATCATCAAAGTGACCGCTTCATCCTTTGAGTTCATGATGGTCACTCGCTCCACGCTGTGGTTCTCCGCGAGCATGGGGCCTTCATAGAAGAGCGCAGTTCCCGGATCGGCCAGCCACTGGCGCAACACAATTTCCAAAGCATAGTGCCTGCGCAGAACAAAGCGGCGCAGGTCCTGGTCCTTATCGGGATCGAGAAGGCGCGTTCCGCGGTACGTGGTTTCAAAAGCCTTGTCACCCACATAGATGCTTACGATGTCCCGCTGCTTGGTGAATTCGAAGCGCTCTTTGTCGGGCCACTGCCAGTAGCGACGGACGAGGGCCCCGCCCTCCGAAGTGCCGTGGTAGAAGCGTCCGGTGCGGCCGTCCATCTCGTAATCCTGGGCAGTCAGATAGGCCTGGCCACCGAGCGTGGCGATCATCTGGTCCACCAGTTCGCGTGCCTTCCGCTGATTAGCATCAGCACCGCCGGCAGGAGCTGCGGTCTGCTGTCCCGCAAGACCCGTGAGACACAACAAAACTAGCGCGAAGATTCTCATGTGAACTATGGACTTATTTGATGCCAAAACAAACCGAGTAGCTGCTTTCCAATTATCCCACCAAGACCGCGCCGCCGTTGGCGTTCACGATCTCTCCGGTAATAAAACCCGCATACCGGCTACATAAGAACAGCACCGTCCCGCCAATCTCTTCCGCGGTGCCGGCGCGCCCTAGCGGGATCGTAGCGAACACGCGCTTGCCGATCTCCGGATCGTTCAGCGCCGGCGCAGCCATGTCCGTCTCTACCCATCCTGGCGCAACGCAGTTCACATAGATGCGGTCACGCGCCAACTCTGTGGAGAGTCCTTTGACCATGCTGATGAGTGCGCCTTTGCTGGCAGCGTAATCGCAGTGAAATGCCTCACCACGCTGCCCTGCAGTGGAGCTGATGAGCACGATGTGTCCGCCGCTCCGCTGCTTCTTCATCTGCGCGACGCCGGATTTCACCAGCCCGAAGATGCTATCGAGATTCACTGCCAGAGTGTTGCGCCATTGCTGCTCGGTCATCTGGTCGATTGGGACATCCTGCGGCGGCCACACACCGTGGTTGCCCACCACGATATCCACTCGCCCAAAGCGTTCAATCGCGGCCTGCACCAGCTTCGCCGCGGCCTCGGGCGATGAAAGTTCGGCCTGCTCCGTCGCGCATTTCTGCGCGCCACACTCGTGGACCAGCGTGTCCGCTTCCTTTGAAGCGCGCTGATAGTTAAACAGGACGCGCGCGCCCGCGCGACAGAACAACCGCACGATCGCCGCGCCGATGCCCCGCGAGCCACCAGTTATGACTGCGAAGGCGGATCGTGCAATGTGCGCTCCGGATGCCATTGCACAGCCAACACATAATGGTCGGGAAGAGTGCCTTCAATGGCCTCGATCACACCATCGTCAGGACAGCGGGCGGAGACCGCTAATCCGTCGCCGACAACATCGGCTGACTGGTGATGCGTTGAATTTACCGCGAGAGAACATTGTCCAGCGTTGCGGTGTAGAGCACGCGCGAGAAGGGAGCCGGGCTCGATTCGCACATGGTGAGCAATATCGCCTGCGCGACGCGCCGCATGGTTCACGGTGGATTCAATGTGCTGGACCAGTCCGCCGGTGCGCCACACATTGAGCGATTGCAATCCGTAGCAGATTCCCAGAATCGGCTTGTGCAGGTTGTAAGCGTCCTGCAACAGGAGCTCATCCGCCGCATCGCGGGCCGGGTCTGGGGCCGCTGTCCTGACGTGCTTGCTGGCTCCGTATTTCTGCGGATCAACATCAGCTTTGCTGCCGGGAAGCAGCACAGCGGCGCAAGACGTGATACGGCGTGCGAGTTCTTCCGGTTCGAGACCCAGCGGAATTACCACCGCCTCGGCGCCGCAACTCTCCACAGCCTGGACATAAGCGGGAAGCGAGCTTTCGCTGTAAGGGGCGTCATACGAGCAGGGTACCGGTATCGCGATTTTGGGCTTCACTGCAAGAAGTCTCAGGTTTGCAGGCCCGAGATGTCAATGAGATCCAGAAAATGCACTCCAAAATGCGGGTGTTCTCCCACTGTTTACTACTTTGATTCTTACCTCATCGGATACTGCCCTTGATGCGCGGACGAGTAGAAAAAGTGCGCAATCGCGTCCCGGGCCGCCTGGGTGAGCTTATCCATGTCTCGAGCAGTCATCCCGACAGTCGAGATCGGCCTCCCTACAATCAAACGCACTGGTCGCGGTTTGATGTGCCACGTGTTCATGGGGAGTATCTCGTAGGTGCCGATCAACGCCATAGGCACTACATCTGCATGGGCCCTGAGTGCCGCGTAAAACGCGCCTCCCATGAATGGCTGCAAGTGGCCGTCTTGCGAGCGGCCGCCTTCCGGAAAGACCATCAGTGACATGTTTTTACGCAAGCTCTCCACGGCCCGATTCAAGCTGCGGATTGAGGTCTTGGCATTTTCCAGGTCCACGGCAATCTGTCCCGAGCGCTGCAAATGCCATCCCATGAATGGATAGCTGAAGAGTTCGCTCTTGGCCAGAATCCGAAATTGGAATGGCAGCTTTGCGTAGAGAACCGGGATATCCAGCGCGGAAAGATGATTCACCACATAAACGCGGGCTTTGGTGGGGTCAATCTTCTCCAGACCCTCGACGGTGACTGGGGCGCCAATGGTCGCGATGATCATGCGCGCCCACAAGCGCGCGAAACCGTGCTGGATTGTTCCTGAACGATCAAAGAGCGAGCACAGCAGAGAAAGCGTCCCAAGAATGATGGTGTACAGCCAGACCAGCGGATCAAAGATCAAATAAGAGCGCAGCCGCGAAAGCCAGTGCAGCAGTCCGCCGGGAGCGCTCGTGGTGTTTGCTTCCGCTGGGGTGGTCTGGGACACGCGTTCAGGCACCTTGCCGCGCCGGGGCTTGGGTTAAGACTGCCAGCGCCTCACCCACAATGTAAATGGAACCCGTAATCACCACTACACCGTTGGCGCCGGCCAGTGAAAATGCCTGCTCCAGCGCCTGGGCAACGTTTGGCGACTCGACCACCGGAGTCTGCGTGCGCTTCGCGAGTTGCGCTATCTCTGCTGTTGCCGCCGCGCGTGGATTGTCCGCCTGTGTGGCCACCACGCGCTCTGCCAGAGGAAAAAGTATCTCGGCAATCTCCTGAATCGCTTTGTCGCGCATGGCGCCGAAGACGAAAGTCAGCGCACGGTCTTCGTAGAAAGTAGACAACGCTGAGCGCAGCGCCCAGGCGCCGGACGGATTATGCGCGACATCAAGCACGATCTCCGGCTGGCCGGCTTCTTCCTCCGGCAGCACTTCAAATCTTCCCCGCCACCTGGTTGCGCGGACACCCTGTTCCACGTGCTGCGGCAGTATCTTGAACCCAAAGCCATTGAGCTGCTCCGCGGCAGTGACGGCCAAAGCCAGATTGCGCAGCTGGTGCCGGCCTTGCAGCGGAAACTCTACCGCTATCTCTGACCCCATGAACTCCAGAGGGAAGCGATTACGCCCGATCTCGCCGGAGGCCGGCGTGACCGGCGGCATATACTTCACTGCGCTTACCGCGTGTGCATTGCGTTTCAGAATAGCAGTCCCCAGCGCGTCGTTGACCTGAGGATGTTGCGGCAGCAAGACCGTCACGCCGTTGGGCCGTAAGATCCCGGCTTTTTCCCGCGCGATCTCCGGCAGAGTCTCGCCGAGAAACTTCTGATGATCGAAATCTATATCAGTGATGATGGAAATGCAGGGGTCGGCGACATTGGTTGCGTCGAGTCTGCCGCCCATACCCACTTCCAAAACCGCTAGTTCCACGCCCGCGCTGGCAAAGTATTCAAACATCATGGCTGTGACCATCTCAAAGAAACTGGGATGCCACGGCAACTCGCCTCGCGCGACCAGATCGGCGGCAGCGATCTCCACGCGCTCGTACATCTCCGCCAGTTCGGGGTCGCTGATGGGCTCCTGGTTGATCTGTATGCGTTCGTTGATGCGGATGAGATGCGGCGAAGTGTAGAGTCCGGTACGGTAGCCCGCGGCCTGCGCGATGCTTGCCAGCGTTGCGGCGGTTGAGCCTTTACCGTTGGTACCGGCAATCAGCACACTTTGCAGGCGGCGTTGCGGATTACCCATCGCCTGCATAAGCGTGCGCATGTGAGCCAGATCAAATTTACGGCTAGAAGTAAGCTCATGGCCCAGCGCCATCAATTCAGATACAGCGGACTCGTAGGAAGAGGGCACGGCCTAGGCCGCCTTTGGAGACATGAAGTCGAGAGCACGGGAGATGTAGCTCTTCATCTCTTTACGATGCACAACGGCATCCAGCATGCCATGCTGCACCAGAAATTCGCTGGTCTGGAAGCCTTCCGGCAGCTTCTGGCGAATGGTCTGCTCGATGACGCGCGGTCCGGCAAAGCCAATGAGCGCTCCTGGTTCCGCGATGTTCAGATCGCCCAGCATGGCATATGAAGCGGTCACGCCGCCGGTCGTGGGATCGGTCAAAATGGAAATGTATGGCAGCTTCGCATCATCAAGCCGGGCTAGTGCGGCAGATATTTTTGCCATCTGCATGAGGCTTACTACACCTTCCATCATGCGGGCCCCACCGGAAGCCGAGACCACGATGACCGGTTTGCGTTGCGAGCAGGCCCTCTCAATGTTGCGCGTGATGGCTTCGCCGACAACCGCCCCCATGCTTCCGCCAATGAAGGAATACTCCATCGCGCTGACCATCACCGGGCGCCCATTCAGGGTTCCAGAAGCATTGATGATGGCGTCTTGCAGTCCGGTTTCAGCTTTACTCTTCTCGAGCCGAGCTTTGTATGGGCGCGTGTCGGTAAAGTTCAGCGGATCGGTGGAGGCCAGCGTGTCGTCGAAAGTTTCGATGGAATCTTCGTCCAACAGGATCGTCAAACGCGTAGGCGCGTCAATGCGAAAGTGATAGTCGCACTTGGGACAGACGCTGAAGTTTTCCGCCAGGTCTTTTTTCCAGATGATCTGGCGGCATCCGTCGCACTTG
>WNFF01000527.1_pt1 | contig 43230 bp, 42 predicted proteins | sample 5400441 | NCBI WGS metagenome assembly WNFF01 (sample SAMN13153345, study PRJNA577476) | soil metagenome | isolation source: 120 cm saprolite under Douglas fir tree site 2 hole 3 replicate 1 | place: USA:California | collected 2015-04-18 | reverse complement strand
CGGCTGAGCACCCGGGCGACACCAGCGGCGATGGTGGTGGCGAGCAGCCAGCCGGCCGCGATGAGGACATAGGAGAACCACTGCTCCGCGCCGCCCGGATTGAAGGCATGCTTCTGGCCCAGATCGACGACGGGCAGCAACAGGTCGAGGGTGTAGATCACCGGGATGAAGTGGGGAGTCGAGCCATGCGGCAGCGGTGGTGGCGGGGCAGCAGCGAACAGGATGCTCCCGGCGGCCAGCAGCACGATCAGCCAGAGTGCCGCCCGCCAGGGCTGGTAGCCATAGCCGACCGTGAGGTCCTGCAGCAGGCTCCAGGCCCGCCCGAGCGGGGCTTTGGCGTCGCGCTGCAGCCTTTCCCGGGTGTAGAGGACGCGGCGCGCCTGCGCGGGCTGTCCGATCGCGCTGTAGTGCGAAGCGAGTTGCTCGTACGGTTGTGGCTCGTGGCCATGCGGGTTCCGGGCGAGCCAGCGGAGCCGCTGACGGACTGGAAGTCGCGGTTCCAGCGCCTGATAGGTCAGCCCGCTGAGGTTCAGCATCGTCGGCCATCGTGCGGGATCGTCGGTCAGCAGGCGGATACGGGCATGGCTGAAGTCCACGGTGCCCTGGATCGGGTCATCAGGGAGGAGAGCAACCTGGCCCGCCTCTAGGTACCTGGCATCCAGAACTACGTCCGCGGGATTGACCAGCCGGGCTCGTTTGAGATCGACGGTACCTCCGATCCGGGCGCCGGCCAGCTTCATGATCCCGATGACCGTCATGTCAGCGCAGAACAGATCCGCGCCGATCTCAGCCCGGGAGAAGCGGAGTGCGATCTGGCCGGGGTTCTCCACGCGGGCGCCCATCAGCAGCACTCGCTGCCCCACCCGGCTGGTGCGGAGTCTCACCTCTCCCAGCGCGTGCACTTGGGAGAGCACCAGCGGACCTTCCACCGTCGCTCCATCGGCGGTCAGCGCAGGCCGGTCACCGCCGCTGTCCAGCCGTGCGCCCGCCAGGTTGAGCCCGCTGGCGATACGGGTGCCGATGCAGCTGACCTGGCCCGAGCACACGATCCCGGTGGCGTCACAATCACCGACCGTGGCCCGGTCGAGGTTCAGCGCCATCTTCCCCGGATTGCTCAGTACCGCTCCGGCCAGCGCGAGGTTCGCGCCGAGCCGGGCGCCGATCAGCCGGATCTCGCCGTTCGTGGTGAAGCCGTCCAGGCAGAACACCCCGCCCTCAACGGTCAGCCCGCCCGCGCTCAGCGCCACCCCTGACGGGGCCGACAGCCTTGCGCCGGACAGCCCGATGCTCGCTCCGACGCTGGTGTTGTGCATCCGGAACTCGCCCTCGGCGGACATGCCTTCAGCGATGAGCCGCCCGCCGATCGAGGCGCTGCTGAGGGTGATGGCCCGTTCCTGCAGGCCGGTGATCTGCGCGCCGGTGAGGTCGATCGCCCCGCTGACCTGTGCCCCCTGCAGCCGGATGGTGCCGCGGGCGATCAGGCCGACGCAGTCGGCGTTCCCGTCAACCACAAGCCCGTCGGCCGCCACGGCGATCTCGCCGGTGCCGGCCCCGGCGGTGACATCCCGCAGGCTCACCTGCCCGGTGATCTTGGCCTGGTCGAGCCTGGTGACCGAGCCCACCACGGAGGACGAGAAGTTCAGGATCCCGTCCAGGCGCATCCGGGTGCCATTGAAGCCAGGGAGCCGGGAAGCCACGATCCGCACCGTCTTCGCGGACGCTTCGACAAAACGAGGTTCGCCGTCGAAGTGGCAGTATTCACAGACGAGCGCGCAGCTGACCGTGGCGCCCATCAGGTCCAGCCGCCCGCTGATCCGGGCACCACGCAGGCGCACGGCGGGGCTGTGGCCGGGTTCCGCGGCGCAGGCGCCAAGCAGCAGGGCCGCGATCACCTCGGCGCGTATGATCCGTGACGGCCCCCAGCGGCCGGCGAATTCAAGATCATCGGCTGCCGGATCGCCGGTCCGCAGGTCCGCCCACGCGCCACGCGGGAACGCCGCCCAGAGCGACCGTTCCGGCTCGGTCAGGTCAGGAACGGTCACGCGCTCTATCCTGGGCTGCCCGGCCCCGGAGTACCAGCCGTTCACTCGTCGTCGGCGCCCTGAGCCGCAGGGCGCACCTTGTATATCCTCCGCCGCACCGGTCGCCTATGGTGGCGGCTATGGCCAAACGGGCGCTGGGCGTTCCCAATCTAGGCCGGCGTCCTTCCACGGAGATCACATCACCGCCATAGACATAACGATCCTTCCCCAGCCAGTGCAGCAACCACGGATCCCGGTCTGGTGCGCCGGTCGGTGGCCGAACACAGCACCGTCCCGGCGCGCCGCCGGGCAAGGCGCGGCGGGACGTTCCCCGCAGGGAGGGCATCAGCGATGACGGAGACGACCGCTCAGTGGATCGACCACCTCGTCAAGCCGCTGCTGGTCAGGCCGGGCTCGAAGGTCCGGCTGGCGAAGGATTTCGACCCTGGATACCGAGGCGGCGTCCGCAAGAAGAAGGAAGGCCTGACCCTGCTCCAGCAGGGCGTGCAGCTACTGGCCGAATACCAGGACCGGCTCTCCGCCCAGAGCACGTACGGCGTCCTGGTGATCCTGCAGGCGATCGACGCTGGTGGCAAGGATGGCACGATCCGTCACGTGATGAGCGGGGTGAACCCGCAGGGTGTGACGGTGCACAGCTTCAAGGTCCCCTCCGCGGAGGAACTCGATCACGACTACCTGTGGCGGTACGTGCGTCATCTGCCCGCGCGCGGCCAGATCGGGATCTTCAACCGGTCACACTATGAGGAGGTCCTGGTGGTCCGGGTGCATCCGGAGAACCTGGACCGGCAGCGGCTCCCGGCTGAGGCGAAGGGCCCAGGCGTATGGAGCCGGCGCTTCCAGGAGATCAACGACTGGGAGCGGCACCTGGTCAGCAGCGGCATCCGGGTGGTCAAGCTGTTCCTCAACCTGTCCAAGGAAGAACAGCGGATCCGCTTCCTCAAGCGGATCGACCTGCCGGAGAAGAACTGGAAATTCTCGGCCAGCGATGTCCGGGAGCGCCGGTACTGGGATGACTACCAGCACGCCTTCTCCGACATGCTGTCGCACACGAGCACCGAGTGGGCGCCCTGGCATGTCATCCCGGCCGACCACAAGTGGTTCGCGCGAATCTGCGCGGCGGCGGTGATCGCGCAGACACTGATCGAGATCGACCCGCGCTACCCCGTCCCGGATGAGGCCGCCCGGCAGGAACTGCTCAGGGCGAAAGCGGAACTCGAAGCCGAAGCCCCCCCGGGAACCCCGCCGGACCCCATCGAGGCGAAACTCACCTACCAGAGCTGACCAAGGCCGGGTGCGGGCGAGCATCGCGGCGTTTCCGCGGAAACGCCGGATGTCGGCTCGGGCAGGTGCTGAAGCTGACCGGGCGGGCAGCATCCGCGCTGTCCTCACCAGCCAGGTCGCCGCTTGGTATCTTCCCGCTTGCGCGGCCTTGAGGGCATCGGCCCGGGCACGGGGGCGGACACCGGCTCGGGGTGCATCGAAGGGAGTGGCACACGGATGCGTTTTGCGGGCAAGACAGTGATTGTGACCGGGGCGGCCGGCGGGCTCGGATCGGCTATGGCGGCCGGCTTCGCCCGCGAAGGCGGGAACGTCGCGATCATCGACCTCCCCGGAAGCCGGGGTGGCGAGGTAGCGCAAGAGATCAGCACCTCCGGCGCGGCCGGGAGCGCCTTCTTCGTCCCCTGTGACCTGGCCGACCTGGACCGCACCGGCCAGGTCGTGCGGGGTCTCGCCGGCGCCCACGGCGGGGTGGATGTGCTGGTGAACAACGCGGCCATCTTCCCGAGGAAAGAGGTCGCCAACTACACCATCCAGGAGTGGCAGAGTGTCCAGCGGACGAACGTGGACGCGGCGTTCGTGTGCGTGCAGGCCGTGCTGCCGGAGATGCGCGCCGCCGGGTCCGGCCGGATCGTGAACATCTCCAGCATCACGTTCTTCGGCGGGACACCGTTCCTGGCGCCTTACGTGGCGTCGAAAGGTGCTCTCGTCGGGCTGACCCGCGCGCTGGCCAGGGAGTGCGGTCCGGACGGGATCACGGTCAACGCCATAGCACCCGGGGCCTTCCCGACCGCCGCCGAGGCGATCCACCCCGATCCGGCCGCGTACAGCGCATCAGTGCTGGAGCGGCAGTCCATCAAGCGCCGGGGCGTGCCCGAGGACATCGCCAATGCCGTGCTCTTCCTCTGCGCCTCCGAGGCGTCCTTCATCACCGGGCAGTTGCTGTGCGTCGACGGTGGCTGGGTGATGCACTGAAGCGCTGACCCGTGTCTGCGGTTGCGGCAGTCGGCGGAGTTCCCTCGGGGCCTATTGCGCGTAACGTGTCCGCCGGACCCCTGTTCTGCTCGCGCCCGTCGGGCCAGGACCTGTCATGCCGGGCTGTCTTCCCCTGTGCCGTCGCCGAGTGCGAACCGGAGGTAGCGTTCAGCAGAGCGCCGCACCGCCGCGGCGCCATCGCCGGGCACAACCCGTTTCCACCAGGCGCCGTACACCCGGTCGAAGACATAGGGCTCCAGCAGGGCCAGGCCGCGGCGGATCACCGTCGGCCGCTCCGGGATCAGGTTCGGGTAGCTGTACATGAAGCTGACCCACCGGCGGTCCGGGACCACCGTCAGGATGTCGCCGGAGAACAGCGCCCCGCCGCCGCCGTCGGCGCGGTGCAGCACCTGGCCGCCGGTGAAGTGGACGCCGACGTTGATGAGCGTCAGCCCGTCGCCGATCTCGCGGGTGTCACCATCCCAGAACTCGATCGCGGGGTCGGGGCGCGCGATCCACTGGCGGTCGGCGGAGTGGATGTATACCGGGGCGTCGAAGGCATGCGCCCACTCGATCATCGAGCCGTAGAAGTGCGGGTGGCTGACCGCTATCGCGCTGATCCCGCCCAGTTCGCGGACCTGCGCGACAAGTTCGTCGTCGAGGTAGGAGACCATGTCCCACAGCACGTTCCCGCCCGGCGCCCGGACCAGGAGAGCGCGCTGGCCAATCGCGACGGATGGCTCAGTGCCGATCCCGATGACGCCGGGTCCCTCTTCCTGAATCCGGCCGCGGTGCCCGGCCGCGGTGAGCCCGGCCAGTGTCGTCCACTGCTGCCCGTCCCAGCCGACGTACTGGCGTTCGTCCAGGCAGATCGGGCAGTCCTCGCGCGGCTCTGCGTACTGGACGCCGCAGGTCCGGCAGATAGGAAGGTCGGTGCGCACGTCCCAGATATACCGGACGCTGCCCGGAGCCAGCTAACGCAGGCCGCCGCCAAACTCCATGATCGCGGTGGATCGCTGGCCGCCGGCAGGCCAGTAAGGGCCCGCAGATCATCAAAGCGTTGGCTCGATCCCCGAGACGCCCTGGCCATCGCCCGGATACGCCGTCAGAACCAACGCTTTGTTCCGAGACGAGCCCTAATCCACCGCGATCATGGAGGTGGAGCGGCTGGCGAGCGCGGCTAGCGGCCGTAACGCGAGCCTGCCGAATCCCCGGGGAAATTGGTGCAGGGATTCCCAGCCGTCGTCCGTCACCAGGACCAGTTCACCCGTCTGCACGCCGGCCCGCTCGTCCTTGGTGATGACGTTGGGCTGGATGACGACGGTCATCCCGGCGGTGAAGGTGAACTCCGCAGTCCGCTGGGTCTCCAGGTCCGCCCTGGTCAGCACGGGCGGCAGGTAGCCGCCGCCGTAGCCGTGCAGCAGGTCGTCGTAGATCGTGAACCCGGCGGCAGTGATGACGCTCGCGGCTTCGATCAGGTCACCGCCGGTGGCACCGGGGCGCAGCCGGGCCGTGATGGCATCGAAGGCCGCGTCAGCTACGTCGTGCAAGTCCCGGTATAGCGGCGTTGGCTGGGACCCGATGCTGAAGGTGCGCAGCAACTGCCCGGGGTATCCCCAGTAGCTGGCGCTGACCTCGCAGCTCAGCGCGTCGCCGGCGCGAAGGCGGCGCCGCGACGGCCACTGCGCGGGCACGCACAAGCCGGGCCGGGTCATCGCGGTGGCCCCCAGGTAGTGGATGTGGGTGAGCCCGCCCGCCGCGATATACGCGCTTTCGAGGATGGCGCAGGCAGCGGCCTCGGTCACGCCGGGCCCTGCTTCTCTGGCGAGCGCAGCCACGGCGTCGTCACTCATCCGCGCACCCGCCCGCAGCCACTCCACCTCTTCGCCGGACTTCACCAGCCGAAGGCGGGTGAACTCCTGGTCGAGGAACTCGACCCGGCCGGCGGCAGTCACGAGCCTCTCGTGCGCCCGCGCCGGCACGGGGCCGATGACCCCGGCCCGGCCGTGCGCCCCGGCGCGGCTCTGCGCCCCGGCCCGGCTGGCCAGCAGGTCCAGTGCCGCGGCCAGGGCCGACCCGCCGCCCGGACGGACATCCGCCTCGGGTGCGAGCAGGCGTGCGTTCGGGACGTGGTTGTTGTAGGCGACGAAGAGCACATCGCGCTCCTCGGGAGAGAAGACAACCGCGGCCTCCCGGGTCACCGGCCAGCCCGTCAGCCACTGGATGGCCGATCCGGAACGGTCGGCGCCGTAGACCAGGGCGTGATCGATCCCGCGCCGCTTGAGCATGCTGGCCAGCGCGAGACGTCGGCGCTCCATCTCGACCGCGGTGAAGGCCGGGTAACCGGATGCGGGCTGCCCGGACCGGAAATGCCCTGACCCGGGCCATCCTGACCTAGGCAAGCCGGACCCGGGCAAGCCGGACCCGGGCCATCCTGACCCGGGCCATCCTGACCTAGGCAAGCCGGACCCGGGCAAGCCCGGCATGGGGCTGCCGGTCATGGGTGGCCGGCCACGGGGTAGCCGGTCACCTTCAGTGTTTCGCCCAGTAGTCGCCGGACTCCTTGGTCGCCGCCATGGCCTCAGAAGTCTCGAACCCGGGGGCCAGTGACGCCGACGTCCCCGCCAGCACCTGGTGATGATCGATATTGAGCAGCCGCAGCCAGCTCTGCTGGCCGAAGGTGAGCGCGATGAAGCAGCCGAGCTCCACGAGTTCCGGCTCGGTGAAGTGCTTGTGCAAGCGCTCCCACAGGGCATCCTCGCTGGGCAGGTGCCAGGCGATGGCCTCCGCGTAGGCGAGCGCCGCCTTCTCCCGCTCGTCGAATCGTGCCGACTTCTCGAAGTTCAGCAGATCGTCGTACTTGGCCTCGGTGAAGCCTTTCGCGGCCGCTTGGACCGACCGCTGATTGCCGCAGTATTCGCAGTTCACCGAGCGCGAGATGTAGACCCGGCAGAGTTCCTTGATCCGGTGGTCGCAGACGCCATCGGCGAAGATGTCCTTCCAGGACCGGGCGAACGACCAGAAGCAGGCAGGCACGTGTGCCCTGATCGCCGAGCTTTCCGGCCGCGGTGTGCCCTCGCGCCGGCACCGGTCCATCTCGGCCCGCATCTCGTCGTCCATCGCCTCAAGGGGCGCGTAACTGATGCGCTGAATGCTTCCCACCGGACTGTCTTCCACCAGAACTGCCTCCCACCGGACTGTCTTCCACCGGATTGCTTCCCGCTTGCCGCTGGGCACCGGCCCGGCTCGCTCAGTGTCGCAGTCCCTGCAATCGCTTGCAAGAGGATGTCCTGGGCGGATACCCCAGCAGGTGGGTATACCTGGTAGATGAACCCGACAGTGGAAGGCGGGGACCGGGCAACGTACGACGAGGATTGGTCCTGGCTGCACATGGCTGCCCCCGCTCCGGGGGCGGCGGGGCCCGACGAGTCGCCGTTCCCGCCCATCGGCGAGTATGGATTCCTCTCCGACTGCGAGACCACCGCCCTGGTCGCGCCGAGCGGGAACGTGGAGTGGCTCTGCCTGCCCAGGATCGATTCGCCGAGCGTCTTCGGTGCGATACTTGACCGCTCCGCAGGGGGATTCCGGCTCTCCCCGGAGGGCGTGACGGTCCCCGCGGCCCGCCGGTACCTCCCGGGAACGATGGTGCTCGAGACCAGTTGGGCGACCCCGACCGGGTGGCTGGTCGTGCGGGACGCGCTGCTCATGGGGCCCTGGCACCACGAGAGCGAGCTGTCGCACACGCATCGCCGCACGCCCACCGACTACGACTCCGATCACGTGCTGCTGCGGACCATCCGGTGTGTCACCGGCGAGGTGCAGGTGACCTTCGACTGCGAGCCGGTCTTCGACTACGGCCGCCAGCCGGGAATCTGGAGCTACGACGCTGGCTCCTACTCGCAGGGTGTCTGCCGCGCTTCCGGCGCGGACGTGGGGGTGTGGCTGACCCTCACCACGGACATGCGCCTCGGCTTCGAGGGCGGCCGGGCTCTGGCCCGCACCCGGATGCAGGAGGGCGAACGCCATTTCTGCGCGCTCTCCTGGACCGCGCACCAGTCGCCTGCCACCTATGAGGAGGCGAGCCGGCGGCTGATCTGGACCGCTCATCACTGGCAGCACTGGCTCGCCAGGGGCCGGTTCCCGGACCATCCCTGGACCCGTTACCTGCAGCGCAGCGCGCTGACCCTGAAAGGGCTCACGTTCGCGCCGACCGGTGCCCTGGTCGCGGCGGCCACCACGTCGCTGCCGGAGGTGCCCCGCGGCGAGCGCAACTGGGACTACCGGTACTGCTGGCTGCGCGACTCCGGGTTCACCCTCTGGAGCCTCTATGCGCTCGGTTTCGACTGGGAAGCCGACGACTTCTTCTGGTTTCTCGCCGACCTCGCCCAGCGGGACGATGAGCTCCAGGTCGTGTACGGCGTCGATGGGGAGCGGGATCTCACCGAACGAATCCTGGACCAAATGACCGGGTACGAGGGCGCCAGGCCGGTACGGGTGGGGAACGCGGCCTATCTCCAGCGGCAGCATGACGTCTGGGGCGCCGTGCTCCAGTCGATACACCTGCGCATCGGGAACTGGAACCGGCTCGACGAGCGAATGTGGACAGTGGTGCGGCGGCAGGTCGAGTGCGCCCTGAAATACTGGCGCGAGCCCGATCTGGGCATCTGGGAGGTGCGCGGCACGCCCAGGCACTTCACGTTCTCGAAGCTCATGTGCTGGACGTCGGTGCAGTGGGGAGCGGAGGCCGCGCTGGCCCGCGGGGAGGACGAGCTGGCCAAGGCGTGGCAGGTCGCCGCCGACGAGATCAGGGAGGACATCCTCAGCCACGGGGTCGACGAGCGGGGAGCCTTCACCCAGCACTACGAGACCACCGCGCTCGACGCGTCACTCCTGCTTCTGCCCATGACGGGGTTCCTGCCCCGCGACGACGACCGGGTCCGGACAACGGTGCTGGCCATCGCCGAGGAGCTGACCGTGGATGGGCTGGTCCTGCGGTACCGGACCGAGGAGACCGACGACGGATTGCCGGGCGGGGAGGGCACGTTCACCATATGCTCGTTCATGCTGGTTTCCGCACTGTGCGAGATCGGCGAAACCGAGCGCGCGCGGCAGCTTTGCGAGCGGCTGCTCTCGCTCGCCAGCTCGCTTGATCTCTACGCCGAGGAGATCGACCCGCGGACCGGCCGTCACCTCGGCAACTTCCCCCAGGCGTTCACCCACCTGGCCCTGATCAACGCGGTCATCCACGTGATACGGGCGCAGCGCGGCCCGGCGGCCGACCGCAGTCGGCCGAACGCGCCCGGCGGGACGCGGGAGGCGGGACGGTAACGGCTGAGATGCTGTCCGGTGGGGAATTGAGTCACATATCCGGGAACCGGAGGGAGTGAGCAGTGGCCGAGATCATCAGGGCCGGGCTGGTCCAGCAGAGGTGGACCGGCGACAAGGATTCCATGATCCGCGCATCGGTCGACGCTATCGGTCGCGCGGCCTCGGCCGGCGCCGCGGTGGTCTGCCTCCAGGAGCTTTTCTACGGGCCGTACTTCTGCCAGGTACAGGACGCCGACTACTACTCCTACACCGAGGCCATCCCGGAGGGCCCGACCACCCAGCTGATGTGCGAGCTGGCAAAACGGCACTCAGTAGTGCTCGTGGTGCCCATGTACGAGGAGGAGCAGCCGGGCCTCTACTACAACACGGCGGCCGTGATCGACGCCGACGGGCGCTATCTCGGCAAGTACCGGAAGACCCACCTGCCGCAGGTCAAGGGGTTCTGGGAGAAGTTCTACTTCCGGCCCGGGAACATGGGCTACCCGGTGTTCGACACCGCGGTGGGCCGGATCGGCGTGTACATCTGCTACGACCGGCATTTCCCCGAAGGCTGGCGCGCGCTCGGCCTGGCCGGTGCCCGGATCGTGTTCAACCCCTCGGCCACCAGCCGGGGCCTGTCCCAGTACCTGTGGCGGCTGGAGCAGCCCGCGGCCGCGGTCGCCAACGAGTATTACGTCGGCGCGATCAACCGGGTCGGCGTGGAGCCGCTGGGCGACAACGAGTTCTACGGCCAGTCCTACTTCGCGGATCCGCGCGGCCAGCTGGTCGGTGAGGCCGCAGCCGACACGCAGGACGCGGTGCTGGTCCGCGACCTGGACATGGGTGTGCTTCAGGAGGTCAGGGACCTGTGGCAGTTCTACCGCGACCGGCGTCCGGATCAGTACGGCACGCTGGTCCAGCCGTGAGTTGAAGGGGAGGCCATAGCAAATGCGCATCGTGATCAGTGGCGGCACGGTTGTCACGGCCAGTGGCGGGGTGGCGGCGGACGTGCTGGTGGACGGGGAGCGGATCACCGGGCTGGCGGCGCCCGGCACCGACGAGGCCAGGGCGTGGGCGTCGGCGGCCGACCGGGTGCTCGACGCGGCTGGGCGATACGTGCTGCCTGGCGGCATCGATGTGCACACCCACATGGAAATGCCGTTCGGCGGCACGTTTGCCGCGGACACCTTCGAGACCGGCACCCGGGCCGCGGCGTGGGGCGGCACCACGACGATCATCGACTTCGCGGTGCAGGCCAAGGGCACCTCGCTGCTCGCCACGCTGGACAAATGGCACTCCAAGGCCGATGGCAACTGCGTGATCGACTACGGCTTCCACATGATCGTCTCCGACGTGAACGACACGACGCTGAAGGAAATGGAGGCCTGCATCGGCGCGGGCGTGAACAGCTTCAAGATGTTCATGGCCTACCCCGGCGTCTTCTACGCGACCGACGGGGAGATCCTGCGCGCCATGCACAAGGCCGCGGAGACCGGCGCGATGATCATGATGCACGCTGAGAACGGCATCGCGATCGACCAGCTAGTCGCCCGGGCGCTGGCGGAGGGCCGCACCGACCCCGTCCAGCATGGCCTGACCCGCCCGCCGGAACTGGAAGCCGAGGCCACTGGCCGGGCCATCGCGCTGGCGAAAGTGACTGGCTCGCCGCTGTACGTTGTGCATCTATCGGCGGCAGAAGCGCTGGAAGCGATCACAAATGCGCGTGACACCGGCCAGAACGTGTTCGCCGAGACCTGCCCGCAATACCTGTACCTGTCCCTGGAGGATCTGGCCCGGCCGGACTTCGAGGGCGCGAAGTACGTAGCGTCCCCGCCACTGCGGCCGCGGGAGCACCAGGGGTCACTCTGGCGGGGGCTGCGGACCAACGACCTGTCCGTGGTGTCCACCGACCACTGCCCCTTCTGCTTCGCCGAGCAGAAGGAACTGGGCCGCGGGGACTTCTCGAAGATCCCCAACGGGATACCCGGCGTGGAGCACCGGATGGACCTGCTGCACCAGGGGGTGGTCGCCGGGGAACTGTCGCTGGCCCGCTGGGTGGAGGTCGCGGCCACCACGCCGGCCCGGATGTTCGGGCTCTACCCGCGCAAGGGCGTGATCGCGCCCGGCTCGGACGCGGACATCGTCATCTACGACCCGCGGGCCACGCAGACGCTGTCCGCCACGACCCACCACATGAACGTGGACTACTCGGCGTACGAGGGCTTCACGATCACCGGCCGGGTGCGGACCGTGCTGTCCAGGGGGCACGTTGTGATCGACGATGGCGAGTATCACGGCGTCACCGGTCACGGCCGCTTCCTTGAGCGGCAACTGTCCCAGTACCTGAGCTAGGGGATGAGCATGGATTTCGGGGTGGTCCTGCAGACCGATCCGCCTGCGCGGACCGTGATCGACCGGATGCGCGCAGCCGAGGACCAGGGTTTCCGGTACGGCTGGACCTTCGACTCGCACGTGCTGTGGCAGGAGCCGTTCGTCATCTACTCGCAGGTCCTGGCGGCCACGTCCCGGCTGATGGTCGGGCCGATGGTGACCAACCCCGGGACCAGGGACTGGTCGGTGACCGCCTCATTGTTCGCCACGCTCAACGACATGTTCGGCAACCGGACCGTATGCGGGATCGGCCGCGGCGACTCGGCCCGGCGGGTCATCGGGCAGCAGCCGATGAACCTGGCGACCATGGCTGAGGCGATGCACGTCATCAAGGAACTCGCGGAGGGCCGCGAGGTCGAGCACCACGGCAGCGTGCTGCGCATCCCGTGGGTGCGCGACGGCAAGCTGGAGATCTGGATGGCGGCCTACGGGCCGAAGGCGCTGAAACTGGTCGGCGAGCAGGCCGACGGGTTCATCCTGCAGACGGCCGACCCGGACATCGCCCGGTGGACCGTCGGCTCGGTCCGGGAGGCCGCGCGGGCCGCCGGCCGCGACCCGGATGCGATCACGGTGTGCGTCGCGGCCCCCGCGTACGTCGGCACCGACATAGACCACCAGCGGGACCAGTTGCGCTGGTTCGGCGGCATGGTCGGGAATCACGTGGCCGACCTGGTCGCCCGGTACGGCGAGAACGGGCCCGTCCCGCACGCGCTCACCGATTACATCAAGGGCCGCGAAGGGTACGACTACGCCCACCACGGCCGGGCGGGCAACCCGTCCACCGACTTCGTGCCTGACGTGATCGTGGACCGGTTCTGCCTGCTCGGCCCGGAAGCCGCGCACATCGACCGGCTGCGTGAACTCGCCGCGATCGGCGCCGACCAGTTCGCCATCTACCTGATGCATGACCAGCCGGAGGAGACGCTCGCCGCTTACGGCTCCGCGATTATCCCCGCGCTGGGCTGACCACCGGCAGCGCGCGAAATCCCGGCGCTCACCCTGGCTGCCCCCCGGCCCACACAGGCCACTAGCTCTGGGCGCGCGGCGCCTTCAGGCCTGCGATCGGCACGGTGGCAGCGGCATCCGGGTGACGCTTCAGCCAGTCCCGGACGAACGGGCACAGCGGCACGACGGTCAGGCCCCGGCGCTCGGCCTCGTCGAACGCGGCGGCCACCAGTCTGCTGCCGATTCCGCGCCCTTCCAGCTCTATCGGCACGCCGGTGTGAAGCAGCACCAGCCGGTCACCGTCCAGCTGATACACGAGTTCCGCGACCTGGCCATCCTCCTCAACCACGAAGCGGGAGTCGGCCACGTCGTCGACGATCTCCGGGGTTTCGTTCACCTGCCCATCGTGACACGGCCACCCACATGCTTGTACCCGCATCGAGTTCCGGCCAGGTGCTCAGAAGCGGCCGCCCTGGATGCGGCGGCTGCGCTGGGACAGGCCGGGCTCACCGTAGGGGTAGTCCGGGGTGACCGGCTCGCTCGCGTCATCCAGCAGCTGGGTCTCCTCAGGCGTCAGCTTCACCTCGGCCGCGGCCAGGTTGTCCGCGAACTGCTCCATGGAACCTTGCGCACCGCGTCGAGCACCTGCCAGGTCTGCTCGGACTGGCCGCGCTGGTTCCAGATCCGCATCCCCTCGTCGGCGTTCTCCACCACCCGGGTGCCCGCCGCGGGCGGCTCGCCGCGCCGGTACTTGCCGGTCAGCCACCCGCTGGCCAGCGGCGACCAGGCCAGCAGGCCGAGCCCGGCGGCCTGGCAGGCAGGCACGATCTCCCATTCGACCGCGCGGGCCAGCAGGTTGTACTGCGGCTGCACGGACACCGGGGCGGAAAGCCCGCGGAACTCCGCGATATCCAGCGCCTTCTGCAGCTGCCAGCCGGTGAAGTTGGACAGCCCCACGTAATTGATCTTCCCGGCGCGGACCGCGTCGTCCAGGAAGCGCAGCGTCTCCTCGACGCGGGTCAGCGGGTCCCAGCCGTGCAGCTGGTACAGGTCGATGGTGTCCACATTCAGCCTGCGCAGCGACGCGTCCAGGGCCAGTGCGAGGTGCCTGCGGGACAGCCCGTGCCCGTTCGGGCTCTCATCGGTGGGGAACCGGCCCTTGGTGGCCAGCACGACCAGCTCGCGCGAGCCTGGCCGGGCGGCCAGCCAGCGCCCGATGATCTCCTCCGCGCGGCCATCCGCGTACACGTCGGCGCTGTCCACCAGGGTTCCCCCGGCCTCGGTGAACTGGTCGAGTTGGCCGAACGACGTTGCCTGGTCCGTCTCGTTGCCGAAGGTCAGGGTGCCGAGCGCGAGCGCGGACACCGCGCAGCCGCTGCTGCCGAGCAGGCGGTATTCCATCAGTCCTCCGTTAAGTCTTGCGAATGCTCCTGCCCTAAGTACCCCAGCTTGCCCGGGCTACCCCCGAAGCTCCCGGCTACCCCCCCGGACTCGGGGTACCGCGCTGATGCCGGGCGCGGAAGAGTTCGGCGACCCGGTCGCGCGGCAGAGCCGGGGTGCGATGGCCGTCCCGGCCCACCATGTCCTCGTTGGCGACAAGCGCGTTGGCGACGGCTTCCTCGGTCCCCTGCACGACGGCGGCGAAGAACGGGTCGAGCCGGCCCCACGGAATGAACCTCAGCTGGTCGAGGCGGTGCTCAGAGTCCTGGCTGGAGCGGGGAACGGGACGGGAGGCCGGGTTGTAGGGGCTGAACGCGCCGGGGTTCGCGGTGGAGAAGGCCAGGAACAGATCACCGGAGAAATGCGACCCGGTAGTGCCGGTCCGGGCCAGGCCGAGCGTGACCCGGCGGGCCAGGGCTTTGCACTGGTGCGGGAGCAACGGCGCGTCGGTGGCCGCGATCGCGATCACCGAACCGGCGCCCGGGGGTGCGGCGGCTCGCTCCGCCATGGGATTGTCGTCGGCGAGCAGTTCGCCGAGCGGCATGCCCGCCAGGGTGAGTTCGGCGCGGGAACCAAAGTTGGCCTGCACGAACACGCCGACCGTGTAGCCCGTTCCCGCGTAGTCCACGACCCGGGACGCGGTGCCCGAGCCGCCTTTGAACTGATAGCAATTCATGCCGGTCCCGCCGCCGACAGACCCCTCCTCGATCCGCCCGCCCGCCGCGGCCTCGATCGCGTCGATGCCATCCTGCTCCGTGACGTTATGGCCATTGATGTCGTTGAGATAGCCGTCCCAGGTCTCCGCCGCCACCGGCAGGGACCAGCCATCGGCCAGTTCGGGGTGGTGGCTGACGGCCCAGGCGACGATCGCGGCGTGGGCGATCCCGACGGCGTGGGTGTTGGTGATGGCGATCGGCAGCGAGAACGTGCCGGACTCCTCGATCCACGAGACGCCGGTCATCTCCCCGTTGCCGTTCTGGGAGAAGAAGCCCGCGGTCACCGGGTCGGCGGCACCGGCCGGCCCGCGCGGGAGGATGGCGGTCACCCCCGTCCGGACGGAATCCCCCCGGATGATGGTCGCGTATCCGACCTGCACGCCGGGCACGTCGGTGATGGCGTTCCAGTTGCCCGGCGTCCCGCCGAACGGTATGCCCAGGGACCTGGCCCGCGGCTTGCCCAAAGGCGTCGCCGCGTGCGGGCCAGTCAGGTTCTCAGGTTCCACGATGGGCTGGCTTCCTGGCTGTCGGCGGCCCAGGCCTTCCTGGCTGTCGGCGGCCCAGGCCTTCCTGGCTGTCGGCGGTCCGGGGCTTCCGGGCTGAATGCGGCAGCAGCATAGCGCCAGCCCGCTGCCCCGGCTGCGCCGGCGGACAGTGACCGGGTTAGCGTCAAGAAGGCGGCCGCGATGCGTCGGCGATCGCCGACGTCAGTGACCTGCACGGAGGCACCATGACACATATGACCGTCCCGAGTCACCTCCCGGCGAATGCGACACCGGCAGGCGATGGGGTGGTGATCGGGGCAGGCCCGGTCACGGTTGACGCCTACATCGACTTCCTGTGCCCGTTCTGCCGCCAGTTCGAGCTCTCCTCGGGGGAGATTCTCGCCACCATGGTCTCGGACGGGCTGATCAGCCTGGCGTACCACCCGATGAACTTCCTCGACGCGGCGTCGACCACGCGGTATTCCTCTCGTGCGGCAGCGTCGTCGGGCTGCGCCTCCGATGGCGGGCGGTTCCTCGGATACGCTCGTGCGCTGTTCCTCAACCAGCCGCCTGAGGGCGGCCCGGGGCTGAGCGACGCCGAACTGATCGAAATCGGCCTGTCTGTGGGACTGCCCAGCCCGGCGTTCGATAGCTGCGTGCGGCGCGGCAGCTACCTGGACTGGCCATCCTTCGTTACGGCGTTGGCCACGGCACGCGGGGTCAGTGCGACGCCCACGGTGCTCGTTGAGGGGGTTTCGGTGCCGGCCAACGCCCGGATGATCGCAGCGGCGGTCGCTGCTGCGGCCGGTGTCTAGCGGTCGGCCTGCGGACCTCCGGTCATCGCTGCGCCCGGGCCCTCCTTCGGCTGCGCCTCTCCGTCTTTGGCGGCGGGCGCCGTCATCCCGGTCGTCGACGCGGACAGCGACCGTGGGTCGCGGCACCGCCAGGCGCCCCGGCCAACCGCGGCGAGAAACCGGTCCACGGCGGCGTTGAACACATCAGGTTCTTCCAGGTTGGCGGTGTGGCCGGTCTGCGGCAGGATCGTCAGGCCTGACGATGCGATGGTGCGCTTGAGCATGAGCGCGGTCTCCAGGCACCCTTCGTCCTCGTCTCCGACCATGATCAGCGCGGGGACCCGTACCCGCGCGAGTTCCTCCCGCAGCGCGTACAGGGACGGCCGGGCTGACTGAACGCCGCGCATGGTCAGCGCGGCGCCGAGCGACGAGTGCTCGCCAAGCGCGGCCGCGAACTCCGCCCAGCCGCGCGGGTTCTTGTTCTGGAACTGCACCCGCGCCGGGCCGACCGCGTACCACTGCGCGACCCGGCTGGCACCCTCTGCCTCGAACGCGTCCGCGATGGCTTCGGATTCCGCGCGGAACGCCGCCTGCCGTTCCGGCTGCGCGCCGTAGCCAGCACCAGCTACCACCATTGACATAACGCGGCCAGGGTGACCCAGCGCCAGGTGCAGCGCAGTGAGTCCGCCCATCGAAAGGCCCACGACGTGCGCGCCGGGTAGGCCGAGGCCGTCGAGGACGGCGATCGCGTCGTCGGCCGCCCGTTGCTGGGAGTAGGCGGCCGGGTCGTCGGGGACATCCGACGGTGGGTACCCGCGCGCGGCGTAGGTGATGCACCGGTAGCTGCCGGAGAAGAACCTGACCTGCGGCTCCCAGCTGTGGTGATCGCCCGCGAACTCATGGATGAACAGCAGCGGCTGGCCGCTCCCCGTGCTCTCGACGTGCAGCGCGACGCCATCGTCGGTGGTGATCGTGGTCATGGACGGCCTCCCGGATCGAAGGTGACGGCCAGTCGGCCGCCGGGCCAGCCGCCGGGGCTGGCCGCCGGGGGTCGGCCGCCGGGGGTCCGCCGCCCGAGCCACCCGGACGGTCCGGCCGCGGGACTAGCCGCCCGGCCAGTGGTCAGTATTCAGTCGGTGACGTGCTCCACGCCCATGATGTGCTGATAGGTTCCCGCGGCGGCTGCCGCTCCGTCCCCGGCGTGGAGCGCTTCGAGGATCGCGTCGTGCTGGCGTGCGGATTCGGCGTGCGTCCGGGCGACCTTCGGACCGCCGTGCAGCGATGCCCACAGCAGCCGCATCAGCGACAGCAGCAGCGGGCTGCGGGCGTACTCATACAGCGTGAAGTGAAACTCCCGGTTGAGATCCGCGTAGCGCGGGTCGTCATCCCCGCACCCGCGCATCTGCTCGTTCAGGTCCTTCAGGCGGGCGATCCCGGCCGCGTCGATCTTGGGGGCAGCCAGTGAGGCGCCCAGGGATTCCAGCGCGGCGCGGATCTGGAAGTTCTCCTCGATTCGGCCGGCTTCCGGCTCGACGACGGTGAACCCGCGGTGCGTGTCGCCGATGACCAGCCCTTCGGACTCGAGCCGCCGCAGCGCTTCCCGCACTGGCGTCTGGCTGACCTGGAATCGCTGGGCCAGGTCTCGCTGCCGCAACTGCTCGCCGGCGGCAAGCTCGCCCGTGATGATCAGCTCGCGGATGAGCGCGGCCACCATGTCCGTCTTGCTGACGTAGCCCAGGCTGCCGCCGCCCGGGCCTGTGGCCAGTGTCGGGGTTGGAGCTGGTGCCGGCTGTGTGGCTGGCGCTTGCCCTATCGGGGCAGGTTGCACGTGATGCCTCCCGCGTTAGTGGTCTGTCCGGGGGGACTGGGCGAGTGCCTGGACGCGGGCCGGGGTCAGCGGCAGTCGGCCAACGCTGCCTGCTACGCCGAGCGCATCGCGCACTGCGCTGGCGACGGCGGCTCCGGCCGCGCTCACCCCTCCCTCACCCGCGCCCTTCACGCCTAGCGGGTTGCCTGGCGAGGGCGCCTGCTGCTCCACCAGGATGTCGATGGGCGGCACCTCGGCCGCCGTCGGCATCCGGTAGTCCATGAACGTGGCCGATTGCGGTTGCCCGGCCTCGTCATAGCAGAACTCCTCAAGCAGCGCCCCGCCGATTCCCTGCGCGGCCCCGCCGCGCAACTGGCCCTCGACCATCATCGGGTTGATCGCCCGCCCCACTTCGTAGGCCACCAGGTAGCGCAGGACCTGCACCTGGCCGGTGCCGGGGTCGATCTCGACAACCGTGACGTGCACGCCGTACGGGTAGGTCATGTGCGTCACCTCGAAGCGGCGGCGCGCGGACAGCCCGGCCGGTTCGCCGGGCAGCAGGTACTGGCTGGTGGGTGCCGTGGCGCGGGCGACCTCGGCGAGCGTCACCGCTGCCGTGGGATCGCCCCGGACGCGGAAGCCGCCGCTGCGCTCAGCTCGATCGTCTTCAGCGCGATAACTTTCAGCTCGATCGTCTTCAGCGCGATAACTTTCAGCTCGATCGTCTTCAGCGCGATCGTCTTCAGCCCGGCCGTCTTCAGCCCGGCCGCCTCCGACGCGATCACCTTTGGGCCGATCGTCTTCAGCCCGATTACCCTCAGCCTGGGCGACCTCAGCTCGATCGAGTTCGACCAGATCGTCCTCGGATGCTTCTAGTACCCGGGCGGCGATCTGCATGGCGCGGACCCGGACGGCCGAGGCCGCCGCGTGGACCGCACTGCCGGCCACCACGGTGGACCGGGACGCCCAGGATCCGCCGCCGAACGGCTGCAGGTCCGTGTCGCCGTTGACGACGCTCACGGCAGCCGGGTCGACGCCCAGGGCATCGGCGGCGATCTGCGCGAGTGCCGTCTCGATGCCCTGGCCCAGCGACGTCCCGCCGGAAAACACATGCACAGCGCCGGTGTTGCTGACCATCACGTCCGCGGTCTCCTGCGGGCCCAGCCCGCTTTTCTCCAGGAACGCGGCGAGACCGAGCCCGCGCAGCCGGCCCGCCTGCCTGCCCCGCCGCACCTCGGCCGGATAACCGAGCCGGGCCGCCTCGGCCACGGCGGCCGCCAGCAGCGCCGGGTAGTCCCCGGCGTCGAGCACAACGTCGGTGCCGAGAGTGCTCATCGGGCGCTGGCAGGGCAGCTCGCCGGGGCCGAGCAGGTTACGCCGCCGCAGTTCGACCCGGTCCACTCCGAGTTGGTCGGCGGCGACGTCGAGCAGTTGCTCCCGCGCCGTGGTTCCCTCGAATCGGCCGGGCGCCCGATAGGTGCCGCACGGCGTCTTGTTGGTGAGCACAACCTGGATCCGGCCGCGGTAGGCGGGGATCCGGTACGGGCCGGGCAGCATCGCCACGGTCAGCTCCGGTACCAAGATCCCGTGGGTGCGGCAGTAGGCGCCGTTGTCGTGCACGACCTCGTCACGCAGGCCCATAATCCGGCCCTCGGAGTCGAAGGCGGCCGCGATGCGGTGCGACTGCTGCCGCGAGTGGTTCGCCGCGACCAGGTGCTCGGCGCGGTCCTCCACCCACTTGACCGGTCGCCGTAGCGTGCGGGCCAGCCAGGGCACCAGGAAGTCCTCTGGGTAGAACTCGCCGCGCACTCCGAACCCGCCGCCAGCGTCCACGGCATGCACGTGGATCAGGGTCTCGTCGATGCCGAGCAGCGACGCGAGCACGTCCCGGTTGAACACCGGGACCTTGGTCATGCCGAAGATGGACAGCGCGCCGGTCAGCGGGTCGACATCGGCCAGCAGGGTGCGCGGCTCCAGCGGCACCCCGCTGTGCCGGCCGATCTCGACGTCGATCTGCACGACCCGTGCCGCCCGGGCGAACGCCGTTTCGACGTCGCCGTAGCCGAGCGTGAAGTCGGCCGCGACGTTGCCCGTCGCGAACAGCCGGTCCGAGCCGGGTGCCGTCGCGGCGGCGGCGTCGAGGACCGCGGGCGCCTCGTCGATGTCGATGTCCACCAGTTCGGCGGCGTCCTCGGCCAGGTAGGGATCCTCGGCCAGCACCACGGCGAGCGGTTCGCCGACATACCGCACGCGGTTGGTCGCGAGGACCGGCTGGAGGTAGTCGTTAAGGTCAATGTTCTGGACTTTCAAGCGGACCGGAATCGCGAGGCCGGCGGGCAAATCGGCTGCCGTCACCACAGCGGCCACGCCGTCGGCGCGGCGGGCCCGCGTCGTGTTCACCGACCGGATCCGGCCATGGGCGACGGGGGAGCGGACCATCCGCGCCCAGAGCTGGCCGCGGGCGGTGAAGTCGTCGCCAAACCGGCCGAGCCCACGCAGCAGCCGCGGGTCCTCTTTGCGCGGCAGCCGGGCGCCGATCGCTGGTGCGTGCTCCCGGCCGGCCGCGGTCATGGCGCACCTGCCGAGCGGCGCGACCAGGCGGTGGCCAGCACTGCCTCGACGATCCCCTGGTAGCCGGTGCACCGGCACAGGTTCGAGGCGACGAGCTCGCGCACCTGCGCTTCGGTCGGACCGGTGCCATCGGACGCCGCGTCGGATAGATATGCCTCGGCCAGCATGAGGAAGCCCGGCGTGCAGAATCCGCACTGCAGCCCGTGATGATCGCTGAACGCCTGCTGCAGGTCCGACAGTTGCTCACCGTCGGCCAGCCCCTCGACGGTGCGGATCTCGCTGCCGTCGGCCTGCACGCCGAACATCAGGCAGGCACGGGCCGGGGAGCCGTCGACCAGCACGGTGCACGCGCCGCAGATGCCGTGCTCGCAGCCCAGGTGCGTGCCGGTGTAGCCAAGGTCGTGCCGGAGCATGTCGGCGAGCGTCCGCCGTGACTCCACCGCGAGCTCATGCTCGCGGCCATTGACCCGCAACCGGATCAGGTGGATGTCCTTCATGCGGCGCCTTCCCTGGTGAGCGCGGCGTGCAGGTCCTCGGGCAGCACCGGGATGTGGCCGAAGCAGACCGGCGTGTCGGACAGCGCGTCGTTGATCGCGCTGAGCACCGCGGCCGGGGCGCCGATCGTGCCGCCCTCGCCCATTCCCTTCGCGCCGGTCTCGCTGTGCGCCGACGGGGTCTCCAGGTGCACGATGTCGATGGGGCAGATCTCCGCCGCCGTCGGTGCCAGATAGTCCATCAGGGTGGCGCTGCCGGGCTGCCCGTCGCTGTCGTATCGGATCCGCTCGAACAGCGCGGCGGCGACTCCCTGGGTGACGCCGCCGCGCACCTGCCCCTCGACCACCAGCGGGTTGATCACCACGCCGCAGTCCTCCACGACCAGGTACCGGCGGAGCCGGATCTCGCAGGTGCCCGGGTCGATCGCGACCAGGACGGCATGACAGGAATTGGAGAACGTGCCCGGTGGGTCGAACGACTCCCGCGCCTCCAGCCCGTAGCGGAGGGGCTCGGGAAGAGTATGGGCCTGGAAGTAGACCACCCGTGCGAGTTCGCTGATCGGCACGGCCGCGCCCGCATCCCCGCGGATCCGCGCCGAGCCGCCGGTGAGCTCGATGTCCGCGGCGCTGGCTTCGAGCAGGTGCGCCGCGACCTGCCGCAGCTGGCCGGCGACTTGCTCCGCGGCCCGCGCGGCGGCACCGCCGCCGATCACGATCGAGCGGCTGCCGAAGGTGCCCCAGCCATAGGAGGACAGGTCGGTGTCCCCTTGCCGCAGCCGGACCTGGCCCGGATGGAGCCCGAGCCGGTCGGCGACGATCTGGGCGAACGTTGTTTCGTGTCCCTGGCCGTGCCCGCAGGTGCCGGTGGTCACGATGACTTCGCCGGACGGATCCATCCGCACCTGCGCCGTGTCATACCCCGGGGTCATCCGCATCCGCCGCTGCGACATGGTCGGGGTGCCGTAGGCGGTGCGCTCGGAGAAGCAGGAGTAGCCGATCCCGGCGCGCAGCCCGGCTTGGCGGAGCCGGTCGCGCTCCGCGGGCCAGCCGCCAGCGGTCACCCGCTGCTCGGCCAGGTCCAGGGACTCGCGGTAGCTGCCCTCGTCGTAGCTGACGCCAGTGACGCCGGTATAGGGGAACTCGCCCGGCCCGATCATGTTGATCCTGCGCACCTGCAGCGGGTCCATGCCGAGCCGGCGGGCGGCCCGCTCCATCAGTTGCTCCATGACCAGCACGATCTGCGGCCGGGACACCCCCCGGTAGGGGGCGGTGGGTGGCTTGTTGCTGGCGATGCCCCGGCCACGCGCCCGGTAGGCCGGCACTTTGTACACGCCGGGCAGCTCAGTGGCCGCCATCAGCGGCTCCACCGCGCAGGTGAACGGGAACGCCGAATAGGCACCGACGTCACAGTCGATCTCGGCGGCGAGCCCGAGGAGGCGGCCCCCGGCGTCGAAGGCGGCACGCACGTTGTACCGCTGCTCATGACCATGGAACGAGGCGGTCAGGTTCTCCTGGCGGTCCTCGGTCCAGGCCACGGGCCGCCGCAGCCGCATCACGGCCCCGGCGACCACCACCTCCTCCCGGCCGACCACGCATTTCAGTCCGAAGCCGCCGCCGACATCCGGTGCGATCACCCGGACGCGGCGCTCGGGGACGCCGAGAGCCTGCGCGATGCCCGACCGGACCTGGTGCGGGACCTGAGTGGAGACGTGGATGACCAGCTGCTCGTCCCGGTCATCCCAGTCGGCCAGGCACGCGCGGCCCTCCATGGGCAGTGCGGCCACCCGTGCGCTGGTGAACACGCCTTCGACGACCACCGGCGCCGTGGCGAAGATCTCCTCCAGCCGGTCGTCGTCGAACATGGTCAGGTCCACCAGGCAGTTGCCGGCCAGTTCCCGGTGCACCTGGCGGGCACCGGCCACGCGGGCGGCATCGAGGCCGGCGATGGCCGGCAGCGGCGTCCACTCGACCTCCACGACCTCGGCGGCGTCCTCCGCGATGTACGGGTCGTCGGCGATGACCACCGCCACCGGCTCGCCCACGTAACGGACCTGATCGCCGGCCAGCAGCGGCATCCTGGTCGCCGTGAACTCCGCGCGCTCCAGGATCGCCAGGAGATAGGGATGCCCGAGTTCTGCCGCGGTGAACGCGGCACGCACCCCGGGCATCGTGAGTGCAGCTGACAAGTTGATGGCATCGACCTGGGCCGCGGCGAACGGGCTGCGGGCGAACGCCGCGTGCAGCGTGCCCGTCCTGGCCAGGTCGCCGGTGAACCGGCCCCGGCCGAGCAGCATCCGCCGGTCTTCCTTGCGCGGCACCGCCGCGCCGACCCACTGGGTGGTCGGCAGTAGCTTCGCGCCGCTCATCGCTCGTCACCGCCCGCACCGGTCGTCGGCCCGGTCAGCTCGCTCGCTTCGGCCAGCGCCCGCGACACCAGGGTCGCCGCCAGCTTCTTGCGGTATTCGCCGCTGCCGTGCCCGTCAGCGGGCGGGTCGATCTGTGCCGCGGCCAGTTCGCCCGCGGCACGCCAGGTGTCCGCCGCCGCCGGCTGCCCGGCCAGGGCCCCGGTATCCACGGTGAAGGGCAGCGGGCCGACGCCGCCCAGCACCACCCGGGCCGATCGGCACACGCCATCGGCGAGGTCGGCTGACACGGCGGCCGCGACCACTGCGAAATCGCCCTGGCGCTGGGAGAACTCGGTGAGCACGGCGCGGGCCGCCGGCCGCGGAAACCAGATCTCGGTGATCATCTCGTCCGGCTGCGCCACGGTGGTGTAGAAACCCTCGAAGAACTCCGCCGCCGGGACCACCCGTCGGGCAGCCGGGCCGCGCAGGACGACGTTCGCGTCGAGCAGCACCGCCAGCAGGCACCACTCAGCGGCCGGGTCAGCGTGCGCGATGCTGCCGCCGAACGTGCCGCGGGCCCGGATCGGGTAGTGCCCGATCCACCGGGCCGATCGCGGCAGGACGGCGAAGCCGGACAGCACTGCGGGGTCGCGGGTGGTCTCCACGCTGCGGTGCCGGGTCAGCGCGCCAACGTGCAGGCCATCGTCGCCGGCGCGCAAGTAGTCCAGGCCGGGGATGCGGGTCACGTCGACCAGCGCGCTGGGCCGGGCGAGCCGGAAATTCATCATCGGGACCAGGCTCTGCCCGCCCGCCAGGATCTTCGCTTCGTCGCCGAGTTCGGCGAGCAGGGAAACGGTCTCCGCGACATCGCGAGTGCGGTGATAGGTGAAAGGGGCTGGCTTCACCGGCGTCCTCTCGGTGCTGCAAGTTTCGGTGCTGCAAGTTTCGGTGCTGCGCTCGCGGTGCTGCGCGTCGCGGCGCCGGCCACATTGGCAGTTCCTCGATTTGGTATACCATATGTCACGAGACGTGGCCGGTGGCCTTCTGATGGACCGGTGGCCTTCTTATGGAGCTGTGCATGCCGCATCCGCACGTCGTGGTCGAGCGCAGCGCGGCCGACTACCTCCGGCTGCTGCTCTCCCGCCCGGATCGGCGTAACGCGCTGGATCCTGGCATGGTCCGCGCCCTCCTGGAGGCCTTCGGCGCCGAGCCCGAGGCTCTGGTGCTGCTCGGCAGCACCGATCCCCGGGCCTTCTGCGCCGGTGCTGACCTGGTCATCTCGGACGCGCAGCGGTCGGAGGTGTCGGACCTGCTGTATCAGTGCTACGAGGTCATGATCACCCGGCCCGGGCCGGTGATCGCGGTGATCCGCGGAGCCGCCGTCGGTGGCGGCGCCCAGCTGGCCACGGCGGCCGATCTGCGCGTCGCAGGCCCGGCGGCGAGGTTGTGCTGGGCCGGCCCGCCTGGCCGGGAGCTCTCGGTCGGCGCGTGGCTGCTGCCTGACCTGGTCGGCCGTGGCGCCGCGATGGAGCTGACAATGACCGGCCGCTGGGTCGGGGCCGCCGAGGCGCTCCGGCTCGGCCTGCTGCACCAGGTCGACAACGAGCCGGAGCAGGTCGCGGCCACGCTCGCCGAGACCCTGCTGGCCCGCCCGGCAGGCTCGCTGGCGAAGGTCAAGATGGTGACATCGGCCGGCGGCCTGCTCGACCGGCTGCACGCCGAGCGCGACGCAAACCGCGCAGCGTGGGCGCATCCGCTCCCTTCGAGTCCCGGATGAGCGGCTGGCCGTCGGCGGTGGCGGTGGGCGTTGGTTCATGGACGCTAGCTGCTGCTGCCGCGATGCTGCCGCGACATGTTCCGTCTACAAATCGGGCTACCCACTCCCGTGACAGTCGCTAGTAGCGGGCCGTCCAGCGCTGAGGACTGGAGCCGGGCGGGTTGGCGGGCGCATCTTGCCCGCGGCGCGGACCCTTGCGGCGGGACCAGCCGCCTCGGCGCCGCATGCGATGGCGAGCTAGACGCGCTGGTCGAGCGGCTCGGCGGCGCCACGATTCCCGAGCTTGCCGCCGCCTCAGCGGCGCGCGTTCCTGACCGCATTGCGGTGACGATCGACCGCCAGCCCACGACGCACGCCGAACTGGATGCCGGCGCTGCCCAGGTGGCGGGCTGGCTGGCCCGGCGGCTGGAACCCGGCGACCGGGTGCTGCTCGCCGCCGCGTCGAGCCCTGGGTTCCTGCGCTGTTACCTCGGCGCGCTCCGGGCGGGCGCCGTCGTCGTGCTCGCCAACCCGGCGTACACCGCCGCCGAACTCGGGCACCTGGTGTCCGATTCCGGTGCCACGGTCGCCTTCGCTGACCCCGGTCCGGCGCGGCGGCTGGCGGAACTGCCCGGCCCGCCGCTGACGATCGACGTCGCCGACCTTCCGCTGCGGGCAGGCGGTGAACCGGGCCGGACGATCCGCCCGCGGCCGCAAGACACCGCGGTGCTCGCGTACACCTCGGGCACGACCGGCCGGCCCAAGGGCGTGCCACTGTCCCATCGGCAGCTGGCGGTATCGATTCGTTCGGCCATGGTGGCTTGGGGGTGGAGCGCCGATGACGTGCTCGTGCATGCGTTGCCGCTGTTCCATCAGCACGGCCTGGGGGGCGTCCACGCCGCGCTCATCGCCGGCAGCACGGCGCACATCCGGTCGAGGTTCGATGCCGCCGACCTGATCGAAACAGTGCGGGCGAGCGGCGCGACCGTGCTGTTCGCCGTGCCCACCATCTACCGGGCGCTGCTGGACACCGCACGGCCGGATCACCCGGCGATGGGCGGCCTCCGGCTGGCCGTGTGCGGCTCGGCGCCACTGAGCCCGGCGCTGGCCGCGCAGCTACCGGAACTGCTCGGCCGGCTGCCGCTGATCCGCTACGGAACCACCGAATCCGGCCTCGACGTCTCCAATCCCCGCGACGACCCGCGAGGCGACACCGTCGGCGTGCCGCTGCCCGGCGTGCTGACCCGGATCTGGTCATCCGGGAACGAGGCGCATGATGGGACGGACGGCGAGATCCAGCTGCGCGGTCCCCAGATCTTCGGCGGCTACTGGCGTGACCCGGCCGCGACCGAGGCGGCCTTCACCGAGGACGGCTGGTTCCGCACCGGCGACATCGGCCGCGTCGATCAGGCCAGCGGGCACCTGGTCATTCGCGGCCGGATAAAGGAACTCATCATCACCGGCGGACTGAACGTCTACCCCCGCGAGGTCGAGGTCGCACTGGAGAGCCATCCGTCGGTGGCCGAGGCCGTGGTGGCCGGAGTCCCGGACGCGCGGTGGGGCGAGCAGGTGACCGCCTGGGTGGCGATCCGTCCCGGGTGCCGTTTCGACGAGGATGGGCTGATAGCACACGCGCGGGTGGTCCTGGCTGGGTACAAGTGCCCGAAGCGGGTCTTCGAGATCGCGGCTGTGCCGCGCAATCACCTCGGCAAGGCCGATCGCGCCACGCTGGCTGTGGAAAACGAAGATTGGTGAATGTTTTTGCCCCGCCCGGGGCAAAAACATTCACCAATAATCAATTGGCTACAGCGTGGGCAGCCAGGGACCCGGCCGCTCACCGGCCGCTCACCGGGCGGGGACCGGGCGGGGACCGGGCGGCTGGGCTGCGCACCCGGGGGCCGGGAAGGAACAGGGTGATTCAGTGCCACACCGGCACTCTTCCACCTGGTTGATATTTGGTATACCATCCTGCACACGTACCATCCTGGCCCGTACTATCCAGCACAGGCGGAAGGGGCACGCGGTGGATCTGCAGCTGGACGGGAAAGTGGCCCTCGTCACCGGCGCCAGCAAGGGCATCGGCCGTCACGTCGCCGAGCATCTCGCGCGCGAGGGCGCCGATGTCGCCATCACCGCGCGCACCGGGGAGCCGCTGGAGGTCACCGCCAAGGAGATCGCGGCCGCCACGGGGCGGGTGATCGTGCCGCTGGCCGGCGACATGAGCGTCACGGAAGATGTCCAGCGCTGCGTGAATGCCGTGATGGGCCGGTTCGGCGCGATTGACATCCTGGTCACCTGCGCCGGCAGCTCGCCCGGCGGCCTGCTGGAGGACCTGACCGAAGAGCAGTGGATGATGAGCCTGAACCTGAAGTTCATGGGCTATGTCCGGTCGGTGCGCGCGGTAATCGGGCATATGCGAGAACGGGGCGCGGGCTCGATCGTGCTCGTCGTGGGCAACGACGGCCTGAAGCCAAGCTACTGGGAGATGACGGCAGGGGTGGCGAACGCGGCCGACATCAACTTCGCCTCCTCGGTGGCGGAGCAGTACGGCCGCTACGGTGTGCGGATCAACACCGTCAACCCGGGCCCGGTGAACACCGACCGGTGGGACACCCTGGAGAAGGCCTTCGCCCGCGACAAGGGCGTCACCCAGGAGCGGGCGCACGAACTGGCCGAGGCCTCGATCCCGGTGGGCCGGATCTGCGAGCCTGAGGAGGTCGCCGCGCTGGTCACCTTCCTGGCCTCGCCCCGGGCCAGCTTCATCAACGGCGCCCACATCCCGGTGGACGGGGCGCAGCGCAAAGCGATCATGGACAGATAGGGCAGTGAGTGTGGAGCTCACCAGTGCGGTCCGGATCGGCCGTCCGGCCCCAGAGGTGTTCGATGCCTTGCTGGACGCCGGGAAGGTAGCCGCGTGCCTGCCCGGCAGCCGGCTGATCGGCGAGGTGGCCGACGGCACCTACGCGGGCCAGATCGAGCTCAGGATCGGCCCGATCGATGCCGTTTACGCGGGCACGGTCAAGCTCGACGCGGCCGACCGCGAGGCTGGAACCGTGACCCTGCGCGCATCCGGGCGCGAACAGGCCGGCCACGGCAGCGCCGACGCGCATGTCGCCGTCCGCGTCGAGCCCCACGGCGCCACCGCACGAGTGCTGATCAGCGCCGATCTGCTGATCCGCGGCAACGTCGCCCAGTACGCCCCGGGGGCGATCGGCCCGGTGGGCCAGCGCCTGATGGAGCAGTTCGCGGGCAACGTCGAGCAATTGCTGGCCAGCCAGGCGGGGGCCCGCGCCACTGCTGTCACCAGGCGGCCAGGCCCGGCGGCGAAACGAGCGGCGGCGGCGGCCCTGCTCGGCGCGGCGCTGCTGCTCACCGCGCTGGCCCTGCGGCGCCGCAGGTCCCGCACCCTTTCGCTACCTAACGACCCGCTCAGGCATCACCCGCATGAAGGGGCTTAGCCATGGCTGACTATCAGCGCGCAGAAGGCAGCACCTCGGTCGGCACCGCGGAACCGCGTCCGTTGCAGATCGAGATGAACGGGATCAATGTGATCACCGACGCCGAGCGGAAGGGTCACCCGCGCGACCTGTTCTGGCCGTGGTTCGCGGCCAACGTCTCGGTCCTGGGCCTGGCTTACGGCGCGTTCGTCCTGGGCTTCGGCATCTCGTTCTGGCAGGCGGTCGGGGCGGGGCTGGTCGCCATCATCGTCTCCTTCCTGCTCTGCGGGTTCATCGCGGTGGCCGGCAAACGCGGATCGGCGCCCACTATGGTGCTCAGCCGGGCCGCCTTCGGGGTGCGCGGAAACAAGCTGCCCGCCGCGATCTCCTGGCTGCTCACGGTCGGCTGGGAAACAGTGCTGATCATCCTGGCGACCCTGGCGACCGCGACGGTGTTCGCACACCTGGGGTGGGGCGGCGGCACCGTCACCAAGGTCATCGCGCTGATCGTGGTGAGCGCGCTGACAGTCATCGGCGGTGTCATGGGCTTCGACCTGATCATGCGGATGCAGACCGTGATCACCGTGGTGACCGCGGTGCTGACCGTGGGGTTCATCATTCTCGTCGCCGACAAGATCCACTGGCACACCGTGGCGGCGATCCCCTCGGGTTCCGCGGAGAAGGTCATCGGCGCCCTGGTATTCACGATGACCGGCTTCGGGCTGGGCTGGGTGAACGTGGCCGCTGACTATTCGCGGTACCTGCCGCGGCGTTCGTCAGGCCGCGGCGTGATCGGCTGGACCACATTCGGGTCCTCGGTGGCACCGATCTTCCTGATCATCTTCGGCCTGCTGCTGGCCGGTTCGTCGGCCAAGCTGAGCAGCGCCATCTCCGCCGACCCGATCGGGGCGCTGACGCTGCTGCTGCCCACCTGGTACCTCGTGCCGTTCGCCATCGTCGCGGTGCTCGGGCTGGTCGGCGGGTCGGTGCTGGACATCTACTCCTCCGGCCTGGCGCTGCTGTCCCTTGGCCTGCGGACGCCGCGGTACGTCGCCGCGCTCATCGACGGCACGGTCATGGTGCTGGGAACGATCTACGTTGTGTTCATCGCCAAGAACTTCCTCATCCAGTTCGAGGGATTCCTGATCACGCTCGGCGTGCCCATCGCCGCCTGGTGCGGCGTCATGCTGGCCGACATCGCGCTGCGCCGGAAGAACTACGCCGAGCCCGAGCTCTATCAGCGGACCGGACGCTACGGCGATATCCGGCTCCTTCCGCTGGCTGTCATCGTCGTCAGCACCGTCGTGGGCTGGGGCCTGGTCACGAACGGCAACGCGAGCTGGCTTACCTGGCAGGGTTACCTGCTGCAGCCGTTCGGGCTCGGCGGGAAGACCGGCGCCTGGGCTTTCGCCAACCTGGGCGTGCTGGTGGCCCTGGCCATCGGCTTGGTCGTGACCTGGGCGTTCGGCCGTGCGGCGGTGCGGGCCCAGGAGTCGGCCCCGGTGCTGGCGCCCCCCACGGCCACGGCCCAAGCATGAGCGAGCCGGAGGGGCGCGGCGTTGCCTGGACTGAGGAGCGAGGTACGAGCGACGAGGGAAGGCGGCGCCCCAAGGCGCCCCGGAGGCGAGCGGGGAGCAGCGCATGAGCGAGCCGCCGGGGCGCGGTGGGTCGGCGGCGGGGTGGCTGGCGGTCATCGACATGCAGCGGGTGTTCGCCGAGACCGGCAGCGCCTGGCTGGCCCCGCGGTTCGGCGAGATCGTCGGCCCGGTCCGCGAGCTGGTCGAGGCGTTCCGGCCCCGGGTCACCTTCACCAGGTTCATCGCCCCGCCGGTTCCCGCGGGCGCGTGGCAGCGCTACTACGACCTGTGGCCGTTCGCGCTGCAGCCACCTGACGCGCGGATCTACGAGCTCGTCGACGACTTCGCAGCTGACCGGGGGCAGACGCTGGATGCCGTTACGTTCGGTAAATGGAAGCCGGAACTGGCTGAACGGGTCGGTGACGGCGGGCGGCTGGTGCTGGCGGGCGTGTCGACCGACTGCTGCGTGCTGTCCACCGCGCTGGCGGCGGCGGACGCGGGCGCCGAGGTCCAGGTCGTCGCGGACGCGTGCGCCGGCGTCAACGACGTTAGCCACGGCCAGGCGCTGGACATCATGCGGCTTTACGGCCCGCTGATCGAGGTGGTCAGCCTGGCCGACGTCCTGGTCCGATGACTGCCGGGCAGTCGCGTGCGGCCGGTGCCCTGTACGGGCTGGCGGTCGGCGACGCGCTCGGCATGCCGACGCAGTCGCTGCCGCGGGCCGAGATCGTGGCCAGGTACGGCAGGCTGCTGACCAGGTTCGAGCCGGGTCCGCCCGGCCATCCGCTCGCGGCCGGATTGCCCGCCGGAGCCGTCACCGACGACACCGAGCAGGCCATGCTGCTGGCCACGCTCATGGTCGAGGGCGGCGGCGTGGTGAACGCGGCCGAACTGGTCCGGCGGCTGCTCGCGTGGGAGGAGTCGATGCGGGCCCGCGGCTCGCTGGACCTGCTGGGGCCCTCCACGAAGCGGGCCCTGGCGGCGCTGCTGGCCGGAGCGGATGTCGATGAGGCGGGCCGGCTCAGCGGCACGAACGGCGCGGCCATGCGGATCACGCCGGTCGGCATCGCCACGCCCTGGTCGGACCTCGACCTCCTGGTGGACCGCGTGGTCGAGGCCAGCCGGGTGACACACAACACGGGGGTCGCCCTGGCCGGCGCGGCGGCTGTCGCGGCGGCAGTCAGCGCGGGCGTGGATGGCGCCACGGTGCCCGAGGCCGCGCGGGCCGCCGTCGATGCCGCCGCGCTGGCGGCCGGGCGGGGCCACTGGGTCGCCGCCGCCGACGTGGCGGCGCGGATCACCTGGGCGACCGGCCTGGCCGCCGGGCGCGACCCGGACACGACGATCGCGATTGTGTACTCGCTGGTCGGGACCAGCCTGGCCGCGCAGGAATCCGTCCCGGCCGCCTTCGCGGTGCTCGCGGCCGCCCCGGACGACCCGTGGCTGGCGTGCCGGATCGCCGCCTCACTCGGCGGCGACTGCGACACCATCGCGGCCATGGCCGGCGCGATCGGCGGAGCGTGTCATGGGGTGGACGCGTTTCCGCAGAGCGCGCGCGGCATGGTCGCGCGGGTCAACGGCCTGCGGCTGGACGAGATCGCGCGGGATCTGCTGGCGCTGCGCAGGCGGGCTCGGTGACGGGCCCGTTCGACCGGCTGCTGCACCTCGGCAACGTCGTTGTCGACGTGGTGCTCGAGGTGCCCGCGCTGCCTGAACGCGGCGGCGACGTGCTGGCCGATCGCACGCAGACGACCCCGGGCGGTGGCTTCAACGTGATGGTCGCCGCCGCCCGGCAGGGGCTGCGGGTGGCCTACGCCGGCGCGCACGGCAGCGGGCCGTTCGGCGCCCTGGCCCGCGCGGGACTGGCGGAGGCGGGCATCGAGATCCTCCAGCCGCCGAAGGCAGACCTGGACACGGGGTTCGTGATCGCCGTTGTGGACTCTGCCGGGGAGCGGACGTTCCTGACCAGCCGCGGCGCGGAGGCGGCGCTGACCGCCAAGGACCTGGCGGGGCTGACCCCCGCGCCGCGCGACGCCGTCTACCTGTCCGGATATGGGCTGCTGCACCCCAGCAACACCGATGCGCTGCGCGGCTGGCTGGGGCGGCTCGGCCAGGACACCGTGGTGTTCTTCGATCCCGGGCCGCTCGTGGGGTCCATCCCGGCCGACGTCCTCGAAGCCGTGCTGGCCCGCGGTGACTGGGTCACCTGCAACGCCCGGGAGTCCACGCTGCTGACCGGCCTGGCTGACCCGCGCTGTGCGGCCCGCGCACTGGCCGGGCGGGCCGGGCGGCGGGGAGTGCTGGTGAGAACCGGCTCGGCCGGGTGCCTGATCGGCCACCGGGAACGCGACCCGGTCACCGTGCCAGGGTTCCGGGTCGACGTGCTGGACACCAACGGCGCAGGCGACGCGCACGCCGGTACCTTCATCGCCGCGCTGGCGGGCGGCGCGGGCGAGGTGGCCGCCACCCGCGCCGCCAACGCCGCCGCGGCGCTCTCGGTGACCAGGCGGGGCCCCGCCACCGCGCCGACCGCCGCCGAACTGGCCCACTTCCTGGCCGATGCCGCCGCCGGCGACGAGCCCGGAGTGGCTTAGGCCTCGTCGGGATGAGCCCGGAGTGGCTCCTGGGTCGTTAGCGCCTGGCGGGCGCTGTACTCCCAACGAGCCCGGAGCGGATCTGGTGTTGTTGGGAGATGCCCTGTGCGGATTCGGGCACGTTCGGGGCGTAGGGTGGCGCCGGTCATGGACGCGGCTTCGGCTCGCCGTACCCGATCGCGCGGGCAGCCTCGCGGACCTCGTGCAGCGCGGCCTCGTCGAGCAGCCTCAGGGCCCCCCCGCCTGCCGCCAGGCGCGCGTGCCAGTACGTACGGGCCAGCCATTCGAGCGTCCGCGCCCGGTCGTACGCCTGCCCGAGCGTGCGGCCGTAGCTCAGCGCGCCGTGGTTCTGGAGGATCACGGCGGTGCGGTCAGCCAGCGCGGCGACCGCGTTGCGGGCCAGTTGCTCGGTCCCGAACCTCGCGTACGGAGCGACGCGGACGGGTCCGCCGAGGTCGGCCATGGCGTAGTGGACGGCCGGCAGCACATCCAGGACCGCGGACAGGGCCACCACGAAGGGCGAATGCGTGTGCACCACCGCGCAGGCGCCTGTCGCCCGGTAGATCGCCAGGTGCATCGGCGTCTCCGTGGACGGCCTGAGCGGCGGGTCCGTGCTCCCGTCGGTGAGGCGGACCAGGCAGATGTCGGCCGGTCGGATGTCGTCGTAGCTGACCCCGGACGGGGTGATCGCGACGAGGCCGCTGTCGGCGGCCCGCACGCTGAGGTTGCCCGACATGCCGTCCACGAGGCCATCGGCGACCATGCGCCGCCCGAAGGCCACCAGGTCTGCGCGCTCGGCGGCGAACGCCTCGTGTTCGGGGTCTTGGCTCCGGTCGGCCATGCCTACCTCCAGCAGGCCGTAACCTGCGGACTCTCGACGATTTCCTAACGATAATGACGGCCGGGCTTGACATAGAGGAAGCCACCCACCGGCTGGTCACGCTGATCGACGGGCTGAGCGTCGAGGCGGTGCTCTACCCGGCCCGCGTCCCCGAGTCGAGGCAGGTCGCCCTGCTCGACGTGCTCTTGGGCAGCCTTCGGTGACCGGTCCGTTAATGCTGTGACAGGGTGTGCTTATGAGCGACGCCGAGAACGGCTCGACACGGATCCTGGGGGACCGGCTGCGCCTCGGCTTCGGCTTCGGCGCTGCCGACCGCAGCCACGTGCTTGAGCTTCTGTCCAGTCTGGAGCGGCATCTGGCGAGGTGGAACCCGGAGCAGGTGGACCTTGAGATTTCGGTCAAGGACCGCCGGGGTCCCGAGCAGAAGGTCACCTTCGAGGCATGGCTGCCCAAGTGGTCGCCGCTGGTAGCCAGCTCGAGCGACCGCGACCTCGACCGCGCACTGATCGAGGTTCGCAAGGAAATGATCCGCCAGATCGAGGACGAGAAGGACAAACGCGGACCGCACCAGCATCAGGGGGACAAAGACCGGACGGCCTGACCGGGGCGAGCCCGTGCCGTAAGAAGCCCGTGCCGTAAGAAGACCGTCACCCTGCGGGCGCCGCCGGCCTGTGCGTCCGCGGTCCGGTCAACGTACCTTGAAACGGTGGCAGGCGCGCGATGAGCAGGCTCCCGTGAGCGTCGTCAGCGCTCAGGCTCGGCGCCGCTGGTCCGTCGTTCTATGCGGAATCGCCCTCCTCTGCGCGCTCCCCGCGGTGATCGCGGCGCTGCCGGCCGGTGGCCTGCCGATCAGCGCGGCAACACTGCGGGCCCGGATCATCGCCTCGGCGGGCGTGCCCTACGAGGGGTATACCGAGAGCACGGTGAACCTCGGGCTGCCGGGACTGCCGGAATTTCAGGACGTAAGCACGCTCTTTGACGGCACCACGGACCAGTACGCCTGGTACCGCTCGCCCGCCAGCTGGCGGACGGCGGTTATCACCGGTACCGGCGAGAACGACATCTACCAGGTGGGTCGGTTCACCTACCTCTGGGACTACGGCCACGACGTGCTGACCCGGATCGTCGGCCCCGAGCCGGCCCGGCTGCCCCGGGCGTCTGACCTGCTGCCTCCCGCGCTGGCGCGGAGGCTGCTGGCTGCTGCCTCGCCCGCGGATCACCTGTCACGGTTGCCGTCGCGGCGGGTGGCCGGGGTGGACGCGGCAGGCCTGCGGCTGGTGCCCGCAGACCCGTCGACGACGATCGGGGCGATCGACATCTGGGCCGATCCGGCCAGCGGCCTGCCACTCGACGTCGCGGTCACCGGCCGCGGCGCGAGCAAGCCCGTTCTGGTGACCACCTTCCTCCAGGTGACCGAGCAACGCCCGGCGCTGCCCACCGTGATACCGAATCCCGCGCCGGGCGTCGTCGTGAGCTCATTCTCGTTGCCCGACGCCGACGGCGTCTTGGGCGGCGACGGTGATGGGGACCACGACGGCACTGCGTTTCCCGGCCAGCTCGCCGGGCTGAGCCGCGTCCCGATCCCGGGCGGCTTCAACGGCGTGACCGCTTACGGCGCTGGATTCTCCCGCCTGGTGCTGCTGCCGCTGCCCCGCGGGACGGGCGCAAACCTGCTCAACGCCGCGATCCAGGCCGGTGCCCGAACCGTGTCGCTGCCGGGCGGGACCGCCGTCCTGATCCGCACGCCGCTGCTCATCGTGCTGATGCTGCACGCCGGGTTCCGCAGGGAGACCTACATTCTCACCGGCGCCGTGACACCGGCCCTGCTGGAGAGTGCGGGCGCCAGCCTGCAGGCGGGCCGGGGGAGGCGCCCATGATCGTCACGAGGTCACTCACCAAGCGGTTCGGGGATCTGCTCGCCGTGGACCAGGTCGACCTGGACGTGCGCGACGGGGACAGGTACGGCTTCCTGGGGCCGAACGGTTCCGGCAAGACGACGCTGATCCGGATGCTGCTCGGCCTGGTCTACGCGACGAGCGGCGAGATCGAGCTCATGGGCAAGCCGATGCCGCGCCGTGCCGCCGAGGTGCTGCCGCAGATCGGCGCGCTGGTCGAGGGCCCGTCCGCTTACGGGCACCTGTCCGGCCGCGCCAACCTCGCGCTGATCGACGCGGCAGGCCGCGCTGGCGCCCGCCGGACCCGCCGCGCCCGGGTCGCCGAGGCGCTTGAGCGGGCCGGCCTGGCCGGGATCGACAACCGGCCCGTGAAGAGGTACTCGCTCGGCATGCGCCAGCGGCTCGGCCTGGCCGCCGCGCTGCTGCGCACGCCGCGGCTGCTGGTGCTCGACGAGCCGACCAACGGCCTGGACCCGCAGGGCATCCGGGAGGTTCGCGACCTGCTCATCGAGCTGAACAAGGCCGGGACGACGGTCTTCTTGTCCAGCCACCAACTGGCTGAGGTCGACCAGTTGTGCACGAGGGTCGGCGTCATTGACCGGGGACGGCTCGTTGTGCAGGAGGATCTTGAGGAGTTGCGCGGGCCGACCGGGCGGGTGATCGTGCGCAGTCCCGACGTGGACCGCGCCGTGGCGGTGCTGGATGGGCGCGTCGAGCGGGTCGAGGACGACACGCTGCTGGTGGCGGAGGCGGACTCGGCGGCGCTCAACCTCCGTCTCGTCGCGGCCGGGGTGCGGGTCACCGAGATCGGCCCGGAGCGCCGTTCGCTGGAGAAACTCGTCCTCGCCGTCACCGGCTCCGGTTCCGACCGCATCGACCGGGCGGGCGACGGCGGGCCGGCCGCGGGCGGCGGCCAGGATGCTGGGTCGGCGCCCGGCGGTCATGGCGGCGTGCGGCTCGCGGACGGCGGCGCGGTCGATCACGCGGACGGCGACGGCACTGCGCAGGCGGAGGGTGGTGACCCCGGTGATCCGGGTTGAACTGGTGAAGCTGGTGCGCCGGCCGAGGAGCTGGGTCAGCGTCGCGCTGCTGTGCGGCCTCCCGGCGCTGGTCGCGGTGTTCGTCGCGGTCACGCACCTGGCCCCGCCGCCGGGCCAGGGCCCAGCCCTGTTGTCGGCGGTTCTGTCCAGCGGATCGCTGTATCCGGCCGCGGCGCTCGCGATCGTGCTGCCCATCTTCCTGCCCGTCGCGGTCGCGGTCGTGGCGGGTGACTCCATCGCGGGCGAGGCTGGTTCGGGCATGCTGCGATACCTGCTGGCCAGGCCGGTCGGCCGGACCAGGTTGCTCACGGCCAAGCTCGTCGCGCTCATCGTGTACGTACTCGCGGCTGTCGTGCTGGTCGCGCTCACCGCGTACGCGACCGGGACGCTGCTGTTCGGCTCGCAGCCGGTCGCCTCCGTGAGTTCCGGCAGCGGCGGCCTGAGCGCCTCAAGCGTCGCCGCGACCTCGCTGTCGGGCGGCGGGCTGACTCCCGCCGACCTGCTGATCAGGACGCTCGGCGCGGTCGCGTTCATCGGGGTGTCGATGCTCGGGGTCGGTGCGATCGCGTTGTTCCTGTCGACCGTCACCGACTCTTCTCTCGGCGCCGCCCTGGGCGCACTGGCTGCGCTGATCACCAGCGAGGTGCTTGTCACCCTCAACGCGGCCGCGTCGATCAACCCCTACCTGCCCACCCGGTATTGGCTGGCCTGGGTGGACTTCTTCCGCCAGCCGATCCTGTGGCGGAACATCGAGCGAGGATTCGCGGTGCAAGCGGTGTACGTGGCCGTGTTCCTCGCGGCCGCCTGGGCCCATTTCGCGACGAAGGACATCACGAGCTGACGGGCTCGGCCAGGGTTAGCCGCGGCAGTCGGCGCTGGCCGGGTGCCTGATCAGCCGCGGCAGTCGGCGCTGGCCGGGTGCCTGATCGGGCCGGCGCCGATCGCCTGTAGCACGATCTTGGTGACCACCGGGTTGGTCGGCAGCTCGGAGTGGCTGATCTGCTGACCCGGGCAGACCGACTGGATGGGCACGTTGATCGCGCCAGCCAGCCGCGCCGAGTCAGGTGGCGTGACCGTCTGGTCGTCGGTGGTCCACAGCGACAGCCAGCGCAGCCCGCCGGGCGGCCCCGGGGTGAGTCCGGCCAGCAGGCTGCTGCCCGGGATGAGCTGCTGGCAGGCGGCCGGGCACGCGCCGGGCACGAAACCCTCGGCCGCGGCGGCGATCGAGACCCCATGGAACGGCGAACCGAGCGTGATCACGCGCCGCGCCTTGCGGTTCCCGCCATCGTCTCGCGCCCACACCAGCGCGGCCACCCCGCCCGCCGAGTAGCCGATCACATCGACCGACGGTGCCCCGCCGCGCAGCGCGCGGGCGACCGCGGTGTCGAGCACCATGGCATCCTGGACCAGGCTGCCCGTGCCATTGCCCGGCAGATGCACGACGGTGGCCTGCCGGCCGCTGGACCGTATCCGGCCGGCCAGCGCCGACAGTGCGCCGGTGCCGCCGCCGTAGCCGGGCACCAGCAGGACCGGCCCGGGCCGGTCCTGCGGCGGGTAACGGGTGGATGCGTTCTGGCTGGTCGCGGCGCCGCGGCCGGCCCCGGCGCCGGCCGCGGCGACCGCCACCGTGATGGCAGCGGCGATTACCAGCAGCGCGACCCCGGCGATGAGGATCCTTCGCCGGGGCGCGAGGCTGGTGAACCGGTTGATCATCCGGCTCTCATCCGCCGTGTCAGCCCGCGCATGGATAACACGCTATGCGCCATCGAAAGGGTTCACGCGGTCAAGCCGGGCACGATCGGCCCGGGCCGGACCTTACCTGGTCGGGCGCCTGCCGCTGCGGCGGAGCCGTACGCCGGCCAGGACGAGGTCGGCCAGGAGGACGACCACGCCAATGATCAGGAGATAAAGCAGGCCCTTGACCACCGCGCCGACGATCCCCAGCGCGATTGCCACAATGATCAGCAGTAGAAACAGCGCCATCGCGCGCTCTCCGATCTTCCCGGCATCAGCGACGCGCGAGGCGCCGTTCGCCTCCGCCGCCGGGCTGGTAAGCCAGATCGTAGTGTTTGAAGATTGCCTCTTCGTCGCTCGCAGGCAGTTCCCCGTCGGTGCCGATCGACGGCGCGTCCTTGACCTGGCGCTTGTCGTAGGTGACCTTGAGATACCCGGGGCCTACAGTCGCTCCTGTCAGCGGCACGAACACGAGCCGGTGCCGCGTCGGCAGGCCGATCGTGACGGTCGCGAACGCGGGCTGGTCGGTGCCGGTATCCACGTAGACCGATTCGAGCGTACCGATCTTGTGGCCGCCGCTGTCGACCACGTCATGGCCGCGCCACTCCCGGATGTCGCCAGCCTCGAACATCGCTGTCCTCCTGTCCTTGCTTCCTGTCTACCCAGGCTCGTCCCGGCTCATGAGGGTCTGTGCTGCCCGCCCGTCCGCTTGGTACACCGAGCGGGTGTCGCTGTGCGGATGGTAGCGGCCCGGGTGGTTCAGGCTGGTCCGAGTTCAGCGGCGGCAGCATGCAAGCACGCTGGGAACATGGCATGCACCGCTGACGTTGACAATCATGTTCAGTTAGCTTAACGATGGAAAGACGATGTCGCAGTGCGTCACGTGCGGGTCTGAGCTGCATCCCGATCGAGCCCGGAAATACAACTACTGCATGGCGCGTGAGTGCCAGGAGAAGAATGCCAAAGGCTTGACCATGGTCGCCGTCGGGGTTAACAAGGCGGCGGAACAGTACCTGATCCTGGATGAGCATACTCGCGAGGAACTAGCCAACGGCAAGTACCACGATCAGCGGCGGGGTTCCTTCGGTCCTATACCCTCATCCGGTGCCGAGGCGGCTCCTCGTACGGCGGCCGCCGCTCAGCCCGTTCGCCGTCAGGAAGCGCCGGTCCGTCGTTCGGTAAAATCTGTCCCTCGGGCGTGGAGCAAGTCGCAGGAAAGGCTGGCGCTCCTCTATAACGCGCAGGGTATGCGGCCTGATGAGATAGCGCAGAAGCTCAGGCTGAGCCCATACCTGGTGACCCAGATCATCCTCACCTCCAGGAACCAGGGGAAACTCTGAGCCTCCGCCTGGAGGGGACCCGGCTACCAGCATCTGCTCCGGACTGCTGCCGGCGCAGGTTACTCTCGTGCTCGCGTTTCGCTTGCGGATGGGTGGCCGGCGCCGTTCAGGAGCGCGGTGACAGGTTCCATGATGACGGAACACGTTCAGCCGCGGCGGCTGAGAGATTACCGTGATCATGGAACGGCGCCAAAGAAGACTCTTCTTACCGACCACTAGTGTCGATTCTGCCGGTTCTCGTTCGTGAACAGGGATGAGAGGCCGGCATGGGGCCGGCCCGGGTCGAAGGAGAACCGACATGAGGCAGTACATGCTTGCGGTGCATATGGTCGAGGGGGCACCCGCTCCTTCGGAGGCGGAGACGGCGCAGATGTACAAGGCGGTCGACGCCTTCAATGCCGAGGTCCAGTCAGCTGGGGCGTGGGTGTTCGCTGGCGGCCTGCACCCGTCCTCCACGGCCACGGTGGTCCGGGCGCAGGGCGGCCAGGTGGTCACGACGGACGGGCCGTTCGCGGAGACCAAGGAGCAGCTGGGCGGCTTCTGGGTGATCAAGGCCGAGGACCTGGACGCGGCGCTGGAGTGGGCGGCCAAAGGGTCCGAGGCCTGCGGAGGGCCGGTGGAGGTCCGGCCGTTCCAGGACGACGCCCCGGAGGAGTAGATCGTGCCGTGCGCATGAGCGAGCCGGAGGGGCGCGGCGCCGCCTGGACTGAGGAGCGAGGAACGAGCGACCAGGGAAGGCGGCGCCCCAAAGCGCCCCGGAGGCGAGCGGGAGACACCGCGGACGCCGCGGCCATCGAGCGGGCCTACCGGGAGAGCTCGGGGCGTGCGGTGGCCACCCTGGCCCGCCTCTTCGGCGACATCGACCTCGCCGAGGAGGCGGTCCAGGAGGCCTTCGCGGTGGCCGCGCAGCGCTGGCCGACCGCGGGGGTGCCGCCCAACCCGGGCGGCTGGATCGTCACCACGGCCCGCAACAAGGCACTGGATCGCCTACGGCGGGAGTCCTCCCGCTACGGCCGCGAGACACAGGCGGCCCTGCTGCACGCCGACACCGAGTCGTTGGAGGTGGGACCGGTGCAGGATGACCGCCTGCGGTTGATCTTCACCTGCTGTCACCCGGCCCTCGCCGCCGAGGCCCAGCTTGCTCTTACTCTGCGGCTCATCGCCGGGCTGCAGACGCCTGAGATCGCCCGCGCCTTCCTCGTTCCCGAGGCGACGATTGCCCAGCGTCTCGTCCGGGCCAAGCGGAAGATCCGCGACGCCGGCATTCCCTACCGCGTGCCGCGCGACGCGGAGTTGCCCGACCGGCTCCCTTTCGTGCTGGCCGTCGTCTACCTCGTCTTCAACGAGGGATACACGGCCTCGTCCGGCGACGACCTCGTCCGCTCCGAATTGTGCGCCGAGGCCATCCGCCTCGCGAGGTTGCTCGCCGAGTTGATGCCCGACGAGCATGAGGCCCTGGGCCTGCTGGCCCTGCTGCTGCTGACCGAGGCCCGCCGCCAGGCCCGCACCACGCCCGGCGGTTCGCTGGTCCTGCTCGCAGACCAGGACCGCAGCCAATGGGACCATGCCATGATCGCCGAGGGCCAGGATCTCGTCCGGGCATGCCTGCACCGCAACCGCCCTGGGCCCTACCAGATCCAGGCGGCGATCAACGCCGTGCACAGCGATGCTCCCACGGCCGCAGAAACAGACTGGGCGCAGATCCTTGCGCTCTATGACCAGCTGATCGTGCTTACGCCCACCCCCGTCGTGGCCCTCAACCGCTGCGTCGCCGTCGCCGAAACCCGCGGTCCTTCCCTCGCGCTCGAACTCGTCGACCAGCTCGGCCTCGATGGCTACCACTTGTTCCATTCGACACGCGCAGACTTCCTGCGCAGACTCGGCCGGCGGGATGACGCCACGGCGGCATACGACGCAGCCATCGCCCGCACCGCCAACAGCGCCGAGCGGTCCTTCCTCCAGCACCAGCGAGACAGTCTCTGACGCACCAAATTCCCGCTGTCCCTGGCCCACCCGATCTCGGCCCACGCTCCGGCCAACCAGGCTCGCGGGCTCTTGACTTTTGCATGGCCGGACGTAACATCGCCGCTGGCTCGTGGGCCGACCAGTACCTGTGGCAGGCCAACACCGTCAACGGCGCCGCGCAGCCGGTCAACTTCGCCCAGTACTCAAACCAGGTCAACGCCATATCCGGCGGGCAGAAGTAGGCAGTCGGCGACCTCCGGCCAGGGCGTGGCGCTCTGGGAGATAGGCAACGAGGTGTACGGGTCCTGGGAGACCGACACCCACTCCAACCCCCACACGGCGTCGTCGTACGCGACCAACGCCCTGCCGTATATGCAGGCCATGAAGGCGGCTAACCCCAGCGCACAGATCTGCTACGACTACGCGATGGACGGCACCCTGGCCCCTGGCGCCGGCGTGGCAGGCTTCCAGACCTGGAACGACACGATCCTCCAGGCCGACGCGGCCGACATCAACTGCGCCGACGTCCACTGGTATCCAATCAACGGGACGCCCACGGAGAGCGTTCAGTCAATAATGGAGTTGATCGACAACATTCCCGCCGCGGCGGCTGAGATTCACACCGCGCTGTCGACCTACGATCCGAGCGCGTATTACGTCAGCGTGACCAACGCCAGTTACGACGGTGCGATAGCGAAAGGCGGTTCGGCCACTTTCGGCCTTCTGGGAAGCGGCAGCCTTCCCGGTTCGCTGGGCAACGTGCGGTGCACGGCGTCCTGACCTGCCCCTAGCCGACACCGGATTTCGGGCTCGCCGAGCGCGCCCGCAGCCGGCCGGGTCTCCGCTGCGGCCTTCTCCCACGCTGGCCGTTCTGTGGCCTGGCCAAGCGCGGCTGGTGCGATCATCGGCACATGCAGGACGACACGATGACGTGGACTGAGGTTTCCGCGCGGCTTGCTGCGGCGCGCACGTACTGGCTGGGCACCACCACGCCGTCGGGTGCCCCGCACGCAGCGCCGGTCTGGGGAGTGGTGAGCGGCGAGACGCTCTACCTCTACAGTGAGCGGAGCACCGTCAAGGCCCGCAACATCGCGGCAGATCCGCGAGTTGTCGTGCACCTGGAGAGCGGCGAGGACGTCGTGATCGTGCGCGGCGCGGTCGAAGACCTCGGAGCACCCTGCCTGGTTCCGTCCGTGGTCGCGGCGCTCGCGGCGAAATACACCAGGCCGCAGGATCAGCAGTACCTGCCGGGCGCCGACCCTGACTTTGACGTCGTCTACGCGATCAGGCCGCAGTCAGCGATGGCATGGCGGCTGGACGACTATGCCGCCTCGCAGCGTCGCTGGTCTTCCTGATCGTCCCGGTCGGCGGCCGTTTGGCGGCGGCTTCGTTTTCATGGTGTCGGGCAGGATGCCAGGGTGGAGGCAGATGACGGCGCCGCGCGGGCGCGCCAGCGAGAGC
>WNFF01000396.1_pt1 | contig 43525 bp, 43 predicted proteins | sample 5400441 | NCBI WGS metagenome assembly WNFF01 (sample SAMN13153345, study PRJNA577476) | soil metagenome | isolation source: 120 cm saprolite under Douglas fir tree site 2 hole 3 replicate 1 | place: USA:California | collected 2015-04-18 | reverse complement strand
CGTCGCGCAGTGGTTCGGCCGTCAGCCGGTGCTGGACTTCGTCGACTGGGCGGAGTTCGACCGCCGCGTCGCCCCCGAGCACGCCGAGACCACTCGTCAGCACACCTTCCGCAGCATCACCGCGAGCATTGATCGGGCCCGGGAGGCGCTCGGCTATGCGCCGCGGTTTAGCTCGCTCGACGTCCTGCACGAGGCACTGGCATGGCTCGTCGCCAACGGCCACGCAGACGTTGGCGGCCAGCAGTTCCCGGCTCCAAGCCTGGTTCCCGGAGAGCCGGCGCGGTAAACCGTCGTTACCGGCTCGAGACGGTGGCGAGGTAGGTACTGATGCGAGTGGAGCCATTTCGGATGTAGATCCCCATCACGTGGTTCTTAAACACGGTATTCCCAGTCACGATACTGCAGCCACCCGAACACAGCGGGCTTGTCGTGACATTGATCGGATACCACCTTGCAGTGCCAAAGGATCTGCCGCCGGCCTTGACGCGAATGAAGGCCATCGACGCCCACTGAGCCGAGCTTATGGCCACGAGGTTAAAGCCGCCCCGCACAGCGGTGATTCCGTCGAAGTGCGTGAGCAGCGCCGGGGCGTTGCCGTAACTGAAGTACTTCGGCCTTCCAAAGGCTCCCGTCCGTTCGTTGTAGTTCATGAGGAACGCCCGCTGGATTCCCCTGGCCGAAGAGCCCCCGGCCAGGGTGTAGCGCGCGCTTCTGTCCCCTCCGTCCTGCCAGATGCCGTAGAGCGTGGTCGCACTGGACAAGCTTCCGCCGAGATGGAGCAAGGTCCACTGATGCCTGGCCATGTTGTAGATGAAGGCATTGCCCGAGATCACACCACCACGCACGGTGGGGTTGAGGTCGTAGTTGCCCACCACCAGATTCCCCATGGTGCTGTGCGCGATGGTGTCCATCACGAAGCAGTGGACCCGGGTCCTGGGGCAGGCCCGCACGTGCCCGACTGTGTGAGCGCCATTAGCGGGCACGTCGATGGATGTCCATGATCCACCCGATCCGCTCACCGGCCCGAGATAGATCATGCCCTGGTTGTGGACGCCGGCGGGCGCCGCCGACGATAGGTAGCTCCCGACGGCGCGAACCTGCCCTCTCGGGATGCTCACCGGGTTGAAGGTGTGGGTATCGGGACCATAAAACGTCGCCGACGTCACGCCGTGCAGCGATGGCGTCAGCACCGATACTGCTGCTCCCGCGGCCGTCCTGAGACGGCCCTGGTAGAGGAACGGGGCAGTTTGCGTGCCACTTCCTGTCACCGCCGAACCCGTCAGTATGACGTTTCCGTTCGCCGTTCCCCGGACACCGGTGACTATATCCCCAGTTTTCAGAATTGAGGAGATAGAGGCGGTGCTGTCCGTGTTGTTACGGCCGACCAGGCTGGCCATGGCCGGTGCTGCGGGCATTATCAGGAGTGCTGCGGCAGCTCCGCCGAGCAGCATCGGAATGCATCTCGCGGTCTTCATTTGCGCCCCCGTCGGGTCTCTGCGTGCCGAAGTGACCCCAGTGCTGCAGATTCTTTCAGCGCAGCCGAGGCATTCGTCGGTTCGCCAGTCCGAGCCTTCGCTCCTGCGTTGCTAGATCAGCACTATCGGATTATGGCAACGCAAAGTGGTTATGTCAATCGATCAGATCGGCAGTTCCCAGCTCGCGCCTCCCGTTTAACGTAAACCGGAAACACGCTGGATAGATAGGCCTGCCATTTAAGGTGAATGAGCGCAGGCGCGACGGGAGCGGTGGCGCGGCAGCCGCGGCGTGCCACCGCGCCCTGCGGCTTGATAACGGCCATGGTCGCCTCTCGTAAGCTCAGCTTGCTGGCCTGGCTCGGCGCCACATCGTGCCACCCACCTAAATTGAGCATCACGCCGCCCGCCTGATACTGCCGGCCGCCGCCTCGCGGCCGATTCATGCGCGGGTAGTCACACGCCTGGTGCGAGCCTCGGCTCAGTCAGGCCTAGCGGGATGGGCCCGTTCGTTGCGGAAGGCGGATCGATGGAACTGATCGTTGAGGATGCCGTCTTTGTCACCATGGCCGCGAGCGCCGGGCCAGCCGGATGCATGCTGGTCCGGGATGGCCGGATCGCCGCGGTCGGCTCGGCCGGGGAGATCCGCGCGGTGGCGGCGCCGGGCGCGAGAGTAGTCCGCCTGGGTGGGGCCACCGTCATCCCCGGGCTGATAGACGGGCACTGCCACGTATCCGATGTCGGCTATCTCGCGGCGGGCGCCGACTGCAGCCAGCCATCCGCACCCGACATCCCGGCCATTCAGGCGCGCCTGCGGGAAGCCGCCGACCGGACGCCGGAGGGCTCCTGGGTGACCGGGAGCGGGTATGTGGAGTACAAGCTGCGCGAGGGCCGGCATCCAAGCCGCGCAGATCTCGACGAAGCCGTGCCGAACCGTCCGGCCGTGTTGTACCACACGTCGCTGCACGCCTGCGTGCTTAACACGGCCGCGCTGAGGGAGGCCGGGTTCTCCGGCGGGCAGCCAGATCCTCCGGGCGGTGCGTTCGGCCGCGACCGCCAGGGCCGGCTCGACGGCGTCGTGTACGAGGGGCCGATGTTCGCGCTGTTCGAGCGCAACCTCCGTCATGACATCGCCCGCATGGGCGCCGCCGAGCGGGCGAGCCTGGTCGAGATGGCGGGACAGCGCTTCGCGGCGTTTGGCGTCACCTCGGCATGTGATGCGGATCTGCGCCGCGACACCTTCGCCGCCTTCGCCGAGGCGGACGATAGCGGCGTCCTCAATCAGCGGATCTACGGGCTGGTCGTCCACGACGAGGTGGACTGGCTCCTCGCGTCCGGCCTGCGGGGCCGCCACTCCGATCGGCTGGCCACCGAGGCCGTGAAGATCTGGGCCGACGGCGGGATGAGCAGCCGCACCGCGGCTATCCACGGAACCTACCCGGTCCCGCCGTATGGCTCGGGGATCTTGTACTTTGAGCGTGACGAGCTGACCGAGATGGTCCGTGACTTCGATGCCCGCGGGTTCCAGGTCGCCGTCCACGCCCAGGGGGACCGGGCGATCGAGATCGTCCTCGACGCATACGCCGCCATACTGGCCCGCGCCCCAGGCAACCCGCGCCGGCACCGCATCGAACACGGCGGTGCGATGTACCCGCCGCTTGCCGCCCGGGCCGCGGACCTCGGGATACTGATCGTGAGCCAGCCCGGATTCCTCTCGGCCCTGGGCGACGGTTTCGCGGCGGCGTTTCCAGATCGCAGCGACCAGCTCTACTCCTTCGGGTCCTGGCGGCGGGCCGGCATCACGGTCGCCGGTTCGTCCGACGCCCCGGTCATTACCGCCGATCCGCTCGTAGGTATCCGGGATGCGGTCCTGCGCCGCACCGCCGAGGGTCACGTGCTCGGCCCTGGCGAGCGCCTCTCGGCCCGGGACGCACTCGCCCTCTACACGACGGAGGCCGCATTCGCCTTGCACCGCGAGGGCGAGATTGGCTCGCTCGAGCCGGGCAAGCTCGCGGATTTCGCTGTCCTGGATAAGAACCCGCTCGATGCGGACCCCGAGCAGATCGCTGACATCAAGGTCCTGGCCACGGTTCTGGGTGGCACGCCCGTCTACCAATCCGAGAGCATCCTCCCCGGCTGATCTCAGGGCCCCGGCCGCCGGCCGGTCAGAAGTGACAAGCTGGCGATCGGCGTATTGCCCGCGGCATGTCCGGGGGTACCGTTCAGGCCAGGTCTTGCCGGTCAGGCGCGGCGTCCGGGTGACCGGGGCGGGCGGTCAGGCGCGGCGCCCGGCGAGGATGCGGCGGATGTCTGCGGTCTCCTCGTCGCTGTGGCGGGCGAGGATCGCGTCCAGGTCGTTCAGGTCGCCCGGCGAGGTGTAGCTGGACAGCTCGCGCTCGAGGGATTTGCGTGCGCCGCGTGCCGCGCGCCTGTCCTCGCGCTTCGAGGACCTGAGGGACACGCGGATCGCACGCATACCCCGGCGCCCATCCCGGATCTCAGCCAGCAGCGGGCCCAGTGCGTATGTGGTGTTCTCCATGTTCCTGTCCTTGGGTCGGAACGTTTTCTTTCCATGCCGAGTCTCGCCGGCTATGAACCATGCGTCCAATGATTAGGAAGCAATCAAACTATGAGCTACAGTCATGGATTATGGATACGGATTCGCTGCGCTGGTTCCAGCAGGTCGCCGACGGCACGACCGTGACCGAGGTCAGCGACCTCGAGGCGGTAACGCAGTCTGGCGTTTCGCGGGCCTTGGCGCGCCTGGAAGCTCAGGTCGGCACGCCGTTGCTGCGCCGATCCGGGCGCACGCTCCGGATGACTCGCGCGGGCGCTGTTTTCAAACGGCACGTCGACGCGCTGCTGCACCAGCTCGACGACGGGATCGCCGCTGTGAACCAGCTCATCGAGCCTGACACCGGTACCGTGGCACTCGCCTTCCAGCACTCGCTGGGCACCTGGCTCGTGCCCGACCTCGTCCGTAGCTTCCGGGCCGCTCACCCGGCCGTCCGTTTCCAGCTGACCCAGGTGCGCGACGAACTGCATGCGGCCGCCCTCGACGACGGGCAGGCCGACCTCGAGATCGGCACACGCCGCCCGCGCGACCCGACCGTGCATACCCGGCTGGTCGCAGTTGAGCCGCTGCGCCTGGCCGTGCCGCGCGATCATCAGCTCGCCAAGCAGCAGCGCGTTCGCCTCGCGGATGTATCCGAGGAACCGTTCGTCAGCCTGCGCCCGACGTCCGCGCTGAGGACGCTGACCGACGACCTCTGCGATCAGGCCGGGTTCCGCCCCACCGTCGTCTTCGAGGGCGACGACCTGTCGACCGTCCGCGGCTTCGTAGCCGCCGGCCTGGGCATTGCCATCGTCCCGGCGCCACGTGCAGGATCACCGGAATCCGCCACCGGGCCGGTGCTCTACTGCGAAATCCTGGACGCCGGGGCAACCCGGGAGATCTGCCTGACATGGTCAGCTGAACGGCGCCTCCTGCCGGCCTCCGAACTGTTCCGCCAGCACGTCGTCAGAAGAGCAACCGCCGGACGCGTCCCGGCCCTCTCGACATGACGCCCGCGCCGCGCAACTAACGCGGCAGGTCTCTTCCCGCCTGGTCGGGACGTCCGCGCTATCAGCCGGTTTGTCTCGCGAATGCCTGCTGCGCCAGCGGGTGGCTGGGGTCCAGGATCAACGGCTGGCTTTGCGCCTCGGCCTGGCTGACCTGGTCGGCGAGATCAGAGCCCGGGGTCGCATAGAGCACGTGGATCCGCCCGTCGCCGGAACCTGGCGGGCTGACCGGTGCTACTGCTACCGGGTTGCCCTGCTGGTCGGTAACCCAGAGCTGGAAGCTGTCGTGCTTGAAGAACGCGATCTCGGTGATAGGGCTGGGGTAGTGGTGCACACCGCCCCCGGTCGGCAGCACGCCGGTGTGGGCAGGCGTCGGTAGCGGAACGCTGGCATTGCAGATCGAGTCGGTCCACTGAGCGACACCGGCCGCGTCGGTGATCGGAGTGTCGAGCAGTTGCTGGATGCCCAGTTCTTGGGCGGCGCCGGGAAAGGCAGCGTAGAGACGTTTGGCGTTCTGCCTGATCAAGTCGACTTTGGCGGGATCCGCGCAGTTGTGACTAGCCAGCCCCTCGGCAATGTAAGTGCCAGAGGATGTAGAGACCACCGCTACCGGCTGGTCGCCAACGAACACAGTCTCCGTAATCTTCACCCGGCCGAGGGCATTAAACTGGCAAAGCCATTCGAACTGGAACTTGGCAAGCAGGCGACGCGGACGAATCGAGCCAAGGAACCTCAGCACTTCATATCGCCTGGAGATAACTACCTGACGGATGTCCGGCCGCTGATCCTCCCGGAACGTGTAGTCCAGGTGCTTCAGGCAGCGAACAACTTCCGTATACACCTCGTTGTCGCGCTGAGAAAAAACTAGAGCCAGGTTCTGGCCGCCACCGTGCCCAGAGCCTCCGCCCTTAACCGAGTGAACCAGATGTCCCTCACCATCAAATGCAGCAGCAAGGTACCCAGCCTCCCAGGACGTGTCTTCCTCCCAGGGTTCCACACTCTTAAGCACAGCACGCGCTCCGCCTGGCCTGGAAACCAGCGCATCAGTGCGGTACCAGGACGCGACTCCGCCGCCTGGCCCGCACGCCAGCCAGAGATGGTCAGCTGAGGCCCGGACTTGTGTGCCGTCCTCGAATGTCAGGTCGTAACAAGGCCGAGAGATGATCTCGTTGCGCTCCACCACACTCCGCTGCCACCGACGACGGCCGCTGAAAGGAATGACTTCATCGAATCCGGCAAGGTGGTCACCGACACGAACTTCCCCGATCGGAACCCACTGGAGATCCACTGTAAGCACGCGCACGTCTGGCGACATGCAGAACTGTGACGACCACTCCATGCCGACGAGATTGCGGACCAGGAACCAGCCCTGGGCGTCTTTCAGCCACAATCCGCCACCGTGGTGGTCTTCGTATGGCGGCTGGCCATAGATCAGCGTGCTGACCTGGCTCGCCATATTGTTCATGGTCTGCCGGGAGTGTACGTACTCGGGCGAGTCACTCCGCTGGGCATGGCCGGGGATATTGATCGCCCACGGCTGGTTCTCACGCTCTTGATGATCTTGGGTCGGGTCGGCTGGGGGCTGAGTCATGGACTACTCCAAACGCGGGGCGTGTCCAGCATGACCTTAATGATCAGCCGCGCGCAAGGGCCATCTGGTGGATCGGCGGCCGGCATGTTCATTGATGGTCGGTCGTGTCCTGGGCTGCCTGGGTTGCCTCGACATCGAGATTGAACAGGTAGCTGACAGCTTCCTGTTTTACTTTTGCGATCGTTCGGTCGAGTAGTTCGCGGCTTTGGCGCCGGCGCGAACAGGGGCTGACTTCCAGCGTCATGGCCCAGGGTGGTCAGGCGGTCTTGCGGGCGCCGGGGCCGGGCACGGGGGTGACGTCACGGGCGGAATCCAGGATGTGCCCGGCCTCGCAGGACAGCTGCAGCCGCACTGGCTCTCCGCAGTCCCGGTGCTGGAGCTGAACCTGCGGGCCGGCTGGGCCGACCGCGTGCTGGTTGCCCCACTGCATCAGCGCAACCAGCACGGGGTACAGGTCGAGGCCCTTGCTGCTGAGCCGGTATTCATACCGGGTGCGCTTGCCTTCGTCTTGATAGGGAACCTTGCGCAGCAGGTCTTCCCGCACGAGGCGCGCGAGCCGGTCGCTGAGGACCTGCCGGGGCATGGCGGTGCGGCGCTGGATGTCACCGAAGCGGCGCACGCCATTGAACGCCTCGCGTAGCACGAGAAACGTCCACCGCTCCCCGATGATTCCCACCGCCGCGCCGATCGCGCAGTTGGCCGAGTCGTAATCCAGAATCCAGGGCCTTCCCATGACCGCATGCTAAGTCTGGTTGACAGACTCAGCAATCGGAGACGATGCTGGGTCTGTGAACCGAACCCAGATGGATCGGGCCCCCGGCCGCATGAACGCCACGATCCGGGGGCCGGACTCCGCGGACCTGGCCTCGCTCACCGGCTTCTTCGCCGGGCTTTCCCTGCGAACCCGCGTCCAGAGATTCTTCGCCCCGATCACACCGACCTCCGCCGCGCTCCGCCGCCTGTCCGGCGGCGCCGGCAATGCCGATGTCCTGATCGCCATCCAAGACGGCGCCATCATCGGCCATGCCATGGCCGCAGACCGGGCCGTACCGGGGGGTGACACGATGACCGACTTCGGGGTAGTGGTAACCGACGCCTGGCAGGGCCAGGGCGTCGGCTCAGCGCTCGTGCGCGCGCTTATCACCAGGGCACAGGCACGTGGCGTGACGTCGGTAACAATGGATGTGCTGCCCAGCAACCACCGGGTCCTTGCCATGATCGCCAGCCACTGGACCGCAGGGCGCACCGATCGCTCCGCAGACTGCGTTACTGTCCGCGTGCAGCTCCCGCGGCACCAGCAGGAACGGCTCATGCAGCCCCCGGCGAGCAACCCCGCCGCTGCAACCGAGATCAGCCTCACGTTCGCATCGCGCCGCATGCCGGCCACTCAGAACGCAGCGCCCGGCGCTGGCTCTACGACCCCGCTGACAAGACCGTCCTAGCTGAGGGCCACACCATCCCCCTCGCCTGGGACGGTACTGACACCGGCCTCGGGCCGCGGTGAACGCGCCAGCGCGCAAGTGCTTGGTGGGCTAGGTCGAGGTCCGATCACAGCAATCTCTTCCATCACCAGCGGACCGGCTCCAGCTCATGCTGGTTCGTTATGGCGTTGTGGCGGGAAGCCATTGCAGCCATGTTCCGTGCGAGTCGGTGATCGCTAGGGCCGTCTTGCCGTCCCGGGCGAGGACGAACGGCGCGCCCTGGTAGGCGGGCACGGGGATGCCGGGCAGGACGGCGGGTCCTTCGTTGGATAGCCAGACGGCCGGCAGTCCGCGGACGGTGCCGGCGAACCGCTGCCGGTCCGCGGGCGTGACGTAGGCAAGCACGGCGGAGTGATACACGACTAAGGTCGCCTCGGCGGGGGCCTGGGCGGCGAGCGCGGGCAGGTCAGTAAGCAGGTCACCGCGATGCACCACGGGAGGGTCGCGGCGGGCTGCGGCGATCGCGGCGGCGAGCCGCTGCTCGCGGTCGCCTTCACCGGGCCAGACCAGGCACGACAGCCAGCGGACGTCATCATCGCTGGTGACGTCGAGCGGGCTGAGGTCAAGCCCGGCCCGCCAGGTGATCGCGGGAAGCTGCGCCGGGAGGGGCACTGGTCCGCGTGGCGTGCACCGCAGGGTGGGCGCTTGCGGGTCCTGGCCGGCGATCTGGTGCCCGGCGTAGTCGTAGGAGTAGCGGTCGAACAGCAGGGTGAGCCCGGCGCTGGCGCCAACCTCGATCAGCGCCAGCGGCGGCGGCAACTGGGCCAGCGCCGGCAGCAGCGTGGCGCAGCGGGCCGGCTCGTTGGTCTGCGTACGCCGGGCCATCATCACCTCAGACAGCTCAGCGCTGTTCTGGCTGACCAGGGCCCGCAGCCGGGTTATGCCGACGGGGTCGCCCAGCAGGTAGCGGGCTGCTGCGAACAGCAGGTTGGGCTGGCGCTTTTCCGGCGGCAGCGAGCCGAGGAAACGCAGAACCGCGGTGTCCTCAGCGACCGACCCGGCCAGTGACTCATAAGCCGGGCTGCGGCCGTGGGCGTCCTCGGCGAACGCCCGGTAGTTCTCCGCGGCGCTCACCGACAGATCATGACCATGCATTGCCACGGCCCGAACGTTACCGGCCGCTCACATGACCGCGATGCGGTGTTCCAGGCAACCTCCCCGAACCCCCGATGTCGCGTTGACGCTCAATTCGATGCCCCGTCGACGCGGGTGCCAGTGAAGATCCCGTCAACAGATCGCCTCGGCGAGCAGCCTGGTCGCCGTTCTCAGCTCGGACTCACTCGGAAGCGCGAAACCGAGGAGGAGCGCCGGAGAAGATGGCGCGTGAGTTGTGCAGTGGCGGTGCAGCTCATGCACGCCGACGCCGGAGCGCCGGGCCTGCATCGCCGTCGCGTGCTCATCGGTGCCGTCCGGAAGCCAGGCGAGGAGATGCAGCCCGGCGGCGGTACCGCTGATGCGCACCTCGGGGAGGTGCGTGCTTAGCGCGTCGATCAAGATGTTTCGCTTGGCGCCGTAGCGTCGGCGCATCGAACGCAGATGACGCTCGAGCGCGGCGTCTTCGATAAACGAGGCCATGGCCATCTGGTCGAGCGTCGGTGGTGTCACACCGGTGACTAGCAACATGTTCTCGACGTCGTCGATCAGGTGCGAGGGAGGGACGACCCACGCGAGACGCAACGCGGGTGCAAGCGTCTTGCTCGTCGTCCCGACGAACGCGACCAGATCCGGTGCCAGGCCCTGGAGGGAGGCCACCGGCTCCCGGCCGAAGCGGTATTCGACGTCGTAGTCGTCCTCGACGATCAGCGCCCGGCGCTCGCGCGCCCACGTGATCAGGGCGGCGCGGCGCTCCGCCGTCATGACGACCCCGGTCGGATACTGGTGCGCCGGCGTCATCACCACCGCATCCACGTCGGCGGCAGCGAGATCCGCGACGACCAGGCCGTCGGCGTCCACCCGCACGGGGACCGCCTCCAGCCCGGCATGCTCGACCGTATACCGCTGCCAGCGCCAGCCAGGATCCTCGACCGCGACACGACGCCCGCCCTGTTTCCGAAGCGCCTGCCAGAGCACGGTCAGCGCCTGGGACGCCGCGCAGCAGACCACAACGTGCTCGGGCTCCACGACCACTCCGCGCACGCGGGCCAGGTATCCGGCGACGGCGTTCCTGAGTTCGGCGACGCCGCGGTGGTTGGCGTAGCCCAGCCGTCTGTCAGGCAGTTCACGCAGCGCGCGCACCAGCGACGCCTTCCAGCGGGCGCGAGGGAAGGCGTGGAAATCAGCCTGGCCGGGCCTCAGGTCGTACCGGAAGTGCTCCGGAGGGCTTACCTGCCGCGCCGCCGGCGGCGTTCCAGAGGCCGCCAGCAAGGCGACGCGGGTGCCCGATCCGCGTTTCGCCGTCAGGTAACCCTCGGTAGACAGCTGAGCGTAACTATCGACCACCACACCGCGCGATACGCCGAGTTCGTCAGCCAGATCCCGGCTTGGCGGCAGCACTGATCCTGGCGCCAGCCGGCCGGAACGAATCGCTATGCGCAGCGCGCCCTCAAGCTGCCGGCGGAGCGGGACACCAGGCTTGAACTCCATCTCCAGATCCACGCTCAGAAGCTATCCAGTCCACGTCGCAGGACGTCGATTGGACTCACTTATGCGTCAGCAATTGGACCAGCCCACTAGACCACTCGCCAGTTAGGCTGGCCAGCGCCAAGGCGGCGGTGTGCTCCGTGATGTACCGCCGACACCGTCGATCGGGGGCTCGACGGAGGCGGTAGATCGGGGTGACGGGGCGAGCACGACGTCATCCGCAGCAATCACCGGCGGCAGCCCGGACATCACCAGGAGGTTCAATGAAGTTGACCGTGCACACGTTCCTGACGCTCGACGGGGTCATGCAGGGTCCGGGCGGGGCAGACGAGGACCGCAGCGGCGGGTTCGAACGGGGCGGGTGGCTCGTCCCGCTCGGCGACGCCGATATGGGCGAGGTGGCGGAGAGCTGGTTCGCCCGCGCGGACGCGATCCTGCTCGGCCGCAACACCTATGAGATGATGCGCGCCTACTGGAGCGAGGTCACCGACCCTGCCAATGCCGTCGCGGCCAAGTTGAACCACGGCCGGAAGTACGTCGCGTCGAACAGCCTGACCGACGCTGACTGGGGTGACACCACCGTTCTCAGCGGCGATGTCATCGCCCGGGTTGCCGACCTCAGGCAGGAGGGCGGCGAGGGTGAGTTGCAGGTCCATGGCAGTGCACTGCTTGCCCAGTCGCTGCACACCGCGGGGCTCATCGATGAGTACCGGCTGCTGGTATTCCCCGTCACGGTTGGCGCCGGCAAGCGGCTGTTCACCGACGACGCGCCGGCCATGGGATACACCCTGCTCGAATCCCGCACCACCAGCACCGGCGCCCAGTATCAGACTCTGGCCCCGAAAGCTTTCCAGGTCGGCGGCCTCACCGTGCAAGACGGCAAGGAAGTCGTGCGGTAACCCGCACAACCTTCGGGGCAAGCGGGCGGCGGATGTGCTCTCGCAGCGCTCAGCGCATGCGCCCGTATGCCAGCGGTGGCGCAGCTCACCCCAAACTCACCGGCCACCACGCGGCAGCGTTCGTGATCGGGAGACGCGGACTCGGCCTCCGGGCTCGCCGGCGTGCGACCCGGACGGACCCACGGCAGCCACCAGGCATAAGACCGGAAGGCCCCGACGGACCACGGCAGGCGACCAGGCGACCCAAGACCGTTCGGGGCCGCCCACCAGGCAGGACTCGCTCCTGCTAGGTGACTAGGAACGGTTGCAGTCTGAACGTGGCCGGGTCGGGATCGTGCCGCTCACGGGTTCGTAGCGGTCGAAGGCGCACTCCACGACACCTTCGCCGCGCGTCAGCGTCGGCAGCTGCTGCCGCAGCAGGTGCACTCGAGCCGCCGGAATGTCGCCTATCAGGGTCGATGAGGCGCCCTCGGTCACCTGTGTTTGCGGGACGGCGTGCAGCTGGGTAAGTGCCGACAGGAGCGACCCGAGCGTGTCGGCCGGCGCGTCCAGGCGGAAACGGTGGATCGGCTCGCAGACGACGGTCCTGGCCTGCCGCAGCGCGCTCATCAGGACCAGTGGTGTCAGTTTGCGGAAGTCCTCGCCCGTACTCGACATACTCTTGTTGAAACGCTGGTGGCCGAGACTATGCCGCCCCAGGTAGCCGGAGTGCGTCATCGCGACCGTGCAGTCGGTTACCTCCCAGCCGTAGATGCCTTGCTGCAGCGTCTCCCGCGCGGTGTCCTCGACGGCCCGGAAGAACGCGAGCGGCATGGAGCCCAGCTCCGCCTCGAGCTGAAACTCCACGCCTGAGCCGACGGCGGCCGGTTCGATGCGAAGCCCAACCGTGGCCAGGAATGGATTGGGCGCCTCGCGCAGTCGCTCGACAGCTGCACCGCAGCCAGCGAGCCGTTCGATACAGATCGTCGTGGTCTCGCGAAAGCTGACGCCGAGGCCGAAGTCGGTCGCCAGCGTTGCCCCGATGACTTCCTTCTGGACCTCGCCGTAGAGCGAGACGGAGATCTCCCGACGGGTGTCGTCCTGCCGGACGTTGATCAGCGGGTCTTGCTCGGCGAGCTGGGCGAGCGCCACGCGGAGGGCACCGTTGTCGCTGCGACTGCGGGGAATGACGACCGTCTCCAGCGTCGGCGGGGCGAACTGACGCTGCTCCGCCTGCTCCGGCGGCGCGCCGACCGCGTCGCCGACCTGGATCTCCGCGAGGCCCCGCAGCTTCCCGATCTCTCCGGCAGACACGGACTCACGCCGCACGGCCGGCCCATGGGCGAAGACGTCGATCGCGGTCACCTTCCGCTCGCCGCGGCGGCCGAACCGCACCCGGTCTCGTGTCCGCACGGCGCCGGAGAACATGCGGACGTAGGCGATCTTCTCGCCCGCTGCGCCGCGCTCGATCTTGAAAACACGACCCGAAGCCGGACCATCGATGTCTCGGCCGGCCGCCGGCAGCAGTTCGGCGATGCCGCTCATCAGCGAATCCACACCTGCTCCGGTGAGCGCTGAGCCGAAGAACACCGGATGCACCAGCGCCCGCCTCGTCTGCGCCGCGAGTTCCTCACGGAGCCGGTGCGAGACCCCCGGCTCGCCGTGGACGTACGCGGCCAGGATCGACTCGTCCTGCTCGGCGAGCACCTCGGCCAGCCTGGCCGTAAAGACAGCGTCGGCGCCGCCGGCGGGCGTGAAGCCGGCCACGCGCGTTCCCAGCTCACGCGCGGAGCCCATCGGGACGATCGCTGGCGTCAGCCGGTCCGAGATGGCCGCCAGCAGGCGTTCGTAGCCCGCGCCGCTACGGTCGATCTTGTTGACGAACATCAGGGTCGGGACGCGCAGCCGCTGCAGCGCGCGCATCAGGATGCGCGTCTGGGGCTGCACGCCTTCGACGGCAGAGATCACCAGCACGGCACCGTCGAGCACACTCAAGGCGCGTTCCACCTCGGCGATGAAATCCGGGTGGCCTGGCGTGTCGATCAGGTTGACGGTGACGTCGTCGATAGCGAACGACACGACCGCGGACTTGATCGTGATCCCGCGCTGCCGCTCCAGCGTCAGCGAATCGGTCTGAGTCGTGCCCGCATCGACGCTGCCGATCTCGTCGATGACACCAGCGGCGTAGAGAAGCCGCTCGGTGAGAGTTGTCTTACCCGCGTCTACATGCGCCAGGATTCCCAAGTTGAGCGTTCGTTGCAGCAAGCGTCATACCCTCCGAGGTCGCAAAAAACCTGCGTGGTGGACATGAACGCTTGGCGCATCTCCGCTCCTTGGTCGCTTGGCGCCGGGTGTACTACGGGGTAAATCATAGGGGCCGCGAGATCGGGCGCAACCGGTTTGTTAGTCCTATGTGCCCAGAGGCTAACCCGCCGTTACCAGAGTCTCGGCCGGTCAGCGCGTTATTCTCGCGTTTCCCCACGCTCCGTCCCAGCCTCCAGTAGGTTCCCCCGGGACAGGCGTTCCCTGCGCCACCTGACGTCAGCGCACGTCAGCTCGCCGGGTGAACGCGGAGCTTCGGGGAGAGGAGCGTGATGCCTCCAGCATCCCGTCATGCCAAATCCAAAGCACCCGCCATCAAGCGCGGGGCACCGGTAGTGGCCGCAGCAACGCTCGCAGGCGTGGCTGCGGCTTTCGTGTCTCTGCAGGGCGGATCCGCAGCAGCGCCCATGCCCGCTCGTTACGTAATGCCGGTGACGAGCGCAGGGCATTCCGTCACCCGTGACCGGGTGACCACCGACGTTCGCCGCGACATCGCCGGCCTGGAGGCCAGCCTGATCCGGGCCAGCATCGCCGCCCAGCACAAGCACCTCGTCGCGCTCGCCGCCGCACGACTCGCACAACAGCAGGCAGCCCAGCAACAGGCTCAGCAGGCGGCAGCGCAGCCGAGCCCGAGCCCAAGCCCGAGCCCGAGCCAGAGCCCGAGCCAGAGCGCGGCACCAGCGCCATCCAGCGGCGGCGGGGACGCCGCCCACTCGGCGCTCGGGATCTGCGTCCGCAACGCGGAAGAGGGCGGCAGCTACGCCTGGGGACCCGGTAACGGCGGCGGGGCGTACCAGTTCGTCCTGGGCACCTGGGAAACCTACGGCGGCTCGGCCAGCATGTACGGCGTCGCCGGGCCCGCTTACCAGGATCAGATATTCGACAACGCCATCGCCGCCGGTGGCGCGTCGAACTGGACGGCTTACGACGGGTGCTGACGATGCGCCGCCTCGCGGCGCTGACCCTCATGCGCGCGTACTGGCTGCCCGTACGGAGTTGCCGCTAACCCCCTCGACCGTGACGAATATCTGCGGCGCGTCGCGCGAAACGCGAGCCTGCCCACCGCGCTGTCACGCGAGTGACTCTTGTCGCGATGTGAGGCTACCCGGCGGCGGGAGACGGGATGGCGACTGCCTGCAAGAGCCCGCGCAGGGCCGGCACGTCGCCGGCGACGGCGACACTCCCGGCGGACACCGCAGCGTCGAGCGCGGCCGGGTCATCGAGCAGTGCGTTGAGCGTCTCGGGGTCAGCGCGGAGGGAGGCATCTGCCCGGGCCGGTTCGCCGGGTTCGACAGACACCTGACCGGACGCTGTTCGGATGGTCCATACGCGGTCGTCAAGCTCGAAACGATAGATAGTCGAGGGCGCCTTGGGGTCAGGGTGCGCGGAGGTTCGCAGAAAGAGCAGCACCGAAGTGGCGCTGAGCGTGGCCGGCGCGGGCGGGAGCGGGACGCGGACACCCCAGCTGCCCAGAGCAAGCATGATCGGCTCCAGCTCCCGTCCCCATTCAGTCAGTTCATACACCCACGAGCCGGCCGGGGGCGCCAGTTTGCGGCGGCCGACCACGCCGCGGCTTTCTAGCTCGCGAAGGCGGTCGGCTACCAAGTTCGAGCTCGCGCTGGCCAGGGCGCGGCGCAGGTCGGAGAAGCGCTGCGGTCCAAGGAGCAATTCGCGCACGACGAGCAGGGCCCACCGTTCCCCGACCACGTCGAGGGCGCGGGCTATCCCGCAGGCGTCTCCGTAGCTACGGCTCGTTGGCATGATCTCCCCATTCCTCGTTCGATTTTAATGTACAACTAAATAGTTGCTTTAAACAACTTAACTCGTTAGTGTGGTTGACATCCAGTCGGAGCGGGCCCAATGAGCGGCTTCGCGACTGTCAACACGGTCGACGCCCGCGCTGTCAGCGCGGAAAGGAGCAGCCATGGGACTGCCAGTTGTGCATTTCGAGATCATCGGGAACGACCCGGCGAAGCTCCGTAGCTACTACAGCGGCCTGTTCGGGTGGGAGTTCGACACGAGCAGTCCCGTTTCAGAGACGGTTTCGGAGCCGGGCAATTACGGGTTCGTGGACCGCAACACGACCAGCGACGGGGTCGGGATCCCGGGTGGCGTCGGCGGAGGTATGGGCTACGACGGCCACGTCATCTTCTACGTCGGCGTCCCCGACGTAGAAGCCGCGCTCCAGAAAGCTGAGAGCCTCGGGGGAACGCGCCGCATGGGCCCCGCCCAGGCCCCGACAGGCCTCGTGGTCGGCCACTTCACGGACCCCGAGGGCCACATGATCGGCGTCGCCGGGACGGCGTAGCGTCGGCATCTGACGAACAAGAGCGCCGGCGATCGCAGGCTGTCAAGCTCGAACGCGAGTAGTTGGGTGAGGGACAGTTGAACGCAGTACACCAAGGGCAGGCCGCCGAGGCCGGGCGACGCCTCGCTGTGGCGGACCGCAAGGGGCTCGCCGGCGTGCTCGCGGTCTTCCAGACACCGTTCGATGACCATGGCCGGATTGACCACCCGACGATGGAGAAGCTCTTCGAGTGGCTATTCGCGAACGGGGCAGACGGCGTCGTGTTCGCGATGGTGTCCGAGATACTCCGGTTGTCGTCGGAGGAACGTGACGAGGTGGCCACGACGGCGTGCCGGCTCTCGCGCGGCCACGGTGCCTGCGTCATCAGCGTCGGCGCCGAGTCGATCAACACCGCCCTCCGCCACGCGCGGCACGCTGAGGACGCGGGCGCGGACGCGGTGATGGCCACACCGCCGGTACTGCACGCCGTAGCTGACGACGAACTGCTGCGCTACTTCACGACCATCGCCGCCAGCGTCGACATCCCGCTGGTCGTCCAGGATGCGAGTGGGTACGTCGGCCCCCCGCTGTCCATCGCGCTGCAGGCCCGGCTCTATCGCGAACTTGGCGACAGGGTGATGTTCAAGCCCGAGGCACCGCCAGTCGGCCCGCGGCTGACGCGACTGCTTGACACTACCGACGGCCGGGCCAGGGTCTTCGAGGGCACCGGGGGGCTGTACCTGATCGACAGCTTCCGCCGCGGCGCGATCGGCACCATGCCAGCGGGCGACGTCGTGTGGGCGCTGTCGGCCCTATGGCGTGCCCTGCGCCACGGTGACTTCGCCCGGGCCTACCGTGTCGCCGGGCCGCTGGCCCTCCTGATGTCGCTGCAGACGAGCCTGGACAGCTTCGTTGCCGTCGAGAAGCACCTGCTGGTCCGCCAGGGCGTCTTCCCGTCGAGCACCATGCGAGGACCGGTCGGCGATGTCCTGGACCAACCAGGCCGCGAAGAAGCCGACCGCCTGATGGACCTGCTCCGCGCGACCGTCGATTACGCCTGACACCGCCGCGCGCCGCCCCGGGTCACCTCAGCCGTGGGAGATGGTTGTCTAGTCTCGTGGAACCTACCGAGGAGACGCTCGCTGCGCTGCGCGGGGCCAGCACGGCCACGCTTCAGACACAACTGTTCGCACGCGGGCTGCGCAACACGTTCCTGTTCGGCCTGCGCCCGCTCAACCCCGGGGCCGCCCGGTTCGCCGCCGAGGCGTTCACGCTCCGGTACATTCCGGCCCGCGAAGATCTCGACGTGCTCGAAGCCTTCCGCGACCCCAGGCATCCGCAGCGGCATGCCATCGAGTCGGTGGGGCCGGGCCAGGCGCTGGTCATGGACTGCCGGGGCGACGCCCGCGCCGCCAGTGCCGGGCACATCCTGACCACCAGGCTGCTGCGGCGGGGAGCCGCGGCGCTCGTCACCGACGGCTCGGTGCGCGACTCCCCGGCGATCCGGCGGATGGAGTTTCCGGTGTTCACGTCCGCAGTGTCGGCCACCACCAACCTCGTGCTGCACCATGCGGTCGACCTCCAGGTGCCCATCGGGTGCGGGGGCGTCGCTGTGTTCCCCGGAGACATCCTGGTGGGGGACGAAGAGGGAGTCGTGGTCATCCCGCGCATGCTGGCCGCGGAGATCGCCGGGCCAGCGGCCGAGCAGGAGCGACTGGAGCGCTTCATCCTGGGGCGGGTCCAGGACGGCGCGGCTCTGCCGGGCACCTATCCGCCGGACGCCGCGACGCTCGCCGCGTTCCACGCGTCCCATGAGCGCCCGGCTGGCCCGGGTCAGGCGAGGCCATCTTCGTGACTGTCGGCGGCATCGTGCTGGGAGTGCTGACCGGCTGGGGCCTGTCGTTCATCATCGTCAAGATCCTGACCGGCGTGTTCGACCCGCCCCCGCCACACTTGTTCGTCCCGTGGTTCTACCTGGCCGCGCTGGGCGTCGTGACGTGCGGGACCATCGTGGCCGGCGGGGCCAGCGTCATTCGCGCCATGCGCCGGCCCGCAGCCGACATTGTCCGGGATCTCTGACGGCAGCCGGGCCGCCCCGTGAGTGAGGGGGGCGGGCGGGCGGAAGGCGGCGAAGGGGTTGGTGATCACCAGGGTCCGGGCCGCGAACCGGTAGAGCGTGGCCGGCCGGCCGCCGAGTGATGTCGGCCGGAGGGCCGCGGGCGTGGCCTCGATGACAGCCCGGCGGGTCAGTATCCGCTGCAGGTTGGTGGCCGAGACCGGGTGGCCGAGCGCGGCGGCATAGATGTCCCGCAACTGGGCGATCGTGAAGGTCTCGGGCGCCAGGGCGAAGCCGATGTTGGTGTACGACAGCTTGGCCCGCAGTCTTTCTCGGGCCGATCCGATGATCGACCCGTGGTCGAACGCGGTCGGCGGAAGGTCACCGGCGGCGTGCCACGCCGTGTCCGCGGGAATGCGCGGCTCGGCGTCGGTGGCCACCAGCGCGAGGTAGGCCGTGGCGAGGACGCGGCCCCGGGGGTCCCGCCCGGGGTCGCTGCGGGTTTCCAGCTGCTCGAGGTGGGCGATTCCGGCGAGGTCGACCTTGGTGGCCAGGTGGCGTCCCGTGGACGTGCCGAGCCTTTCGCTCGCTCCGAGGGGTCCGCCGGGCAAAGACCACCGTCCCTCGAACGGCGACTCGCCCCGCCGCCAGAGCAGGACATCCAGGCTGGTCCCGCGGACCTGGAGGACCACCGCGAGCACCTCATGGCGGAACCGCTCGTCCTGGCTGTTGCCTGCGGCCGCGCCAGCCTCGTGGCGGGACCGCTCGTCATGGCTGTTGCCTGCGGCCGCGCCAGCCTGCGGCTGATGTTCTGGCACGTTCGCATGATACTGTGTCACCCAGAGGTTTTCGACTATTAGGCGAAAACCGGAGTTGGGTGACGGGAGCAGCTGATGACCAGCAGCGTGGTGGGCGATTACCAGGGCGGCGGGGGACTGGGTAGCGCAGGTCCGGCGGGGGATTGGGCGGCGCAGGTCCGGCGGCTCGCGGCACAGCGCGACGCGGTGATCCTCGCGCACAACTACCAGGCTCCGGAGATCCAGGATGTCGCCGATCATGTCGGCGACTCGCTCGCCTTGTCCCGGCTGGCGGCGGCGAGCACGGCGAGCGTCATCGTATTCGCCGGGGTGTACTTCATGGCGGAGACGGCCAAGATCCTCGCGCCCGGGCGGACGGTGCTGATCCCGGACTCGCGGGCGGGCTGCTCGCTGGCCGAGAGCATCACCGCGCAGCAACTGCGGGCGTGGAAGGCCGAGCACCCCGGTGCCGCGGTCGTCGCGTACGTCAACACCAGCGCCGAGGTCAAGGCGGAATCCGATATGTGCTGCACTTCGGCCAACGCGATACAGATCGTCGAGTCTCTCCCGGCGGGCCAGGAGGTCCTGTTCCTGCCCGACCAGTTCCTCGGCGCTCACGTGCGCCGGGCCACCGGCCGCACCAACATGCATGTATGGCTTGGCGAATGCCACGTGCACGCTGGCATCAGCCCGGCTGAGCTGCGCCGCAAAGCGGCCGCCGAGCCCGAGGCAGAGTTGTTCATCCATCCCGAGTGCGGGTGCTCGACCGCCGCGCTGTGGCAGGCGGGCATCGGTGACCTGCCGGCCAGCCGGACCAGGGTGCTGTCCACCGGGGGCATGCTGGAGGCCGCCCGCACCACCACGGCGCCCGCCGTGCTGGTGGCCACGGAGACGGGCATGCTGCATCAGCTGCGCCGGGCCAACCCCGCGGTGCGGTGGGAGCCGGTCAATCCGGGCGCCGTGTGCCGGTACATGAAGATGACGACCCCGGCGGCCCTGCTGCGCTGCCTGCGCGAGGGCGTGGAGGAGGTGCACGTCGCGCCGGACGTGGCGGCCCGGGCCCGGCACGCCGTGGAGGCGATGATCGCTGTCGGCTCGCCGTCGGCGGCAGAGTGAGCGAGCCGGAGGGGCGCGGCGCTGCCTGGACTGAGGAGCGAGGAACGAGCGACGAGGGAAGGCGGCGCCTTCAAGCGCCCCGCGGGCGAGCGGGCAGCAGAGCACGATCGACGAGGGAAGGCGACGCAGTGAAGGGGGAATGGGGAGGCGGGCGGGGCCCCGGAAGCGAGCGGGGAACACAGTTCCGCTACCTGCCCAGGCCGGCGCCGCTGTGGGAGCGGGATGCCGATGTAGTGGTGGTGGGCTCAGGAGCGGCGGGGATGAGCGCCGCCCTGGCGGCAGCCGGTCACGGCCGGCGGGTATTGCTGGTCAGCAAGGAGGATCTCGGCGGGGGTGCGACGCCGCTGGCCCAGGGCGGCCTGGCCGCCGCGATCGACCCTTGCGACAGCGCGGTCCTGCACCAGCGGGACACGCTGGATGCGGGCGCCGGGCTGTGTGACCCGGGCGCCGTGGCGACCCTGGTGTCCGAAGCCCCCGGCGAGATCACCTGGCTGACCGGGCTGGGTGCCCGGCTGGAGCGCACCGCGCTCCATCTGGAGGGAGGGCACAGCCGCAGCCGGATCGTGCATGCCGGAGGTGATGCGGCTGGTGCTGAGGTGCACCGGGTATTGCGGGCCGCCCTGCTCGCCAGCTCCGTCGAAGTCCTCACCCGGGGCGTCGGCCTGGAGGCGCTGACCGACGAGCGGGGCTCCGTCGGCGGGCTACTCGCCGGGCGGGCTGGCGGGGACGGCGGAGCGCTGCACCCGGGAGTGGTGACGGCGCGGGCTGTTGTCCTCGCCACCGGCGGCTTCGGCCAGGCGTTCGCGACGACCACCAACCCGGCCGGGCTGACCGGCGACGGCCTGGCGCTGGCGGCCCGCGCTGGAGCCGAGCTGCGAGACGTTGAGTTCGTGCAGTTCCACCCGACGGTGCTGTGGCAGGAAGCGGCCTGCGGGCAGCGCCCCCTGATCACCGAGGCCCTGCGCGGGGCCGGGGCGGTGCTGGTGGACGTGGCGGGCCGCCCCGTGATGGCCGGGCTTCATCCGCTCGGCGACCTGGCCCCTCGCGACATCGTGTCGGCGGCCATGCAGCAGCGCATGGACCTCGGCGCTGGCCCGGCCGGTCACCTGTGGCTTGACGCGACCGCGCTCGGCCGCCGGGCCCTGGAGAAAGACTTTCCCACGGTGACCGCGATGTGCCGGGCGCGGGGTATCGACCCGGTCACCGAGCCCATCCCGGTCGCGCCCGGCGCTCACTACGCCTGCGGCGGCATCCGGGCCGACATGGACGGGCGGACCTCGGTCGCGGGCCTCTACGCCGTCGGGGAAGCCGCGTCGACCGGGGTGCATGGCGCTAACCGCCTGGCGTCCAATTCCCTGACCGAGTCCCTGATCGCGGGACGACACGTCGGGGACCTGCTCGGGCAGAGCCTGCCGGGGCCAGCGGCCGGCCTGCGGCCCCCGCCCGCGGGCCCGGGGATGAGCCCCGCTGGCCGGTCAGCCCTGGCCTCGGCCATGTCACGGCACGCCGGGGTGGTGCGCGGCCGGGAGGGACTGGAGCGTCTCCTGGGGATGCTGGAGCAAGCCCCGCCAGGAGATGCGGGCCTCGACCGTGGCGAGGGCCTCGACCTCGCCACGGTCGAGGCGACGAGCGTGCATACGGTCTCCACCGTGCTTGCGGTGGCCGCCCTGGCCCGCGCGGAGAGCCGGGGCTGCCACCGGTGGCGGAATGTGCCGGCCGCCTCAGATGAGCGGGCCCGCCACACCGTGTTGCGCGTCCGCGAAGGGCAGTTGCGGGTGGCTGTCGCCGCCGGTGCGGGCATCGGGGCCAGCGCATGACACTTCACCCATCGGTCGCCGGCCGGCTGCTCGCCGCGGGGGTCGAGCCGGAGGACACCGAGCGGGCCGTTCGCAGCGCGCTCGACGAGGACTTCCGTTACGGGCCGGACGTCACCACCGCGGCGACGGCCGCGCCCGGCGCGCGTGCTGTGGCCGGCGTCGTGGCCCGCGAGCCGGGCGTGCTGGCCGGCCTGCCGGTCGCCCTTGCTGTCCTCGACGCCGCCGGGGTGCCTCCGGAGGCGGCCGAGCCGCTGCGCGCCGACGGTGACCAGGTCGGCGCCGGCACGGAGGTCCTCCGCATCCGGGCCCCGCTGCGCGAGATGCTCGGGGCGGAGCGGACCCTGCTCAACTTCGTCACGCACCTGTCGGGGATCGCCACCGCGACCAGAGCGTGGGCCGACGCCGTGGCGGGCACTGGCACCGCGGTACGCGACACCCGCAAGACCACCCCGGGCCTGCGCCAGCTCGAGAAGTACGCCGTGCGCTGCGGCGGCGGAGTGAACCACCGCATGGGACTCGGCGACGCCGCGCTGGTGAAGGACAACCACGTGGCCGCCGCGGGCGGGATCACGGCCGCGATCCGGGCCGTGCGCGCCGCCGCTCCCGGCCTGCCACTCGAGGTCGAATGCGACAACCTGGCCCAGGTCCGCGACGCCCTGGCCGCGGGCGCTGAGCTCATCCTGCTCGACAACATGGGCCTGGATGACCTGCGCGCTGCCGTGGCCCTGGCCCGCCAGTATCCAGCGGTCTGCCTGGAGGCCAGCGGGGGCCTGCGGCTCGAAACAGCCAGAGCGGTGGCGGAAACGGGCGTCGACTTCCTGGCCGTCGGCGCCCTCACCCACTCAAGCCCCGCGCTCGACCTGGGGCTGGACATGCCGGCCTGAGGAGTGAAGCCCTGCCACCCTCCCTACACCAGTGGAGTCCAGCCGTTCACGATGGCCGGGATGATGCGGTAGTCACGCTGAAAGACCAGGTTGTGGAGGTCGGCCGAGGCCACCGCACGCAGGGTCGGCACCTGCGCCGCCGCCTGCTTCTCGTCGAACACATTGAGCGGCCAGTCGCCGACGGTGCCTCCCTGGAGATGCGGGTGGTGAGCTCCGGCGCCGTAATAGGCCCGGATGACTATCGGATTGATCCCGGTGGCCTGCTGCTCGGGCCATGAGAGAGCCCAGATCGCGTCGGCGCCATCGCCGCGGCGTCGTACGCCAGTTGTGGTCACCTCGCCGGTGCCGAGCAGCAAGTCTGTGTTGATCTCGTTAAGTGGCTGCCGGGCGTGCGGATCGAGCAGTGCGACGGCCGCTATGAAGAGGCGTTCCTTGTCTTGACGGGAGATGGCGCCGCCATGAGTGCCATCCCGCAGGTCAGCGAAATGGCGCAGGAGTTCCGCGGTGTACTCCAGGCGAGGGCTTTCCATGGTGTCTTTCCTTTCCGTGGCGGGTATGCGCAGCCACCGACCACCCAAGCTTCGTCACGGCGCTGGAGTCTTTGCGTGCCTGTGCAGGAATTCGAGCTCGATGCGCAGTACGTCGTCGAAGCTCTCGCCGCCCTGGTAGACGTCGTAGTGACCGCCGCGGCTGCGGTACAACTCGCCGCGGGGGGCTGTTTCGGCCACGCGTATCGCCGGGCTGGTTGGCGCCATGGTGTCGTGCTCGGCGACGATGAGCAGGAGCGGCTGGATGCGGCCCATCCCCTTCGGGGAGGTACAACCGGGCTTCCAGGTCGTCGCCGGAAGCGGTGGGGATCCGTACGGTGGCGCGGTCCAGGGCAGCTGCGTTATCGTCCGCATTCGTCATCGCGGGTCCTTCCTGTCGCTGTGTCTCCGCTCGCTCACTGTGTCTCCGCTCGCCTGCGGGGCCCCGCCCGCCTCCCCATTCCCCCTTCACTGCGCCGCCTTCCCTCGTCGCTCGTACCTCGCTCCTCAGTCCAGGCAGCGCCGCGCCCCTCCGGCTCGCTCACTGTGTCATCGGTGCCGGACGGGGGCCTGGGTGGCCAGGTCCTCACGGGTGGTCGGGGTGCCGTCGATGGCCTCATACGCGGCTTTTGACCGGCCGAGGGTGCCCATCAGGGTGGGTGGCCCGAAGAACGGCTGACCGCCGATGTGCCAGCCATCGCGCGGGAGTTCCTCGATGAGCACCCAGACCACCTCGCGGAAGGCCTCTGAGCCCTCGAAGGCGACCATCACGTCGGTGAGCCTGGCAGCCAAGTCGTGCTTCTGCTTCTCGGTGTAGACCCCCTCGGCGAGCTTGACATTCACCAACGGCATGACGTGCTCCTCTGCTGGCGGGTGATCCCGGTGCCCGGGTGCGGGCGGGTTGCCCATGCCAGAACCCTCCGCCTGGGCCGGGCGTGTTCGCGTCTGCGGGATCCCTAGCCGGCACCCCGGCTTGTGGCCGCAGTTTTCCAGGGGTGTCCTGGGCGGGGAGCCGGGTTCTACGATGACGGGGAGCCGCCGAAGGGGGCGCCAGGTGACACTATGGGGCCGCCGGGAGCAGTGCGAGGTTCTCGACGGGCTGCTGGCGGATGTCCGGGCGGAGCGCAGCCGGGTGCTGGTGGTGCGGGGTGAGCCGGGCATCGGCAAGAGTGCGCTACTGGGCTACGCGGCCGACACGGCACAGGATTTCCAGGTGGCCCAGGCGGAGGGCGTCGAGTCGGAGATGGAGCTGCCGTACGCGGCGCTGCAGCAGCTGTGCGGGCGGATGCTGGATCGCCTGGACCAGCTGCCCGCCCCGCAGCGCGACGCTCTGGGCGTCGCATTCGGCCTGCGCACCGGCAGCGCCCCGGATCGGTTCCTGGTCGGCCTGGCTGTCTTGGGCCTGCTCTCGGAGGTGGCCGCGGACCAGCCGCTGCTGTGCCTGGTCGATGATGCCCAGTGGCTGGACCAGGCCTCGGCGCAGGCGCTGGCGTTCACAGCCCGCCGCCTGGACGCCGAATCGGTCGCCATGCTGTTCAGCACGCGTAACTCCGGCCCCAGAGACGACCTGGCTCGCCTTCCGGAGCTGGTGCTCACCGGATTGCCTGATGCTGACGCCCGGGCGCTGCTGGCCTCGGTCCTCCCCGGCCGCCTGGATGAGCGGGTCCGCGACCGGATCATCGCCGAGTCCGGCGGCAACCCGCTGGCCCTGCTCGAACTGCCGCACGGGGCGACCGCGGCGGAGCTGGCCGGCGGGTTCGGCGTGGCCGGCCCGCTCCCGGTGACGGGCCGGATCGAGCAGAGCTTCCTGCGGCGGGTCACGCCGCTCCCGGAGGCGACCAGGCGGCTGCTCCTGCTGGCCGCGGCCGAGCCAGCCGGCGACCCGGCGCTGCTGTGGCGGGCCGCCGGAAATCTTGGCATCGGCGCCGACGCCGCCGCCCCGGCCGAGACAGACGGGCTGCTCACCATCGCCGGCCGGGTCATCTTCCGCCATCCGCTGGTCCGCTCGGCCGTCTACCACGCGGCCCCGGCCGGCGACCGCCGCCGCGCCCACCTTGCTATCGCCGAGGCCACCGATCCGGGCACCGATCCCGACCGCCGGGCCTGGCACCGGGCCCAGGCCGCAGCGGGGCCCGATGAGGACATCGCCGCCGAACTGGAGCGATGCGCCAGCCGGGCGCAGGCGCGCGGCGGGCTGGCCGCGGCGGCCGCGTTCCTCGAACGCGCCGCCGCGCTGACGCCCGGGCCGCCGGCGCGCGCGGTGCGCGCACTCGCCGCCGCGCAGGCTAAGTATCAGGCCGGCGCGTTCGATGCGGCGCTGGGGCTGCTGGGCGCCGCGGAGGCGGGACCGCTGGATGAGTTCCAGCAGGCCCGGGCGGATCTGCTGCGCGGGCAGATCGCCTTCGCGTCCAGCCATGGCAGTGACGCACCTTCGCTGCTGCTCAAGGCCGCGAAAAGCCTCGAACTGCTGGACGTGCGGCTGGCGCGGGAGACCTACCTGGAGGCCCTTTTCGCTGCGCTGTTCGCCGGCCGGCTAGCCCTGGGCGGCGGTGTGCGGGAGGTCGCCGAGGCCGCGCGGGCCGCGCCCCCGCCGCCGCAGCCTGGGCGGGCGCCCGACCTGCTGCTGGATGGCCTGGCGCTGGTCATCACGGAGGGCTACCCGGCGGGCGCGCCGATGCTCAAACGGGCGGTGAGCGCCTTCCGCAGCGCGGATGTCTCCGGAGTGGAAGGGCTGCGCTGGATGTGGCAGGCCTGCCATGGCGCCGGACTTCTGTGGGACTACGGGAGCTGGGACCTGCTGTCCGCCCGCCGGATCGAGCTCGCCCGCGACGCCGGCGCGCTCACGGCGCTACCCATCGCCTTCAGCACCCGCGCGGGGGTGCACCTGTTCGCTGGGGAGTTCGCCGTGGCCGCCTCCCAGGTGGCGGAGGTGGGGTCGGTGACCGATGCGACCGGGAGCAGCATCGCGCCCTACGCTGCGCTGGCGCTTGCCGCCTTGGCGGGCCAGGAAGCTGGGGCCTTCGAGCTGATCAAGGCCGGCGCGAAAGACGCGGAGCGGCGGGGTCAGGGCGAGGGGCTGAGCTTCGTTCACTGGGCGACCGCGGTGCTGGGCAACGGCCTCGGCCGGTATGCCGACGCGCTGGCCGCGGCGCAGCAGGCCAGTGAGGACTCACCCGCGGATCTGTTCGCCAACTGGGCGGTCGCCGAGTTCATCGAGGCGGCGGCGCGCAGCGGGGCACCCGAGCTCGCGGCCGGTGCCCTCCAGCGGCTCTCGGAGATCGCCCGTGCCAGTGGCAGCGACTGGGCGCTCGGTGTCGAGGCCCGCTCGCGAGCACTGCTCAGCGAGGGCGAGACCGCCGAGACCCGCTACCGCGAGGCGATCGACCGGCTCAGCCGCACCCGCCTCCGGGTCGAGCTCGCCCGCGCCTATCTGCTCTACGGCGAGTGGCTGCGTCGCGAGCGTCGCCGCGTCGACGCCCGCGAGCAGCTGCGCACCGCGCACCAGATGCTCGCTGGGATGGGAGCCGATGGGTTCGCCGAACGAGCCGCGCGCGAGCTGCGGGCCACCGGCGAGCGGGTCCGCAACCGCACCACCGACGTCCCCGCCCAGCTCACTGCCCGCGAAACTCAGATCGCCCGGCTGGCCAGCGAGGGCCTGTCCAACCCCGAGATCGCCGCCCAGCTGTTCATGAGCCCGCGCACCGTCGAATACCACCTGCACAAGGTCTTCACCAAGCTCGACATCAGCTCCCGCAACCAGCTCCACCGCGTCCTGGCCGGCCGCAGAAACGAATGACTCTCGGGCGCGAGGCTATCGGGGCCCGGAGGAGCTCACCATTGGTAGAGCAGGAACTTCCCGTCCAGCGTCAGCCCAGAGACTCAGCGAGATCAACGAGTCCTCCGGGTTCGAGCAGGCCGTCCAGCGTGGGCGCGTCCGCTGGGAGTGCGTCGGGACCCCATTCGAGAGGCCGCCGGACGAAGATCGGGCGAAGGCCCAGCGCCGCGGCGGCACGCAGGTCTGACGCGTGTGCGGCAACCATGCCGGCATCCTCAGGCTGGCAATCGAGCAGGCGGAGCGCCGTGAGGTACACCTTGGCGTCGGGCTTGTAGCCGTCGGCGAGCTGCGCGGAGAGCACAGCATCAACGCGGAGGTCAGCGAACTTGAGCAGGTCGGCGAGCAACGCGACGTGGCCGTTCGACAACGTGGCGGTGACGTGCGTGCGGCGCAGGCGATCGAGCCCTTCCCGGCTGTCGGGCCAGGGCCGCAACTGCCGCCAGCCTCTGACGAGCGCTTCCCGGTCGGCGGCCGACAACGTGACGCCGTGCCGGCCAAGTACGGCGGTCAGCGTTTCGCGCTGGAGGGAATCGAGATCGCGCCACGCGGCACCGCGCCGGATCTGGTCCATCGCGGGCTGATATGCGTGACGCCAGTCATCGACAATGCCCGCCCAATCAGCCTGCACCCTCGAGCGGGTTGCGGTGGCCTCGGCGATGTCGATCAAGCTGGACCGCCAGTCGACAAGCGTTCCGAACACGTCGAACAGCAGGATGCGCGGCGGCTTCACAACGGCCAGTATCTCAGCGTCACCCTGTGCGGCCAGTTCGGGAACAGGTGGGAGGGCTCAGCCGCCGGTGACACACCCGGCGCCGGGGATCACGTCACGGTGATGGCGTCGAGCTTGTCCCGCAGGTATTCGTGCGCGATGACCGGCTGGAAGCTGGTGCGGCCGATGGGTGGGGGCAGCGACTCGACGACGGCATCGTGGTTGGCTTCGTAGAAGAAGATCAGCGAGAGCAGGTCCTCTTCAGGTGCATCGGGATGCGGCGGCAGGACACGGTGACGGGTTGAGCGCCAGCGATCACCGGTCCAGCGGGCGAGGAGGTCGCCGATGTTGACGGTCAGGCCGGCCGGATCGTAAGGGGCGTCTTCCCAGGTTCCGACGGGGGTGTAGATCTGGAGGCCGCCGAGGCCAGGCTCCCGGTCGAGCACCGTGACGGTGCCGAAATCGGTGTGCGGCCCGATCCTGTACTGCCCCGGCTCCAGTGGCGTGGCCGGATCGGCCGGCGGGTACCAGTTGAGGTTCACCCCGTAGGTGGGATGGTCCAGGAACGGGGCGAAGAACCCGGCCTCCAGGCCCAGGGCGACCGCGCACAGCCCCATCAGCTCGTCCGACAGCGCGTGCATGCGGTCGATGTAGTCGCTGACGACCGGGCGCATCCGCGGCACCTCCGCCGGCCAGATGTTGGGCCGGAACCAGCGGGCATCGATAGCGGCGTCGCCAGTCGGCCGCTCAGCGGCCAACGAGAAAGACTCCTTCAGGTCGGGTGGTGTCGGCGTGCCCTCGGCGTATCCGTTGGCTTCGGCTCCAGGTGGAATCCAGCCGCGGCCGCCGACCGCGATGGCGTAGCGGGCTTTGACGCCGGCGGGCAGGGCGAAGAATTCCCGGGCCACCGTGCGATGAGCGGTCAGGAAACCGATTGACCGCGGGGCGGGACTGAGGTGCTCAGGCAGCGCGCCAGGCATTCTCGGTGGCTGGCTGGGCGGCACGCGGGCAGGAGCGGGCCGGCACCTCGCCGACAAGCTGCCGGACCCACCGCATGCGGTCGCAGGCCGTCTCGGGGTGGTCGCCGAACTCCTGCGCCATCTGGCTGGCGCAGCCACGGATGCCGAATTCCCGCACGGTGCGCCTGATCACCTCCGCCACCGCGTCAGCGGCCGGGGCGTCCGATCGCTGGAGCCCTGAGACGAACAGTGCCGCGCACCGCGCATTGATCACATTCAACCGGGTCATGGCAAGCCTCCGCGCTTTCCCCTTGCCGGGCCTCGTCCGCTATATAGTAGAATTATTAAGTTGATTCGGCAAGAGCCGGCTGGGAGCCTGCGCATTGATAGCTGGCGAACCTCAGCCGCAGGCCGGGGCCCGGCACACCATGGGGCACCATCAGCAGTTCCCCTGCACCCATACAGAGCAAGCCCCGGCCCGCTAGATACAGGCCCGGCCGGACCCGCGGCCCGCTGCCCAGGACAGCTGGAACGGCTGTCCGACGCCTGCCTGCATCCCGGAACGAGCCCGGAGCGGAATTGGGCTCGCCTGGACGAGCCCGGAGCGGATTTGCGCTCGTTAGGGTGCGGCATCCAGCGTCCGTTCCGTCAGCAGACGGGCGCCCCCCACCGCTGCGCACTCACGCCACGGACGGCGACGATCGCCGCCGCGATGCAGGGTGAGAGGTGCTCGCCGTCGCGGACGATCAGGATGCTGTGCCGGACGGTGTCGACGCCGTCGATGGGGATGCGCGCCACGTGCATATTGGTACCCGCGGGGGTGCGCTCCGGGGCGATGGTGACGCCCCAGCCGATGCCGACCAGGCCGATCGCTGTTCCTATGTCGTTGACGGTGGCCGCGAGTTGCAGTTCGAAGCCGGCCGAGAGGCACAGGGCCACAGTGAGGCGCCCGATCGTGCTGGCCGGGCAGACGATCCAGGCTTCGTCACGCAACTCGGCCATGGTGCACCGGTCGGCCTTGACCAGGCGATGGTCGTCCGGAACGCAGAGGCGCAGGGCGTCGTGGCCAAGGTCCCACTCGCGCAGGCCCGGTACCGGAGAGGGATGCGGTGCGCCGATGCGCGACACGATCGCCATGTCCAGTTGGCCGCGCAGCACCGCGTCGGCACCTGTTTCGTCGGTGGTGGCGACGAGCCGTATCTCAATCTTCGGAAATTGCTGGCGAACCTGCATCAGAGCGTGGCTCATGATTTGCGGTCCTTCGCGGAACGGGACGCCGACCCGCAGCAGCCCGCTTACGGTCAGGTCGTCTCGGGCCAGCGTCGCTTCCGCGGCGCGCAACTCAACGAGGATCCGTTCGGTGTGCTCCACCAGCGCGCGGCCGGCCGGGGTGAGGGTGACCCGGTTGCCGCGCCGCAGGACGAGGGAGGTTCCCGCCTCGCTCTCGAGAGACGACAGCTGCTGCGAGACCGCCGATCGCGTGTACCTCAACGCTCGGGCAGCCGCCGCGATGGAGCCTTCGGCGGCTACAGCTCGCAACATAATGAGTTTGCGGACATCGAGCATGCGTCACATCCATTAACGCTGTATGTCGCCGATAGTAACTCCAGATTACTTGTTTCGGTCTCTGGCAGTTGCTGTAGTGATGCCATGCGAGCCGCACTCACCGAGATGCAACGGATACCCACTTCCGGTGCGCGCGCCGTCGAGGCCTTCACGGTGGCTGGCCTGGAGCTGCTCGCGATCCCGCAGCTCGCCCGGGACATGCCCGGCAGCCCGCCCGGTATGAACGGCGGTGACAGCGATACCGAACTGCTGCTGCTGCGGCTGTCGGGAGGACGTTTCGAGCCCTGGTCGACGCTGCCGGCCCCGGGCGGCGAAGACGCGGAATTCTTCACCATCGGCGAGCGCTCGTTTCTCGCCATCGCCAGCATCAGGACCGGGTCCGGCCCATATGAGTTCGCGACCGAATCACGGATCTTCGCGTGGGACCGGGACCAATTCGTCCCGTTCCAGAGCGTTGCGACCTTTGCGGCGAAGCAGTGGAAGCACTGGAGCATCGGCGGGCGGCACTTCCTCGGGCTGGCTCAGGGCGTCGTCCGGGCCGGACACGAGGACCGCAACCGCGACTCGGTCGTCTACGAGTGGGACGGCGCCTCGTTCGTCGAGCACCAGCGGATCCCCTCGCGCTGGGCCTACAACTGGCACGGCTTCTCCGTCGGCGGCACGTTCTTCGTCGCTCACGCGGAGCACATGGGTCCGAGCGTGCTCTACCGCTGGGATGGCGAACGGCTGCAACCGCACCAGAAGCTGGCCACCGAGGCCGGGCGCGCGTTCGCGACGTTCGACGACGGCGCTGCGACATACCTCGTCGTGGCGTGCATCGCCGCACCGACCCGCGTGATGCGGTGGGACGGCGAACGGTTCACCGGCATCCAGACTCTCGACGGCCTCGGCGCGCGCGAGCTCGCAGTCGTGCGCCGGGACGGGCGCCTGCTGGTCATCCGGATCAACTTCATCCTCGGGACGCCGGCTGACCCGCACCCGGTCCTCGACTCGCAGATCTACGAATGGGACGGCGGGTCGCTGCACGTCGTCGCCTGCTTCCCGACGTGCGGAGGCACCGACGTCGCGGTGCTCGGTGACAATGCCGCCGGCATCGAGCTGGTCGTGTCGAACTCGCTGACGCCGCAGCTGCGCTTTGCCGCCGAGACCGTCCGCTACTCCCTGTCTTTCGAATCCCGCTGAGGCCGCCGATGAACGCGTTCGAGAGTGCCGAGCTGATCGAGCTGTTCACGACGTACACCGCGGGGCCGGCGAGCATCGGCGCGCACCTCGCGGAGACCGTCGTGCGCGAGACGGCCCGCGACCCGTTGCTCGTCGCCACCGGAACCGACCTCGCGCTGTTCCCAGGCAACGGCTCGCTTCCCTCGATCGAGGCCTACCGGCTGTCGGCGCGTGGATTCAAGGAACTGGCCGCCGTGTCCCATCTCGGCCCAGCATTGGCCACCCTCGCGCGGATGCGCGAGGTCGACGCGGTCGGCGGCTGGCGCGCCGACGCCGAGCGCCTGCTCGATGCCTGCGAGGCTGCGCGTGCCGCCAGCTCGGCCGGTCTCTGGCGGGACCAGATCGCGGTCCGCGCGTTCGCTGGCCGCGAGCAGGCCATCGCCACGATGGTGGATTACAGCTGCCGGCTGACCGAGCGTCGCCTGGAGCAGGCGCTGGACGATCCGTCCTATCTCACCATGACCACGGTGCGGCGGGACTACCTCAACGGTCCGGCCGACGATCTTCCCGTCCCGTTCAACAAGGTCATGATCGCGACGTTCTTCCTGACCGGCATGGACATCGCTCACCGGCTCATCGAGTGGTTCGACGAACTCGACATCGCGTGGGAGCGCGCGATGGTGATCATCGCGGGCCGGGCCGGGCGACCGACGGCGGGCGTGACCGAGGAATCCAACAGCGTCGCCGGGGTGATGCGCGCCACCTCGCGCGGGCGGATGGCGCGCGACCGGCTGTTCATCGCGCCGCACGCTCCGGTCTTCGAGACCTTCGACGGAACGAACGTGGCCGCCGTCGCCTCGCTCGAGGACGGGTACCGCCGGCTGTGGGCCTCGTTGCGCGCGACCTCCGATCTCGGCGGGCAGATGTTCGCGGGCTACCCGCGATTCGAAGCGCGTCCCGCCGAGCGCGTCAGCGTCGGCGCGGACTCGGTGAGCGTCCACGAGAAACCGGCCGTCAACAGCCCCGACGACTGGTTCGCGCTGACCACGAGGCTGCGCGTGGTGATGGAGGACCCCCGGCAACTGCTCTCCGGCGCCGTCACCGACTACGCCAGCAGCCAACTCGTCCGCGGCGCCAACGACCCGTCAGCCGTCACCGTCCCTGGGCTGGATGGAGAGCCCTATCCGCACACCAATGGGGAGTCGCACCATGAGTGATCAACGATGTCACCCGCGATCCATCAAGTATCTCGCCGCCGCCGTGTCGATCACAGCGCTCGCGGTATCGGCCTGCTCGTCGGCCGGATCGCAGAGCTCCACGCAATCATCCGGCCCACTGACCATCGGCATGTCGCTGCCGCTGACCGGACCCGTCGCCGACGTGTCGAAGTCCGGCTACCAGGGCTACCAGCTCTGGGCGTCGCAGCTCAACGCGGCGGGCGGCCTGCTCGGCCGCAAGGTGAAGCTGAACGTACTCGACGACGGCTTCAACCCGAACCAGACCGCCTCGGACTACACCCGGCTGATCAGCCAGGACAAGGTCGCCCTCCTGCTCGGCACGTTCTCCTCGCTGCTCAACGCGCCGGCCTCGGCGATCGCCGCGCGGCAGGGAATGCTGTACGTCGAGCCATCCGGCGGGTCCGCGTCGCTGTTCACCCGCGGCTTCACCAACCTGTTCTTCGCCCAGCCAGGCACCACCACGACCGAGCCGGACCGGTTCGTCGGGTGGATCAGCTCGCTGCCGGCCAGCGAGCGGCCCGCGACCGCCGCGTACATCACCCAAGACGATCCGAGCGCAAGCCCGGCGGTCGCGGTCTTCAAGACCAAGCTCCAGGCGCTCGGCATCAAGACGGTCTACGACCAGACCTACGATCCCAGCACAACGAACTTCGACACCATCGCCTCGGCCGTCGCGCGCGCCCAGCCGCAACTGGTCATCCAGGGCGCGGTCGCCGACGACGGCGCGCAGTTCGTCCGGTCACTGGAGAAGCTGAAGTTCAGCCCGAAGATGATGTTCCAGACGAACGCCCCGGCCGTCGAGACCTACCCGAGCGCGATCGGCCAGCACAACACGGGGGGCGTGTTCACCGCGGAAGCATGGAGCGCAAAGGCCAAGTACCCCGGCAACGCCGGCTTCGTGGCCGCCTACACGAAGAAGTTCGGGGGCGCTCCCACCGAGGACGCGGCGAACTCCTACACCGCGGGCCAGGTGCTCGCCGCGGCCGTCAAGGCGGTCGGGCGCATCGACCAGAAGGCGCTGGCGACCTGGCTGCACTCGCACACCGTGAACACCATCGTCGGGCCGCTGAGGTGGGACGCGGCCGGTGATCCTCAAGGCAGCCTGCTGCTCGCGCAGTGGCAGAGCGGCGAACTTCAGATCGTCGCGCCCAAGTCCGCGGCCACCACCACCCACGTCGTGAACCCCAAGCCGGGCTGGGGGAGCTGATGCTCGAGCTGACCCAGACGCTCGTTTTCGGCGTGCTGATCGGCGGCGTATACGCGCTGATGGCGACCGGGCTGACCCTTACGTTCGGCGTAATGAAGATCGTCAACATGGCGCAGGGCGCGTTCCTGATCCTGGCGGCGTACCTGTGCTATGGCCTGTGGTCGCGGTTCGGCATCGACCCGATCCTGGGCGCGTTCATCGTGACGGTCCCGCTGGCGGTTCTCGGCGTCGCGCTGTACAAGCTGGTCATCCAGCGCGTGCAGCGCATCGATCACGGGCTGACCATCGTCGCGACGTTCGCGCTCGCCATCATCGCCGAGGCCTGCATCGCGCTGGCCTGGGGACCCAACCCGACCGGCACCACACCGCGGTATTTCAACGAGGCGTTCCGGCTCGGCTCCCTGGTGATCCCGCGCGCGCAGCTCTACGCCTGCCTGCTCGCGCTGGGCGTCACGGTTGTGCTCCAGCTCGTCGTCAGGCGGACGTGGCTGGGTCACGCGATCACGGCGGCGTCGGAGAACCCGGAAGGGGCCCGGCTGGTGGGTGTCGAGCCAGCCCGCGTCGGAGCGTGGATCTTCGCGATCGCGACGGCCAGCACCGCGTTCGGCGGGGCGGCCCTGAGCTTCCTCTACCAGTTCACCCCCGACTCGCAGGACGTATGGATCGGGCTGACGTTGAGCGTGGTCATCCTCGGCGGCCTCGGCAGCATTCCCGGCGCGTTCGCGGCGGGCCTGCTGCTCGGTGTGGGCGAGGCGGTCACATCGGCCTACATCTCGGTGCGCTGGGCGGCGGCCGTCCCGACGCTGCTGATACTCGTGGTGCTGTTGATCCGGCCGCAGGGCCTATTCACCCGGGCGGCGCGGCAGGACGTGGCCACATGACCCTGACCCTCGCGCGCCGCGCGGTCATCGCGCTCGCCCTGGCCGTTCTGGTTGTCCTCCCGCTCGTGTCGGGCAACCTGTACTACCAGAACGTGCTCATCCTGACGTTCCTGCTGGCGATCGGCGCGAGCGGATGGAACATCATGGGCGGCTACGCCGGTTACATCTCTCTCGGCAACAGCGCCTTCATCGGACTCGGCGCGTACACCACGGGCATCCTCGCCGCGAAACACCACGTCTCGCCGTTCGTCGGCTGCCTCGCCGGGGGCCTGGTGTGCGCGCTGGCGGCCGCGGTGCTGAGCCTGGTCACATGGCGCACCCGCGGCATGTACTTCGTCATCGTCACCTTCGCCGCGCTCCAGTTGCTCGGCGTGGTGGCGACGACCTGGTCCGGGCTGACGGGCGGCAGCCAGGGCCTCGCCCTGCCGCTGCCGACGTGGAGCCTGTCCTATCAGAACTGGCCGTTCTACTACCCCCTGCTCGGCCTGCTCGTCCTCACCGTCGCGGTCTCCGTTCTTGTCCGGCGCAGCAAACTCGGCCTCGGCCTGTTCGCGATCTCCGGCGACGAGGACAAGGCGGCCGGACTCGGCTTGCGCACCGCCGTCTACAAGATGATCGCGTTCGTCTTCGGCGGGACGTTCGTCGGAATCGCGGGCGGCATCTACGCCTACTACGTGACGTTCCTCAACGTCAGCGCCGTGTTCGACATCGTCACGAGCATGCTGATCGTCCTGTCAGCCTTGCTGGGCGGGCGCGGCACGGTGTGGGGCCCGGTGCTCGGGGCGTTCATCATCGAACCGCTTGCGAACATCACGAGCACCAGCCTGGGCGGCGCCGATGCCGGGGCGATCCGGCTGCTGCTGTTCGGCGGCCTGCTGGGTGCCGTGGTGCTCTTCCTGCCGCGTGGTGTGCTCCCCACCGTGACCACCTACTGGCGGCGAAGCAGGGCCCGGCGCGCCGCACCGGTGGCGACGGTACGCACAGGTCCTGGCGACGCCGCGCTCCCGGGAGGCGGCACGCGCCGGGACCGCACCGCGGACGTGCTCGAGACCCGCGGGCTGTTGAAGGTCTTCGGCGGCCTCCGCGCGGTCGACGGGGTCGACCTGGCCGTAGCCCGCGGCAGCATCACCGGGCTGCTCGGCCCCAACGGCTCGGGCAAGACGACGGTATTCAATCTCATCGACGGTACCGTCGCCGCGTCGTCGGGTCAGGTCATCCTGGCTGGCCGGCACGTCGAGCGCCGCGGACGCCCGGCGCGGGCGCATGCCGGGCTGGCGCGGACTTATCAGCTCCCACGGCTGTTCCCGAGCCTGACCGTGATCGAAAATGTTGTCATCCCGCAGCGGCGCCTGTCTTTCGCCCGGCTGTGGCTGCGCCGGGTGACCGCCGCGGAACGTGCCCAGGCATTCGCCGTTCTCGACGAGCTCGGGCTGGCCGCGTATGCCGACACGAGCCCCGCCGAGCTCAGCTACGGGCAACGCAAGCTCGTCGAACTCGCGCAGGTGCTGTGGCTCGACCCGGTCCTGGTCATGCTCGACGAGCCCGCAGCAGGAATCAGCCCCGCACTTTCGCAACGGCTCGCCGACATGATCCGGTCGCTACGCCTGCGCGGCATCGGCGTCCTGCTCGTCGAGCACGACCTCGCCTTCCTGTCCAGCTTGTGTGAGCGCGTCTACGTGATGGCAAATGGAAAGATCATCGCCAGCGGAACCGTGGCCGAGGTGAGTGGCGACCGAGCCGTGATCGATGCCTACCTCGGGGACGAAGTCGCGCTCGCGCCCGCGGAGTCAACGGCATGATCCGGATAGAGGGTCTGTGGGCCGGGTATGGCGGCCTCGACATCCTGCGCGGCGTCGACCTGCACGTCGCCGACGGCGGCATCACCTGCATCGTCGGGCCCAACGGGGCGGGCAAATCGACCGTCCTGAAGACGGTAAGCGGAATCCTCAGACCTCGAAGCGGATCTGTGGTCATCGGCGGGGTCGACCTGACGGGGAGGCCGCCGGAGGCGATCCTGCGCGAAGGCGTCGTCTGTGTCCCGCAGCGGCACGGCCTGTTCGCGCGGCTGACGGTCCGTCAGAACGTGCTGATGGGGGCGTACGTCATCCGCCGGCGCCGCAAGCACATCGAGGCGCGCTATCAGCAGCTCACGCAGATGTTCCCGCTGCTCGCCGAGCGTCCCGACGCCGCCGCCGGTGCCTTGTCCGGCGGACAGCGGCGCATGGTCGAGTTCGCCCGCGCCCTGATGCTCGAACCCAAGGTCGTGCTGCTGGACGAGCCGACATTGGGCCTCGACCCGCGCAGCCTGGCCCTCATCTCCGGCAGCATCGTGGCGATGAACAAGGCCGGCGCGACTGTCTTGATGGTCGAGCAGAACGTCCGGTTCGGGCTGTCGCTCGCACAGCACGCGACGGTGATGAGGGCAGGCGCCGTCGCGCTGACCGGGCCGGCTGAGGAGATCGCGAATCACCCCCATCTGATGGACGTCTTCTTCGGCGCAGCGAAACCGCATACCCGCGCGCACGGGGACCAGCAAGGCCACTGATCCTGCGATGGCGTCAAGAAAAGGATGACGATCATGCTCGCCTCACGGCGCAACCCGTTCCTGGATCGGCTGCGCAGTGGCGAGCTGACGCTGATGCTCGGCATCCGCAGCAGCCGGACGGCCGATGTCGTACGCATCGCGCAGAGCTGCGGATACCACAGCATCATGGTGGACCTTGAGCACTCGACCATGCCCCTCGACGTCGCGGCGCGGCTCTGCGCGACGGCCGGCGACCTCGGCATGACGCCGTTCGTCCGCGTGCCGGAGCGGGAGTACGGAGCGATCGGGCGGCTGCTCGACTGCGGTGCGCAGGGCATCGTGGCGCCGCGGATCGAGTCAGTGGAGGAAGCGCGAACGGTGAGCAGGGCGTGCCGGTTCGCCCCGCGCGGCCAGCGCTCGCAGCTCGCGATGGTGCCGCAACTCGGCATGCGACCTACGCCCGCGGCGGCGCTGAACCCGGCGCTGGACGACGCGACGATCGTGCAGATCTTGATCGAGACACCCGCGGGTATCGCCGGCGCCGACGCGATCGCGCAGCTCGACGGCGTGGACATGCTAGCTATCGGCGCGAACGACCTCACGGCCGAGCTGGGCGTGCCCGGCCGCTACGACGACCCGCGCGTGCGGGACGCCATCGCCACAGCGGCCGGTGCCTGCCAGCGACACGGGAAGCTGCTGATGGTGGGCGGCATCGCGGACCTGGCCATCCTGGATGACCTGGTGCCGCTCGGTGTCTGCCCGCTCCAGCTGACCGGGACCGACACGGACCTGCTCTTCACCGCCGCCTCGGCGCGCGCCGAGAAGTTCATCCAGTGGCACCGCGGCGAGTCGGCCCGAGGAGCGAGCCCGTGACACAGATCCTGCCGACCACGCCGATGCGGGCGGCCGAGACGAACACGCGGCCGCGCTTCACGATGCCAGCTGGCGCGTGCGACACCCACTTCCACGTTTTCGAGCCCGGCTTCCCGCACGTTCCCGACCCGCTGTACACGTTCCCGGACGCCACGCTCGAGCAGTACCTGCGCATGACGGAGGTGCTTGGGATCGAGCGGATGGTGCTGGTGCAGCCGACCTTCTACGGGACCGACAACCGCCTGCTCGCAGAGGTGCTCCGCCGGGTCGGCCCGCGCGGCCGTGGCGTCATCCGCATCGAGGAGGACACCGGCGACGCTGAACTCGACCGGTACCACGACCTGGGGGTGCGGGCGATCCGGCTCGACCTGTTCGCGCGCGCGAGCTGGCCGACCGCGGAGATCATCGCGTACGTGCGCCGGATGGCCGCGCGGGCCAGGCCACGCGGCTGGCACATCCAGTTCTACACACCCGGGACGATCGTGCGTGATCTGCTGCCGTTCCTGGCCGATCTCGAGGACTGGTTCGTCATCGACCACCTGGGCTACATGCTGGAAGCTGACGGCCTGACCCAGGCGGACTTCGAGCGGCTGCTCGGCCTGCTCGCCCAGGGCAGCTGCTGGATCAAGCTGTCCGGGCCGTACCGGATCGCGAAGACCAAGCCGCTGAGCCACGTCGAGCCGCTCGGGCGCTCGCTCGTGTCCACCCGGCCGGACAGGCTGATCTGGGGCTCGGACTGGCCGCACCTGCCGGACGGGCAACGCGACACGGGCGAGTTGCTGAACCTGCTTGCCGACTGGGCACCAGACGAGGCAGACCGGCACCGGATCCTGGTCGAGTCTCCAGGACGTCTTTTCTTCTCCGCCTGACCAGATCGGGGCAGACGCATGCCGCGAGGCGTAAGGCGCCCGGGACCGCGTGCGGCGCGACGTTCAAGACTGGCGCGAGTCACGCAGCAACGGAACCGCCCGGGGAGCAACGATCACCGAGAGAATCACGACGCTCGTCGATCTGCGGATCGCGTCGGCCTTGTTCAGCTCGAGAAGAAGGGACTGCAGCTCACCGTTCGAGGTGGCGGCGAGCCGGCAGACGACATCGCCGGTACCCGTGGTGGCATACGCCTCGACCACGCCCGGCAGCGAGGTCAGCAGCGCCGTGACCTCGTCCAGCCGGCCCTGCATGATCTCCAGGGTAGCCAGGGCCTGTACCGGGAACCCGGCCGCTACGAGGTCGATCTGCGGTCCGTACCCGGTCACGACACCGGTGGCCTGCCATCGCTCCATTCGCGCGTTGACTGTCGCACGGGCCACCCCGGCCGCCCTGGAGAGCTCCAGGACTCCGGCGCGGGGGCGCTCCTGGAGCAAGCGGAGCAGCCTGACGTCCAGCTCGTCGAGATCCCTCGTCGGCATGCGGTCTCTCCCAGGTCCGGCGCCCACGCGGGCGACGTCGGCAGCAATCAGAACAGCTTAGCATTATGGCTAGTCATTAACGAGATCTGCTGTACCAATTGAGCTATCTGGGCAGTCTCTATGTGACCGATTGCGCATCGGTCCGCGACTCTGCTTCACTACGCCTGTAACGGTAGGTCGCTGAAGCCGGAGGCAGCCATGACCATCGAGCAAACCCTCACCGACCAGGAACGTCTCGCGGGCCTGAGTGTCGAGCAGCTGGGTCAGCTGGTCGGGCTGGTCCACTGCGACCCATCCAGCGATCCGTTCCCGATCACCGGCTGGGACGCTCTCGTCTGGGTCGTCGGCAATGCCACCCAGGCCGCGTCGTACTACCAGCTCGTCTACGGGATGGAGCTGGTCGCTTACGCCGGACCGGCAACCGGGCAGCGTGACCATCATTCCTACGTTCTCAAGAGCGGCGCCTGCCGCTTCGTGCTCAACGGCGCGGTCCACCCCGCAAGCCCCCTGGTGGGCGTGCACGGCAAGCACGGGGACGGCATCGCCGACATCGCATTGCAAGTTCCCGATGTCGACCGTTGCATCGCGCACGCGCGATCAGCCGGCGCGACCGTGCTGGAGGAACCGCACGACCTCACCGACGACAACGGCACCGTTCGCGTTGCCGCGATCGCCGCCTACGGCGACGTTCGGCACACGCTCGTCGACCGGTCCCGCTACCGCGGTCCGTACCTGCCTGGATACGTGGCCCGCAGCTCGCCGAACGCGGCGGCCGGTGACCCGCCCAGGCGCCTGTTCCAGGCGATCGACCACGTCGTCGGCAATGTCGAGCTCGGCCGGATGAACCAGTGGGTTGACTTCTACAACCGCGTCATGGGCTTCATCAACATGGCCGAGTTCGTCGGAGACGACATCGCCACGGAATATTCGGCCCTGATGTCGAAGGTAGTCGCCAACGGCAATCATCGAGTCAAGTTCCCGCTCAACGAGCCGGCCGCCGGCAAGAAGAAGAGCCAGATCGACGAGTATCTCGAGTACTACCAGGGCCCGGGCCCCCAGCACATCGCCCTCGCCGCCAACGACATTGTGCGCACGGTCGATGAGCTCCGGGCCCGCGGCGTGGAGTTCCTGGCGACACCATCCACCTACTACGAGGACCCTGAGCTACGGGCCCGCATCGGCGCTGTCCGGGTGCCGATCGAAGAGCTCAAGCAGCGCGGCATACTGGTCGACCGCGACGAGGATGGGTACCTGCTGCAGATCTTCACCAAGCCGATCGGCGACCGGCCGACGGTGTTCTTCGAGCTGATCGAGCGGCACGGCTCACTCGGCTTCGGCAAGGGCAACTTCCAGGCGCTGTTCGAAGCGATCGAGCGCGAGCAGGAGGTCCGCGGCAACCTCTGACCGTGCCGGCCAGCGGCAGGAGCCGGTCAGCTGCCCAGGTGCTGGCGGAGGAAGCTCACGATGTTCCCCATAACCTCCTCGGTCGACCAGGGCAGGCCGGCCTTGGTGTTGCCCATGAACGACAGGTGGGCGGGCTCTGTGCTCGATGGCATCAGCGCGCTGGGGGAGGCCACCGGATTCGCGGCTCGGCGGGCGGGGTCAGCTCTGGAGCTTGCGGAGAATGCGGGCGAGGTGAGCGCGGTCTGTCTGGCTGAGCCGGCCGAAGACCCGTTCGGCCTCGGTTCCGCGGGCCGCGCGGATCGCGTCGAGGATGCTCGTGCCGTGCTCGGTCAGCTCGACGAGGGTGGCCCGCCGATCGGCGGGATCGGTCCGCCGTTCGACCAGGTCCCGGGATTCGAGGGCGTCGACGACCTCGGTGGTCGAGCGCGCCGCGATATGCAGATGCTCCGATAGGTCTGACAGGCGCATCACCCCGTGGCGCTTCAGCACGCGCAGGGCCCGGAAGTGGGAAGGGGTGATGTCCCAGGGGGCCAGGGTCTCCTGGGATGTCTCGCGCAGCTGGCGCGCGACGGACCGGAAGGCTTCCGCCAGCGTCTCATCAGCGCCGGTCTCCTGCTGGCCCGTCGTCTCGCGGCCCTGGGTCACTGGAATAGCGTACCAGCAGTTACTGTTGTAGCCTCATATTGAGGTTACCTCAGTAACTATCTTGTCCGAGGACCCGCCTGTCGTGCGGGCCTCCCCCCGGCAGAATCGAGCAAGCACTTGGCGTCACCTGACACGAACCCAAAGATCAGTAACGCTGGCCGGTCCCGCGGAGCCAGAACGGTCACGGCCGCGGAGAAAGCGCAGGCCCGTGAGGTGTCGCTGCGCCGGGTCGGGCGGCTGTTCACCCCCTACCGCTGGCCGCTGGCGATCGTCACCGCCATCATCGCGGCCTCCTCCGTCGTCGGAGTGGCCTCACCGTTCCTGCTGCGCGCAGTCCTTGACACCGCCCTCCCGGACCGGAACGTGCGGCTGCTCGTCTTGCTGGTGGCCGGGATGATCGGCATCGCCGCCGTTACCTCCGCCTTCGGTGTGATCCAGACCTGGATCAGCACGAAGGTCGGCCAGCAGGTCATGCACGGGCTGCGCACCAGCGTCTTCGGTCACCTGCAGCGGCAGTCGATCGCCTTCTTCACCCGCACCCGGACCGGCGAGGTCCAGTCCCGCATCACCAACGACATCGGCGGCATGGAATCCGTGGTGACGTCGACCGCGACCTCCATCGCCGCCAACCTCACCACGGCGGTAGCCACCGCGATCGCCATGGTCGCCTTGTCCTGGCAGCTGTCCCTCATCTCTCTGGCCGTCATGCCGCCCGCGATCTACCTGAGCCGCAAGGTCGCCCGCATGCGCCGGGCCATCACCACCGAGCAGCAGCGCGAACTGGCCAACCTCAACGTCACCATCGAGGAAGGCCTGTCGATCAACGGCATCCAGCTGGCCAAGACGATGGGCGCCGGGCCGGCCCTGGTGCAGCGGTTCACTGCCTCCTCGGCCCGCCTGATCGACCTGGAGCTGCGCTCCCAGCTGGCCGGGCGCTGGCGGATGGCCTCGATGAGCATCATCTTCGCCGCGATCCCGGCGATCATCTACCTCGCCGCCGGCCTGCCGGTCACCGCCGGCGCGATGACCATCGGCACCCTGGTCGCCTTCACCACCCTGCAGACCAGCCTCTTCCGGCCGCTGACCGGCCTGCTCAACACCAGCGTCTCCGTGATCAGCTCGCTGGCGCTGTTCGCGCGGATCTTCGAATACCTCGACCTGCCCGTGGACGTGGACGACCCCGCCCACCCGGTCGAGATCGACCCGGCGCGGATCACTGGGCGCGTCAGCCTCACCGGCGTCAGCTTCACCTACCCCGGCGCCGACCGGCCCGCCGTGACCGGCGTCGACCTGGATGTGCCGGCCGGCAGCACGCTGGCCCTGGTCGGCGAGACCGGATCCGGCAAGACCACCCTCGCCGCGCTGATCGCCCGCCTCTACGACCCCGGGGGCGGCAGTGTCCGCGTCGACGGCATCGACATCCGCGACCTGAGACTCGCCGACCTCGCCGCAGTCGTAGGCGTGGTCAGCCAGGAAACGTACCTGCTGCACACCACGGTGCGCGAGAACCTGCGCTACGCCAAGCCCGATGCCACCGACGCCGAGATCGAGGACGCCGCCCGCGCCGCCCAGATTCACGACCTGATCGCCGGGCTGCCCGAAGGCTACGACACCATGGTCGGCTCCCGCGGGCACCGTTTCTCCGGCGGCGAGAAACAACGCATCGCCATCGCCCGGACCCTGCTGCGCGACCCGCGCGTGCTCGTGCTGGACGAGGCCACCAGCGCCCTGGACACCGAAACCGA
>WNFF01000182.1_pt1 | contig 43785 bp, 28 predicted proteins | sample 5400441 | NCBI WGS metagenome assembly WNFF01 (sample SAMN13153345, study PRJNA577476) | soil metagenome | isolation source: 120 cm saprolite under Douglas fir tree site 2 hole 3 replicate 1 | place: USA:California | collected 2015-04-18 | reverse complement strand
AGGCCGTTCACGTTGTCGGTCAAGTCCTTCCAGGTTCCGGACACGCCTTTCACGTCGGCCTGACCACCGAGCTTTCCTTCGGTGCCCACTTCCTTGGCGACGCGGGTCACTTCCGCGGCGAAGGACCTGAGCTGATCCACCATCACGTTGATCGTGCTCTTCAGCTCGAGGATTTCGCCCCGGGCATCGACGGTGATCTTCTGAGACAAGTCGCCGTTCGCCACCGCGGTGGTCACGTTGGCGATGTTTCGAACCTGGGCGGTCAAGTTACCGGCCAGGCCGTTCACGTTGTCGGTCAAATCCTTCCAGGTTCCGGCGACGCCCTTCACGTCGGCCTGTCCGCCCAGCTTGCCCTCGGTACCCACTTCCTTCGCCACGCGGGTCACTTCCGCCGCAAAGGAGTTGAGCTGATCCACCATCGTATTGATCGTGTTCTTGAGGGCGAGAATCTCGCCTTCCGCATCGACGGTGATCTTTTGCGAGAGGTCGCCTTTGGCCACCGCGGTGGTCACCTTGGCGATGTTTCGGACCTGGTCGGTGAGGTTGCCTGCGAGCACGTTCACGTTGTCGGTCAAGTCCTTCCAGGTGCCGGACACGCCTTTCACGTCCGCCTGACCGCCGAGCTTTCCTTCCGTACCCACTTCCTTCGCCACGCGGGTCACTTCCGCGGCGAAGGACCGCAGCGTATCCACCATGGTGTTGATCGTGTTTTTCAGCTCGTAGATTTCGCCTCGGGCATCGACGGTGATTTTCTGCGACAGGTCGCCGTTGGCCACCGCGGTGGAAACCTTGGCGATGTTGCGCACCTGGTCGGAGAGATTGCCTGCCAGGACGTTCACGTTGTCGGTCAAGTCCTTCCAGGTGCCGGAGACGCCTCTCACATTCGCCTGGCCGCCGAGCTTTCCTTCCGTACCCACTTCCTTCGCCACGCGGGTCACTTCCGCCGCAAAGGAGTTGAGCTGGTCCACCATCTTGTTGATCACGTCCTTGATCTGGAGAATTTCCCCTCGCACGTCGACGGTGATCTTCTGACCCAGGTCGCCGTTGGCAATCGCGATCGCGACCTTGGACACGTCTCGCAGCTGCACGGTGAGGTTGGAAGCCATCGTGTTGACGTTATCGGTCAAGTCTTTCCAGGTGCCGGCCACGCCTTTGACGTCCGCCTGACCGCCGAGCTTTCCTTCCGTACCCACTTCCTTCGCCACGCGGGTCACTTCTGCGGCGAACGAACGCAGCGTATCCACCATGGTGTTGATCGTGTTCTTCAGCTCGTAGATTTCACCCCGCGCGTCGACGGTGATCTTCTGCGACAAGTCGCCGTTCGCCACCGCGGTCGTCACCTTGGCGATGTTTCGCACCTGGGCGGTCAGGTTCGCGGCAAGGCCGTTCACGTTGTCGGTCAAGTCCTTCCAGGTGCCGGACACGCCCTTCACGTCGGCCTGACCGCCGAGCTTTCCCTCGTTGCCCACTTCCTTGGCCACGCGGGTCACTTCGGCGGCGAAAGAAGAGAGCTGATCGACCATCGTCTTGATGGTGTTCTTCAGCTCGAGGATTTCGCCCTTCGCATCGACGGTGATCTTTTGCGAGAGGTCGCCCTTGGCCACCGCGGTGGTCACCTTGGCGATGTTGCGCACCTGCGCGGTCAAGTTGGCGGCAAGGCCATTCACGTTGTCGGTCAAGTCCTTCCAGGTGCCGGACACGCCTTTCACGTCGGCCTGACCACCCAGCTTGCCCTCGGTGCCTACTTCCTTGGCCACGCGGGTCACTTCGGCGGCGAACGAGTTCAGCTGGTCCACCATCGAGTTCACCGTGGTGCCGATGCGGAGGAACTCACCGCGAACCGGGCGGCCTTCGATTTCCAGAAACATCTTTTGCGACAAGTCGCCCCGGGCGACGGCGGTGATCACGCGCGCCACCTCGTTGGTCGGAGCGACGAGGTCGCCGATCAGCTGGTTGACCGAGTTGACGCTGTGGGCCCAGGAGCCCTTGGCCGGACCCACGGATGCGCGCTCGGTCATCTTGCCTTCTTGACCGACGATCTTGCCGACGCGCACGAATTCATTGGCCATGTGCTCGTTCAGGCCGAGAATGTCATTGAGAAGCTCGCCCGCCCTGCCGAGAATTCCATCTCGCCGGTAGGGGAGCCGGACGCTGAAATCACCCTGCTTGACCGCGATCAGTACCTCGACGAGCTGCTCGACCTCGTGCTTGCTCGAGCTCGACAGCACATCCCATTCGGCGCGAACGCCGCGGGCTTTTTCTTTCCCGTTGTCGACGGCGGGCGATGTATCAGATGTCGACAAAGCGCGGGTCGACGAGTCGTGTATGGAAGACGGCGTCGTTCCATTCCGCCTGTTGTCAGACTTCGCACGGGTTGTTTGTTTCATCGCCTGGCGTCCTTGTCTTTTTGCTGAAAGTGCCGGTGAGGGCTACCGCATCTGACCGCGAACCCCAATTCCCGGTTTGAATCCTTTCACAGCCCCTACCCCACCTCAATAATAGCTCCGAAACGTCGTCCAATGAGCACTCTAGTCGGCCTGAAGCACAGTGTATCAATTTCGGCGGGTGGGTAAGGCAGCTGGTTCGCGGTCGGCTGAGCGCTGGTTCTCCAAGCGAACTTTCAGAACGAAAGAAAATGGCCCACAGTTCTGCAGCGAACAAAAAACATGCCAAAATCATTCTTGTCACGACACCGGGGTCTTGCGATTATCGAGCGACCGAGCATTCATGTTGACGCCGTGGGGGCTTCGCCCCGACGGACCCACCAGGAGTGGCAGTGCAAGCCGAAGACAAGCTCGACATCCTCCTGGTGGACGATAAGCCCGAGAACCTATTGGCCCTGGAAGCGGTGCTCCAGTCGCCGGACTATCGCTTGATCAAAGCAAGCTCGGGGTCGGAGGCGTTGGCCTACCTGTTGGACCACGACTGCGCGATCATTCTGCTCGACGTCCAGATGCCGGAGATGGATGGCTTTGAAACGGCGTCGCTGATCAAGGCAAGCAACCGGACGCGGGATATCCCAATCATCTTTTTGACCGCGATCAGCACCGATGAGAGCTTTGTGCACCAGGGGTACATGGCCGGCGCGGTCGACTATTTGTTGAAGCCTTTGAATCCCGAGATCCTCAAGGCCAAGGTCGCCGTTTTCGCCGCGCTGCACCGATCAAAGCAGCAGATCCAGCGGCAGGCCGAGCTGCTGCGGCTAAAAGAACGGGAGGAGTTGGGTCGTCGCGTCGCCGATCTGGAGTTGCTCGCCCTCCGTAGAGAGCAGGTGATCCAGCAGAAGTATCGGGAGTTGGTCGAAGGGATTGACCATGCAGTGATCTGGGCCGCGGCCCCCGGCCTCCTCACCTTCACTTTCGTGAGCCCAAGCGCGGCGCGGATTTTGGGTTACCCGCTACAAGACTGGCTGAAAGAGCCGAACTTCTGGACGAAGCACCTCCATCCCGACGACAAAGAGCGCGTCCTCGCCAAGCTGGCCGGGATCCGCTCGCGGGGTGAGCAGGTCAGACTCGAGCACCGCTTTCTCAAACCCACCGGCGAGGTGGTCTGGCTTCATACCGGAGTTCGTCTCGAGCGGGAGAACGCGGGCGGCAGGCTCGAGCTCAGAGGTCTATCGGTCGACATCTCCAAGCTCAAACAGGCCGAAGAAGCTCTTCGACGAAGCGAAGAGCGATTTCATTTCCTCGCCGATGCCAATTTCGCGCTCTCCGAGTCGTTCGACTATCAGGCAGGCCTCGCCGAAGTGGGCCAGCTCGCGGTACCGCAGTTTGCAGACTCCTTCATCTTCCACGCCATCGATGAGGACGAAAAGGTCCGCATGCTCGAGGCGACCCACGCCGATCCTCATTTCGCGGTGATCGCCGGGGAGTTGGAGTCCCGCTTTCCGCTCAACGGAGATGCCTCGGCAGGTCTGGCAAAGGTGATTCAAACCGGTGAGTCGGAGCTTCGCGAAAATGTCTCGGACGAGCATCTGATGGCCGAGGCCCACGACGAGAACCACCTCAGCCTGATGCGGCAACTGGGAGTTCGCTCGTCGATCATGGTCCCGGTGAATGCCCGCAACCGCCGGATCGGCGCGATCACCTTGAACCGGATCAAGAACGGAGCGAGGTACCAACAAGCAGATCTCTTGATGGCGCAGGACCTCGCTCGGCGAATCGCCGCGGCGATTGACAGCTCTCGATTGCACGGGCAAGTCGAACAAGCGGTACGAGCGCGCGATGAGTTCCTGTCGATCGCTTCCCACGAGCTGAGAACGCCGCTCACGCCTCTCAAGATCCAGATGCAATCCCTGATGCGGAAGCTCGGCCCGAGCGGCACCACGGAGATCAATTGGGAAGCGGTCGCGAAAATGATGCAGTCCTCCCATCGTCAAATCGAACGTCTGTCAAGACTGATTGACGAGCTCCTCGACGTCTCGCGAATCAACGTCGGCCATTTGAAATTGACGCTGGAGCCCCACGATCTCTCCCAGATCGTGAAGAACGTCGTCGGGAACCTTTCCGCTGCCTACGCCGAAGCCAAAGGCTCGATCGAGCTCGATGCCAACCACCCGGTGGTGGGGCAATGGGACTCCTTCAGGATCGAGCAGGTCGTCACCAACCTGCTCGCCAATGCAATGAAGTACGGCGGCGGAAAACCGATCCGGGTTTCGGTCTCCAGCGCCAACAACCAGGCCCGGCTGGTGATTGACGACCACGGTATCGGTATCGCAAAGAAGGACCAGACGAGAATCTTCGAGCGTTTCGAGCGCGCGGTGTCGTCTCGCCACTTCGGAGGGTTGGGGCTGGGCCTCTTCATCACCAGACAAATCGTCAACTCGCATGGTGGCTCGATTTCGGTCGAGAGCGAGCTAGGAAGTGGATCCAGGTTCATCGTGCAACTGCCGCTCGTCGCATCCCCTCCCGTCAACCTGGGCCGCAGCGCTGCCCGCAACGAAGTTACCAAGCCTGGCGCGCCCTCCAAGTAGGAGTTGAAGCAAGCAAAGCTTCTTGCCTCGAGGAGCGGCGCTGACGGCCCTTCAGTGATTTCCGGCGCTTGGAGAGGAGCCTGGACGCCACATCTCTGGCGTCCGCTTTGATCCTGTGCGAGGACTGCACGCCCTTGATTCGCCTCGACAACATCGGTGCACAGCACGGCCACCAGATCCTTTTCGTCGGGGCCTCGGCTGCGTTCCACCCAGGGGAGAAGGTTGGCCTGGTGGGACCGAACGGAAGCGGCAAGTCCACGCTCTTCCGCTACATCACCAAGGAGGAGAAGCCCGACGAAGGCAGCGTGTCCATCGATCGAGGCGTGACCCTGGGGTATTTCCGCCAGGACGTCGGCGAGACCTCGGCGGACTCGGTTCTCGAGGAAGCGATGGCCGGCGCCGGCGCTGTTTCAACCGTCGCCCATCAGTTGAAGGAGCTCGAGCGGAATCTGGCCGATCCGGCCCACGCGGACAACCTGGAAGCGCTGGTGAAGCGGTTCGGAGAAGTGCAGGCGCGCTTCGAGGAATTGGGCGGCTATGCGCTCGAAGGGCGGGCAAGGGAGATCCTCGCCGGGTTGGGGTTCTCAGAGTCGGCGATCGATGGCGAGGTCCGGGCTCTTTCCGGCGGGTGGAGAATCCGGGTGGCGCTGGCGCGGATCCTCCTCATGCGCCCAGACGCGATGCTGCTCGATGAGCCCTCCAACCACCTCGATCTCGAGTCGCTGATCTGGCTCGAGAATTTTCTCAAACAATACGACGGCGCGTTGGTGATGACCTCGCACGATCGCGAGTTCATCAACCGGGTCTGCACGCGGATCGTGGAGATCGAGGGCGGCGAGCTGATCTCCTACTCGGGAAACTACGAATTCTACGAGCAGCAGCGCGCGCTCGCCGAGGTCCAGCAGACGGCCACCTACGAGCGCCAGCAAGCAATGCTCAAGAGAGAGCTCGCCTTCATCGAGCGCTTCAAGGCCCGCGCCTCCCACGCGGCACAGGTGCAATCGAGGGTGAAGAAGCTCGACAAGATCGACAGGATCGACCCACCCCGAAAACGGCAGCGGGTGGACTTCGACTTCAAGCCCGCCCCGCGCTCCGGGGAGGACGTGGCCAAGCTCGCCGCCGTCTCGAAGGCCTATGGAGATCTCAAAATCTACCGGAGTTTTGATTTCCTGCTGCGGCGCCGCGAGCGCTGGTGCGTGCTGGGGGTGAACGGGGCGGGCAAGTCGACGCTCCTCAAGCTGGTGGCCCAGGCTTCCGCCCCGGACGAGGGCACGGCGTCGTTGGGGCCGAGCGTCAAGCTGGGGTATTTCGCCCAGCACGCGATGGATCAGCTCGAGGGAGACAAGTCGGTCTGGGAGATGTTGCTAGAAGCTTTTCCCCGCGCCCCGCAAGGCTCCCTTCGCGCGCTCGCCGGCTGTTTCGGCTTCACCGGGGACGACGTGGACAAGGTGGTCCGCGTGCTGTCGGGCGGGGAGAAGGCGCGGCTGATCATGGCGCGCATGCTGTACGATCCGCCGAACTTTCTCGTCCTCGACGAGCCGACGAATCACCTCGACCTGGCAACGAAGGAGATGCTGATCGACGCGCTCAAGGAATTCGACGGCAGCATGCTCTTCGTTTCGCACGACCGTCACTTCCTCGCCGAGCTGTCGAACAGAGTCTTGGAGCTCACCCCGGAGGGCCCGCACCTCTATGGAGGCGGCTATACCGAGTACGTGGCCCGCTCCGGCCATGAAGCTCCCGGCCTGCGGAGCTGAAAGTGACACTTCTTAGAGCGGCCAACGTCTCGCTTGCCTTCGGCAACCGCACCCTTTTCGATCGGCTCACCTTGACGATCGCGGAAGACGAATACGTCGGGCTGGTCGGCGTGAATGGCTCGGGCAAGTCGACCTTGATGAAGATTCTCGCCGGCGTGATTCAGCCCGATGGAGGAGAGCTCCAGCTTCGACGCGGCGCCCGGATCACCTACCTGCCGCAGGAACCCGAGTTCCCCGCCGGTGCCACAATCGCCTCCGAGCTCGCCGTCGCCAGCCAGCCGTTGCGGGCTTCGCTCGAAGAGCACGCTGCGCTCGCCGCGCGGCTCTCCGAGGACACGACGATCGAGCAACCGAAGTCATTGAATCGGCTGTCCCAGCTCTCCAGCGAGATAGACAGGCTGGGCGGCTGGGACACCGAGCACCATGCGAAGACGCTTCTCGATCGGCTGGGTGTGAAGGAATGGGATCGACCGTTGTCCGAGCTCTCCGGCGGCCTGCGCAAACGGGTGGCGATCGCACGAGCGCTTTTGTCGAGACCGGACCTCCTCCTCCTCGATGAGCCCACCAACCACCTCGACGCCGACACCGTTGACTGGCTCGAGAGCGAGCTGGATGAGCTGCCGGGGTCGCTCTTGCTGGTGACCCACGACCGTTACTTTCTCGATGATCTCGCCGATCGAATCGTGGAGATCGCGCCGGGCGGCGTGATCACCTCGTACCTGGGCAACTACGAAGCGTACCTCGAGCAAAAGCTTGTCGCCCTCGAGGAAGCGGGGGTGCAGGAGCACAAGCGCCAGCAATGGATTCGGCAGGAGGTCGCCTGGCTGCGCAAAGGAGTCGAGGCCCGCCGCACCAAGAGCAAGGCGCGGATCGAGCGGGCTCGCAAGCTACTTCAAGCCAGGGGCTTCCGCCGGCCAGAGGTCGCCGCGCTTCGCGCCGCTGAAGCGCCCCGGCTCGGCCAGACCGTTCTCGAAGCCAAGCACATCCGCAAACGCTTCGGCGAACAGGTGGTCCTGGATGACGTGGAGCTGATCCTCCAAAGAGGTGAGCGCATTGGACTCGTCGGACCCAACGGCGTGGGGAAGACCACTTTTCTCAGGTTGTTGCTGGGAGAGCTCGAACCCGATTCGGGCGAACGCCTGATCGGAAAAAACACCCGCATCGCCTACTACGACCAAGCCCGCGAGCAGCTCGACCCGGAGCAGACCGTATACCAGGCGGCTTCCAGCGAGGAGCAGGTGGAGATCGGCGGCAAGAGTGTCGCCCTTCGAGACTATCTCGAAGATCTGCTCTTCCCGGTATCGATGCAGCGGATGCAGGTCAAGGCGCTCTCCGGCGGCGAGAGAAACCGGCTGTTGCTTGCCCGCCTTTTCCTCGCCGGCGCCAACGTGCTCGTGCTCGACGAGCCGACCAATGACCTGGACATCGTCACCTTGAACGTTCTGGAAAGGCTGCTGGTGTCTTTTCCCGGCAGCGTTCTGCTCGTCACCCACGACCGGTACTTCCTGGACAAGGTCGCGACCTCCATTCTTGCGTTCGAGGGAGCGGGCAAGGTCGTCCGCTACCCCGGCAATTACGAGATGTATCGCCGTCTCAAGGGTCAGCGCGCCGAAGCTCGAAGCGAGCAGAGAGCCCCGGCGCCCGCGCAAAAGCCGGAGTCCGCGAAAAAGAAGGTGGAGAAACTCGGGTACCGGCAACTTCGCGAGCTGGAAGGAATGGGAGAAGCGATCGAAACCGCCGAACGGCGAAAGCGCGAAGTCGAGGCCGCGCTGGCCGATCCGGCGATTTACTCGAACGCAGAGAGAGTGCAGGAGTTGACCGCGGAGCTTCAGACCGTCAGCGCCCAAATCGATCGGCTCTACGCGAGATGGCAGGAATTGGAACAACTGCGGGGCGGCATCTCGTAATGCGATGCGTCGAGGGGAATCTCCAGCTCCGCGCCGGCGAGCTGATGAACTGTGTGACATTTTGGGTCCTCGCGGCACCAAAATGTCACTCGCTTCGCCGCAAAACGCCCTCGAAGCGAAATTATCCGGCCTTTCCCTGAGGCGTGGGCTATTCCGCGCTGGAAAGTCTCCGCGAATCGGACTAGGCAAGACTTCGCTCGCCTCTTCGGCGGGAACCAACCTTGCTGCAAACGGGGGGCTGATGGGCTCGAACTTTTCTCGTCGTCGGTTTGTCGCAGGCGTGGGGGTCGTCGCGGCAGCATCGGCCCTTCCCCGGCGAGCACTGGCTCTGGCGGAGCAACTCTATCCACCGATGGATTTGTCCTACTTCGATACGCCGATCCGGCCGGCGCCCGGACAATTCCGCCTCGGATATGCGGCGATCACCTGGGAAGGAAAAGACAGACAGGCGATCGAAGACATCGCCGCGCTTGGCTTTCGCGGAATCCAGCTGCGCTCCCCCGCGATCAAGGAGTTTCGTTCCCCCGCCGAGCTGCGCGAGATCCTTCACCGTCGTCATCTGACCTTCGTTGCGTTGTCCAGCGGCAATGCGCGCCTCGATCCCGCGGTCGAAGCGGAGGACCTCGCCAAGCACGTTGCCAACGCAAAGTTCGTGCGCGATGCCGGCGGCCTCTACCTTCAAGTGACCGATCAAAGGCCCAAGGACCGTCCCGTCACTTCCGAGGATTTCAAAAGGCTCGGCCGTCTCCTCACCGAAATAGGAAAGCGGAGCGCTGACCTCGGCGTCCCGCTCGGCTATCACAATCACATGGGCTCGCTCGGGGAGCGACCGGAGGAAGTCGATCGGATCCTGGATTCTTCGGATCCGAATCTGGTCAAACTGGAGCTGGACATCGCGCACTACGTCCAGGGCGGTGGCGACCCGGTGAAGGCGATTGAACGGTACCGCGACCGGTTGTTGTTCCTGCACATCAAGGATGTCGAAACGCTGACCGGAAATCCCAAACCGAAGCCATACCGCTTTGTCGAGCTGGGCCGCGGGCGGGTGGACCTCCCTGCGGTCTTTGCAGCGCTAGAACGGGCCAAGTTTCGCGGCTGGTCGGTGGTCGAGCTCGACACCGTGCCCGAGAGCTCGAGAACACCCAAGGAGTCGGCGATGATCAGCAAGGAGTTTCTCGAGAAGAAGCTGGGGCTCAAAGTATGAGCTCGCCTTTCCGGATTGCGGTGATCAACGATGAGATCTCCCAGGACTTCGGTCACAGCTGCGAAATCGCGTCGGGCGAATTTGGGCTGAGCTGGATCGAGCTGCGCGGCATGTGGAACAAGAATCTGCTCAAGCTCGATGCCAAAGAGGTGGAGGAGGTAAGGCGCATCCTCGAGCGCTTCCGCCTGCGGGTGACCGACATCGCCAGCCCGCTCTTCAAAGTTGATTGGCCCGACGCCGCACCCTCCAGATTCAGCCCCAAGCGCGACCAGTTCAACGCCAACTATACTTTTGGGCAGCAGGAGGAAGTGCTCGAGCGGGCGATCGAATTGGCCAAGGCATTCCGGACGGATCGGGTGCGATGCTTCGATTTCTGGCGCCTCGACGACGCCGCAGCACACCGAGCGGCGATCGACGCAAAATTGCTCGAAGCGGCCACCGCCGCCGGCAAACAAGGGATTACCCTGGTGTTGGAAAACGAGATGTCCTGCAATACCGGAAGCGGCGCTGAGTCGGCCCGACTCCTCAAGGCCGTGCAATCTCCCCACTTCATGTTGAATTGGGATCCGGGGAACGCGGCGGAACGCGACGAGGTTCCCTATCCAAATGGCTACAACCTTCTGCCCAAAGAACGTATTGGCCACTGTCACTGCAAAGACGCGCTCAAGAATGCAGAGGGCAAATACTCCTGGGCGGCGATGGGTAAGGGAATCATCGATTGGGTAGGGCAGTTTCGGGCGCTCAAGAGCGCCGGCTACCAGCACGCGGTAAGTCTGGAGACGCACTGGCGCGGCGCGGGGACGGCGGAGGAATCGACCCGGCAGAGCTGGGCCGGAATGAAGGCTCTGCTGCAAAAGGCCGGCGCGTTGTAAGTCGAACCATGACCGTCCAGATCGGGCTGATTGGCGGCGGCAATATCAGCGCTACCCATGCACGCGCGGTGTCCGCGATTTCCGGCGCCGAGCTCGCCGCGGTCTTCGGCAGCAACGCCGAAAAGGTCAACCGGATCTGCAACGAGCACGGGGGTAAGCCCTATCAACAGTTTGCCGAGTTCCTCTCCCACCGCCCGATGGACATGGTGGTGATCGGCAGCCCATCGGGGCTGCACGCGGCACAAGGCATCGAAGCCGCGAGTCACGGGCTGCACGTCCTCGTCGAAAAGCCGATCGAGATCAGCTCGGCGAGAGCCGATGCTCTGATCTCGAAGTGCAGCGAAGCCCACGTGAAGCTGGGGGTGCTGTTTCAAGAGCGCTTCGCGCCCGATCTGCGGCGGCTCAGGCAGATGATCGGCGACGGAATTCTGGGCAGGCCGCTGCTCGTGGATGCCCGGTTGAAGTGGTTTCGTCCGCCCGAGTACTACGCTGGCTCGCGCTGGCGCGGGACATGGGCGCTGGACGGCGGAGGGGCGTTGATGAATCAGGGGATCCACACCGTGGATCTGCTCCTCCACCTTTTCGGAGATGTCCTCCGCGTCCAGGCGCGAACGGCGACCCTGCTGCAATCGATCGAGACGGAAGACACGGCGGTCGCCTTGCTCGATTTCGCCAACGGCGGCCTGGGGGTCCTGCAAGCAACGACTGCCGCCTATCCCGGCTATCGGCGGCGACTGGAGATCACCGGCTCCGAGGGTACGGTCATTGTCGAGCAGGACCGGATCATTGCGGCCGACCTGCGAAAGCCCGGCGCTTGGGTCACTGCGCAGGAAGGGGATCGGAATGTCAGCGCCTCTTCTCCGGTGGTGAACGATTTTCGCGGACACCAGGCGGCGATCGAAGACTTCATCCGGGCGATTGAAAATGACGGCGTCCCGGAATGCGATGGCCCGGCCGGGCGGCGCAGCGTTTCATTGATTGAATTAATTTATCAGGCCTCGCCAAAGCCCGGATAAGCGTTGCTCCATGGAGCAAACTGGGGCTAAAAGCGACCATCGAAAATCAAGGCCAGGGGGCATGCAGATGGGACAACACGCGATCGGTCGACGCACCTTCATGGGGCAACTTGCGGTCGGAGCTGCGGCCACGCTGGTCTATCCAACCTCGCGGGTCTTGGGAGCCAACGACCGGGTTCGCGTCGGGATGATCGGTGTCGGTGGACGGGGACAGGAGCTCGTCAAACAGGTCCTCGCGCTTCCGAATGCCCAGCTCGCCGCCATCGCCGATGTCTACAAACGCCGGCATGAAGAAGCCAAACACCTCGCGCCGGGCATCAAGACCTTCGACGACCATCGAAAGTTGCTTGAGCTCAAAGACCTGGATGCGGTCATCGTCGCCAGCCCTTTGCATACCCACGCTCGCCATTTCCTCGATACCCTGGCGGCGGGCAAGGATCTGTATTCCGAAAAGACGATGACCTGGTCGATTGCAGAAGCCGAACAATGCCGGGATGCGGCCAAGGCCTCCAAGCAGGTGGTGACCATCGGTCTGCAGCACGAGAGCTCAGGTTCTCTTGCCGACGCGAAGCAATGGATCAAGCAGGGGTTGCCGGGCAAGATAACTCAAGTCGAATCCTGGATGAGCCGCAACACGCCGCACGGGCAAGGCCAGTGGGTGCGCCCGATCCCATCCGATTGCACCGCCGAGAACGTTCGCTGGGCCGCGTTTCTCAATGGCCGTTCGGACCGACCGTTCGATCCGTACAAATTCATCAATTGGCGGTTGTTCTGGGAGTTTTCGGGCGGCAACATCACCGAGAACATGGTTCACCAGATGGCGTGGATCATGACCGCGCTCGATCTGCCCGTACCGACTTCCGCCTATATGTCCGGTGGAGTCTTCTCCGAGAAAGACGGCCGCGAAGTGCCTGATACCATCGCGGTCACCCTGAATTTCCCCAACGACGTGGTGGTGGTGTGGCGATCCGTCTTCAACAACAAACGCTATGGACTGGGCGAGCGTTTTCTCGGCAGCGACGGAACGATCGAGCACCTGAGCGGTTCAACCGACATGGTGACCGGAAAGTCGGAGTCGGGGATCAGCTTCTACCCCGAAAAAGTGAATCGCCCCGACGGCTCGGCCCTCAAGGGAGAGACGCGGGACCAGAACCACATGGCGAATTTCTTCGAATGCGTCAAAAGCCGCAAACAGCCCAACGCGCCGGTGGACATCGGATACCGTTCGGCCGTCGCCGCGCATATGGCGAACCTGTCGTACCGGAGCAAGAAAGCGGTCACGCTCGAGGAAGCAAGAGGAATGCGGCTGGCGACGAACGGATAGAAGGCGCGCTGTCGTTGACGACGCGTTTCGATCGGGCTACGGGCTTCTTCGCCTTGCGATTTCCTCGGGGCCGGCACGACCAGCTTCCCCAGAGGGCTTTCACCTCCTACTCACGCTCGTGCTGGGCGCACCAAAGAAAGAGGAGCCCGGGAATTCCAGGCTCCTCTTCGCCCCTATCCCGGGAATCGCTGGGCGAGGCTTAGTTCGAGAGCACGAACATGTGACCGTCGTTCTCGGTGTAGATCCGTCCGTCGGCTGCAATGGCAAGCGGCGTGTAAGCCGCTCCAATCGCTAACCTCAGGAAATGCTTGTCTCTGAGCGTGCCGGCACGAGGTCCAGAACCATAGATGGCGTAGATGCTGCCATCCTCGCTGTTGGCATAGACGATGTTGTTCGCATCAATGGCTGTCGCATTGATACACCACTCAAAACCATTGTTGTGATCCGCGTCGGTAGTCGTGTTCTGGAACTTCCACTGAGGTGTCAAGGTGGCTACACCGCTGACCACCGGCCCGTTCGCGGTAGACAGTTGAGTCATGTAGTAAGGACCCTTTGGAGCCACTGGGCAGAACGTCGCGCTGTTGCAGTACGAGCCTGCGTCGTAGTGGTTGTCTTTGATGACCGTGAAGGCGCTGTCGGGCGTTATCGGGGGCGTTGAGTCCCAGCCGAAATCATAGGCCGCCTGGAACACGCCATCCGACGCGCGGAACTTCAACAGTTGACCGCGGGCATAGTTGTACCGCGTGTAGGCGCCGTAGAGGACGAAGGTCCCGTCGGGGGAGACGCTCGGCAACGAAGATGACTGATCGATGACTCGCGCTGCGGGTCGGACATTCTGAGCTGGATCGACTCCGGAAGTTGAGCCGAGGCGGCAGCCACCGGGCTGGCCATTCGCGGGCAGCCTCGAACCGGGGAATGTGCCGGCGTCGTTGTTACAGCCGTCGTTCAGAAGTCCCAGGAATGAGCTCTTCCACTTTGGCGTCAGCGCAGGGATGTTGACCGCAACCAGGTATGCATTGCGACTCGAAAAGTGCCCGCGGCTCACCGTGTACAGCGTGCTGCCATCGGGCGAAATCGCCGGCCCTACGTTGACTCCCGGCCGTTGCGACCCGCAGTTGACCGTGGCGGGAGTCGCGGTCGGGGAGGGCGGCCAGGGAAGCGATGCGGTGCCAAAGGTCGCCAGACAGGTCGGGACCGGGTTCGGGACCAGCGATGCATAGGATACGGCGGCGACCGTGCCGTCGGCTCCAATCCTGACCACCCAGGAATCGACCACATCATCGCCGTAGATATTGTTGGGGTCGCGGTACCGGATCGCGTTGTAGTAGATATTCCCGCCGCTGTCGGCGACCAACGGGCCGTTCACGTAGGTGTTGTTGTTGGAGCCGGTGAACCTGAACTGGTTGACCATACCGCCGTCTGACTTGTTCACCTGGAAGACGCTCCCTCCGCTGCCCGGGACGTAGACGTAATTGCCGGAGAGGACGGCGTGAAAGACCGGCTCCCATCCACCCAGGGGGTTGGTGTTTACCGACTTCCAGTCGCTGGCGAAGGTCCATACCGTCACCAACTGGCCGCCGGACCAGGTGAATTTCCGCTCGTTCCAGGTCCGGAGGGTCGGATCGTTTGGATCATAGGTGCCCGTCTCCACTTCCATGTACACGTCTTGGCCGTCAACCAGCGGTGCCTGATAGTGGGCCAGCAATTCGCCGCCGTTCGCTGCTTGCTCCTGAGGTACGAATGGATCGTAGACGACGTCGGCAACGATGTTGGTCAAGTTCTGCCCGGCCACAGTGACGGTCCCGCTGTGCTGAGCATTCTGACCCCACTGAGGCCACCCGGCAGTTGGCGCGAGCTGAGCCAGCGCCGCAAGTGACAACACGCCCGTACCACACGCTGTGATAAGAAGAGTACGGCCGTTAAGTCGAATACCACACCAATTCATGAATCGCCTCCTCAGAATTCGTTAGTGCAAGAAACAGGGCATCCCACAAGAATTGTCCAACACGCTTGTTTCGATTGAATCAGATCCCTCCTTTGCTGGGTGGGTTCAGCTATCGGTGGTTGCCGCGTACACCGCGCCGCTTCAAGCCGGCAATTGTTTTTTTCGACTTGCCCCTCCCCAATGTCGAACCGACAACTCAATTGCCGACGTTCGCAAGGCGGCCTGCTTGTATCACGCTCGTCCCGGCAAGGCACATGCGTGCCGCTCGGGGGGATAGCACAACTGCGCGATTTGTCGACGTGATTTTTGAAGCAGCGCGGATGTCCGAAGTTCCGTCGCGCAGAGGAAATTCCTCAGTGGCCAAGCAGCGTCGGCTGGGGGGGCTCCGCCTCTTTAACCGAGCGGGGCCTATGACTCGCCTGCCAGGAATGCTCGAATTACTCGGATCGCGATCCGCACTCTGATGCATTGCGCTGCAAATGGCGGACAAATTATCCTGGGCGCGTTGCGCGCCTCGGTCGCAGCAACCGCTCGAGACGCACAACCATCAGGCGGAGCACCGCCGGTACGTCCTCGTGGGAGGGGCGGGGCCAGCGCGACGAAGCGCACGTTGCCGTTCTCGCGCACGAACACGCCGTCGGGGATGACGCAGTGGAAATGCACATTTAGGTTGAGCGCCCCGCCGAAGCGCTGCACAAACGTGATCGCGCCCATGCGCGGCGCCAGCGACGCGGCGCCAGCGCTCCGGCCCAGCGACGCGGCGCCAGCGCTCCGACCCAGCGACGCGGCCCAGCGACGCGGCGCCAGCGCCCGGCCCAGCGACGCGGCGCCAGCGCCCCGGCCCAGCGACGCGGCGCTGGTGGGGGAAGATCGTGCGCAACGCGATGTCCAGGCTGCGAGTGATCAGCATCGGATCGCGGGCGAGCAAAAAGCGCGCCCAGCGCGGCATAAGACAAGACCCGGTGACGTGCTGGAACATGCGGGATGACGCGGTTCACGAGGTTGGCAGACTGTCGTGCTCGGATGTGACTATCTCGACACGCGCAGCAGGACGACGCCGTGCCCCGCAACGGTTGCCGAGAATTCTGGCCCCCGCCCCTTCACGTCCTGGTGCTCCCAGAGATCCCGGATCTGTTTCGGAGCCTCCAGCCCCAGGTCCGTCCACTTCACCGCGATCCGGGCCTCCTCGGCGGCAAGGTTGAACAGCCCCACCGCTTGCGCGCCCCCCGCGAGCTGCCGAACCCAGATCTCCTGATCCCCTGACTTCCATCGGCGCTTGCCCTGTTTGCCGTCCTTGTCCTGATCGACCGCGATCACTTCGCGGTTGGTCAGGATCTCGCGGGTCGCGGGCGCCATTTCGCGCAGATCGTTCCCGGCGATGAGCGGCGCCGCGAGAATCGACCACTGGCTCATGTGCGTCTTGTATTCCGTATCGGTCATCCCTCCGTTTCCGATCTCGAGCATGTCCGGATCATTCCAATGACCCGGCCGCGCCCAGGACGCGAGCTCATCCTGACCGAAGCCAATCTTCGCCATGGATTCCCAGCGATCGCCGATGTCTCCGGTGGTGCGCCAGAGATTGCCGCCGACTTCCGGTCCCCATTTCCAGACTTCCTCGCGGCCGTACTGGCAGAGGCTGTAGACAATCGGACGCCCGGTGGCGCGCAGCGCATCGCCCATCTTCTGGTAGATCGCCTGCATCTGGTCATCGGCATAGAGGGTCCTCGCTCCACACCAATCGTATTTCAGATAATCGATTCCCCAGGCGGCGAAGGTGCGGGCATCCTGCTCCTCATGTCCATGGCTGCCCTCATAGCCGGCGCAGGTGTTCGGCCCGGGAGAGGAATAGATTCCAATCTTCAGACCCTTGCCATGCACGTAATCCGCCAGGGCCTTCATGTCCGGAAATTTCCGGTTGCTCTGGATATTGCCCTTCCCGTCGCGCTCGCCCTCCCAGGTATCGTCGATGTTGACATAGAGGTAGCCGGCGTCCTTCATCCCGCTGCTCACCATCGCGTCGGCAATACCGCGAACCGCGGCATCGTCCACTCGACCGTGGAATTTGTTCCAGCTGTTCCAGCCCATCGGGGGCGTCTTTACGAGCCCGTTGTCCGGAATCCGGTGGAGAGCAGGAGGCGGCAGGCGCGCCGGCAGAACCCCCTCCCCCGCCGGAGCGCGCACGGCGACCATTTCCGTCGGAGCGTCAGTGGGACGCCGCCGCGTGGAAAGCTTGAGCTCGTCTCCCGCCAGTTTTCCTTCGTAGACGACGCGGCGCTCGTTCTTTCCATCGAGCATCGTGGCGGTGAGGACGAACCCGTCCGGGCCGCTGGTACTCTCTTTGATCGTGTAGAAAAACTGCGTCAGCCGGATCGAGCCGGTGATCCGCGGACCCTCCTGCTTCAAATTCAGGTAGGTCCTGCGCGTCGTTCCGTCTTCCTGTGGCGCTCGCACCACCCAGTTGCCGGTCAAGTCCCCCGCGTTGGCCGAACCGGCGACCAACAGCAAGGATAAAACGGACATTCGAATCATCGAGTCTCAGTCACGGTCAGAAACACAGTGGGAATCCCCTCCGAGTAAACGCCCACCACGGACTTACCACCCCGTTGCTCGAGGGTGATCTCGGCGCGACCGTTGCACAATTCGGTCACTCTTGATCCGCGATTCGTCCCCGTGTTGTCGACCAGCTCCCCGTCGCCCACCAGCCCAAACCGTATTCGATTGCGCGCATCCAGGCAGAGCACGTCCTTGGCATCGAGGACACGCGCCTCGACCGTTACCCGCCCGGCCTGACGGGTCGTTTCCTTAAGCTCGAGCCGCGACGGCTTCTGCCACTTGTCGGTCTGATACAGAAAGCGAATTTCGTCGGTCACCGTCGCTTCGCGCCTACGTCCAATCACTCGCAGGCGGTTTTCACCTCGGTTGAATTTGACTGACCATCGCAATCCCGCCGCCGGAAAATCCTGGCTGTTGCGCTTCTTTGTTCCGCACGAGACGTCGTTCAAGAACAGCTCCGCGGTATCGCAGTTCGAATAGACTTTGATCATCTTCTGTTCGTCCGCCTCGCCCCAACGCACCCGCCACGAGTGGCCGTAGATGTGAACCATCGGCTCTTCGCTCCAGTAGGATTGGAAAACGTAATACCCTTCCTTCAAAGTGTGGTCCCGCTCGACCAGCCCTTTCTGGTTGACCCGCGGGATGGGATTGTCCGGTCGCCCAGGGGTGGAGAAATCCTTGAACACCCATTGGGCGGAACCGGTCAGCCAGGGCATCGTCTCCTGTTCTTTCAGGTGCCAATCGAACAGATTGCAGATGTAGCTTTCCGACCAGTCACCATCTTTCGATGCGCGCTCTTGCCCGCCGGCGAGCAGATAATCCAGCCCGCGCTCATCCGTTCCCTGTCCGGTCGCGATCTTCGAGAGGACTCGATCGGGATCTTCGGAGTGCCTCCGGGCGTGGCTGTCCCCGCCCCACTCCACATGCAAGAAGTGCTCTACCTTTTCCATTTCGGCTTGCGAGGAGGCTTTGTATTCGGTGTATCTCCCGCGGTACCAGCCCGCCCAGATCGAAGGCGAATAGACATCCACGACGTCCTTGCAAAAATCGCAGCGCCGGATCGCCGTCTTGCGCGAAGGGTCGAGGGCGTGCGCCTGCTCATTCAGCTTCTTCATGAAGGCGCGGATCTTCTCTTTGCTGAGCTCCGGAAAATCACCCGGCCAATCGTTCTCGTTGCCCAGGCCCCAGATGATCACCGACGGGTGATTGTAGTGTTGGTCGATCATGTTGCGCAGCATGCTCGAGGCCTGCTGTTGATATCGCTCGCCCCCGAGCCCACCGCGGCACCAGGGAATCTCTTCCCAGACGAGGATGCCGAGCTCGTCGCAGCACTCGAGGACGGTGCGAGACTGCTGATAATGACCGAGGCGGATGAAATTCGCGCCCATCCGCTTGATCAGCTTCATCTCCTGCCGGATCAGCTCCTCGGGCATTGCCGCGCCGAGCAGGGCATGGTCCTCGTGGCGATGCGTGCCCCTGAGCAGCAGTCGTTCGCCGTTCAGCTTGAAGGGTCCATGCGAAACAAATTCGAACGAGCGCAGCCCAAACCGCTCGGCGACGCTCGTCTCCCCGTCCGAGCTGCCCAGAGTCACCTCGCACCGATAGAGCGCAGGCCGCGAGGGCGACCACAGCTGCGGGGCTTTCACCGCGAACGCGGCGAGCTTGGCTTCTCCTTTCCACGGCGCCGCTGTCCGGCTGGAGCTATGGATCAAAGCCCCGTCCGGATCGAATACCCGGACCGAAATTCTCACCGCCTCGCTCAGCGAGCGGGGATTGTAAAGCCTGGCCTTGACCACCCCAGACTCGATCCGCACCCGTTCGAGCGAGAGGGCGGGCAGGTAGCAAAGATTGACATACCGGTACAATCCACCGTAGCGATTGAAATCGCTCAAACTCGAGGGAATCATCTCCAGATCCCTCGAATTGTCGCAGAGGACGGCCACCGGCACTTCGCCCTTTGCCTCGGTCTTCTTCAAGGCCCGGGCAGCGGCTTCGGTGATGTCGATCACGAACTCGTCGTAGCCTCCGGTATGTTCGCCGACCTGATCCAGGTCAACGAAGATCCTGCTCTTCTGACCGGCGCCTTCGAAGTGCAGCAGGGTGCGCCCCCTGGGAAACGGATTCTCGACTTTGAGCCGGGTGCGGTACCAGCCAGGCCCCTGATAGCAGGGCTCGTCCGGATCCACCGCGTCGCGAGCGTTGAAGCAGTGTGGCATCTCCACTGCCCGCCAAACGACGCTGCCGCCCGCATCGCGCCGCCAGACGTCCCAGGGACCGCCCAGCGCTCCGAGGTGGTGTTCCCAGCCGGTGAGCAACCGGCGCCCCCTACCTGGATTCGGGGTGTCCGCGAAAGTGACGGGGGGGAACGAAACGCCGGAGATCGCTGCCGCCGTCGTCAGCGTGGTCGATTTGATGAAATCCCGGCGGGTGATCACGCTTGCAGCCGCGGCTTTTCCCGCCGGACAAAGTCGGTGTCCTGGGTGGGTTCGGATTCGCATTCAATGGCGATCGTCGTCACTGGACTGTCCGGAGCCTTCGAAGGCAGGCCGTTGAAGCGGACGCGAAAACGATCTTGATCGAAATTGACCTTCTTCTTCGATGAGAGCAGCCGGGCCGACTTCACCGCGGTCTTCAGTCCGCTCAAGCAGGCCGTCTCTCCGGGCCAGAAATGAACGTGCATGAAAAGGGTGTTCCCTGTTCGGGTAAAGCCAGCGTAGTTCGACCGTCGCACCTGGCAAGGGTCCGAGTCGTAAATGCTCTCTCCATTGCGTGACATCCACTGACCCACTTCGCCAAGGATCTCGATCGATCTCTCGGGTATCGAGCCGTCGGGCCGCGGACCGATGTTGAGCAGGTAATTCCCCCCCTCCCGGGCACAGGAAATCAAATTTCGAACCACCTGCTTCGGTGTCTTCCAGTTGTCGTCCGTGGCCTGGTAACCCCAACTGTCGTTGAGCGTCATGCAGGCTTCCCAGGGGCGATCCTTCTCGGCGACGATTCTCTGTTCAGGCGTCGAGAAATCCCCCGGCAGCTTATTGCGATTGTTCACGATGATCGCCGGTTGAAGCTCGAAGACCATCTTGTTCATCCGCTCGGATTGCCAACCCGCGGCGTCGAGCGGCCAGGACACGTCGTACCAGAGGACGTCGACCTTCCCGTAGTTGCTCATCAGGTCGCGGATCAGTCCGAAAGTGTAATCCACGAAACGCGCCCGGGCGCCCTCGTCCTGGGCGCAGCGGGCGCCGTCGGGGTGATGCCAGTCCATCAAGGAGTAGTAGAAACCAACGCGCAACCCCTCCGCCCGCGCGGCCTCGACGTACTCCTTGACCAGGTCTCGACCCGCCGCCTGCTTGGGCGCGCAGTAGTCGGTGTGCTTTGTGTTGAATAAACAGAAACCTTCGTGATGCTTGGTTGTCATCACGATGTACTTCATGCCCGCGCGCTTGGCCAACCGCGCCCAATCCCGCGCGGCGTTCGGTCTGGGATTGAAGCGACGGGCCAGCGGCTCGTATTCCGAGACCGGAATTCCCTCGTTCTCCATCACCCATTCGTGCCTGCCCAGAACGCTGTACAGGCCCCAATGGACAAACATTCCAAACTTGGCTTGATGCCACCACTTCATCCGCGCCTGGCCATCGGGGAGAGCCGGTGCCGCCGGGGTTGGCTGCGGCGGAGTCGCTAGATCTGGGGGCGGCGCAGCGGTGGGCGTCGGATTGGCGGCCAGCGCCACCAGAGAAGCCGCGGTGCCCTTCAACACCTCGCGTCTAGAAGTCATAGCGGGCTCCCAGCCGGATATTGAGGCCGGTGTTGCGGCCGGTCACCAATCCAAAGTTCCCGTTGGGGGCGTCGTTCTCCTGGACGGTGGTGGCGCTTCGGTCGTTGAAGATGTTGAAAATATCGCTGGTCAGCGCGATGTGCTGATGTAGCAGCTGATAGAAATCGTACTCGACGTGCAAATCGACCTGCATGCGCGCCGGGTTGCGATACTCCGAAATGTTACCGACGCTGTTGCCGCAGACTGTCGTCGCCGGAACGAAGCTACCCTGGCCGGGAACGCTGCCCGCGCAGGTGCCGGGGTCGGTCCCTCTCGGGCTGCGCAGGCTGATGTTCTTGCTTGAGTCGGGAAGCCCGGTCGCCTGGAAGAATTTGCTCCGCGGATTGCCGCTGAGGTACTCCAGCCGGGTGCCGAAGATCAGGCCGTGAAAATTGTAGCTGGCGATGAGGTGGACTTGATGGCGGTGATCTTCCGGGAGAAATCCGCTCCAGAATTGCCATTGCTGGGGAATGCGATGCAGGGTGTTGGGAATGATTCCGCTGGCGCTGACCGAGTTCAGCTCCGTCTCGGTGGTCCCGTAGAGCCAGGAGAGAGTGTAGAACGCGAGGAAATACCAGTTCTGGGTCGGCCGACCTTCGAGCGACACGCTGATCCCGTTGTAGGTCCGAACGTTGCCGTCCGGCGTGGTGTAGAGGGAGATGTCGTGCGGCCGACCGTCTTGATAGCCGAGGACGCGATAGCCGGTCGGATCCCAGATCACGTTGGTCTCGACCGAGTCCCAGGTGTTGGAGATTCGCTTCCAGGTGTGCTCAATCCCCGCCACCGTATTGCGGTAGATCTCGCGCCGAAAGCTGGTGGTGATCTGGTCCGCGTGGGGGACTTTGGCCTTGTGGTCGACCGCTCCGCCGCCCTCCCCTCCCACCTGGGATAGAAATTCCCACTGCTGGGTCAGCGGGTTCCATTTTTCGGTGATCTTGGCGCCCTGAGTCGTCCCGTCGTAAGCGGCCACGTTGCCCAGCGAGGAGACCTCGTTGCTGCGTCCGTAGCTCGTGGAAAAAATCGTCTTCTGGTCGCGGGTGAGATCGGCGATCAGCCCGATCCGGGGCCCGACCGCGAACTGAGCATGGAAGACGGTGCCGTCCGAGGTGCGCGACTGCCCATAGTCGAAGCGGATTCCCGGGGTGAGCGTGAGCCAGCTCAGCATTCGCCAATTGTCTTGCAGGAACAGAGCGGGGCTGTACCCGAGATTGCGAAACTTGCGATCGGCGGAGCTGTTGCGCTGAAAACAACCGGCGGTTCTTCCATTGTCGGGATCGCAAAGGCCCGACTCCAGTGGCCCTCCGCCCTGGTCGAGGTATTTGAGATTTCCCGTTTGGTGCAGGGAGGCGCTGTTTCGCAGGAACTTGAGCTGCAATCCGATCTTGGTGGTGTGTTCGCCGAGCAAGCGATATCGCCATGTAACCTTGGGGTCGACCTGGACGCTGATCCGGTTGTTGATGCTGACGTCGGTATCCGCGTTGTACCAGGTGGAACCGTCGTCGTTGTTGACGTGGGTCGGCCGGTCTCTGATGTAGACGCAGTTCATCGGCGAAAACAAATCGCAGTTGGTGGTATCGACCTTTCCAAACCAACCCATTGGCCCGGTGTTGGTGTACTGAGTCTTGACTCCGGCATCGAGGCGAAAATCGAAGCTCGGACTGGGAAAGACGCTCCAGGAGAAGATCGCGTTGTACCCGCCTTGAGAGGTGTGCTTCTGGTAAATCGGGAGCAATCCCTGGCTGGCCGCGTCCGGTCGATTGTTGTCCTGGAACTCCGGATCCGCCGCCAGGGACAGGCTGAGGCGCTGCGTGGCGCTGGGAGCCCAGGAAATCTTGAGCCGGGGAAGATAGGTGGTGTCTATTCTCGGCGGCGGCACCAGGTTGAGCGGCGGACCCACCAATCGACCGGTGTGTGCATACCGGTATTCCATCGTGGCGTTGAACCAGAGTCGATGCTTGACGAGCGGTCCGCCGAGGGTCCCGGTGGCGATGTAACTGTAGGTAGACGCGACCTGCTGGTCGTTGAAGATCCTGTCCCGTTCGGTGGGCAGGAGGCCTTCTGCCTGGCGGTTGTTGAGGGACGCATTGGTCCCGTAGGCGGAAACACTGCCGTGCCATTCATCCGACCCTTCGCGGGTGATGGTGTTGATAATTCCGCCGAAGACGTTGTACTCGGCGTCAAAGCCGCCGGTAATCACCTGGACCGCGTCGACGCTGTCGAATGCCAGTTGCTGAAAAGCCGTCTGGCTGACCGGATCGGTGACGTCCAACCCATCGATCAGATAGCGGTTGTGGGTCGAGCGTCCTCCTTTGATGAAGTGGTCGACGGTGCCTCGAGTCACGCCGGGGACATCCGTCACCACGTCGGTGTAACGGCGTCCGCTCGGAATGTACTTCTCTTGATCGATCGAAAGGACCGCGCCCGTTTGCGTGGAGTCGGGATTGGTCACCGGCCGCTCCTCGGTGACGGTGGTGGTCTCGGTCTGGACCATCTCCGCTGACCATTTGATCTCCAGCGGCGAAGTGACGCCGGGCTGGACAAGAACTTCGCGGATGATTGGCTTCACCCCGGGGTAGCTCACCGTTACCTGGTAGTGGCCGATCGGAAGATTGGGTACCAGGAACTCACCTTCCTCATTGGAAGTGGTGACACGCGGTTCGCCCAGGCCGGGAGAGGTCACCGTCACCGTCGCGCCCGGTACCGGGAGGTTGGTGGCCTCTTCGAGGATCCGACCTCGAATCAGTCCCTCGAGCTCACCGGCTCCTAATGCGCGTCGCCCCCCGGCGAAAAGGAGGACCAGAGCGATTGCCAAACGAATACCGGCGCGTGATGAATGGCTCATGGTGGGTTTCACCTAGTCGACTTGAGGGCAGTAGATGTACCGGGGAACTCCGCTTTCGAGGGTCGGCGGCTGGGTCGTCGGGCTCAGCGTCAACACCGTCGCCGCGCTCTGGGGCAACTCACCGATCAGGCGCGGCCTCGCGGGAGTGCCTGTATCCGCGGTGTACTGCCTCACTTCGCAGACCGGGGAGTAGCTCGGATCGCTGCGCCTGACCTGGAGGACGTCGTAGCCCTGACCGATTTTCCCGATATCGGCGCAGGTTCCGCTCGCGCCCGGATTGATGCAGGTCTGCGGCGAGGGGCAACACGTCTGCCCGGCCGGACAATTGTCGGCAAGAGTGGGGCGGTTGCCGGTGCAACTCTGGCAAGTGGTGCTCGCGCAGACCTGACCCGGCTGACAGGTCGCGCTGCCGCAGCGGATCCCGGCCGGGGTAATTCTCAGCGGGATGTACAGAGGCTGCGTCCTCATTCGCGTCCCCTGAGCGCCGGCAAGGGTGGGGACGTAGCCGCCGTCGATATAGGCGAGGTAATAGCGTCCGAACCAACCCCATTTCTGGACACCGATGCCGAGCGAGTAGCTCGGATTGCGGCTCCCGTCCGGCAACAAGTAGGGGCTCGACTGTTCGCCGACGCGATAGACTCCAGAGGATGGATCGATGATTGCCCAGAGCAGAAAGTTGCCCGTCGGCTGCGGGTTGCTCACCGTCCTGTTCACCGCCTGTTCGCTCTTCACACTCTGGCAAGCCAGTCCCTGTGCGCTCACCGCGATCTCGGCGACGACCGGAATGTATTCGAAGGTGCTGGCCCGCCCTGGCTGTTCGGTTGCCAGCGGCAGCTGGGTGAAGATGTTGCCCTGCTCGTCCTGGCGCATCGTCTCGTTGTTTCGCACGTCGTACTGGTAGTTCGGCGGCGCGTTGCACTTGGGGGTCGAAGGAAACGGGCTGGGAGGCTGAGAGTCGAAGACGTAGGCATTGGGCGTCTGCGGCTGTCTTCTCGGATCCTGGGGCAAAAGCAGCGGATCGGCCGCCGCCAATTGCGTGGCGGTGAAGGGAAAGAGGTAGTAGCCCGCAGCTCGGTTGTTCTGGAAAGCGCGGACCTCGCTGAACTTTCCCTTTCCGCTCAAATATCCGGAGACGTTCGGGTCCGCCCCCTCGCCCTGGTAGGGCTTGGGAAAGTTCGCCGCATCGACCGGACCGGCGTTGAGCTCGCCCTGCTGGTAGTCATAGGGATTGCAGGCCGCGGCGAGAACAATGACCGCCGGAAGACAATCAAAAAGTCTCTGACAACGCCTGGATGAAAACATTGTCGACATCCTCCCCGATCGCCTAAAGCGAACCGGCCCGTCCCCGTTGGGCTTCCCCCATCAACATATTTCAGGATGCAAAGCAACCGTTTCATCATGTGAAATCAACAACTGTGGCTTGACGCGCTCCGGCCATAAGCAAGTCTGATTTTAGTTTCCAACCGTCATGCGATTTGTCTCTTGTGGAGATCTCCGAATTGGCTATCGTCGCGCGGGTCATGAAGATCATTCGCTACCTGGATGGATCCGGAAAGAAAGGCTTCGCCTCCGAGGAGAAGGATGGCTCCTATCGACGGCTGGAAGGCGAGCCGCTGAGCGGGGTGCGTCAGACTGCTCAGCCGGTTCGCGTCGAACGCATTCTCGCGCCGATAATGCCCACGACGATCTGGGCGATCGGCCTCAACTATCGCACCCATGCGATTGAAGCCGGTTTCAGCATTCCGGAGTTTCCGGTCCTCTTCGCCAAGGGGGTGAGCTCGGTTCAAGATCCGGGCGGGCCGATCCTCCTCCCCGCGAAGGGCTATTCCCGCGAGGTCGATTACGAGTGCGAGCTGGTGGTGGTGATTGGCAAGGCCTGCAAAGACGTTCCCCGCGCCCGCGCGCTCGACTACGTCGCCGGATATTCCTGCGGCAACGACGTCAGCGCCCGCGACTGGCAGCTCAAATGGGGCGGCAGCCAGTGGTGCCGCGGAAAGACCTTCGACACCTTCGCGCCGCTCGGCCCATGTCTGGTGACGCCCGACTCCCTGCCGCTTGCTTCCGGTTTGCGCATCCAGACCATCCTCAACGGGCAAGTGGTTCAAGATGGCAATACCCGGGATATGATTTTCGATGTTCCGGCCCTGATTGAATTCCTCAGCCGCAGCACCACGCTTCCGCCCGGGACGGCGATTTACACCGGGACACCTCAAGGGGTGGGAATGGGCCGCAAGCCACCGCTCTGGCTGAAGGACGGGGACGAGGTGAGCGTGGTGATCGAGGGCATCGGCACGCTCTCCAACCCCGTTCGCCAGGAGTAGCAGGCTGTTGAAAAACTGCTGCGCAGCCCACCTGCTTCGTTGCAGTCCCCCTGGCGTGCTCACGTACCGCCTCGTACGCTCCGCGCGCCAGTCCCACCGCGCATCGCATCTGGGCTTGCTCGCGACGTTTTTCAACACCCTGCGGGCCGGCGGCCCCCATTCAATGGGTTTGGCCGATGCTGGCGGAGATCTGCCGCGCCCCCTTTCTCACCGTCACCGCGAATGCTTGCAACCGGTCCCGGCTGATCCGCGTCACCGGTCCCGAGACGCTAACCGCCGCGGCTACTCTTCCTCTCTCGTCGAGGATCGGTGCCGCGACGCAAATCGCGCCCAGAGTCGTCTCCTGATTGTCTATCGCGTAGCCCTGTTGCGCGACCCGGGCCAGCTCCTTTCGCAGGCGCGCGAGATTGGAGATGGTGTGCGGGGTAACGCGCTCAAAGGTCAGCGACGGGAGGATCTCCTCCCGTTGGTCGACCGGCAAGAAGGCCAGAATTGCCTTCCCCAGGGCAGTGCAACTCAACGGCCGGCGATTTCCCGGCTGGGAAACCATGCGGAAGGGATGGGGGCTCTGCACCACGTCGAGATACAAGACATCATGTCCGTCGAGGACACCCAGGTTGACGGTTTCGTTCGTCGACTGGACGATCATCGTCAGCACCGGACGGCTCACCGTTCGCAGCGTCGCCTGGTAGGAAATGCCCGAGCCCAACCGAGCCAATTTCGGCCCCACGATGTATGCGCCCGCCTTGTCGCGGAAGAGATAGTCTTCGTTCTCCAGATGGGCGAGAAAGCGATAGGCGGTGCTCTTGTTGATCCCGGTCTGCCGCGCTATCTCTCGCAGTTGCAGTCCGGCGGGAGAGCTGTCCAGCGCTTCGAGGATTCTTAAGACCTTGGCCACCACCCCCACCGGGGCGGATTTGGATTCCCGCGCTTTAATCATCGCCTGCTCTCCTCGCTGGTCATGGCCAGGTTTTAGGATATGAAACACCGGTTTTCAATATTGAACTCTCACCTCGCCCGTGCTAGAGGCTGCCTGGCCTGCTCGCGGGGTTGTCTCTGACCAAGGACGATTACGATTCTGCGGAGTTGTCTCTCCACGGCAAGAACGTCGTGATCACCGGGGGTGCGCGTGGGATTGGCGAAGCGATCGCGTTGCGGTTTGCCTCCCGCGGAGCGTCGGTTCACATTCTGGACATCAATTCCCAGCTCGCCGCCGCCTCGGCCAAAGCGATCGTCGATCGCGGAGGCCTGGCCAGATCCATTCCTTGCGATGTCTCTGATCGAAACGGCGTGCAGAGCTGTTTTACCGAGATCATGCGTCGCGGCCGGATTCACATCCTGGTCAACAGCGCCGGTATCGCGCACGTTGGAAATCTGGAGACGACCACCGAGGCCGACTTCGACGCCGTCTACCGCGTCAATGTGAAGGGCGTGTTTCACTGCATGCGGGCGGTGATCTCGCACATGCGGGAAATGGGCGGCGGGGTGATTCTCAACCTGGCCTCGATCGCCGCTTCGGCCGGACTGGCGGACCGCTTTGCCTATTCGGCAAGCAAGGGCGCGGTGCTCTCGATGACCTATTCGGTCGCCCGCGATTACATTCGCGACAACATTCGCTGCAATTGCATCTCCCCGGCGCGGGTGCACACGCCCTTCGTCGATGATTTCGTGAAGAAGAGCTTCCCGGGAAAGGAGGACGAAATGTTGGCTCGCCTCTCGCAGTCACAACCGATCGGCCGCATGGCCAGGCCCGACGAGGTGGCCTCGCTCGCCCTCTTCCTCTGCTCCGATTCGGCTTCTTTTGTCACCGGCGCGGACTACCCCCTGGACGGCGGATTTTTCACCTTGCGCGGCCCGGAATGAAGGCAACCACGCTCGAGGCATTCTCTCGCCGGGAGCTCTGTCTGGCTTTGGGCGCCGGGTTGGGAGCACTGGCGGCGCCGCGATTCTCATCCGCCGCCGAGAAGAGCCTCAGCGCGGGGATCGACGTTGCGACCATCGATCGCGCGAGGATCCTCAAGGCGGCGAATGGCTATCTGCGCGAACAGCCGATTTCGATCACCGCCTACTCCAGCCCGCGAAGCGCTGGAGGAAAGCACGACTATTTTTCCGAGGCCGACTACTGGTGGCCGGACCCGAAAAACCCCAAGGGTCCGTACATTCAGCGCGATGGCTACAGCAATCCCGAGAATTTCGTCGATCACCGCCACGCTCTCATCCGGCTCAGCTTGCAGATGCCGGCCCTCGCCGCCGCGTGGAAGCTGACCAAAGATAAGCGATACGCTTCCCACGCCGCCAAGCACTTGAAGGCATGGTTCGTCGATCCCGCCACCTTGATGAACCCCCACCTCGAGTATGCCCAGGCGATCCAGGGAATCACCACCGGGCGAGGGATTGGGATCATCGACACCATTCATCTGGTCGAGGTGGCGCGCGCGATCCCGGTGCTCGAGGAATCGCGCGCCGTCAGCAAATCTGACAGCGGGCAGATCCAGAAATGGTTCGCCGACTATCTCCACTGGATGACCCATTCGCCGCACGGGCAAGACGAGCGGGACGCGAAGAACAACCACGGCACGTGCTGGGTGATGCAGGTGGCCGAGTTTGCCCGGCTGACCGCGAACCACGATCTCACCGGCTACTGTCGGAACCGATTCAAGACAGTCCTCGCACCCAACCAGATCGCTTCCGACGGCAGTTTTCCCGAGGAGCTGAGGCGCACGAAACCCTACGGCTATTCGCTGTTCAATCTCGATGCGATGTCCACGGCGTGCCAGATCCTCTCCACTGCCGAGGACAACCTGTTCACCTTTCGCACTCCGGATGGCAGGGGCTTGAGGAAGGTCTTCGAGCTCATGGTTCCCTTTATCGCCGACAAGAAGGCCTGGCCGCGCCCTCCCGACGTTCAATATTTCGATAAGTTTCCCCTCCGGCAGCCGAGCTTGCTCTTCGCCGGACTGGCCTATGGGCTTCCGGAGTACCTCGAGCTGTGGAAAACGCTGAATCCTGATCCGACTGTGGAGGAGGCGATTCGCAACTTCCCGATTCGTCAGCCGGTGCTGTGGGTATGATCGATGCGATCTCGAAAACCGATCGTGTCGCTGCTGGCGATCCGCTGGACTTCAGACAATGACCCCCGAGACTCTGCACCCTCCGATCGAATCCGCGTCTGAATCGTTGAGCAAACCGTCTGCCGTTCAGCCGCTGGCAACGGCATTTTTTGCTCTTTTCTGCATCGTAGGCCTCGGACTTTGGGGCCTGCCTTTCTATTACGATTTCATGGTCCAGCAGTTCGGGTGGACCCGCGCCCAGGTCACTTCGGGAAACGCGCTGAGCAAGTTGGTGGTGGGGCCCTTGCTGGGGTTCGTCGCCGGGTGGATGGTGGACCGATTCGGGCCGCGCCGGCTGATGATGCTGGGCATCCTTTTAGCGGGGGTGGCCCTGATCGGGCTGGGCAGTATTTCAACCCTGACCCTCTTCTATTTCTTCTACATCCTGAATGCGCTGGGCTACATGTTCGGTGGTCCGCTGCCCAACCAGGTTCTGCTCTCTCGCCGGTTCGACAAATCGCGCGGAAAGGCGATGGGGATTGCCTACCTGGGCATTGGGCTCGGCGGCGCGGTCGTTCCGTTGATCTCGCATACCCTGGTGCAACACTTCGGCTGGCAGGCGGCACTGCGCACTCTCGGCGTCTTGATCGTCGTGATCGCGTTCCCGATGGCTTTCTTCTTGAAAGAGCCCTCCGCCGAGCTAGACAAGCGCCGGCTCGACAAACCGCCGTCGATGAAGGCCGCGTTCAAGGGGCTTCCCTTTTATCTGCTCGCGCTCGGCAGCATGTGCTCGATCGCGGCGGTGAGCGGCACGCAGCAGAACTTGAAGCTCTTCCTCAGCCTCGACCAGCACTACCCGCAATCCGAGTCGGCGAAAATCCTCTCGCTTGTTCTGGCATTCAGCATCGTCGGACGGCTCCTGATGGGCTGGCTCGCGGATCGGGTCGCCAAGAAATATGTGATGTTGCTGATCTACCTTTTGGTGGCGCTGGCGATCCCCTTCTTGTTTTTTGCCGAGGCTAGAACCGCGGTGCTCATCTTCGCGGTGATCTTCGGGATTGGACTCGGCGGCGACTACATGATCATCCCGCTGATGACCGCGGAGATTTTCGATCTGCGCATGCTCGGCCGATTGATGGGATTGATCGTGACCGCGGATGGCGTCGCGGAAGCGGTTTCTCCCTGGCTGATTGGCCGTCTGCGCGACGTGACCGGCAGCTATCGGAGCGGTTTTCTGGTCCTCGTCGGCATGGCCTTGCTCGGGGCGCTCGCGGTCACCGCGCTGCCCAGAAAACGAGCGGTGACTTGAGCGCCTCGGGCATGGTGCGGGTGGCGAGTCTCCGGGGCGTCTCCGGCTTTTTGGAGCATCTGGATTCGCTGCAGCTGAGCATCCCCTGCGACCTGGAGCTGGTGCACGGGCCGGAGTCGCCGTTGGCCCAGCCGCTGATCCAGGGAGACATCCTGCTCGGCAATCGTATCGCCATTCACCCGATGGAGGGCTGGGACGGGTCAGCCGACGGCAACCCTACCGAGAACACGCTGCGTCGCTGGCGGCGATTCGGGTCCAGCGGCGCCAAATTGATCTGGGGTGGCGAAGCGGTCGCGGTGTCCCACGACGGCCGCGCCAATCCGAACCAACTGCTGGCCGCACCCCACACCCGCGCGGGCCTGGAACGACTGCGCACGGCACTGATCGAAGAGCATCGGCGAGCGGTCGGCTCAGACGGGGGGCTGATGATCGGATTGCAGTTGACCCATTCCGGGCGCTACAGCCGCCCCAATGCGGCCGACCGGCCAGACCCGCTCATCGTCCATCGCCATCCGATTCTGGACCGGCGACAGCATTTGCCGCCCGAACATCCATTGCTCACCGATGACGAGATCGGCGCGATCGTCGAAAACTTCCACCGCGCCGGAAGATTGGCCTGGGAGCTAGGATTCGACTTTGTGGACATCAAACATTGTCACGGCTATCTGGCGCACGAGTTTCTCGGCGCTCATACCCGGTCGGGGCGATACGGGGGCTCCTTCGAGAATCGAACCCGCTTCTTGAGAGAGGTGGTGCAGGGATTGCGGTCCGGCGCGCCGGGACTGAAGATCGGCGTGAGGCTCTCGGCGTTCGACGCGATCCCATTCACCGCGGATCCCGAGCGTTCAACGCCGGGAAAGCCAGGGGTGGGAATTCCGGAAACGGATCCCGGGCTGGTTCCCTACCGCTGGGGCTTTGGACTCGACCCGCTCAGTCCCACCGAACCCGATCTTCGTGAGTCGGTGCTCTTTCTCACGTTGCTCGAGCAACTGGACATCCGGCTGGTGAACCTGACCGCGGGCAGCCCCTACTATTGCCCGCACATTCAGCGTCCCGCCCTCTTTCCCCCTTCCGATGGATACCTGCCGCCGGAGGATCCGCTGGTTGGAGTAGCGCGCCAGATGAATGTGGTGCGGCAGCTGAAGCAGCAGTTTCCAAATCTGATCTTCGTCGGCTCCGGCTACAGCTACCTTCAGGAGTTTTTGCCGGCGGTGGCGCAGGCAGCGGTGCGCCAGGGTTGGGTCGATCTCGTTGGCCTCGGCCGAATGGCGCTGAGCTATCCCGAATTGCTCCGCGACGTGCTCGACGGGCGAACCCTGGAGCGAAAGCGGATTTGCCGGACCTTCAGCGATTGCACCACCGCCCCGCGCAACGGGCTGCCGTCGGGTTGCTACCCCTTGGACCGGTACTACCGGGAATCGGAAGTGGGAGTCCGGTTGAGGAACGTCAAGGCGACAATGAGAGCAGGCGATGAGCTGCTCGAGGGCAACGATGAAGCTTGAGGCACTGAACGAGCGCCGGCGACCGCTGCGTAAAATACAGGGCATTGCCGCGGCCCTGCTCCCCTATGAGACCGACGGGCGCGTGGCCGTCGAATCATTTCAGCGCCATCTTCTGGCGACGCATTTCGCTGGCCTGATGAACGCCGTCAACATGGACACCGGCTACGTGAATTTTTTGAGCGATGCCGAGCAGCAACAAGTTCTGCGATGGACGCGGGAGGCCCTGGGAAAAGATGTGACGTTCGTGGCCGGAGCCTACGTGGAAGATCGAGAGGGTGAGCTGGTCTCCCTCTATCGCCGGCGGATGGATGAAATCGTTGCCGCCGGGGGCATTCCGATTCTGTTTCAGACCGCGCGACTGCACGGAAAAACGGCCCGCGAGAAAATCGGCGTGTATCGAGCGGTGGCCAAGGGGTACGAGCACGTCCTCTGCTTCGAGCTGAGCCGCATGTTCGCGCCCAATGGCGAGATTTTTGATGACGAAACCGTCCGGGGGTTGATGGACATTCCGGAAATAAAAGGAATGAAACACTCCTCTCTGGACCGCCTCATCGAATTCGAAAGATTGGCCCTGCGCGACTCGCGGCGGCCCGACTTCCAGATCTACACCGGCAACGACCTGGGCATCGATATGGTCGAGTACGGATCGGACTACTTGCTCGGCCTTGCCACCTTCGCCCCGGAGAAGTTTGCCGAGCGAGACCGATTGTGGGAGGCAGGCGACCCGGCATATCTCGCTCTCTCCGATGCGCTGCAACATCTCGGGAATGTCGCGTTTCGCCAACCCATCTCTGCCTACAAGCACTCGGCCGCGGTCTTCCTGCACCTCGCCGGATGGATACCCAGCGCCCTGACTCATCCCAGGAATTCCACCAGACCTCCGTGGGAGGCTGAAATACTGCGGGATTGCGCCGCGCGTCTGGAATAGGCGCGCGAGAGGCGAACAGAAGCTGATCTTTGCCGTCGGACGATGGGCGAGTGAACCATTCCGAGCGTGTCCGCGGTCCCGGGCGAACGGCGTGAAGCACGGGCTCGCGGACAGCGACCGCGCCGTCTACTACGTCCCGTACCCCAATCCGGCATCGCTGCGACGGTGTTGCAGTGGCCGCGCGAGATTCCGATCGACGCCGAGCGGGGCCGAAGTCGCCGCGGCCATCACGCGCAACCGTGAATGGCTCGAGAAAACGCAACGTCCCCGAAGCGCTCCTCACCTTGGACGGAACCGGGCTCAGCAACGCGCCCGCCGTCGTGGAGGGGGCGCGCAGCGCGTTCCCCAGTCTCGACGTCGTTCCCCTCGGCTCCGCTGGACACCACGCGCTCGAAACGCGCCCAGGGAGATCGCCGGCGCCATGACGGGCTGGGTCGATCGCGACGCGCTCAGGAGCAAGCCACCCGCCGACGAATATCTGTCCTTAAGAGTGAAGAATGTTACGCAAAACCGTAGTTTTTTTACAACACGCGACGTCAGACCGTCGTGTTTGCATTGATGACAACATGAAACGAATCGATCTCGAGATTCAGAAGACGGCGATGCGGCAACATGGCGCGATTGGTCGGCGTCAACTTCGGGCGATGGCAGTTACGCGGCGACAGGTATGCGAGCGCGTTTCGTCGGGCGAGTGGGTGCGGGAACTTCCCGGCGTGTGGCGATTGAGTTGGGCCGACCCGACGTGGATGCAGCGAGTCCAGTGCGCGGCACTGTGGGGAGGAGCCGATGCTTTCATCTCGCACGCAGCTGCGGCGAAGTTGTGGGACTTGGACGGAATAGAGCGAGAGGATATCGATCTGAGCGCGCCGCATCAGTTGAGGACCCACGTCGGATGGGTGGTCTCGCACCTTACGGCTCCGCTCCCGAGGGAGATGCGGCGAACGAGATGCGGCGTGGCCGTGGCATCGCCTGCGCGAACCTTGGTGGATCTGGCCGGCGTGGTCGCGGGCAACGTCCTCGAAAGAGCGATGGAGCATGCCCTTCGTCGACAGCTAACCTCCGTCCGGGAACTGCAGCGCGTCGTGCAACGCATGCCCGTGAAGGGAAAGCGAGGCACCGGGAGAGTGGTAGTGACGCGTTTGCTGGAAGCAGGTCTTTGGAACGCGAGTGACCAGAGCGAGCTGGAACGCGAAGCGATGCTCCTGTTTCGCCGGTGTCATTTGCCCGCCCCAGAGAGGGAATACATGGTCTTCGATGGAAACCGACGGCTCGCGGTGGTCGATTTTGCCTGGCCGAAAGCAAAGGTAATCGTAGAAGCGGAAGGGTTTAGGTTCCACTCGGGACGCGTCGCTTGGGAGCGGGATATCGCGCGATACAACGACCTTGTCCTGTGCGGTTGGACCGTGTTGCGCCTCACCTACGAAAACCTTCGGAACGGCGCGGAGACGTTTGCTGAATCAGTGGCGCGCGCATTAAATCAGAAGCCGTCGAGGCGGATCCGCCGGTCGGGGAGTACGGAGATTGATAGCGATACCGCCACCTGGCAGAGCTAGAGTCGCCCTCACGGCATGGCTCCGCCTGCGGCGTGAGGAGGAGCGCGGCGTCGTTGGCACTGGGGAGCGTCTGGGCGAACCCGTAGAGAACGAAATGCGCCTCGCGGTTCCAGCGGCCTCGATTATTCCCGTATTTCACGAGTCGAAGCGAGGGTTTCACACTTTGAAACACGAGACTTAGCGCTTGGCAGCCGGAAGAACCTATAGTACGCACGGCCCGAGGGGATGGATGATGCCGGACAGCGCCCGACGAAACTTCCTGAAGATGGGTGGGGCCGGGATCGCCGGGGTTGCGGTAGGCGGCGCGCCTCCGAGGGCAAATGCCAAGCCCGCCGCCTCAGGGCCGACCGCCGCCGGCGAGTATGACGTCAAGGCATTTGGAGCCAAGGGCGACGGCAAGACATTGGACACGCGGGCGATCAACCGGGCGATAGCAGCGGCGGCGTCCGCCGACGGTGGAACGGTGCGCTTCCCGCCCGGGAGCTACCTCTGCTACTCGATCCACCTCAAGGGAAACATCGCTCTCCATCTCGGTCCGGGGTCGACGATCGTCGCCGCCGATTCGCCGACCCAAGGCAGCAGCGGATATGACCCGCCCGAGCCCAACGACTGGGACAAGTTCCAGGACTTCGGCCACAGCCACTGGCACAACAGCCTGTTCTGGGGTGAATCGATCGACAATGTATCGATCGTTGGGCCGGGGCTGATCTGGGGCAAAGGCCTGAGCCGAGGCTCGAGAGACGACATCCTTCCTTCCGGCGTGGGCAACAAGGCGATCAGCTTGAAGAATTGTCGCAATGTGACGCTGCGCGTTGTTTCCATCTTGCACGGCGGACATTATCGACTGCTGCCGGAATGTGCGGGTCTCCAATTGCAGCGTCAATTCGCCCTGGGACGACGGCATCTGTCTGAAGAGCTCCTACGGGCTGGGTTTCGTCGAGGATCTGAAGTTGAGCAACATCTCGATTCTTCACCAGGGCGGCGGGACAAAGGACGATGCCGCGCTCCAGCCACCGGAGATCGAGAATGCCTACCCGGAGCCCTCTCGATTGGGCGCGATGCCCGCCCACGGCTTCTACCTTCGCCACGTCAAAGGGCTGCTGATCCGCGACGTGGAGGTCAAAGTACCTCAAGGAGGACTTCCGGCCGGCTTTCGTCTTCGAGGACGTGCAAGGCGCGCAGCTTCTCCACGTCAAGGCGGCGCACGCGGCCGGAGCGCCGACGATCGTGCTCAAGAACGTGTTGGATTTCAGCATCCACGGGAGCTCCCCGGTGGCTGACGCGAGCCTGGAGAAGGTAGAGCTGAAGCAGCTGTGATTTGAAAATGAGGACTCTTAATCGACGCCAATTCCTCTCGTTCGCCGAAAAGGCGAGGCCCGCGCTGTCCGGCTACTGGGTGCACGTCGCGCGCGAGGCGATGGCTTGTCGCTTCGAGGTGACGCTTCCCGCCTCCGATCCGGGAGGCATCGCCGCCGCGCGATCGGCGCTCGACGAGATCGAGCGGCTCGAGGCCCAGTTGACGGTTTATCAAGAGAGCAGCGAAGTCAGCTCGATCAATCGCCGGGCCGGCGAGGCCGCGGTCGAGGTTGAGCCCAGCCTGTTCAATCTATTGTCCCTCGCCGAAAAGCTGCATCGGGAGACCGACGGCGCCTTTGATCTCACCTTGGGGCCGCTCATTCGCTGTTGGGGTTTCTTCCAAAGAGAAGGACGAATCCCGGGCCCGGAGGAGCTGGAAGCCGCGCGGCGACGGGTCGGAATGTCCAACCTGATAGTCAACGCCGCGGATCGGACGGTGCGGTTCCTGCGCCCCGGCGTTGAAATCAACCTCGGAGCCATTGGAAAAGGCCATGCGTTGGATCAGGTCTGCGCGAATCTGCGGCGGCGGAAGGTGAGCAACGCCCTGCTGAGCGGCGGCAGCAGCAGCATCGTGGCGATTGGAGGAGACGACCAGGGTTGGGCGGTCGGCATCCGCCACCCCCGCAAAAGAGACTCGCGGGTTGCAACGCTCCGACTAAGAGATTCCGCTTTGGCCACCAGCGGGGCGGGCGAACAATATTTCGTCTCCGAGAGCAGGCGATACGGACATATTCTGGATCCCCGCAGCGGAGTGCCCGCCCGGGGCATCGCCGGCGTCACCGTGGTGGCGACTTCTGGCGCTGTCGCCGATGCCCTGTCGACGGCGTTCTTCGTTGGCGGGTCCGAGTTGGCGGAGCGATATTGCGGGAATCATCCCGACGTGCTCGCCCTCATCGTGCCCGAGGACCCCACGAGTCGACCTGAGATCTTCGGCTCGCATCCGCGTGCGCGCATAGAGTCATTGGCGATGGATTAGGAAGATCCAATGGGCGAATCCAAATCCAAGGCGATTTCGCGGTTGCAGCCGGCGGCGCTCATCCTCTTGCGAACGCTGATTGGCTGGCAGTTCCTTTACGAGGGCTACTACAAGCTGATCCTCCCGGCCTGGACCCGGGATGGTCGCCCCCTCCCGGAATGGAGCGCAGCGGGGTTTCTCAAGGCGGCCTCCGGGCCTCTGGCGGGCCTTTGGACGCCCTGGGCAGATCGCGCGGTGGAGACGGCACTGGTGTTGATCGGGTTGTCGCTGATGCTCGGTCTTCTCACTCAGATGGGCTGTTGGGCTGCACTGGTTTTTCTCACCCTGGTCTACATCGCGGCGATCCCCGGCCAAGGCATTCCACAAACCGGGACGGAGGGGGTTTCCCTGCTCGTCAATAAGAACCTGATCGAATGGTCCGCCGTCCTGGTTTTGATCTGTTTTCGCACCGGAGAAATCGCTGGTCTCGATGTCTTGCTTCACAGGAGAAGAACCACCGTAGCAAACGCGGTTTGAAAGCCATTTCATCCTCAGATCGGTCCTATGAGCTTGACGCCAGAACAGAAGACTTTGGGTCGAAGAAACTTTCTCAAGGCGCTCGTCGGTACACCGGCGCTGGCTGCGCTGGGCGCAACGGCGGTGTTGAAAGGGCCGATTTCCGGCGGTCCGGTCAAGGCCGCGATGATTGGGGCCGGCGATGAAGGTCGAGTCTTGCTCGGACAGTGCCGCAAGGAATTCATCGACATCAAGGGTCTGTGCGACATCAACCCCAACCGACTGGAGAAGGCGGCGGCTGTTTTAGCGAAGACCGGTTCGGCGAAGCCGCGCTTCTACGAGAGCTGGAGGGACATGCTCCAGAAGGAGGACGTCGAGGCGGTCTTGATCGCCACGCCGCTGTGGACGCATTCCGAGATCGCGGTGGGATGCCTCGACGCAGGAAAGCATGTGCTCTGTGAAAAAATGATGGCCTGGGACGTTGCCGGGGCCGAGCGAATGCTTGCTGCGGCGCGCAAGAACAGCCGACTGCTGGAAATCGGCTATCAGCGTTTCTACAACCCGATCTATCAGGCTGCCTACGAAAACATCATCCGCCCGGGCCTGCTCGGGGATGTTCACTACGCCCGTCTGGTGTGGCACCGAAACGCTTCATGGAGACGGAGCGAGGAGCCTCCACCGGCGCCGTACGATCCAAAGCAGTGGGGTTACCCTGATTGGGAGCACTTGTTGAACTGGCGCATGTATCGCCAATACTCGGGCGGACTGATGGCGGAGCTGGGCAGTCATCAGATATCGGTGGCCAACTGGTTCTTCCAATCGCAGCCCTCCTCCGTGTATGCCTCGGGTGGGATCCACCGATACAAGGACGGCCGGGAGGTCAACGACCACGTCTACGTCACCTATGCCTATCCCGAAGGGCGCACCGCGACGTTCACCTCCATCCAATCCAACAAGTTCGACCACTACTCCGAACAGTTCATGGGAACCAAAGGGACGCTGATATTGCAAGGCGAGACGGAGGCATTCCTCTTCAACGAAGAGGATTCCAAGCCCACGACCATCGAGATGACCAAGCAGACGTCAAATCCGGTACTGGAAGCTTCGGAGAGCCGCAGCGCGGATGCGGCAGGGCACAGTGTCGATGCCAAGCGAGCGGACAGGATGGTCGACCGCGTCTCGGCCTACGGCCTGGAAATCGCCGGCTTTTGCTCCGCGATCCGCACCGGAACGCCGCTGCGTTGCGGGCCGGAACGAGCTCTGAAGTCCGCGACCGCCTGCATCCTGGCCAACGAATCCGCGGCGAAGAAAACGGTCTTGCCCGTGGCCAGTTGAGCAAAGGTGATGAGATGAGCGAACGCATCCAGACGCACGGACAAGCGAGGCCGCGGTGAGCTTTCCCGGCTTGAGCCTCGCCGGCCGAGTGGCGGTGGTGGTGGGTGGAACCTCGGGGATCGGCCTGGCGCTCGCCCGTGGACTTTCCCAGGCCGGCGCCGACGTCGTTCCAACTTCCCGCCGCATCGACCAGGTCAAGGCCGCGGCGGCCGAGATCGAGGCCCTGGGCCAAAGAACGCTGCGCGTCTGTTGCGACGTCACCGACCGGTCGTCCCTGGAGGTCGCGCTCGGAAAGATCGTCGCCGCGTTCGGCAAGGTAGACATCCTGGTCAACTGCGCCGGTCGCATCCAGCGCAGGCCGACCCTCGACGTGTCGGACGAGGAGTGGAACGAAATCATCGAGACCAACCTCACCGGAACCCTGCGCGCCTGCCAGGTCTTCGGCCGTCACATGCTCGAGCGTGGCTACGGGCGCATCGTCAACATCGCCTCGCTCTCCTCCTTCGTCGCCCTCCATGAGGTCGCCGCTTATGGCGCGAGCAAGGCGGGGGTCGCCGCGCTGACCAAATCACTCGCGATCGAGTGGGGCCCGAAAGGGATCAACGTCAACGCGATCATGCCCGGCGTGTTCCGCACGCCCTTGAACAGCGCGCTGCTCGACGGCACCGAGCGCGGCCGCGAGTTTCTCTTGCGCACGCCGCTGCGGCGCTTCGGCAAGGCCGAGGAGCTGCAAGGGGCCTGCATCTTCCTCGCTTCGGAGTCCGCCAGCTTCGTCAACGGTGAGATCCTGACCGTGGACGGCGGCTTTCTCGCCAGCGGGGTCAATCAGTGAAGATCATCGACGTCGGCGCCCGGGACATCCGTTTTCCGACCTCTCGCCAGAAGGACGGATCGGATGCCCTCAACTTCGGCGACTACTCGGCGACTTACGTCACGCTGAGAACGGACGAGGGGTTGGAAGGGCACGGCCTCACCTTCACCAACGGGCGCGGCAACGAGCTTTGCGTCGCCGCGGTCCACGCCTTGAAGCGGCACGTCGTCGGCCGCTCGCAGGACGGGATCTGCGCGGAGATGCGCCGGTTCTACCGGGAGCTCACCCAGGACACCCAGCTTCGTTGGTTGGGACCTGAAAAGGGCATCCTTCACATGTCGACCGGTGCGCTGATCAACGCCGTCTGGGATCTGTGGGCAAAACGCGAGGGGAAGCCTCTCTGGAAGCTCCTCGTGGATCTCCCGCCCGAGCAGATCGTGTCTTCGATCGACTTCAGCTACATCACCGAAGTTCTTAGCCCCGAGCAAGCGCTGGACATCCTCAAGTCCCATCTGCCCGACAAGGCCTCCCGCGAGGCCCAGATGCGCCGCGAAGGCTACCCTGCGTACACCACCTCCACCGCCTGGTTGGGCTATCCCGATGAAAAAGTGCGACGGCTCTGTCGGGAGGCGATCGCGCAGGGATGGACTGCCTTCAAGATGAAGGTGGGCCAGAACCTCGAGGAAAATCTGCACCGCGCCGAGCTGATGCGGCAGGAGATCGGGCCCTCGCGGAAGCTGATGATGGACGCCAATCAGTGCTGGGACGTCGGCGAGGCGGTCCGGCAGACCCGGGCGCTGGCGCGCTTCGATCCCTGGTGGATCGAGGAACCGACGAGCCCCGACGATGTGCTCGGTCACGCGGCGATCGCCAGGGCGGTTGCGCCGATCGGGGTGGCGACCGGCGAGATGTGTCAGAACCGGGTGATCTTCAAGCAGCTCCTTCAGGCGAACGCGATCAAGTTCCTTCAAGTCGATTCCTGCCGGATGGGAGGAGTGAACGAAGCCCTCGCCGTGCTTCTGATGGCGGAAAAATTTGGAGTCGCGGTCTGCCCGCACGCCGGCGGCGTGGGTCTGTGCGAATACGTGCAGCATCTATCGCTCTTCGACTTCATCGCGGTGAGCGCCAACCTGACCGATCGCGTCTGTGAATATGTCGATCACCTCCACGAGCACTTCGTCGACCCGTGCGTGATTCGCAACGCGCGCTACCAGGCGCCGACTGCTCCGGGCTACAGCATCTCGATGAAACCCGAGTCGCTCGATGCGTATGAGTTCCCCCTGGGCAGCGCATGGCGAACGTGACTTCCGAGGCCGAGGTCGCCGTCGCGGTTGCAAAACCGGCACCGAGCGGGTCGGTGCGCTGGGTGGTTTGCGGCCTTCTCTTCTTCGCCACCGCGATCAACTACATCGACCGCCAGGTTCTGGGCATCCTCGCTCCGACTCTTCAGGGGGCGATCGGCTGGACCGAGCTGCAGTACGGCTACATCGTCACCGCGTTTCAGGGTGCCTACGCTCTCGGTTTTTTGTTCTCGGGGCGGCTGCTCGATTGGGCGGGTACCCGACTCGGGTACGCCTTCGCCCTCATCTTCTGGAGCTTCGCCGCGATGGCCCACGCTCTGGCGCGGACTCCTCTGGGCTTTGGCCTGGCGCGGTTCGCGCTCGGGCTTGGCGAGGCGGGCAACTTCCCCGCGGCGATCAAAACGGTCGCGGAGTGGTTCCCGAGGAAAGAGCGCGCCCTCGCGACCGGGATCTTCAATGCGGGAACCAACGTCGGCGCGGTCGTCGCGCCCGCGATCGTCCCCTGGCTCGCGCTCACCTTCTCCTGGCGGGCGGCATTCATCGCGACCGGAGCGATTGGCTTCAGTTGGCTCGTGCTCTGGTTGCTCCTCTACCACGCTCCCGAGAAGCACCCGCGCCTCTCCAAGGCCGAGCTCGATCACATCCGCAGCGATCCGCCGGACCAACCGGTGCGCGTTTCATGGCTCCAGCTCGCTGGTCACCGCGAGGCGTGGGCCTTCGCGATCGGCAAGTTCATCACCGATCCGGTCTGGTGGTTCTATCTCTATTGGATCCCGAAGTTCCTCAACGACCGCTACGGCCTGACGCTTTCCAAGCTGGGCCCGCCGCTGATCGTGATCTACCTGTTTGCGGACGTGGGAAGCATCGGGGGCGGCTGGCTCTCCTCGACGCTGATCAAGCGAGGCGCGAGCGTCAACCGGGCGCGTAAGACGGCGATGTTGGTCTGCGCCTTGTGCGTCACCCCGATCGTCTTCGTCTCGCGCAGCTCGGACTTGTGGATCACGGTGGGGCTGATCAGCCTGGCCGCCGCGGCACACCAGGGTTGGTCGGCAAACCTGTTCACTCTGGTCTCGGACATGTTTCCCCGCTGGGCGGTGGGGTCGGTGGTCGGGATGGGAGGAATGGCGGGAGCGATCGGCGGGATGCTGGTCGCGGTTGTCACCGGCTGGTTTCTGCAGCTGACCGGAAGTTACTTCGCGATCTTCATCGCCCTCGCTTCGGCCTATCTTCTCGCGCTGGCCATCGTTCACTGGCTCAAACCGGATCTCCGTCCCGCGGAGCTGGGTGGTCTGGAGGCGAAGGGATGAGGCCTTTCATCCATGAGGACTTTCTTCTCGAGACACCGGTCGCGGTGGACCTTTACCACCGCTTCGTTCGCGATCTGCCGATCATCGACTACCACTGCCACCTCCCGGTGGAGCAGATCGCGCGCGACCACCGCTTCCGCTCGATCACCGAGATCTGGTTGGAAGGCGATCACTACAAGTGGCGCGCCCTTCGGGCGAACGGCGTCGCGGAACGCTACTGCACCGGCGACGTTTCCGACTGGGAGAAGTTCGAGGCCTGGGCGCGCACCGCACCGGATACGCTGAGAAATCCCCTCTATCACTGGACGCAGATGGAGCTCAAACGCCCCTTCGGCATCGAGGAGCTGCTCGATGAGCGGACCGCGCGGTCCATCTTCGAACGCTGCAATGCCCGGCTCGCCGAGCCGGGTTTCTCCGCCCGCGGGCTCCTCGTCCAGTTCAAGGTCGCGGCGGTGTGCACCACGGACGATCCGGCCGATTCCCTCGAGCACCACGCGGCGCTCGCGGCCCGGCGGGATCCCGAAACGCGCGTCTATCCCACGTTCCGGCCGGACAAGGCCTGGGTGGTTGAGGATCCTCAAGCTTGGAACGCCTGGGTCAACCGGCTCGAGGCGGCGGCTGCTCTTTCGATCGGAAGCTTCGCCGAGCTGTTCCAGGCGCTGGAGCGCCGCCACGCCGCATTTCACGCCGCGGGCTGCCGCGCCTCGGACCACGGCCTGGAGCGGATCGATGCCGAGCCGTGGACCGATGCCGAGATCGCCCGGTCTTTCGATCGTCTGCGGCGCGGTCAAGCGCTCGACGTGGGCGAGGCCAGGCGCTTTCGATCGGCCCTGCTCCACCAGCTCGCGCTCCTGGATCACTCGCGCGGATGGGTGCAGCAGTTTCATCTCGGGGCGCTGCGAGACAACAACTCGCGCCTGGGCCGGCAGCTGGGGGCCAACGGTGGCTTCGACTCGATCGGCGACTTCGACCAGGCACCATCGATGGCGCGCTTTCTCAATCGCTTGGATGACACCAACCAGCTGGCGAAGACGATTCTCTACAACGTGAATCCGCGCGACAACGAGCTGTTCGCGTCGATGATCGGCAATTTTCAGGACGGATCGATCCCCGGCAAGCTGCAGTACGGATCGGCGTGGTGGTTTCTCGATCAGAAGGACGGGATGGAGGCGCAGATGCGCGCCCTTTCGAACATGGGTCTATTCTCCCGCTTCATCGGCATGGTCACCGATTCGCGCAGTTTTTTATCGTACTCTCGCCACGAGTACTTCCGCCGGATTCTGTGCAATCTGCTCGGCAACGACGTCAAGCTCGGCCTCGTCCCCGACGATCGCG
>WNFF01000175.1_pt1 | contig 44814 bp, 36 predicted proteins | sample 5400441 | NCBI WGS metagenome assembly WNFF01 (sample SAMN13153345, study PRJNA577476) | soil metagenome | isolation source: 120 cm saprolite under Douglas fir tree site 2 hole 3 replicate 1 | place: USA:California | collected 2015-04-18 | reverse complement strand
TGCAGCCTCGGGGCTCCCGTGGTCTATGTAGATTCCAATTCATCGGACGAGAGTGTGAAGACAGCGCGCTCGTTCAACATCGAGGTCGTGGAGCTCGACTCTGGCAGCGTTGGTCGCTCACGAGCGCGCAATGAGGGATTCGCCCGCCTGATCCAGATGAATCCGGCGGTCAGATTCGTTCAGTTTCTCGATGGAGACTGCGAAGTCGCCAGTGATTGGATCAGCACTGCAGCTCAAAAGCTGCTAGCAGCGCCCGAAATCGCTGTTGTCTGTGGACGGCTGCGCGAGCGTTCTCCAGGGGCCTCGATTTACAACCGGCTCTGCGAAATTGAATGGGACCAGCCGGCAGGCGAGACGAATGCCTGCGGCGGCAACTGCATGATGCGAGTCAGTGCGTTCCAGAGCGTCGGCGGGTTCGACCCTGCGGTACTCGCCGCCGAGGACGATGAGATTTGTCTTCGCCTGCGCCGCCGCTCGTGGAAGATTGTTCGTCTCGAGGCGCAGATGGCCACTCACGATGCGGCGATGATGCGCCTGGAGCAATGGTGGCGCCGCTCGGTTCGCAGCGGATACGCCTACGCGCAAGGGGCCAGCATGCACGGGGCCTCGTCCGAGCGTCACTTTTCCCGCGAGACAGCTCGCGCCTGGTTTTGGGCGTTTCTGCTGCCGCTCGCAGCGGTCGGAGCGGCCTGGCCCTCGAACGGATTCAGCCTTTTGCTGCTGCTGCTCTACGGGGGTCTGTTATTTCGCATTTATGTCCGCGGCCGGCGCCGCAGGCTCTCGCGGATGGATGCCTCCGCGTTCGCCGCTGCGTGCCTGATTTCCAAGTTCGCGGAATTCGTCGGTCTGCTCAAATTCTACCGCACACAACTTCGAGGCACTCCGATGCGATTGATCGAACACAGGTAACGCTCCCAAAGTTGTGACTCTGATTTCATCCACAGGCAAGATCAAAGCAGAAAGTTCATTGAGAGTCGGGTTTCTCGGCGCCGGATACATCGCAGACTGGCATCGAGGCGCGTTGCGCACCCTCCCCCAGGCGCGGCTGGTTGCGGTGTGCGACCAGAGCGCCGCTCGGGGGGCTCAATTTGGGCAACGCTACGCGATCTCTTCTGTCCACCGCCGCCTCGAATCGATGCTCGCTGAGCAGCGACTGGATGTCGTTCACGTCCTTTTGCCACCGGGCCAGCACATTGCATCGGCCCGAACGCTGGTCGACGCAGGCGTTCATGTCCTGCTGGAAAAACCCATGGGCCTGGACGCGAACGAGTGCGCCGCCCTCACCGAGCAGGCGCTGCGGCGTGGGCGCGCCGTTGGGGTCAGCCATAACTTTCTATTTTTCCCCATTTACCAACGGCTCAAAGATGACATTGCTCGGGGAAGCCTTGGTCGGCTGGATCAGATCATCATCACTTGGAACAAGGAGTTGCCGCAGGTCAGGGCGGGGCCATTCGGCAGCTGGCTGCTGCGAGCCCCCGGCAACGTGATGCTCGACACCGGGGTGCACTCGGTTGCACACCTGGTGGATTTGGTCGGCACTCCGGAGGTGCTCGAGGCCCAGGCCGACCTGCCGATCGTTTTGCCGAGCGGGGCGCGCTTTTATCAGCGCTGGCTAGTCAGAGCAAGAAAGGGCACGACGGTCGTTGACCTGCGCTACGCTTTTGGCGGCGGATTTACCGAGCACAGCATTCACGTTCGCGGCTCGGTGGGAAGCGCGACGGTCGACTTCGACCGAAACACCTACACGCTTCGGCGGCACCGTCGTTTTCTCGACGACTTCGATCGGTACGATCTGCTGCGCGAAGAGGCTAAGGCTCTCTCCCGTCAAGCCCGCCGAAATCTCGCGCGGTACTGCATTTCCAAATTCGGGCTCTCTGACGAGGGAAGCGCCTTCGGGACCAGCCTTGCGCGGGCAATGAAATGCTTCTACCGGGAGCTGCCTCGGGTCTCGCATCCAGGCCTCGCGCCGAACTTCGCGCAGGCGGTGGTGCGGACGTGCAACCAGATCTGCCGCACCGCCGGCGCCGAGGTGTCGCTCGAAGACGCGCCGATCAGGTCGCACCCTCGCAGTTCAATCTCCCCAAACGTGCTGGTTCTGGGTGGCACCGGGTTTATCGGACAGGCATTGGTGAAGCGGCTGGCGAGCGAAGGAAAGTCGCTTCGGCTCCTGGTCCGCGACGAGCTCCGACTGCCTAGCGTCTTGCGCGAATTGCCCCTCGAAATCGTGCAGGGCGACATCGCGCATCCTGAAAGTCTGGACCAGGCAATGCGAGGGGTGCGTTACGTCTATCACCTCGCGCGAGCCTACATGAAGACTTGGCCGGAGTGGCTCGAGCATGAGGTGGCGCCGACCCGCGCCGTAGCGGAAGCTTGTCTGCGGGCTAAGGTCGATCGGCTTTTCTACCTCAGCACCACCGATGCCTATTATGCCGGCGCGCGCGCCGGGATCATCGACGAACGGACGCCGCTCGATCCCCTGATTCATCGGCGCAACCTCTACGCGCGCGCCAAGGCGGAATCCGAACGGCTGCTGATTCAGTTGCAGCGCGAGCGGGGCCTGCCCTTGGTAATTTTCCGGCCCGGAGTAGTGCTGGGAGTCGGAACCAGCCCGTTCCACTGGGGCGTCGGCTTCTGGGGCTGGGAATCGCGCTGCCGACTGTGGGGACCGGGAGACAACCCGCTGCCGATTGTGCTTGTGGACGATGTTGCCGACGCGCTGGTGAAAGCGATGGAAGTAGAGGGCATCGTCGGAGAATGCTTCAACCTGGTAGCTGAGCCCTGCCTCAGCGCGCGCGATTATGTCCGGGAGTTGGAGAGAGCGACGGGAGCACGGATCGACTTGCTCCCCACCGCGGCCTGGAAGTTCCATGCATTCGAAGTATTGAAGTGGATCGTCAAATGCGTTGTGCGTCACCCTGGGCGCGAGCGACCCAGCTATCGCGACTGCGAGACTCGTTCGCTGAAGGCGAGGTTTGACTGCTCGAAAGCGAAGAAGATTCTGGGTTGGTCTCCAGAAGGGGATCGGGACAGAATCATTCATCGGGCCGTGGTGCAGCCGGCGCTCGAATGGTTTCACCTGACCGGTGCGCCCGATTCCCAGCCCGATTTGAGCGCGAGAAAGCGCGACTCGTAAAGGCGATAGCTCAGCTCGGCCACCATCCAGGCACCGGCTGCGGTGGCCAGGAAGAACAGGACTTGCGAATCGATCCCGGCAAACTTCATCCCCGCCTTCACCACGTGTCTCGCCAGCAGGTGATAGAGGTAGATCCCATAGCTTACCGCTCCAATCCGCCTGATCGGCCACAGCCGCAAGACCGGCGCCAGGACGTGCCGCTCCCGAGTGACGCAGGCGGCTAGAAAAGCCACCAGTGAAAGATGGATCATCATCCGCGGGAATCCCGAAATATCGTCCGCCGGGTGGTTGCACGCGAGCAGAACCAGCACCCCGGCAATGGCGGGCGCAAGCCAATGGCCCAGCACCCGAGACGTCCATCGGTACCCGGTCGGATGATCGAGGACCAACGCCAGCATCACGCCGAGGAGAATTGGTCCGAACGTCGTCTCGCGGAAGAAATCCGGGAGCTTCCAATTTGGAAAAAACCCGAACGGAGGGAGGCTGACGAGCAGGTACGCCAGGACGATCAGCGCGGGGAACGCCCGTCGGGCAAGTTTCTGAAGCGTAGGAACCACCAGATAAAATTGCTCCTCGACCGCAAGACTCCAGGTGGGATTGAGAATGCTCAGCATCGGCACGAGATTCGATACATAGAACAGCGCATAAGGCAGATCACGACGGATCAGGTTGGACTGTTCCCCCGGCTTTAGGAAGGCGATGATCGCCACCAACGCGAGCACCCCGTAATAGGGCGGGAAGATGCGGAGGAAACGCCGGATGTAGAATTTCTTGAGGGAGATGGTGCCGGAACGGCGGCGCTCGCGAAGCAGCAGCGTGACGATCAAAAAGCCGCTGATCACGAAGAAGAGATCCACTCCGAGAAATCCGCGGTAGGCGATTGGTAGAGAATGCAGGCCCTCCTGCGTGTGATGCCAGACGACTCCGAGGATCGACAGCGCCCGAAGCCCATCGAGTGAACCAAAGGTTCTGGTGGCGAGATAGCTCGCGTGGGCGGGCGTTGACAGCAGCTCGCGCGACGGAGCAGAGGTTGCTCTCTGCGGTTGCGGACTCTCCGGCGCGCGAACGGGCTCGCCCATCGACGCGCAAGCTATCACGAGCCGTCAGCGAGTAGCTCCCCAATCGGAACGGCGCAGCAGCCTGCTGTCAGGCTGACCCTGCCGCAGACTTCTCCATCTCCAGTGCGAAGGAGTGCTCGATGTAGAAGACGTCTGGATTGGAGCAGGGATTGAAAGCTATCGCAGCCTGAAACGGGATGATGTCCGTCTTGCACATTTCCACTTCGCGAACATCAGCGAAACCGCATTGCCGACAAAGATCGATAAGGGCTTGGATGTCGTAGACGTACTGGTGTCCGAACTGGAAGAAAATCGAGTTCAGTGAAGTTAGGTGGGTGGGTGGAGCGTCGAGCTCCTTCGCAAACTGGTGGGTTGCTGGAGCGACCGCCCTGTCGTTGTTTCGGTATCGGTCGATAAAATAGTTGAGATTCGGCGTCTCGATTCGAATCTTGCCTCGGGGCTTCAAGACCCGAAGGGATTCGCGAAGAATCTTGGCCGCACGGTAATACGTAAAATGCTCAATGCCTTGCTGGGAAAAAACATAGTCAAAGCTGTCGTCGGGTAACGGAAAACCCTCGTTTAAGTCCATGTATATGCTGTAAACACCGCCTTCACTACTAACTGGATTTGCGATATCGGAGTTCAACCAGTTCCGGTAGCATTCCGCTCGGTAGTCAGGTCCAGCCGCAAGCTGAAGGATCCTCGGACTGCAGCGATCGAAATATTTTCGGACAATTTCTGGGGTGAGTTTTTTGGATTGTTGAGCGCGGCGTTGGTCGTCGTTCACCAGTGCTCGGACTTGTAGACCGAGATGGCGAAGGGTGCTGTTGACCATCACCTTTGCTATCCCGCGTACAGTCAACCCGCCCTCCGCAGCAGGGTCGAGCCATACCGTTTCCGCTTAGCTCCGTCGAGCGAAAAGCTCTATTGGACTTCGACCGAGCCAGCGGTGCAAGCATTGCGGTTGCTTCGCGGCAGATTTCGCTGGTCGACCTCCGGGCAACTGGTTCCCCTCCCGGCCGCGCCCCCGGAGGGTGCGGGAAGAAATGTCCGGGTCGGACCACCGTGGTTCCCGAGATCGCCCGCCTGGGGATCGCCGATGCTGACACCCAGGACGCACCCACTCAGCGAATTCGGATCGTTCCGTCCAGGGTCCGGCCACTGCACATTGCCGGAGCCCGCGCTCGTGTAATCGCAATCGGTGTTGCCTCCGATGGCGACATTCCCGAGGAAAATGGAATTCTCGATCGTGACGTCGGCGAAATCTGGCACGATCGGCGAGAAGTCAGCTCGATTGCCCACGAAGGTGCAGTTGCGGAGATCACCGCGCCCGTCAAAGAGCGCGATCGCCCCCCACGGGCCGCTTGTTTGGCTGTTGAAGAACGTGGAGTTCTCCACGGTCAGAAGCGTGCCGTCCGCCTGCAGCGATCCGCCGATCACCGCGGTGTTGTTGGCGAACGTAGACTTGCTGATTTGGAGATTGGTGTTGTGGAAGTAGAGCGCTCCGCCTAGCGGTGAGTAATTCCCGTCGAATGTGCATTGATCGATGGTGGTGACCTGCGTTCCATCGTCGGCCGCGCGGAAAATGGCCCCTCCCAATGCATTTTCTCCGCCTCGGCTTCCAGAAAATGTATTTCCGCAGAAGACATCAGTGAGATCGAAGCCCCCATCAACGTAGATTGCCCCGCCGTTACCCCCCGAGCCGCTTTCTTCGTCGGGGCAGTCAGGATCCCAGTTGTTGGCGTCATGTCCAAGTGCTGCGCTCTGAGTGAAGGTGCTGTTGATCACCGTCACATCGGTATTGAGCGCACCGATCGCGCCCCCATTAGACGCGCTGTTGTTAACGAACCGACTTCTCACGACCACCACCTCTCGCGCCCCCAAGCCGTAAATCGCCCCGCCGGCGACATCCGGTCCGAGGGGCGCAGCGTGATTGTCTTGGAATAGGGTGTTGTAAACGTGGAGAACCCCATCTCGGATCCAAATCGCAGCACCGGCCCCGTCGGCTTGGAACCCGCGGGAGCACTGCGGCGGCTCGTTCGGATATTCTGGGATTGGGGTTCCTGTCGCCGCTCCATTGATCAGCGCAATGTTTTGAAAGCTTACCGTGGTCCCGGTGCGGCGGAAGTCCGGGCCTTCGAAGTGGAAGAGGCGTGTACTGCCGTTGCCGTCCAGGGTGATCTGTCCCAGGCCGTCAATCGTAGTATCGACGTCCGTTCTCAACTCCTTTTCCGACGTTAGTTGAATCGTGGCGTTGCCGCCGCAGTTGAAGGTGATGATCCCGCCGATGCGGATCGCCTCATCCAAGGCCTGTTCAGTGCAGCTTGCTCCAGCACCCGTTCCCACCACCGTGGTTGGGGACGAGACGTCCACGGGCCGGATTGGTGAACTGCAGGTCGAGACAATGGATGCTTGATCGGGATTCGACCCGGCCTCCGAGGACGGGTTCGATGCTGAAATCTTCCCCTGCGGAAGACACCCGAGCGTTAGAAAAAACAGACAGGTCCACCTGAGAGTGCGACGCACCCGACCGCCATTCGAATTGTTCATTTGTGAACTTATGCCCTACAAGTTCCGTGCCTTGCTTGGCGCGAATGCCTGGTCGTGAGGCGATTGAGAGTGAACGCCAAAGGTGCAGAGCCGCAGATCCGCTTCGAGAGCGCAATCTCGATCCGCCCGATGGGGTGAGGGGCCCACGCTAAGCGGGGGGCGGCGCCCACATCCCGAATTGGAGCCTAATTGGCGGTTCTCGCAGGCATCGCTGGTGACATCGGCGCACAGGGGTTCAAATTCTAAACCCCTTGGCAAAGACGCTGTTGAGGATGAAATCGCGGAGTAATTTGGGCGGATCCGGATCGGGCTTTCTCTGCAAAACGCGACGAACCCGCCAAGTCAGATAACCGCTTGCCCAAACAGCATCGGCCGCCAATGCGTAGGCTCGGCCATGATGTTTGATGAAATAGCGACGGCGAGAATCGAACCAATAGGTGGGCCTGCGCTTCTGCTTGGATTTCGGCCCGTCCACCTCCGTTGCCTGGGCCTGAAGGTGCATTACCCGGCTGCGCGGCTCGACCCAGCATTCCCAACCGGCCTGGGCGGCCCGGCGCGCAAAATCGACCTCCTCAAAATAAAGGAAGTAACCCTCGTCGAGTAATCCGATCGAATCAAAGACTCGGCGCCGGATCATCATGCTCGCGCCCGAGACCCAATCGACTCGCCTGGCCACCGCGGACGGCGGCAGCACCACGACTCGATCCTCGATCAGCTTGGAAAAGAGCCCCAGCCGAAGACCGCCGTCCAACTCGCTGAAGATGGTATGGAAACGGAACCCCGACGCCTGACGGGTGCCCGCCGTGTCCTCCAGTTGGCTCCCAACGATACCAACCGTCGGATGTTGCTCCATGAATTGACGAAGTGATTCAACCGCACCCGGTCGCACCGTGGTGTCGGGATTGAGCAACATCACCAGGTCGGGTGGATCAGACGATTCTAGAAATCGTCGGATGCCGGCATTGTTGCCGAACGCGTACCCCCCATTGCGCTCGAGCGGGAGCAGCGACGCCCAGCGTCCCCATCCGCGCGTGGCGATCGCCGCACGGATCCTCTCGACCGAACCATCGCCGGATGCATTGTCCGCCACCACGATCCGAGCACGGATTCGATCGATTTCACTTGCCAGTGACTGAAGGCATTCAATCGTGAGATCGCCAGTGCGATAGTTGAGGATGACGATTCCGACGCTCGAGCTGATCATCGCTTTGCTATGACTCCGAAAGCGGCTTTCCGGCATGGTGGCTGGTCACTTGCTGCCGAAACAAAGCCGCGAGCTTGGTGGCTTCGTGAAACGCGTCGTGGTCTTTGGCCACTCGCCTGGCTCCGATGTTTGCCATTTCCCGCAGCTGCCCCGGCGTTGCCACCAGGACAGATCGGATCGCCTCCGCAAGCGCGTCGACCGAGCCAGCCGGCACCAACCAACCACTCGCGCCAGCCTCCACCAGCTCCGGAACTCCAGCGACGTAGGTTGCGACCACTGGGCGCCCGAGGACAAAAGCTTCCATCAACACTACTGGCAGACCTTCGGCGAAGCTGGGCAGTAGCAGCGCTCGCGAACCGACGATCGCGTCGCGAACGTCTTTGCCGCTTAGCCACCCGGTCAAGTGGATCTGGTCAGATAGGTTCAGTTCCTGGATCCGCGCCTCGATCAACGGCCGCAGCGGTCCATCTCCAACCAGGACCAGCCGAAACTGCATTCCCTCTTTTTTCAGCCGCGCTGCCGCTTCGAGAAGCAGCAGGTGGCCCTTCTGCTCTCCGAATCTCGCGACGCACACCAGCCGCGAGTCGACCGGGGCGCTATTCGGCGATGCTTTGAGCAGGTCAGTCCCCAGACCGCAGTGAATCACTTCCACTTTTTTCCAGTCCTCGAGCCGGCACCAGCGAAACAACTGGCTGCGGCCAAAGTTGCACACCGCGATCACGAACGTCGCTCGCTTGACCTTTTCCCGCAGCGCCAGTTCTTCTGCTCGGTCGAACTCCTCGGGTCCATGGGCAGTGAAACTGAACGAGAGGCCTCCGATCTCGTGGCATAGCATCGCGACCGTCGCGGAATTGGTGCCGAAGTGCGCGTGAAGATGTTCCGCTCTACCTTGGGCGAGCCAGCGGGCAAGCGCGCATGCCTCGGCAAGGTAGATCAGGTTTCGCAAAATCGCTCGGGGAGAGGGTGAGCCAACTCGAAAGACCAAACTGAGTGCCCTCAACATGCCGAGCGGTTTGGTCGCCAATGCAACCACGGTGTGTCTCACCAGCGCGACGGTTCCGGCTTCCAGGATCGCACGGGTGCGGGAACGCTCGGCGATATCCTCCTCGTCGGGAAGCGCGGCTTTCGCCCGGCGAACGGTGAATCTGAGGATCTCCACTCCTTGCGCCTCCAGAGCGGTGATCTCGCGCCGGATAAAGCTGTGACTCGGGCCCGGGTACTGGTTGACAAGGTAAGCGATCCGCAACGCCGCCACTCTATGACAAGAATGCTGATCGCGGCGTGCAGAACCTCAAATAGCTTCTCGGTGAGTCAGCGCCGCCCCAGGTCCTTGCGCCGGCTGCGTCAACAGAAGTAGCTTGGCCCGCCAAATGAAGAAGGCAAGGAGCTGTCGTGGCCGAGGTGGGGATCGTCGCAATCGGGCGTAACGAGGGGAATCGGCTAGGGGGCTGCCTTCAATCCGCGCTGCGGACGGGCACTACCGTCATCTACGTGGATTCCGGATCGACCGACCATAGCGCAGAGACCGCCCGCTCCCTGGGCGTGCCGGTGGTCGAATTGGACGCTTCTTCTCCGTGGGGCCCCTCGCGGGCGCGGAATGCGGGCGCCGCGCGTCTGCTTCAACTCGACCCCGGGGTGAGGTTTATCCAATTCGTCGATGGCGATTGCGAGCTCGCCAGCGGGTGGATCGAGTGCGGCGTTCGACGACTTGGGAGCGCGGCGGGGGTGGCGGTCGTTTGCGGGCGCCTGCGAGAGCGCTCTCCGACCGCGTCGATCTACAACCAGCTATGCGAAATCGAGTGGGACCAGCCGGTGGGCGAAGTTCCTGCCTGCGGGGGAAATTGTATGGTTCGGGCCGATGTATTTCACCAGATAGGCGGCTTCGATCCGAGCTTGCTCGCCGGAGAGGAGACCGAGTTCTGCCTGCGACTACGCAATCGAGGCTGGAGAGTCCTGCGGACCGACGAGCAGATGGCGATCCACGACGCAGCGATGACCCGGCTTGGACAGTGGTGGCGGCGCGGCATCCGCTCCGGGTACGCCTACGCGCAAGGGGCATGGTTACACGGTAACTCGCCAGAGCGGCATTTTGTCCGCGAAACCAGGCGGGTCTGGACTTGGGGCTTTGCAATTCCAGCAGCGGCCTTGAGCGCCGCCTGGCCATCCAGGGGCATCAGCTTGTTTCTCTTGGTTCTGTACGCGGCACAGTTCTGGTGGACGTATCGGCAGCTCCGTCGCCGCCCGCTTGCCCGCAAGCCGGCCGCGGCGTATGCCGCCTCATGCGTGCTCACCAAGTTCGCCGAAGTCTACGGTCTCTGGAAGTTCGGCATCAGGCAGATCCGCGGCGCCCCGATGCGCCTCATCGAGCATAGATAAGCACCGCCGGACCAACACAGGACCACGCGTGAACGACATCTCACAACACACGTTCATCATCGAGCCCGGGCACCACGAAAAGAGATACTGGCGCGACCTCTGGATTTACCGCGAGCTGATCTACTTTCTCTCCCTTCGGGACATTCTGGTTCGCTACAAGCAAACGGCGATTGGCATTGCCTGGAGCGTCGTCCGCCCGGTCCTGACGATGCTCGCGCTCACCTGGGTATTTAGCCGCGGGGCGCGGCTGCAGACCGGGGATCCCAGCATTCCCTATACGCTCTGGGTTTTCGTGGCGATGCTACCGTGGCAGTTTTTTGCCGATGGGTTGACCGCCAGCAGCAACAGCCTGGTCAGCAACACAAACATGATTACCAAGATTTACTTTCCACGGGTGATCATGCCGATCAGCAGGGTGATCGTGAGTTTCATCGATTTCTCGATTACCGCCTGCCTGTTGGTGATGATGATGATTTTTTATCATTTCTGGCGCTATCATTTCACGCCAAGTTGGCATCTGGTTTTCACGCCCTTCTATCTGCTATTGGCGTTCGCAAGTGTGATCGGGGTTGGGATGTGGTTTGCCTCGCTGAACGTGAAGTATCGCGACTTTGGTTATATCGTTCCCTTTATCGTGCAGTTCGGGCTCTACGTGTCCCCGGTGGGATTCAGCAGCGGCGATATCACCCATAATCGGGTAGGACTTCGCGCCCTTTACTCGCTAAACCCAATGGTTGGGGTGATCGATGGCTTTCGTTGGTGCGTCTTTGGCGACAGCGCTCCGCTGTTTTGGCCCGGGCAGATGATTTCCTTGTCGATGATCCTGCTCCTCTTGTTCCTCGGCGTACACCACTTCCGCAAGTTCGAGCGCAGCTTCGCTGACGTGATTTGACGGGTGTGATGCGCACGCCGGCCATCGAGTTGGAACATCTTGGAAAGCGCTATTGGATTACCCACGATCGCGAGATGTTCGTGACCCTGCGGGATCGCGTGGCAACCGGCTTCCGCAACTTTCGCTCGCGCCTGCGCTTTGGCAAACATCGCGACACATCGAAGTTTAGGCAACGGGAAGAGTTTTGGGCCTTGAAGGACGTCTCGTTCTCGGTGAAGAATGGCGAACGGGTCGCAATTCTAGGGCGAAATGGAGCAGGCAAATCGACCCTGCTCAAGCTCCTCAGCCGAGTCACCGAGCCGACCACCGGTCGCGCGTCAATCACCGGCCGGGTGGCCAGCCTGCTCGAGGTGGGCACCGGGTTTCACATGGACCTGACCGGAAAGGAGAACATCTTCCTCAACGGAGCAGTTCTTGGAATGACCCGAGCGGAGATCCGGCGCAAATTCGACGAGATTGTCGCGTTCGCCGAAGTGGAGAGATTTCTCGATACGCCGGTGAAACGGTATTCCTCTGGGATGTTCGTGCGATTGGCATTTTCGGTGGCTGCCCACCTCACCCCAGACATTCTCTTGGTCGATGAAGTTCTTGCGGTGGGAGATGCGGAGTTTCAGAAGAAGTGCCTCGGGGTTATGCAACACGCATCCACTTCCGAGGGCCGCACGGTTCTCTTCGTCAGCCACAACCTGGCGGCGGTGCAGGCTCTCTGCTCGCGCGCCATCCTTCTCGACAACGGTCGTCTGGTGGGTGACGGTACCACCGACGAGGTGGTCGATCAGTACATGCGACAGAGCGGCTCTTTCAACCTTTCTGACGCCGCCATGGCAAGCAATGACTTCGAGCTATGCCGCCTGAAAGTTGGTTCGCCCGACGGCGCTCCGCTGACCACTTTCAAGCCCGGGTTGGTCGAAGTCGCCTTTCGCCCCAAACGGGATGTGATCGATGCCGGGGCACACATCATCTTCGAGGATCTGAACGCTTCGCCGGTGATGGGGCTGGACACCACCGATTTTCGCGAGAAGGTCCGGGCTCGCGCCGGTCAGGAAGTCGTTTGCAGTTTCCAGATCGAATCGCTGCCGCTCAATCCTGGGCCGTATCGACTGCGAATGTGGCTCAAGAGCCATTTAGAGAGTCTGTATTGGGAGGTGCCCAAGTCCTTCGAGGTCAACGTTGAAGAGACGCTCGTGTATGGCACCCGCCGAGTAGAAAGGCAGTCGCATGGAGTCGCCGCCGCTCGCACCAAGGTGCGGATCGACACAGTTTGAGGCCATGAGCTCCGCACCGATTGGTCTGAATGACTTCGCGCGCCAGTGGGCCGACACCGCTCCGGCGGTCCTCGAGGCCGTCCGGCAAGTGGGCGAAAGCGGTTGGTATATTCTCGGTCCGGAAGTCTCCCAGTTTGAGGAGGCCCTGGCAGCCCGCCTCGGCCGACGATTCGCGGTGGGCTGCGCGAGCGGCTTGGATGCGATTGAAATCTCGCTCCGCGCGTTGGGGCTCAACGCGGGAGAGAAAGTGCTCACCACTCCGCTCAGCGCCTTCGCGACAACCCTTGCCATCCTCCGTGCCGGCGGCCGGCCGGTATTCGTCGACGTCGACCAGAGTGGCCTGGTTGACCTGGATCGTGCTCGGCATGCGTGTGCGCGCGATTCTTCGATCCGCTACCTCGTGCCAGTCCACCTGTTCGGGCACCCTTGCAATCTCGAGGGCCTTGGCACGCTGAAGTCGCGTTTCCACCTCAAGGTGGTTGAGGACTGCGCACAAGCGATCGGCGCTTACTCCGGCGAGCACGCGGTCGGATCAGTGGGAAACCTCTCGGCTCTGAGCTTTTATCCGACCAAAAACCTAGGTGCTCTTGGGGACGGCGGGGCGGTGGTCACAGACGACGGCTCGCTTGCAGAGACCTGCCGAAACCTCCGAGACTACGGGCAGACCGCGAAGTACGTGCACGACCTGCGCGGGCTCAACAGTCGCCTGGACGAGCTGCACGCGGCGATCCTCGGCCGGGCCTTCCTGCCCAAGCTGGCCGGCTGGATGGAGCGGCGGCAGCGCATCGCCGAACAGTACCTCCAACGAATTCGCAATCCGTCGGTCCGCATCGTTCCGGTGCCATCCAGCTGCCGCTCGGCTTGGCACCTCTTCCCAGTCCTGATAGAGCCCGGGCGCCGAGAGGCCTTTTGCACGCATCTTCAGGACGGGGGCGTTCGCACCGGGATTCATTATCCGATCATCATTCCGCGCCAGAAGGCCTTGGGCGATCGGTCGGTGTTCGACGTCGTGGGAGAGCTGACCCGCGCGGACGCGTTTGCGGCAGGTGAGGCCTCCCTGCCGATCCACGCCTACCTGCGCGACGACGAGGTAGACACGATCGTGAGCAGGATCAATGCCTGGAAAGCTTAACCAAACATCTTCTTCGAACGATGGGTCGGCGCCCACCCCAAGGAGTTGACACCGCTGTGAGCAGGTCGTTGACTGCAACCGCCGATGCTTTCCGTCATTGTTCCGGTTTACAAGAATTCCGAAAACATCGCCGCTCTCCTGTCCGCGCTAGAGAGCCTCAATCGATCTCTCCACGGTGATTTCGAAGCCGTGCTGGTGGTCGATGGGAGCCCGGATGACTCTTACCTGTCGCTGCACCAGCAGCTGCCGGCAGCCGGCTTCCGATCTCAGCTGCTCGAGCTTTCTCGCAACTTTGGGTCTTTCGCCGCAATCCGGGCCGGATTGGCTGCGGCGCGAGGACACTATTTCTGCGTAATGGCGGCAGACTTGCAGGAGCCGCCGGAGCTGATTCTTCAGTTTCAACAAAAGCTCGCAGCGGGCGATTGCGACGTTGTGGTTGGTCAGCGAACAGCCCGGAGTGATCCGTTGATGACGCGGCTGGCCTCGCGCCTTTTTTGGGGCTTCTACCGGCGCTTCATTTTGCCGGATATCCCCGAAGGTGGAGTCGACATCTTCGGGTGCACCTCCGCCGTTCGGGAGCGAATCATCGAGCTCAGAGAAAACAACAGCTCGCTAGTAGGGCTTCTCTTCTGGCTCGGTTTTCGCCGCTGTTACATTCCGTATGAGCGTCGCAAGCGAGTCGCCGGCAAGTCGGCCTGGACGTTCCAGAAGAAGCTGCGCTATCTCAACGACAGCGTGTTTAGCTTCTCTGACCTGCCCATTCGTCTGCTTTTCAGAGTCGGCGTGGTCGGCTTGCTGTGGAGCGTGGTCTTCGGGGCGATCGTGTTAGTTTGGAAGTTGGCGGGCAAGGTGCCGGTGCCAGGCTATGCAGCCACGGTGCTTTTGGTTTCGTTTTTCGGAGCGCTCAACTGCTTCGGCCTCGGAGTAATCGGCGGTTACGTGTGGAGGACGTTCGAGAACACCAAGTTTCGCCCAACCCACGTGGTTGCTTCGCATCAGACGTTTGATCGACTTTCGACCCCCGCCTCTCCGGTGCTAGAGCGATTTCGATGACTGGATTTTTCCGACACCCGAACGCGATCGTCGAAACGCTTAACGTGGGCGAGAGGACGCGCGTTTGGGCGTTCGCCCACATCCTGCCGCGGGCGGTGGTTGGAGCAGACTGCAACATCTGCGACCACGTATTCATTGAAAATGACGTGGTGGTTGGAAACCGGGTGACGATCAAGAGCGGCGTCCAACTGTGGGATGGGATTCGACTCGAAGACGACGTCTTCGTCGGTCCCAACGCCACGTTCACCAATGATCCCGTTCCGCGAAGCAAGCAGCACCTGGCTAAGTATCCGGAGACGTTGATACGCCAGGGAGCGTCGATCGGGGCCAATGCCACGATTTTGCCTGGGATTACCGTCGGCCGACGCGCCCTGGTGGGGGCTGGCGCAGTGGTGACTCGTTCGGTTCCGCCCTACGCGGTGGTGGTCGGAAATCCGGCCCGGATCGTTCGCTATACGGAGTCGTCGCCGATCGTCCAGGCTCGGGATGTTGGCGTGCAGGCTCGCCCGAGCGAGAACGACATCAGGGTTTCGGGCGTGCGGCTGCTTTATAAGCCGGTGATCAAAGATCTCCGGGGAAATCTGACTGCTCGAGAGATCGGGGACGGACTTCCTTTTCCGCCGAAGCGGTATTTTGTGGTTTTCGGAGTGCCAAGCAAGGAAGTGCGCGGAGAGCACGCCCATCGCACCCTCCACCAGCTGCTGATCTGCCTTACTGGGTCCGTTTCGATCGTCGCTGATGACGGCAGGAATCGGCAGGAGTTCCAGCTCGACTCCCCGGAGCTCGCTCTGTACATCCCGCCCATGGTGTGGGCCGTGCAATATCGCTATACGCCATCTGCGGCGCTGCTGGTGTTGGCTTCGGATCCATACGATTCTCAAGAATACATCCGCGATTACGATCAATTCTTGAAGGAGCGGGAACTCTTCGAGCGGGCCGCCCGCGGTTGAGATCCGCCCACCCGATGTTTCGAGGATAGCTTCTGGAACCTACCGAACGACGGCGAGATTCAACGAAGCGATTTTTCAGAGCACTGGGATGGACGCTGTGGGTGCTCTACAGCGTCATGCTGTGGGTGCTCTACAGCCGCTTAACTCCCAATCCGGATCAGCAGATTTTCGACTACATCGGATGGATCGGCCTGAAAGGCGGCAGGTTTTATATCGACGTCGCCGAGCAGAACCTGCCTGGCGAGATGCTTCTACATGAGCTGTCCACTTGGCTTTTTGGCAATCAGATCTGGTCCTATCGCGTCCTTGATTACGTCCTGATGTTGCTGGCGGGGTGCGGTGGGCTGTTCGCGCTCTGTCGGCTGGCCGGTCGGCGGCGTGAGGCTTATCTGGTCGTACCGCTGTACCAGACGATGTACGTGACCTCCACTTGGTGGTTCGCTGGCCAAAGGGACATCGTGGCTGCGCACTTTCTCCTGTTAGTAGGAGCCGCGCTGATTTGGCGAGAGCGGGAAGGAGCTTGGTACTGGTTAGTGGCGATCGGTCTGGGATTGGTTGGCGCAACGCTGATTCGACCCACCTACGTCATCTTCTCCTTCGCGCTACTCGCGCATGACTTGTTTTGGTCCCGAGCACGGTCGCGAGCGGGCAAGAAGCTCGCGACCGACGTTCTGGTGGTCGCGGGCGTAATCATCGCCGCGGCGGGCGCCATTCTACTGTTCGCGTGGAAGCAAGGAGCCCTCGCCGTCTGGTATGACTCGGTGGTCCAATACAGCACGCACAACTATCGCCCGCCGCTTGCGGCGATGTCGGCTCAGTTCTGGGAATTTGCGCGGGGCTGGCACTGGTACGCTGGCTTTGCGGCGGTGGGCGCTCTCGCCTGGTGGCGCCGAAATATCGGACGCGATGTCCTCGGAATCTTGGGTTGTCTTGTCGCGACTTCGCTGGCCTCGGCCTATGGGCAAGGCAAAGGGTTTGGCTATCATCTCGGAGCGATCCTCCCCAGTCTCGCAATCCCGATCGCGGCTTGTCTTGCGATGACGTTCGAAGCATGGAAAGCGCAGCGGACTTCTCCGCGGTTGGCGCTTTTCGCAGCGGCATGGTTGATCGCGATTGTCGGGCTGACCAGAAAAGTGCAGCGTAACCTGGGCCCCCAGATTCAGTGGCTCCTCGGCCGAAGCTCGCAGCAGACGATGCTCGCCAGCGGAGAATCGGGAATTGAGGGTTCGACCACCGCGGACCTCGTCGCGGTGGCCGAATTTGTCAAGCGTACCACCCCGCCGGAAGCCACGCTGCTTACCGTACCCAGGCCAGTTGGCGTGAATTTCCTTGCCCAGCGGAGATCGCCCTCTCGCTTCATCACGTTCGGCATGCTCACCACGATTGATGAGCGAGCGCCCGTTGCCAAGAAATGGACCGCGGAATTCGCTCAGATGATGGCCACCACTCCGCCGGAGCTCGTTTTGGCGCCGGGGCCCGGTTCGGGCGAGGAGTACGAAACGTTTTGGAAGGATCCGGGTGCGCCCGCTCCGATCCAGCTTTTGCGCCGCGAGTTATCAACCCGCTACGCCTTCGATCGCCGATTTGGATCGATGGAGCTCTACCGCCTCAGAGAGCGGTAGTCGCTCGCCGCTTAAGTTTCAGCACGCAATGGCTAGAAGCCCGGCGTTCGCGCCGTCACGACTTGGGGAGCACTAGCGGGAAGAAGCCGTCGCTGCGCAGCAAGGATTGAAGGCTTGAGCGCGGCTACGACACTATGTCTGGTGAGACCCATCAACGCGCCCGCCGCAATGAAGAACGAAGGGTCGTACATGCTATTGAACATGTTGTCGACCATGTCCAGCACCAGAACCACCGCGAGCGCCCCGGCCGGCGCGATTTTGGGGTGCGGCCAGTACTTGGCAGGGCAGCGAAGCAGCAGTACGAAAACCGGAAGAAGTTGGAACGCAGTCAACGCGATCAGACCGACGATGCCGTTCACTCCAAAAACGATGATCCAAACACTGTCGGTGATCGCGAGATCCCTTCCGGCCTTGTCGCGGATGCGGCTTCCGCCCCACCTCGACCAACCTAGAAGCTTCTTCTTGAATGCCTGGTCGAGCAAGAGCTTCTCGTTGACGAGTCGGAACTCGATCGACTGCGCTCGGTCTTCGTTGATGGTTTGTCCCGTCAGAGTCACCAGTGCCTCTCCCGAAAAGCTCCCCGTGATCCTCAGGTACATGTACAAAGGGGGGAGCAGCGCCAGGAACACTATCGGCAATGCGGTCTTTAGCGACTTGTTCAGCACATACACGATGCTTCCAAAGATAACGAGAACAATCGCGTTAACCGATTTGCAGAGGACAGTTGTCACGCACAGCACCAAGGCAATCAGGCCGCTGGGCACGCCCCATAGCTTCTTCAATGTGCCGCTTCCCCACATCCAGAGTGCTAGAAGCGTCGCCGTCCCCATCCCCAGGGCGACTGCCAGACCGTGCTGTTTGAAAACCATCGGCCGCCATCCGCCAAAGCGATATGTCTGCGCGAAGTCGTGTTGCCTAAATCCATAAAGGTGTTCGTGGAGGTGCGGACTCATCCGGATTTCCCAGAGACAAAAGGGGACGTAGACAATGCCCGCCATCAACACCCCGATCGCCAGCTCTCGCAGCCCCTCGATGCTGCCGAAATACAGCCGTCCCACCAGGTAAGGAACCCCCCAAAGCAAGACACTGTATACGAGTGCGGAAACGGCATCGTAATTGCCCAGATCGTTCGTGATCGACGATGCCAAGGGACAAAAGCAACACCACACTAGCATCGGCACGTCTATCAGGCGGAGGCGCAGCTGCAACCAGAGTCTGCTGTGGAAGATCGCGCTCCAGAGCAGCACTCCGGCAGACACGATGTTTGGTTTGGAGTGGAGCGCGAGGATGTCGTAGCCGGCATTCGGCAAAAACAGCCAACCAGAGATGAAAGTGGCAAGGACCGCCTTCCTTGGAGGGAGCTTGTAAAAGGCGACTGCTCCCAGGAGCAACCAAAGGACGTAGGCAATGTGAACGGTAACGGACATCAATCCTGCTCGTCTACTATAGGCTCTAATGTTACGATCGACGCCGGAGGGAGGGTCACCGGCACGGTTCCCTCTGAACTTTTGACCCTAGCCACGATCGGCTGGACCGCCTCGAATATCCTCGTAACATCTCGCTGGCCCGGCTCGGCCGGCAGAAGTCCGAGGCCCACCAGCATGCCACGCTCTGCGCTCGAGGCGGCGAGCGTGGTGCGGCGATAGGAGGCAGTGGCCTCTGTGGTCCGAACAATCACTGGATACTCGACGTCTGGATTTCGGTTGATCAGTAGAAATGACAGCCGACCGCTCTTCAGATAACTGCGCGCGGTGATTGCCGGGACCGAGCCTCCATCAGTCCTCTTCCCGGCTCCGTCGTCAACAACCGCTTGGATGGTCGGCGCTCCGGTCGGGCTTCTGAGCTCAATCTGCGCATGATCGCCAGCGGCAGAATTGAACATACTGATGGCGTACCAGATCGGAAGACGAAACCGGCTGGACGACCCGGTCGTCACTTGCCAAGCTGCATTATTCTGGTAGCCGAAAACGGCGTACTCGCCGGCGCCATTGGCGAAGAGGTCCGCCATTGAATCGAGACTAAGGCTCGCCATGGTCATGGAGCTCTTACGCACCTCGTCCGAGGCGGAAGGATTGAAGGTCCCGGTCCCTGGACCTCCTTCGTAGATCAGCATCGCGGTCTTTTCGCCGCGGGAGGTCCAGATTTTCACCGTCGTTAGCATCGTCTTGGTGTAGCCAAGCGCCTCACCGAGCACGGTAGCGCTCAGCTCGTTCAGGGGAGTGGCGACGAACGAACTTGTGTAAGGCGCCATGTCCATTGCATCGTGTGCGGGATAGGTCAGCTTGTCGACGGGGTCGTTAACCCAGTAATCATCGCCGAGCTGCCCGCACGCCACCAGGGTGACCTTCGGAGAGTAGTACTTGCTCGCGCGAAAGGCATTAAAGCGCTCCTTGGCGAAGCTCGCGTACTTGTTCGGATGCCACGGATCGAATGGGTAGGCCCAGCCTGGCCAGTTCCACGCTTCGTCCACGTATTCGATATAGATTCGCCCGATCGTGTCGGTCCAAGGCGCTGGGTGGCCCTGCTCGGCGCGCAACTTCCCCATCCCGTGGCCAATCTCCTTCGAGGAGAGGTACTCGGCAAGCTGTGCGAACTCCTCGGGAAGCCATTCCTTCGCAGCGATGATCCAGGCATTGCTGCCCACCATCTCCGCCAGTTTGAGATCGAAAAACAAGTTGTGGGAGGGGCCTGGCGCCGTCTCAGAAGAAGCGACGAGCGCATTTGCCAGCGGCAGCCAGCTGTCGTGGTACCAGAAGCGGAGGGATCCCGCTCTGAGTTTCCGCAAGTCGTCGAGAACGAATGGCAACGGTTCGAAAGGCTTCGAAGGCGTGCCTGGTTGCCGATCGCCGTTCGCGGGCGTCGTGGTGGCTTTGGATTCGTACAAGATTGCATTGTCGAGCCACACCGTTCCCTTCCCCGGCAACAGCACTTGAAAACCAACATCGCTGCGATCGTTGCCCGCGAACTGACCAGTCAGGTGGTGGAACTTTCCATCGTCCGGCACGTGGAAGCTTTGCAGGAAAAAGGGATCGGTGAGCCAAAATGGAGCCGCCATCTGCACCGTCACCGTGCGGTCGGCGATCCCCGACTGACGAAGATCGAGTGAGAAGGCATAAGTGGTGTCTTTGCGCAGACGACGCCATGGGTTTTGCCACGAGATCACCGAGGAGAACGCAACCGGCCAATCCTGGGTGGAGACAATCTTTGCGCTTTGCGTACCGCCTGGCCCTTTGGGCTTATCGGCGGAAAACGTCTTGCTGTCGTCCGCTCCGAGCAGCCACCAACCTGGTGGAACTGTACCTTTGTAACTCTTGGGGTCGCTTTCGTTGCGAGGCAGCGACTCCACCATAAAGATGTTTTTGTCCAGGTCGTCCTTGCCTGGTTTATTTTCGACCACCCGCGCCGGGTTCGAATCCGCGAGCGTCCACACTGCGCGATACCCTCCTTCGATCCTCTTGTCGGCAACCCGTTCGAACTTTGCGATTCGCCCCTCCCGACCCTTGGCCGGTCCACTCAAGACCCAGTAGCGACCTCCATCCCAAAAGCCGGTGTTGAGCTGTTCCATCCCCAAATACTGGGCGAGGCCATGCTCTTCGATCGTGTTGGAGCTACCCGCCCAGGCCAAGAACATCCGACGAACGGGCGGTCCAGGCTCGAAGCCGGGATTCTGAAGGTACTGGTTGCTGAGCTTTCGATCGTCCCAATGGTTCAACTCGTCCCCGACATTGACCCCGACGCGCGGAATGAGCGAACGAACGATGGCTTTCGGATTGGGGGTGAACACGATGGGCTGGGAGACGTCGTCGATCCGCAGGTTGAGCCGTTTGCTTGCCTTTTTGGATTTCGAATCCGTCACTTCCACGGTCCAGGTGAAGGTGCCAGGAGTCGTCGGTGTGCCGCTTAGGACGCCATCGGCGCCGAGCGACAAGCCGGGGGGCAGCGTATCCTCCGACTTCTTCCAGCTGAAGGGCGCCAATCCCCCCCGCGCGTAGAGCGGGGCGAGGTACGGCTGTCCCGTCGCGCCGGCCATCAAGGTCGGGAAGTTTCCAACCTCGAGCGGATTGGCTGGGTCCGTGACAACCAGATCAAAGAGCCGCTGATCGAATTGACCTTTCGAATTCGAGGCGCTCACATAGAAGGTTACGATCCCTTCGCAGCGCTTTCCCGATCCACAAATCCAGCCCTCGGGACAGGCGGCCGCATCACAGGCCGCGCCGGTCGCCTTCCCAGAGAGGCGCCCGGTCAGCTCGAGCTTCCATTCTTCCCAGTCGTTGGGTCTGACCGGCGCAAGCAGTCGCCACTCCAGCGCTTGCCCTTTTCCTGCCGATTGGAACTGAAAACTGTAGTCCTTGCCGACGCTCGCTTGGGGAAGGAGAGAGCGCGTTGCAATCTTGACCGCTTCGAGCCGAGGCTGGTCGGAGCCGGTTAGGATCGCAAGACTTACCAGTAAAAAGAGCAGCGTCCACGGCAGTCGAAGGCGATCAGAGCGACGATCGGGTTTTGATTTCTTGATCAATTTCAGTTGCAGCTCCGGCGATCGCCTCGAGGACGAGCGATAGTGAAAGCGGCCGTTTTTAGCGCAGCCAACACCAGACCGCTAGGTCACAGGAGCGCGGGTAGTGGGTCAGTTTGTACTGGCCCAGTGGCGGGGCGCGGGAGCGCAATCTAGCTCGTTTCTGCTAAGTAGTGCGCCCCATGAAGAATCCGCTAAACCTGCTGCTAATTTTTCTCACCGTCGCCGCCGCGGTGATTGCCATCTCTTGCGCCGACCTCGGAAAGTATGTGTGGGTCGATCAATACAAGGAGCCTCCGGGGACGGCCGAGAAGCCTTATACGATTACCCCTGGCGATACAATCCAGGTTCGGGTCTTCAATCAGGAGCAACTATCCGCCCGGGTTAAGGTGCGCGCCGATGGGAAGGTTTCCCTGCCCCTGCTCAGCGATGTGGAAGCCGCGGGCTACACACCTGTCGCGCTTTCACAGGTGATTGAGAGGCGGCTTGGAGAACTAGTCAATGCGCCACGGGTGACGGTCTCCGTGGAGGAGACCAAGCCGCAGACAGTGATGGTGATCGGCGAGGTCGCCCGGCCAAATGCTTACCCGTACGATCCGGCGGCCACCGTCCTTCAAGTCCTGGCCGCCGCCGGAGGCCTCACCCCCGACGCAAGCGGCGATCGAATTTTCGTCCTCCGCCAAACTCCAACCCCCGTTCGCATTCGCTTCAGCTATGAGAGACTCCGCCACCAAGAAGGTCGGGGCGCGACTTTCCGACTGCGCCCCGGCGACGTGGTGGTGGTTGAGTAAGTATGTTCGTTGAGCTCGTCGCCTCGTTAATCGTTGCGGCTTCTCCCACCTACGAAGCATCCCTTCGCAGCGAAGTCCGCGCCTCGACCACGGGGGACGCTGATGGGCAGCTGAATCCTGCGCTGACGCTGAAGCTTCCGCTTGGCCAGTTCTCATTGCTAACCGCCTACACTCCGCGGATCCTGCTGTTCGAGCCTGACGTCCCGCAGAAGGTCAGTATCCTCAACAGCGGGCGACTGCTAGCTGAGCTTCGCACTTCCAAAGCCGGCCGCATCTTTCTCCAGGAGGATCTCTCGTACGGGGAGGCCAGTTTTTCTTGGCTCATCACTGCGGCTGAAGGAGGCCTACCCACTTTCAACAGTCTGGCGCGATTGCCGCCCTTCAAGTATCTCGGCGAGGCCACCCTGCTTGGAATTGAGCAACCAGTCTCTCGAAAGGTCGGGATCAGCATCAGTGGCTCATACATGATCAGCGGGGGAGCAGACGCCAACGCACGTAGGGTAAGTCCATTTACGCACAACCCACGAGGGTCGTTCAGGCTCGTGTGGTCGATCGGGACGCACGATGCGCTGCTGACCGGGCTCGATGGGTACGCACTTTTCTACCCGGGCACGCGATCCTACGCGGCGGATTTGCCAATCGGTTGGCGACACCAGTTTTCGCCCAGCACCGACGCCGATGTCTTGGTGGGCCTAGCCGGAGGGCGCTCGATCACTTCCGAGCTTATCGAAACCCAGCTTTATCCGTACTTTAGTGGAACAATCCGCCGGAAATTCATACAAGGGCAACGTCAAAGCCTCTGGGGAAGCCTCTCCCTTCGGATCATACCCGCGATCGACCCGATCACCGGTGTCTTCTACGAGCAGGCTGAGGGTTACGGGGTCCTCAACTATTCCCCAATCACCAAGCTTACGCTGATCGCCACCCTCGGCGGATCCGTGTCGCTTAGCAGCTCGGTCCACCAAAAGCTCGGGTTGGCAGGTGTCAGCGCCTCCTATGAGTTGAGTCATCACGTTGCGCTCAGTGCGGGCGTGCGGCTTTTCACATTCCCCACGGCACTGAGCATTACCCCGGTGCCCGGTCCCAACCGCTACCAACTGCAGTCTGTCGGATTTCTTGCGATTACCGTATCCGATAACGGTCACCTCTGACCCGGAATTGCAAACCGACCGGTTCAAATGCGACAACGACGACATGGCGTTTCACTGCGGCGTTGTTCTTGGGTAGAGTCGGCGCCCTCTGAGACTTGGATGGACAGTGAGGTGAGTGGAAAGTGACTGACTTGCGAAGGCCGCGGGCGATCAAGATGGAGGTTGGGGAGGACGAGCTTTCGGCCCTCGAACCCAGCCGCCTGGGGCAGCTTCTCAGCTACGTTCTAGGCGCGCTGTGGAGACGCAAACGGCTGGCTCTTGCACTGTTCCTCCTCGGGCTCGGTACCGCCATAGGCATTCTCAAGACGCTTCCTAGAAGCTATCACGTGGACACCAAGATCCTCGCCCAGAAGCAGCAAGCCTTACCGATGCTGTCTCGCTACGCTAGCGAGGAAGCTCCCACTTATGTGGCAGCAGAAATCATCCGCCGCCGCGATAACCTTCGCGCGATCGTCGAGAAGACGAAGCTGCTGGACCGCTGGAACTTTCCACCCAATCCGTCGTTGACCAAGGAGGAGAAGCTGAACACGTTGGTCGCGAGGTTAGCGGGCGCGCTGTCGGTCAACACGGGCGAGGGGACACTCACGATTGGCATTGATTGGCCGGATGGCGAAACGGCGGCTCTCCTCGTGGAGGCGGCGCTGCAAAGCTTTCTCGAATCTCGGCGGCTGTCTGAGCTCTCTTCAATTGAAGAGGCGATCGCGTTGCTCGAGGCTCGTGCGGGGAATGTTCGCTCGGAAATCGAAACGCTGGAGGCCAGCGCAGCTTCGAAATCGAAGGGGGCAAAGGACAAGCGGGGGGCCTCCCGGCTCGGCAGGTTCGATCCGACTGGATTTCAGGTCAAAGCCATGCTCGACGCCCGAAAAAGAGTGATTCGCGAAATGGAGGACTTTCGGCAGCGCCGACTCGCGGAACTTCAGGTACAGCTCGCAGAAAAACTGGCAGTCTACGGTGAGTCGTATCCATTGGTGGTCGCCCTGAAGAAAGAGATTGAATCCTTCACGCGAGAGCCGCAGCAACTTGTCGCTTTGCGAACCCAAGAGCGAGAGCTGGAGGTGGCGTACCGATCACGGGCGGGTGGCGCGGAATTGGCCGAGGGCGAGGACGGTCTAACCAGTCGACTCTACGACGCATACGATGCGCGGGACGAGGCCGATTTGCAGCGCCGCTTCGCCCGGGTCCGATATCAAAGTTTGCTCGAGCGCGTCGAGAGCACCAAAATCGACTTAGAGGCCGCGCGCAGCGTATTCAAATACCGCTACAGCATCGTATGGCCGGCAGAGAACCCAGGCGAGCCGAACCGGCCAAACATGCAATTCGGGATGATACTGGCCTTTATCGGGGCACTCTTCTTCGCGGCCCTGGGCACGACTTTGGCGGACTTGCGCGCCAACCGTTTCGTCGCACCCTGGCAGGTGGAGCGCGCGCTGGGTCTTCCGATCATCGCCGAGGTGCGAAGGTCGTGAAACAAGGGCAGCTGCCCGATGACGCTCTCGCGCTCTGACGGGCAGTCTGCACGTCCGCTTGCACCGAGCCCGATCCAGCGGCCCGCAGAACTTGAGTCCCACCTCGCCGAACCTCGGCCGGCGCCTCGCTTTTACAAGCCGGAGCTCGACGTGCTTCGGTTTTTCGCGTTTCTGTTCGTCTTCCTCCACCACACCGTTCCTAACGAGGCCGCTGATTACGCAACGAAGTTGCGGCCTGACATTGCAGAATGGGTCGCCAGCGTCGGCCGCGCAGGGGCGCTTGGGGTGGACCTGTTCTTTGCTCTCAGCTCCTATCTGATCACCGAACTACTGCTTCGAGAAGCCGAGTTGTCGGGCACGCTCGATGTCAAAGCGTTCTACATCCGCAGGATTCTGCGCATCTGGCCCCTCTATTTTTTCTTCCTTACGCTTTCCGCCGCTGTCGTGCCTCGCATCATCCCCGGCGACCAGCTCCCCGTCGCTTACCTGCTGATGTTTGTGTTCTTGCTCGGCAACTGGATGTGCGCCTTCCAAGGTTACCCGTCTTCAACCGCCGCTCCGCTGTGGAGCGTCTCGATGGAGGAGCAGTTTTATCTTGGGTGGCCACTCCTCTTGCGCGTCACCGGGGCGCGCAAGCTCGCCAAGCTTTGCGTCGCTTTGTTGATCGTGGCCAGTGCCTACCGGCTGGCGTTGGTTGCACTCAGGGTAGCCCACCCCGCCACCTGGTGCATGACCTTTTCCCGCTTGGACCCAATCGCGGCCGGGGCTCTGGTCGCGGTCTGGCTTCGCCGCAGGCCGTGCCATATCGGGCTGGCGCATCGGGCACCGTTGGTGATCGCTGGGTTTCTCTGTTGGCTGCTGGTCGCCCGGTATTTGCCAATTGACAATCCTCCCACGGTGGCAAGGGCGCTCGTCGGGTACCCGGCGATTACGCTGGGGGCGGTGCTGATGCTGTTGGCCTTCACCGCTGGGTGGAAGTCGAGATTGCCCCGAGCACTGCGCCTGCCGCCGCTCATCTACCTTGGGCGCATCTCTTACGGACTGTACGTATATCATCTGCTCGCGATCCATCTCACCCCAAGCTTGTTCAAACGCTCCGTCCAGCACCATTTGTTGCCGCTTCAGTTCGTTGCGGACCATTTGTGGTCGCTTCGGTTTGTTGCCGGCCTGGCGCTCACGATTGTTTTGGCCTCCCTTTCATTTCACTTTCTCGAACAGCCATTCTTGCGACTCAAGGCTCGATTCACACACGTGCTTTCTCGCTGATCCGCTGGACCTACAGCGAAGGCATTACTCGTCGTGGCAGGAAACAGTCGACCGAATCCCGATGTTTTGGGAGCAAGCGCTGGTGTCGATGAGCCGCATCGAGATATCCGTGGAGCGCAGGATTGACCGTTCCGTTGGCGTATATCCTTCGTAGCTATAAGGGATAAACTGCAGGGGGTGCGCAGCACGGACCACAACTGCTCCGGAACGCGCGGGTTTTGGGCCGAGAACTGGAGCGAGATACTTCACATTGTACAGGATGTATCTCGAATTGCTTGCGACACTCTCACTCTCTGGGTTCGTGGTCTCGGCTAGGTCAACTGCACGTTCCTGCACAGGCAGCCACAGATCTTCGAGAGTTGGGCCCTGGACGGTTAGATCTCGCCGGACTGGTCCAAAATCTCGTTTCACCCGGCGTTCGAACTCGGCCGGGTATTGTTGCACGAAAGGCTGATGGAAGTTCACGAGCGTTTGACCCACCAACAAAGTCGTTCCGAAGATCGCCATCCCCCTGCCCCACCGCCAGCGGTTGACGAGGCAGGTTACCGCGCACGCCGTTGCGAGCGACAGGAAAGGGACCAATTCTCGCGCAGTGCGGCCGTGAATCGAGAACTTGGTAGGGCCGATGGAGCCCACCGCGATGATCAGGTAGCCACCGAGGATTACGGCGAGCCAGAGAGGCCCTCGACCTTGGCAGATCTGGGATCGCCTGATGCAGAACCACGCGAGCGTCACAACGCCGATCGCCCACAAAAGCAGCAGCCCATGTTCGCTGTGCCAGAAGAAGGCCCACGGGACCGACCATCCTTCCGGTGGGTATCCCCCTTGGCCCATCCGGGCGAACTCCATCATCGCTCCGATGAAAGGCTTGCTTCCGCGGGCGATGCTCGCGAAGGTCAACAGCAGCGGCAGGGCGACGAAGGTTAGACCGGCTACGATCCCGCGCTCGAGCACCCGACGTACCGACATGCCCCCGAATGACACGTGCACGGCTAGTGCGATACCCGCTACCAGCCAATACGCGTAGTAGGTCATGAAGGCGAGCCCGGCGAGGGCTCCACAAAGCGCGGATCGCCAAAGGATCGGACGCGGATCGAGCCCCACCCACAGAGCAAGCAGCGCGAGCGCGAGCGACACGTCGTAAGGCACCAAGTGACGCGAGTAATAAAATAGCGTAGTAGCGCTCGCTACCAACAAGGCGGCAACCAGCGCCTCCCGCTCACCGCCGCCCGCTCGTCGGGCGATCGCATAAGTCAAGCCGATGCACGCTACGGAGGCCAACGACAAAAAGAGCGCCCCGACCCACGCCGTCTCTTTAATTGTTTCCCATTGATAGGGTAAGCCGAGGAGGCGGATCGCTGCCTTATGTGCAGGTGCCACCGGGCTGACCACCAAGATGAATCCGGTATGATCCGGCTGGTCCAAGACGTAGTTCAGGCCACCGCGAAAATCTCCATGCGCGAGATGCTTGAGGAGATTCCAACGATAGTACCGGATCTCGTCCGGGAAATAGTTTTGGCCTCCCCTCCGAACCAGAGCGACGCGCAAAATGCACGAGGCGATCAACAAAAAAGCAAGGGCGGCGCTTTGTCGCGATGCGAAGCGGATCATGCGATGGGCCCCTACTGCGTTCTCAAGGCTAGGCAGCATCTGGGCACAGGCGAACTATGAATTCAAGTGACTGGTCCCCGTGTCTGCGGGGCGATGGCAACCGCGAAGCGGGCGTGGCATCTTGCTCGTGACGATGCCTTCTCCGTCCGAAACTCCCCTTCTCATCCTCGCGGGAGGGCGCGCAACTCGGCTGCGCGACCTATCTGACGACCGGCCCAAGTTCCTACTGCCGATCCGCGACGGCCTGCTATTCGCCGATTTCCAGCTGCGCTGGGTTAAGGCGCAAGGCTTTCGCGAGGTGTGCCTCAGCGTTGGATATCGCGGAGAGCAAATTGAAGCGTACTGCGGCGATGGCGCGCGTTTCGGCCTGGCCATTTCTTACGCCTTCGACAGCCCCATCGCGCTCGGCACCGGCGGTGCGGTGAAGCGCGCATTTCGAGTGCCCCCGCCGTGGCTCGCCGTGCTCTACGGCGATACAATCCTCACGCTTAATTGCAGCGAGGCGCTCGCCCGCGCCACTTCCGACGTACTCGCGGTGATGACCCTGCTCAAAGATCCGCCGGCAGGGCACATCTGCAATGCCACCGTCTTGGACGGGTGGCCACTCTACTCGAAGCGCGATCCGAAACCAGGCTGGCGCTATATTGATTATGGCTTTCTGTGCTTGAGTGCCGAGTTTATCCGCGGCATGCCCGAGACGACGCCGCTGGATTTATCCTTGCCGCTCGAGGTGGCATCCAACGCACGCAAGGTCGGCGCACTCGAGGTTCGGGAACGCTTTTGGGAGGTCAACACTCCGGATTCTCTGGAGGAACTCCGCAGACATTTCAGCAATCGGTGAGCGCGAGCCCAGAGAGCGAAAAGCCGAACGTTCGTTCGTTACACGCTCTGCACCTACGGCCTCGGGTTTACAGCTGAGCAGCCATCCTCTATATAGTTCGCGTCACGTCTCGAGGGGATGCGCAGATGAGCGAATCGGTTTTCAAGAGGCGAATCAAAATCTTCACGGACTCGTCCGACAAGATACAGATGCTTGAGACGTCGAAGAATCCGCTTATTTCTGGCTTCACGACCAACCCTACCCTGATGAAAAAAGCGGGTGTCAGCGATTACAAGGCGTTTTGTAAGGACATGCTGTCCTATATCAACGACAAGCCCATCTCCTTCGAAGTCTTCGCGGACGATCTATCAACGATGGAGCGGCAGGCGAAAGAGATCAGCACCTGGGGCCAGAACGTCTACGTGAAAATCCCGGTGACCAACAGTGTTGGCGAGTCCACCGCGAAGCTGGTCCATCGGCTTAGCCACCTGGGCGTAAAGCTCAACGTGACCGCGATCCTCACCCCCCGCCAGGTGCTCGAGGTTTGCACCGCCCTCCAGGCTGGCGCGCCGTCGATAGTGAGTGTTTTCGCCGGTCGCATCGCCGACACAGGCCGTGATCCGGTGCCACTGATGATGGCTTGCAAGGAGATCTGCTTCGCCCACGGCAAGGAGATCGAACTCTTGTGGGCATCCAGCCGCGAGCTCTTGAACGTGATCCAAGCCGAAAAAGCGAGTTGCGACATCATCACCGTCACGAACGACATCATCAAGAAGATGAGCGGGCTCGACCGAGACCTCGATGCGGTCAGCCTGGATACGGTGAAGATGTTCCGCTCTGACGCTGAGTCCGCTGGGTATAAGTTGTGAGCACCTTCGCCGAGCAGTTCATCGGCGAGACGATCGACGTTTTGAAGGCGATCGACCCTACCTTGATCGAGAAGGCGGCCGGGCTCCTCGCGAAGTCGCGCGATCAAGGGGGGCGGCTCTTCGTCCTCGGTGTGGGCGGCAGCGCCGGCCACGCCAGTCACGCGGTGAACGATTTTCGGAAGATCTGCGGTTTCGAGGCGTACACGCCGACTGACAATGTCAGCGAGCTCACCGCGCGGATCAACGACGAGGGCTGGGATAGCTGCTTCGCCGGTTGGCTTCAGGGCAGCCGGATCAATGACAAGGACTGCGTCCTGGTCTTCTCGGTCGGGGGCGGGGATAAAGAAAAGAACGTCTCAGTAAACCTCGTTCGCGCGCTCGAGATCGCAAAGCAGAGCCGCGCAACAATCGTCGGTGTGGTGGGCAAGGACGGCGGGTTTACGAAGCGGGTGGCGGATACCTGTGTCGTCATTCCGCCGCTCTTCCCGGAGCGCATTACTCCGCATACCGAGGGGCTCTGCGCTGTGGCGTGGCACCTTCTGGTCAGCCACCCAGCGCTCAAGCTGAGGCAAACGAAGTGGGAATCAATGAAGTGAGAGAACGTTACTTCATCGTCGGCGGCGCGGGATTTATCGGCAGCCACTTCACTGACAAGCTGCTCGAGGATCCATCCACCGCGAAAGTCACGCTCTATGACAATTTTGTGAGCGGGCGCGAGTGGCACTACCAGCACCATCAGAAAGACGCGCGCTTCTCCGTGATCCGCGCAGACGTCAAGGAGTCCAAACCGTTGCAGGCGGCAATGGCCGGGCACGGCGTGGTGATTCACCTTGCCTCGAATGCGGATATCGCCAAGGCAGTGGCCACCCCCGATATTGATTTCTGGGAGGGGACCTTCCTAACCCACCAAGTCGTCGAGGCGATGCGGATCACCGGCGCGAAACGACTCCTTTACGCTTCGGGTTCCGGGGTCTACGGAGACTTGGGTACCACCGAGGCGCGCGAGGACTGGGGCCCGATGCTCCCGATCTCCACCTACGGCGCGTCAAAGCTTTCCGGCGAGGCCCTCATTTCCAGTTACTGCTCCCTGTTTGGCATTCAGGCGTGCGCCTTCCGCTTCGGTAATGTGGTTGGGCCGCGACAGACGCATGGCGTGGCATTCGACTTCGTCCGCGCCCTCTCGGCGGATCCGAGCAAGCTGCGGATCCTTGGCGACGGCAGCCAAAGCAAGAGCTACATCCACGTGTTTGATGTCGTAAGAGCAGTGCTCACCGCGCATTGCAACTCCGAGGACGGCTTCCAGGTCTTCAATGTTGCGACAGGCGACTACATCACCGTAAAGGAAATCGCTGAGCTGACGGTCGAGATTTTACAGCTCGCGCCACGGCAGGTGCGTTTTGACTTTACTGGTGGCGATCGCGGCTGGAGGGGGGACGTGCCGGTGGTGCGGTTGAACACCGACCGCATCCGGAAGCTGGGTTGGAAAAGCGAGCTGAGCTCGAGAGAGGCACTACGGCACTCGATCCTGGCGATGCTGGAAGACGTGAGAGGCGGCCGGATTTCTGCACTGGGGCAAGGCTCGGAAACTGCGAAGGAGAGGGACGGGTCATGATCATCGCGAGAAGTCCCCTGCGCATTACGCTTGGCGGGGGCGGCACCGATTTGCCAAGCTACTACCGAGACCACGGCGGCTTTCTGATCTCCGCAGCCATCGATCGCTACGTCTACGTCATGGTCCATGACACCTTCGATGAAAAGATGCTGGTGCGCTACTCGCAGATCGAGTGGATCACCGACGTTGATGAGATCCGGCACCCGATCATCCGCGAAGCTTTGAAGCTACTGGAAATCGACCAGATCAATCTCGAAATCACCACCATCGCCGATATCCCAGCCGGCACCGGACTGGGCTCGTCCGGCAGCTTCGCCACCGCGCTGCTGAAAGCGCTCTACAAGCACAAGCGTGGCTTCATCACTCCCGCAGACCTCGCTGCGCAGGCCTGCTTCATCGAGATCGATCGGCTGAAGGAGCCGATCGGCAAGCAGGACCAGTACATTGCGGCGTTCGGCGGTCTCACCGTCCTCGATATCGATACCAGCGGCAAGGTCACTCCGCGCCAGCTCAAGTTGGGCGAGGAAACGTTCTTCCGGCTGCACGACAGCTTATTGATGTTTTGTACCGGCTTTACTCGTTCCGCCTCCGAAATGCTGCGCGACCAGGACAACAAGTCCAAGGCCAAGGATCAGGCGATGATCCAGAATCTGCATTACGTGAAGGAGCTGGGACGGCGCAGCCTGGAGGCGCTCGAGGGAGGTGACTTGGTCAAGTTCGGCGAGCTGATGCACGAGCATTGGGAGCACAAAAAGAGGCGCTCGGCGGGGATGAGCAATTCCGACATCGACCGCTGGTACTCTGTGGCACGAGCGCATGGCGCGGTGGGCGGCAAGCTGATCGGCGCCGGCGGCGGTGGCTTTCTGATGTTCTATACGGAGCGGCCCGAACAATTGCGTGCGGCGATGCGCAACGAGGGGCTGCGCGAGCTGCGCTTTGGCTTCGACTTCGACGGTACCAAGCTTTTGGGATGACCACCGTCGCCATTCGCGCTGACGCGCAGCTGCTTTCCGTTGATCCAGAGCTCTCGCTGCGGCTGCCGTCGATTGACTGCGCGGATCCCGAAGTGACCATCCTCATTCCGGCGCTAAACGAGAAGCTCACCATCGCGGACTTTGTGGACTGGTGTCACCAGGGCTTGAAGGCCGCCGGCAGATCCGGCGAGGTGCTTATCGTTGACAGCTCGAACGACGGGACTGGGGATATCGCGCTCGCGCACGGAGCACGGGTGCTGAAGGCCCCCAAGCGCGGCCTGGGTCGCGCGTACATTGATGCCCAGCCCTTCGTGCGAGGGAAGTTCATCATCATGGGCGACTGCGACTGCACCTATGACTTCAGAGAGCTCAAGCCGTTCGTCGATGCGTTTCGCTCCGGCCACGAGTTCGTAATGGGTAGCCGTTTCAAGGGCACGATCGATGATGGCGCGATGCCAGCTCTCCATCGCTACTTCGGCACGCCGGGGACGACCTGGATCCTAAACCGCATCTTCTCAAGCCACTTCTCGGACATCCACTGTGGGATGCGCGGGATGACCAAGGACGCCTTTGCTCGTCTGCAACTACGCTCGCAGAGCTGGGAGTACGCCAGCGAAATGGTTGTCAAGAGCGTTCACCTAAATTTGAAGACGACTGAAGTTCCGATCCATTTCCTCAAGGATCGCGAGGGCCGACTTTCGCATCACAAGCGCTCCGGCTGGTTCAGTCCATGGCAAGCCGGCTGGATCAACCTGAGGGCGATGTTCATCTATGGCGCAGACTTTTTCCTCTTTCGCCCCGGCCTAGTGCTCTTCCTGGTAGGGCTCGCACTGGCTCTGCCTGTTCTGGCGGGGCCGGTGGCGATTGGACCGGTGACGCTTTCACTCAACTGGATGCTCGTCGGCGTGACTCTGGCGACCCTCGGGGTCCAGTGCGTCTATTCCGGCGTCGTGGCACAGGTGCTCTATGACCCTTCGGATGGCGTTTTGGAGCGCTGGTTGAAGCGATTGCGGTACACACCGGCGGTCGCCAGCAGTGCAATCGCATTCTGCCTCGGTGTTGCGATGGGCATGCCGCTCGTCTTCAAGTATGCCCAAGGCGGACTTAGGCTCGCTGGCCCTGACTGGCGGACCCACCTTGCGGTAGGTGGGTTGCTCGTGGCCATTCTTTCCTTCATGACCTTCACCTTCACTCTTGTGCTACACGCATTGGGAGTGTCCCGGCGGAGGGTCTTCTAACGGCCTTGCCTGCGTTGCAGTGTCAGGCCGATCACCAAGTTTAGGTCGATCACCGGGATCAGGCTCGGAAAGAAGGCCCGATGCTCTACGACGAACTTCTCCTCGAGCAGGGCGATCACCTCGATTGCGGTATTCACGTGCTCGGTCCGAATGTACTCGTGGTAGTTCCAGTGGTAGCGCTTCTCGAAGATGCGCTGTGACGAGGCACGGCGTGCGAGCCCATATCCGAAGCCGCCCTCGCAAGGGATGACGACCGAGAACTCGCCTGTCGGCTTGAGCAGGCGGTGCACCTCGGTGAGCGCACCGGGGAGGTTAGGCAGGTGCTCCAACACGTGGATTGCGATCACCCGGTCGAAAAATTGGTCCGGGAAGTCTAGGCGCTGCTGGCAGTCTCCGATCGCGGTCTGCGCACGTGGAAAACGTTCCCGGATTTTCTTCGCCAGCTCGTCTCGCAGCTCATTACAGTAGTAGTTCTGGTTGGTCAGGTTTTCCCACTGGCAGTGGGTCCCCACCCCGGCGCCAAGCTCGAGGGTGCGCGCCCCAGGCTTCACGCTCCGAAGGGGGTATCGCTGGTTAAAGTTGTCGACTAGACGCAGGTAGGCCTTCTTGCTCATCTGCTCATCCAACCAGTGCTTCATCCAGTCGTTGCTGATGCGCGCCTGCTCCAAAGTCAGCTCTGGTACCTTCTTTGGCCACGGGCCCATCGTTGGTGCGCTCATCGAATAAGCTCTCCCCAACCTTTCAATATACATGAGCTTGAGCCTGCGCAGTGGCGCGTGCTACCACCTCGACTGTCTTCGGCCGAGTCTGGCTCAAGGTTAATTGAATGGCTTCAGAGTTCGACCAGTACGTCGAATCATATCGGGAGATTATCAATCGGGGGGCGGCCCTGACCGGGGAGACCTTCGAATACTTCATTGGACTCCGCCTCAACCTTCTTCGCGCTGAGCTGGGTTCATTGGGCGAGCCGTCACCGCGACGGATTCTCGATTTCGGTAGTGGAATCGGAGCGACCCTCGCCCAGATCCGGGAGCAGTTTCCTCGAGCCTCTCTGGACGGGATTGATTCTTCCTTGAGGAGCGTAGAAGTTGCCGAAAAACTCAGGCTTCCCGACACAAGATTCCACCACTCCGACGCAAGCGAATTACCATTCGCTGCTGGCACATTCGATCTTGTGTATTCGAATGGGACGTTCCATCACATCAATCCCGAACAGCGCGAAGCTATTTTCGCCGAGCTGGCACGCGTCCTCCTCCCTGGAGGGCACGCGTTCATCTTCGAGAACAACCCGCTGAACCCGGTGATGGTGCGGGAGATGCGTCGCAACCCCTTTGACGCTGACGCACGGATGCTGTTTCCTTGGCACCTGCGGAACCATCTCCGTCTCGCGGGGCTGCGGGCCCGCTCACCGCGGTACTACGTATTCCTGCCGAGGCACCTCAAGCGAATCTGGTGGACCGAGCGGTACCTGCGGCGCGTGCCTTTGGGCGCGCAGTATTACGTCTGGGCTACGAAGACTGCTTCAGCTTCGAGCTCGGCCTGACCGTCGATTTCGCACACCGCTCGAACAAATGCGGAAACGTTTGCACTTAAAGACAGACGAAAAATATCACCGGGATGGCGCTTTCGCCTTCCAAGGCAGATCGATTATGGTGCGCGCGCGCGCCGGGAGGGAGGGCGATGGTTTGAACGCTGATTACATTGTCTTTGGGCGTCCCAGCTTTGGCCCCGACGAAATCGAAGCCGTAGTGCAGACGCTGCGCAGCGGTTGGGTCGGGACCGGGCCGCGGACCAGAGAGTTCGAGCACCGCTTTGCAGAGTACGTGGGCTCCCGATACGCGGTCGCGGTTGGCTCCTGCACCGCCGCGCTCCACATCTCGATGCTTGCCGCCGGGATCGGCGCCGGGGACGAGGTCATCACCACGCCGCTTACCTTTGCAGCCACCGCAAACGCCATCCTGCACGCAGGGGCGAGCCCGGTGTTCGCGGACGTATCCAGGCAAACGATGAATCTGGATTCATCGAGGGTCGAGGCCGCGATTACGCCGCGAACGAGGGCGATCATTCCAGTTCATCTCGCGGGAAGACCTTGCGAGATGACCGCGCTGCTCGAGATCGCCAAACGCCACAAGCTCCTGGTTTTGGAGGACGCCGCCCACGCGATTGAAGCCTGGTACCGAGGTCGCAAGATTGGAACCTTCGGCAACGCAAGTTGCTTCAGTTTCTATGTGACGAAGAACATGAGCACGATCGAAGGCGGGATGCTTTGCACGGATGATCAATCTATTGCCGACAAGGCCCGGGGCCTCGCGCTGCACGGGATGAGCGCGGATGCTTGGGCGCGGTTTAGCGATCGGGGATATCGACATTACGAGGTGACCCAACCCGGCTTCAAGTACAACATGACCGACGTCCAGGCGGCGCTTGGGCTCTGCCAGTTACCCAAGCTCAACGCCTGGCTCGAGCGACGCAGGCAAATCTGGGCGCGCTACGACGAATTATTTGCGGATCTGCCTTGCCAACGGCCAGCTCCCGAAGAGCCGGACACAGTGCATGCGCGTCACCTGTACACGTTGCTGATCGACCCGCCATCGGCGAAGATCAACCGCGATCAGGTGATGGCTTTTCTCCACGAGCGCGGCGTCGGAACCGGTGTCCATTATCGATCCTTGCACCTTCACCGGTATTACCGGGAGCAGTTCGGCTATCGCGCCGAGGACTATTTGAACGCCTATTGGATTGGCGAGCGAACCGTGTCCTTGCCGCTTTCGCCCAGTTTGACCGATCGCGAGGTCGAGCGAATCGGGCAAGCCGTCCGGGATGTCTTCCGCAAGTAGAGTGCACTGATTGCGGTTCGTCTTCCTCATTCCCGACCTCCGCCGAGACGTTCTGATCCGAGCGTGGCAGCTGCTTGGAAAGACCCCCGCGCGCCGACTGCTCCCCAAGCCGCGGATGGGAATGAGCAGCGACGTCGTTTCGGGCGGAACGCTGAACATCATGCGCCATGCCCGGATCGCGCGCGCGCTCGGCGCGAATGCGGTCTTGGCGACCGAAAGCGGCCGCGACACCTACGGACCAAGCCGCGCGCTAGCGGGCCTACCCTACATCGCCTGGTTGCAACGCCGACCCGAGGACGTGTGCATCGTCCCGGATATCTACACGCATCAGATTCCGCTGATAAACGGCTTCGCTGTCGCATACCTGCAGAGTCCGAGCTGGGTGCGCAATGACTTCGATCATCGGCTCGACCGAGTAGCGCTCTGGACAGATTCGCCATTCATGTTCGAGCTTTGTCGCAAGATATACCCGGGCAAGACGGCGAGCATGGTTCCGAACGTAATCGACGACCAAGCCTTCCCCTTCATCCCGCAGTCCCGCCGGCGCAAGGGCGAATTGATCGCGTTCCCGCGAAAGGGACGTGACTTCATCCACGAGGTGTTTCGACGCTACGTTGCCAATGGAGGTTCATACTGGCGCCTTCAACTCCTAGATGGCCTTCCCTTTCACAGGTTCGCCGCGCGATTGCAGACGCCTCAAGCATTCCTCGCCTCCGCGGAGGTAGAAGGCTGTGCCCTCCCCCCCTTGGAGGCGATGGCGGCGGGGATCGTGGTGGTCGGCAAGGACGCGCGCGGCGCAAACTTCTACATGAAACATCGCGAGACAGCGCTTGTCGCAAACGATCCTGACCCGGCTGCCGAGGCCCTGGCCGCGATTGAAGCGGACGAGCTCCGCGAGGAGCTGTCACGCGGTGGTTACACTGCAGCTAAAACGTGGTTTCCCGAAAATGAACCCACCGCTTTCTGGAAGCGCTTCCTGGCGGAGCGACCCTGGGCGTGAGATCGAGGGGTTTCGCCGAGACCTTGCCTTCGTCGTAGGCAATATGCCATACAGCCAGCCCCCGCCGCCTCTGGCCACCCTCGAGGAGCCTCCCGGGGAAGGCGGCAAGGAGCCAACAAGATGACGGCACCGATGCTCTCCGTGATCATGCCGGTGTACAACGCCGAACGTTACCTCGCCGAAGCCGTCGAGAGCGTCCTTTACCAGACCTTTCCGGATTTTGAATTCATCATTGTCGACGATGGGTCAACGGATGCCTCCCTCGCTCGCTTGCGCCATTACGCCGAGCAAGATGCGCGAATCCGGCTGAGCAGCCGTCCCAATGCCGGTTGGGTACAGAGGCTGATCGAAGCCGTGCCGCTCGCCGCCGGGAAGTATATCGCGAGAATGGATGCCGACGATGTCTCGCTGCCGCAAAGATTTGAGCGACAAGTCCGCTTTCTCGAGAAGAATCCCGAGTACGTGGTCGTCGGAAGCAAGGTGTTGCTGATCGACTCGGACGGAGCCCCACTAAAATACATGGGGGAGAAGCTGCGGCACGAGGAGATTGATGGTGCCCACTTGAGGGGCGAAGGTGGCGCGATCATTCACCCGGCCGCGATGATCCGAACCGAGGCGATGCGGGCGATTGGCGGCTATCGCTTGCTCAGGGATGAAGACTTGGATCTGTTCCTGCGCTTGGCGGAATACGGCAAAGTCGCCAATCTTCCCGATGTCCTACTGCACTACCGGCAACACCTCAAGAGTGCCGGCTACCAGCACTATGCGGAGATGACTCGGAGCGTTCGGGATGCGGTAGCCGCAGCCCGGGTCCGTCGCGGGTTACTTCCACTGCAGAAGTCCGAGGTATTGGAGCTCGACAACCACTCGTGGAATGGAGCAGTCAAGACGGCCCAGTACCACAAGAAATGGGCGTGGTGGGCGCTCCAGGGCGGCCACCCGGCGACCGCGCGGAAACACGCGCTGGTTGCTCTGCGACAGGACCCGCTATCGCTCGAGTCGTGGCGCCTCGCACTTTCTGCATTGCGCGGACGATGAGGAGCCGGCTCCCGCGAGCCCCTGCCATTTCGGAGGAAAGATGATCCCGCCAGTGCCGCAAACGGTTCGCCTCGCGCGACGCATCGCCGAAGGAATGGCGCGAAGGCTGAATACGCTCGAACGCACCGTCTCTCCCGAGGTCGAACGCGCCTACCACAACGACGCCGTGGTGCGCGCGATGAACAAATACGACATGGTGACGCAGCCGGACGAGCCATATTACGGGCGTCAATACCTTCACTTCGTCCTCCCCGAGCTCGAGCGTCGCTATCCGGAGCGCCGGATCGATCTGCTCGACTTGGGCTGTGGGCAGGGACGGCTCGCTCTGCCGATCGCACGCTGGTCGGCTCAGGGCGGAGGGACGGTAACCGGTGTGGATCTAACCCCGGCCGCGGTTGCGCAAGCGCAGCAGTACGCGGCGGCCGAGCAGCTGCGCAACGTTCATTTCGTCGCCCGCGATGCAACCGACTTCGTGCGCGAGGCACCGGACAATTCGGCCGATGCGATCCTGTTCACCGAAGTGACCTTCTTCATGCCCTCCTATCGAGAAGTGCTCAAAGAGCTCTCACGCTTGCTCAGGCCAGGGGGCGTCGCGTTCATTGCCTTCCGCTCCCAGTACTACAACCTGTTGCAGTTGGTCCTTGCGCGAAACTGGGAGAACGCGAAGCGCTGTTTGACGCAACGAGAAGGGCACATTTTCGGCGGCCCAATGGGCTTTGCGTGGCAGACGATCGACGAAATTCCACCCCTGCTTGAAACCTTCGGGCTTCGAGCCCTGCGGCTGCTCGGTATCGGCGTGCTCTCGGGAGTCAAGGGAGATGCTCGCGGAGTAATCGTTCATCCCTCGGCCCTTTCGCAGGAGGAGCAGGACCGGCTGATCGAGCTCGAGTGCGCCGTCGCCGAACCGTACGCGTCGTGCGGCCGCTACATCCTCACCATCGCCGAGCCTCAGGCGAAGCGCTGATGCTTCGAGGGCTGAGGTCGCGGGCCTCAATCGAGCCGATAGACCAGTACCGTGCGGCCGGTGGACTCGGCGGGCAAAGCAAAAAAGCCAAATGGGTACCAGCCGGGCAGAGGCGAGTTCAATCGATCTGCCAGCCGATATCCCAGCCCTTTAAAGCACTCCCAATCGTTCGGCTCGAATCCGGTCTCCTCTGCGACCATCGCTGCGCGCTTGGGCCGACGAACGAAGTCCTCCACCCAGCGCTGCTGCTCAGAGGTGATGAAAACCGTCTTGGGCAGAGCGCTGGGCGAGCGGATCACCATCGCGATCGGCCGGGTGTCGAGACCATAACCGAAAGTCTCGAGGCGAGACTTGCCTGGAATCCGCGGCCAAAAGGAGAAGATCGCAAATCGTTCCTCCTTCGCCAGATGTCCGCGAACGTAGGTCTCGATCAAACCTTCGGGTGTCGAACGCAGTTGGAGCCAGGCGATGTTTGCATAGAGCAGGTTGATTCCGCCCAGCGCCGCGAGCGCAAATGTCAATCGCCCTGAACGGGACGCCATCCGTTCCCGCAGAGCGTCGACCGTGCATGCGATCAACGGGATCAGCGCGAGCGCCCCAGGCAGCGCGAAGCGGTCCGGAGAGTATCCGGTGGGGAGCATGCCCAAAAGAACGAAGCTTACAAGCGGCAGCGCCAACCATAAGGAGCGCTGCGGTCGCAGCCAGATCAACACCGGGATGCAACCCACCGCTGCGATCATCCCCCCGGGACCCAGGTTGTTAGCGAGCGACTTGAAGATTTCGAGCAGAAAGTCAAACGGTGAGCGGTCTGGAGCGCCCCAAATCTCCGGATCGGCTGCTCCCGAGAGCACATAACGGATCCGCTTGAGCCAGGTGGCCGGCGCGTAGATCACATTAAGCAGCGCGTACCAGCCCACCAGCGTCGCCAGGCCGACCGCTAATGAGCGCATATAGCCTGACCGCAGCTGAGGCGATTGCGCCGGGCGCAACGCCCGAAACGCCAGGGCCGCACAGGGCAACGCGAAGAGAGGAACCGCAAACTCTTTCGCCGTCACTGCCCAGGCAATGAACGTGGAGAACCAAAGGGCCCTTGCGATCGTCAGCGTGCGACGCACGATCACCACGTACGTTCCGAGCGCCAGGGAGCTGAACGCAATCATCGGTCCGTCTCCCTTCAAGAGCACTGCATGCCAGATCATCGTCGGGTTTATGGCCGCGCAAAGCAGGAGCGCAAAAAAGGCCGCTTCTCGCGAGAATCCGGCTCGCGCCAGACCCACCCCAAGTGCCGCGAGCGATATCAGGACGAGCGAGAGCAGCAGGATCCGGCTCTGTAGGATCAGCGCGGTCAATTGCTGTAGCGGTCGGTGAAACCCATACGGAAACCTGCTACTCGCGGGGCCGAAGGTTCCTTGATGCTTCCAATAGAGCAAAGAGAGGGCATATCCCGGCGCGTAGAGAAAATTGTCGGCCGGACCCCACTTGTGAAACTCGCGCCCGCGCGACTGAAAGAACTTGAAGGTTTTAAGCGGCTGATACTCCTCCCCAAGATGCGACTCGTAGTCCGGAAGGCCATGAATCACCAACGGAAGGGCGAGCAACGACGCCGCAAGACACGGTATGAGAACGAACGCGCTCCGCCGCACGCTTGCGCTCATCGGTTTGTGCATCTCAGCGCCCTTCGCAGGTTCCCAGGAAGCTCGAGGCCCGGGGGGCAATCTAGCTCGTTTCTGCGAAGTAATGCGCCGATGAACCGTCCGAGCCGAACAGGCTCGCATCCGCGATTGACCCGATCATTGGAGCTGTCTTCACACGCGCCGATACCTATGGCGCCCTCACCTATTCTCGGTGGTGGCATTGCCAGATCTGCTAACTGTCGGCTTTCTGGCGATTACTTGTCTGAACGCAGTCACTTATGACCGCGCCCCTTGCAATATAACCCGTCGGAGTGTGAGAACCGCCCCCATGGATGCCCCTCGCCAACGTCGTACCGTGCCATTTGTCGAAGGCGACTGGCGGCATCGCAAATCCCTACAAAGACGTCTGGAAAAGCTTGTTTTGCTGGTGAGCGAGCGCGACCTGCAAAACGGACCGCGTCGAACCGGAGAGGGCCGGCGCGTCCGATTATCGGGTCAAGCCATTCACCGCCGCGGCGTTCTTGAGTACAGTCAGCGCCCTCCTGAAGACCTCGATGGAGCGCGGGGTGGGCGCAAAGTGACCGGGTCGTGACGTGAGTTTCGCGGATCTTCTGCTGGTACTTGTCGCAGTCCCAGTGGTTTGCTTTAGCGGCTACCTTTTCCTGCTCGCGTTGTTCTCGCAGCGGATCGCGACGCCCGCGGCGTCGGCGATGCCACAGCTGTTCTTCGATGTGATCGTTCCGGCCCACAACGAAGAACCCGGAATCAGCGCGACGGTAAGATCGCTGCTCCAGGTCGATTATCCGCGGAACCTCTATCGGATCGTCGTGATCGCGGACAACTGCACCGATCAAACTGCCGCGCGTGCGCAAGCCGCAGGGGCCAGCGTTCTGATCCGCAATGACCCCGCTCATCGTGGGAAGGGGCACGTGCTCACCTACGCTTTTGGGCACAGCCTGCGAGAGGGACGCGCGGACGCAGTCGCGGTGGTCGACGCCGACACCACCGTCTCCCAAAACTTGCTGCGCGCCTTCGCCGCCCGAATCGAGCGCGGAGCCGAGGCGGTACAGGTCGATTACGCGGTTCAGAATCCAGATGCTTCGTGGCGAACCCGCCTGTTGCGGATCGCATTTGGGACTTTTCATGTTCTGCGTTCGCTCGCGCGGGAGCGCTTGGGCTTGTCGACCGGCTTGCGCGGAAATGGAATGTGCTTCACCGCGCGGCTGTTGCGCGCGGTTCCGCATCGGGCTTTTTCCCTGGTGGAGGACCTCGAGTACGGCATCGATCTGGGCGAGGCTGGGTATCGCGTCCATTACGCGCCCGAGGCCCACGTCTATGGAGAGATGGTTTCGCTGGCCACCCCCGCGCGAACCCAGCGGCAACGTTGGGAGCACGGCAGGCGCAAGCTCGCTTTGCTCCGCGGACCAGCGCTGCTGGTGCGCGGACTGCGTCGACGCGACAAACTGCTCTTCGATCTGGCGATGGACCTGCTCGTACCTCCGCTGTCCTCACTGGTGATCATCAGCGCGCTGGGCGTTTTCGCCTCATCGCTGGTCTCCGCGAGAACTGCTGAGCCGAGCATTGCGCTGATGCTTTGGATCATTTCACTGCTTTTTCTCGCTTTTTATGTGTTGCGCGGATGGGCTCTCTCGAGCACCGGCGCCCGCGGGCTTCTTGACCTAATGTGGGCACCTGCCTATATGGTTTGGAAGCTGACGCTTTTGTTCAGCCCATCAGACTACAAGAAGGACGAATGGTTGAGGACCACGCGAGAGCAGAAGTAGCCCTGGCGCCGGCTGTGCCACGCGATGGACCGATTCAGCTCGGTCAATCGCGCGCAGCGCCGCTGGATCTGCAGCAGCTCTGGTTCTCGAGCCTCAGATGGGATTGGTCCTCCTTGGCGCTGGTGCCGGCAGGCTCCAATGGATCCGTGCTTCGGATTGCGAAGGCGCTTGCACAGGTCGGCAATCGCCATGGCGGACGCGCGGTCACCAGGACAGAGGCAACAGGCTTGGGCACGAGCGCGGAACTCGCGGAAGACATCACCGGCCAATTCACAGTGCACACCCCGAGTGTTGGAAGCGAACGCTGGAAGCAGCGGACGATCATCGCACTTGACCCGGTCCTGACGGACCCAGCCGGTATCCCGGTCGCACTGGCTGCCGATGCCGCCCTGCTCTTGGTCGAGCTTGGCAAGACGAACATTGCCGAGGCACAAAAGACCGTCCAACTGATCGGCCGCGATCACTTCAGGGGATGCATTCTGATCAAGTAGCTTTGCCCGATTCCCACCGCCCGACGTGGTATGGACAGCGCCGTGCTTGAGATTGTGAGTACCACTGCGCGTCGTTTGCGCCTGCGGGTGGGTCAGCTCTGGATTGACTGCCTGACGTTCAATGAAGCGTTGGCCGAGATCGAGCGCCTGGTTGAAGCCCGCGACGGTGGCTTCGTCTTCACGCCCAACGTCGATCACGTGGTGATGGCCGAGACGAATCGCCAATTCAGGGAAGCGTACCAAGCCGCTGGCCTGTCTCTGGTCGATGGTCAGCCACTGGTCTGGGTCTCGAGGCTGCTCGGGATGCCCCTTCCCGAGAGAATTGCCGGATCCGATCTCGTTGTCCCTCTGATGCAGCGCGCCGCTCGGCACAACTGGAAGGTCTACCTACTCGGAGCAGCTCCGGGAGTGGCCGATTTCGCCGCAACGCAGTTAAAGACTCAGTACGGGGTCCAGATCGCGGGCGTCCAGGCGCCGACCATTTCGATCGTTCCGGAGCAAGACGAGCCGACAGTGCTCGCGCGCCTGCGCGCTGCCCAACCGGATCTAGCCTTGATTGCCTTGGGCTCGCCAAAGCAGGAAATCTGGATTCACCGCATCGCCAAGGCCATTCACCCGACAGTCGCGCTCGGGGTCGGCGCCTCTTTCGATTTCATTGCAGGCCGAGTCCGCAGGTGCCCAAGGTGGATCGCGGCGGCAGGACTCGAATGGGTGTTCCGAATGACTCAGCAGCCTCGCTTGATCCGCCGTTATCTGCTGCGCGACCCAAAGTTCGTGCCCATCCTTGTTCGCACCATGATGTTGCCCCGTGCCGAACGGGTCACGAACACGTCGCGTTAATGTCCCCGTGAATGAGAATAAAAACATCCAAAACGGGAAAAGTCGCAACCCAGGCGGCGACCGCAAAACGTTTGCTTATTAACGAGTAGTTTCAAGCTACCACGTCGCAGTTGTCGTGGACACGTCGCGTGTGCTACATGCTGCGCCCGTCTGGAAACGTAAGCCTCGCTGGGTAGAGAGAGCTTATCCGGTTCCTAGAGAGGGCGATGTCGTACATCAAACAGGGGTAGCGCAACGGGCGAGGGGGCCATCTATGTCCGACAACTCGAGTGGTGGTTTGGGGGCTGGTGAAAGTGCCGTTGGGCCATCGCAGCCGCCACCGCCACGCAGCGATGGATTGCGGATATGGCCGCGCCGCGCCCGAGCGCCATCCGGGGAGGTCCCCGAAGCCGCAGGCCTGTGGGGGGTCGGCCGTCGCTTCCGCAATCGGCTCGTTGGAGACACCCTCCAGCGCCCAGAGCCCACGAGCGGATCCGCGGGATTTGCCACGACCCTCAACTCGGTCGTCGACCTGTGCGTACTGCTGATTTCGATCTCGATAGCGACGATGCTTTCGGTTTCCGAGCGGCCGGTCGAGATCAGCTTCCCAGAATTTGTTTTCACCACCTTTGCGGCCGGCTTGGTCTGGGTGATCGCGTGCGCGGTGCTTCGGCACTACGATCTTCGGGCGTTCGAGCGGG
>WNFF01000174.1_pt1 | contig 45004 bp, 32 predicted proteins | sample 5400441 | NCBI WGS metagenome assembly WNFF01 (sample SAMN13153345, study PRJNA577476) | soil metagenome | isolation source: 120 cm saprolite under Douglas fir tree site 2 hole 3 replicate 1 | place: USA:California | collected 2015-04-18 | reverse complement strand
CGGCTGGCGGAAGAGGGCGCCGACATCATCGCGGTCGACATCTGCGACCAGGTCGGCTCGGTACCGTACCCGATGGCCACGCCGGAGGACATGGCCGAGACGGTCAAGGAAGTCGAGGCGCTGGACCGCCGGATCGTCGCCACCCAGGCCGACGTCCGTGACTACGGCGCGCTGAAAAAGGCGCTGGATGATGGCGTGGCCGAGCTCGGCCGACTCGACATCGTGTCGGCCAACGCCGGGATCGCCTCCTACGGGCTGGCCGCCGAGCTGGACGAGACCACCTGGCAGGACATGATCGACACCAACCTGACCGGGGTCTGGCACACCGCGAAGGCGGCGATCCCGCACCTGATCGCCGGCGGCCGGGGCGGGTCGATCGTGCTGACCAGCTCGACGGCCGGGCTGCTGGCCATTCCCAACATGGCGCACTACGTGTCGGCCAAGCATGGGGTGGTCGGCCTGATGCGGACCCTGGCCCTGGAGCTGGCGCCGCACTACATCCGGGTCAACTCGGTGCATCCCACCGGGGTCGACACGCCGATGGTGCAGAACGACGCGTCCATGCGGCTGTTCCTGCCCGACGTGGACAACCCCACGGCAAAGCAGTACGCCGAGGTGATGGGCTCGCTGAACGCGCTGCCGATCCCATGGGTGGAGCCGCGGGACATCTCCAACGCGGTGCTGTTCCTCGCCTCGGACGAAGCCAGGTACATCACCGGGGTCACGCTGCCGGTCGACGCCGGCTCGGTCACCAAGTAGCCGCCGACAGGAACACGAGCCAGCGATGGCAAGGATGGTGCACCACGTGAGCGAGCCGGAGGGGCGCGGTGTCGCCTGGACTGAGGAGCCGAGCGAGCCGCCAGGGCGCGGTGCCGCCTGGACTGAGGAGCGAGGAACGAGCGACGAGGGAAGGCGGCGCCCCCAAGCGCCCCGGCGGGCGAGCGGGGAGCAGAGCACGAGCGACGAGGGAAGGCGGCGCAGTGAAGGGGGAATGGGGAGGCGGGCGGGGCCCCGGAGGCGAGCGGGAGACGTCGGCGCACGCCGCGACGTCAGCGGTAATGGCAACGGGCCAGCCCGGGGAGATCTGGCCCGGCTCGAGGACACGCGGGCCCGGATCGCGGCCCGGGTCGTGGGGCGCGAGCGTGAGCTTGAGCTGATCCTGGCGGCGGTGGCCGCGGGCGCGCCCAGTACCACCGGCGAGCCGGCGCAGCTGCTCGGCACCGCACCCGCCGACGGCGAGCCAGATCTGGAGACGGCCCGGCGGGCCAGGCAGATCGCCGCACGGCTGGCCGTTCCGCGCCCGCGCCGCGACGTCCTGGCCCGCCGAGGCGCCGGGGAGCTGGCCAGCGTCCGCTACCGGGGCGATTCGGACGACATCGACCTGGACGCCACGTTGGACAGTCTCGTCGAGCACCCGGTGCCCGAGGACGACGACATCATCGTCCGGGAGCGGGTACGGACCCGGCGATCCGTGGTGCTCGCCGTCGACGTCTCCGGCTCGATGCGCGGCGAGCGGGTCCGCACCGCCGCGGCCACGGTCGGTGCCCTGGCCGCCGAGCTGGGCCGCGACGACCTCGCGGTCATCGCGTTCTGGTCCGACGCCGCGGTGCTCGCGGGGCTCGGCCAGCACATCCCGGCCGAGCGGCTGCTCGACGCGCTGCTGCGGATCCCGGCCCGCGGGCTCACCAACATCTCGTTCCCGCTGCAGGTCGCGCGGCAGCAGCTGGCCAGGATCCCGGCGCGGGACGCGCGGGTGCTGCTGCTGTCCGACTGCGTGCACAACGCCGGGCCGGATCCCCGATGGGCCGCCACCGGGCTGGCCCGCCTGGACGTACTGCTCGATATCTCCGGCGAGCACGACGCGGAACTCGCGCGTGACCTGGCCCGGCTCGGGCACGGGCGGCTGGCCCGGGTGCGCGGCTACCGCGACGTCGCCCCCGCCGTATCCGGGCTGTTCGCCCGGTGAGTGAGACGAGAGGATTGACAGATGGCCAATGCCTGGTTCGAGACGGTTGCCGAGGCGCAGCGGCGCGCGAAGAAGCGGCTGCCCCCTTCGGTGTATAGCGCGCTGATCGCCGGTTCCGAGAAGGGCCTGACCGTCAGCGACAACGTCAAGGCCTTCAGCGAGCTTGGCTTCGCCCCGCATGTGGCCGGGCTGTCGGCGAAACGTGACATGGCCACCACCGTCATGGGCCAGCCCGTAGCGCTGCCCGTGATCATCTCGCCGACCGGCGTGCAGGCTGTCCATCCCGACGGCGAGGTCGCGGTCGCCCGCGCCGCCGCGGCGCGGGGAACGGTGATGGGCCTGAGCTCGTTCGCGAGCAAGCCGATCGAGGACGTCGTGGCGGCCAATCCGAAGACGTTCTTCCAGACCTACTGGGCCGGGACGCGCGAGCAGTTGCTTGATCACATCGCGCGGGCCCGCGCCGCGGGAGCCGTCGGGCTTATCGTGACGCTGGACTGGTCGTTCTCCAATGGCCGGGACTGGGGTAGCCCGGTCATCCCTGAGCGGGTGGATCTTAGGACGATGGTGCGGTTCGCGCCCGAGGTCCTGCGGCGCCCGCGGTGGCTGCTCGACTTCGCCAGGACCGGGCAGGTGCCGGACCTGACCGTGCCGAACGTGGTGGGCCAGGGCGAGGCCGCGCCCACGTTCTTCGGCGCGTACGGGCAGTGGATGGCTGCCCCGCTGCCCACCTGGGATGATGTGCGTTGGCTGCGTGAGCAGTGGGGCGGGCCGTTCATGCTCAAAGGGGTGACCCGGGTCGATGATGCCAAGCGGGCGGTCGACGCCGGGGTGACGGCCATCTCGGTGTCCAACCACGGCGGCAACAACCTGGACGGCACGCCGGCCACGATCCGGGTCCTGCCGGCCGTCGCCGAGGCGGTGGGTGACCAGATCGAGGTTGTGCTCGACGGCGGTGTCCGCCGCGGTGGCGACGTGGTCAAGGCGGTGGCGCTGGGTGCGAGGGCGGTGATGATCGGCCGTGCCTACCTGTGGGGGCTGGCGGCGAACGGCCAGGCCGGCGTGGAGAACGTGCTCGACATCCTGCGCGGCGGCATCGACTCGACCCTGCTTGGGCTCGGCCACGCCTCCATCCATGACCTGACCCCGGACGACATCGTGATCCCGCCCGGATTCACCCGCACGCTTGGTGCCGGTCATGCGGCAGGCGGGTAAATGCAGGGCATGACCACGCTCGGCGACCTCACCTGGCCGGAAGCCGCGCGGCTGGCCGCGGCCGGGGCGGTGCTGGCCGTGCCGGTCGGCTCCACCGAGCAGCACGGGCCCCACCTGCCGCTGTCCACCGACACTGACGTCGCCGTCGCGCTCGCTGCCCGGCTCGCCACCCGCCTCGGTAACGTCATCGTCGCGCCGGTTGTCGGCTACGGCTCCAGTGGCGAGCATTCCGGCTTCGCCGGGACGATCTCGATCGGCCAGGAGGCCCTGGAACTGATGCTCGTCGAGCTCGGCCGGTCGGCGGCCGAGACCTTCGGCCACATCGTGTTCATCTCCGCCCACGGCGGGAACAGCGATCCAGCCACCCGCGCCGCGGACAGGCTGCGCGCCGAGTCCCGGAACGTGCTGCTCTGGATACCCGGGCCCGTCGGGGTGGCCGATGCGCACGCCGGGCGCACCGAGACTTCCATCCAGCTCGCGCTGGATCCGGGCCGGGTCCATGCCTCCCTGGCCGAGACGGGGAACCGGACTCCCGTCGCCGAGCTCATGCCCCTGCTGCGTGCTTCCGGCGTCCGGGCGGCAAGTCCCAACGGCGTGCTGGGCGACCCGGCGGGCGCGTCTGCAGCCGAGGGAGCCGAGTTGCTTGGCCGGCTCGAGGCGGACCTGGTCGCGGCGGTAATCGCCTGGCTTGAGCGGATGCCGGTGTGACCCGGGTCGCGCTGGTCACCGGGGCGGCCCGCGGCATCGGGGCGGCGACCGTCCGCGGCCTCGCGGCTCAGGGCTGGGCCGTCCTGGCCGTCGACCGGTGTGCCGATGACCCGGCGTTGCCCTACCGGCTCGGCCGCCGTGATGAGCTGGACCGGGTGGTCGCCGAGGCGTCCGCCGGTGATCCAGGCGCGGTCCGGGCGCTGGCCGCGGACGCGCGGGACAGTGACGAGATGGCCGGGGCGGTCGACGCGGCCGAACGGCACTGGGGTGGCCTGGATGCCGCCGTAGCCGTGGCCGGGGTGATCGCTGGCGGCGTACCGCTGTGGGAGATGCCGCCCGAGCAGCAGCGCGCAGTCCTCGACACAGACCTGGGTGGCGTGTTCGCCCTGGCCCGGGCGGCGATCCCGGCGCTGCTGCGCCGCCCGGAGCCGCGCAGCGGCCGGTTCCTCGCCGTCGCGTCGGCGGCGGCCACGCGGGGGATGCCGATGCTGGCGGCTTACTGCGCGGCCAAGGCGGGCGTGACCGGGCTGATCCGCGCGCTCGCCGCCGAGCTGGGCGGAACCGGGATCACCGCGAACGCGGTAAGCCCTGGCTCCACCGACACCCCCATCCTGGCCGAGAGCGCCCGGCTGTACCGCCTGCCCAGCATGGAGTCGTTCGCGGCGCAGCAGCCGGTGCGGCGCCTGCTGGAGCCGGACGAGGTGGCCGCGGCGCTGGTATGGCTGGCCGGGGAGGGCAGCAGCGCGATGACCGGCGCTGTGGTCCCAGTCGACGGCGGGCTGGCCCTGTGAACAGGGCCGGCGCGGGCCAGGATGACCCTGCGACCCAGAATGACCCTGCGACCCAGAATGATGCTGTGCGCCGGGGTGGCGCTGTGCGCCAGGGTGGCGGCGCGCGGCGGGAGACCCTGCCGCTGCCGACCGGTTTCGGGATCGCATTCGATGCCGAGACGCTGTTCGTCGGCTCTGATGTCCTGTTCGGCGGCTCGCCGGCGCGCCTGCTGCGGCTGAACGCGGCAGGCGTGCGGGCCCTTGAGGAGCTGCGCGACGGCCCAGTTGGCTCGCCGGAGAGCGGCCGCCTGGCCCGGCGCCTGACCGATACCGGGATGGCGCAGCCCCGCCCCCCTGCGATGCAGGGGCCCGCCGATGTCACGGTGGTAATCCCGGTCCGGGACCGGGCGGCCGGGCTGGACCGCTGCCTCGCGGCGCTCGGCACCAGCTACCCGGTGATCGTGGTGGATGACGGATCGCTCGACGCGGCGCCTGTAGCCACGATCTGTGACTCCCGCGGCGCCCGGCTGACGCGCCGCCCGACCTCCGGCGGCCCGGGCCCGGCCCGTAACGACGGCCTGGCCACGGTGACAACGCCGCTCGTCGCCTTCCTCGACAGCGACTGCGTGACCGGCCCCGACTGGATCGCCCGGCTCGCCGCGCATTTCGCCGACCCCATGGTCAGCGCGGTCGCCCCCCGCGTCCGGGGCCTGACCGCGCAGACCACGGCAGGCCGTTACCTGGATAGCAGGGCGCCGGTCGACATGGGCCCGCGGGAAGCCCGCGTCGCCGCCCTGACCCGCCTGTCCTACGTGCCCACCGCCGCGCTACTCGTCCGGCGGGAGGCGATCATCGACAGCGGCGCGTTCGACCCGGGCCTGCGCTACGGCGAGGATGTCGATCTGATCTGGCGGTTCAACGAGGCAGGCGGCCGGGTGCGGTACGACCCGTCGGCCGAGGTCCGCCACACGGAGCCCGACCGCTGGTGGCCGGTACTTGCCCGCCGGTTCAGGTACGGGCGCTCCGCCGCGCCGCTGGCCCGCAGGCACCCCGGCCAGGTGCCGCCGCTGATCCTCCAGGCATGGCCGGCCGCCTCAGTCGCCGCGCTGCTGGCCCGTCGGCCCATCACTGCGCTTGGCGCCTACGGCGCCGGCACCGTCCAGCTTGTCCGGCTGCTGAACGGATGGGGCGTGCCGGCCCGCGGCGTGCTGCGTCCCATGGCCGACTCGGTATACCAGACGTGGCTCGCGGTCGGCCGTTGCAGCGCGCAGTACGCCCTTCCCGTCGTGGCGGCCGGCCTGGTCTGGCCGGGCGGGCGCGCCGCGCGGACCAGGATCGGCCGCCGGCTGGCGCTGGCGTCCCTGCTAGCCGGACCACCCGCAGCCGAGTGGCTTCGCCGCCGGCCGACGCTTGATCCGCTGCGCTTCGCGCTCGGCTACCTGGCTGACGAGGCTGCCTACGGGGCCGGCGTCTACCGGAGCGCCGCGACGGAGCGGCTCGCTGCCCCGCTGGTGCCCCGACTGGCCTGGCGTCCACTGCACAAGGCACCGACCCCGGACGTGCGGCGGGCCGGGCCGACCCGCACCACGGCTACCCCGGGTAAGGACCAGCAGGGCAGTCTCTGACTTCCAGGCATCCAGTGTGGCACTCCCCGGCTCACAAACCGAAGAGCCGCGTCCCGTTGTCCCACAGCACCTGGCGTAGCCAGGTCTCGCCCAGCCCGAGCGCGGCCAGCCCGCTGACCTGCGTCGCGAACGCATGGGGGATGGTCGGGAAATCCGACCCGAACACGATCCGGTCGCCCAGTCCGGCCATCCGCTCCACCAGGTGCAGCGGCGAGGGGCCCAGATACGGCGGGTCGGTGAAGACCATGGCCGTGTCGAGCCAGACGCCGGGGTGCGTCTCGGCCAGGGCCACGAACGCGTCGTGGTCGGGCGCGCCCAGGTGGGCGATCACCAGGCACAGCCCGGGGAACCGGCCCAGCAGCCGACGCACGGGCCCTGGACCGCACCAATGCTCGTTCCCCGAGCCATCAGCGACGGCCGCTGCGTGCAGCACGACGGGGGTGCCCGCCTCCTCCAGCCGCCCCCAGGCCTCATCAAGGAGTGGGTCGGTCGCGTCGAACCCGCCCACCTGCAGGTGCACCTTCACGCAGCGACCGCCCGCCTGCAGGCACCGAGCGGTCTCCGAGCCCACCCCCGGCTCGGGATAGATCGTGAACGTCGGGATGACCGCCTGCTCCGCGGCGGCCAGCCCGAGCGTGTGGTCGTTGAGAAACCGCAGCATCCCCGGGCGGTGCGCATACGCCAGGGCAGTATGGTGCCGGACTCCCAGGCGGGCGAGGGTGACCAGCCGGACCGGCGCCCGCGACCGGTATGTCACCGGCCAGGGCGGCGAGAGGCGATCGAACCACCGCCACACTGCCTCCTGGATCCCATCAGGGAGGAAGTGAACATGCGCGTCGACGATCCCCGGGACACCGAGGGCCTCCAGGAAGCCAGGAATCTCATCGTCCGTCACCGTGACGCAGCCCAGCTCGAAACCATTCGCTGACTATAGCCAGACAAGCGCGCCAAGCCTGCTTCCGGTTCTGCCGGGGGCCAGGCCTGCTTCCGGTTCTGCCGGGGGCAAGCCTGATTTTGAAGCTACCGTGCACAACACCAGAACTGCGCTGCCGCCGCAGCCTGGACTACTTCGGCGAGATCATCACCCGGCTGGCCGGGATGACTGAACGCTTCGCGACCGCCCTGGACTGCGCCGACATCAGCTTCCTGCCCGACGGTGTCCTCGACCAGGTGCCCTGCCCTGCCTGCTCGAAGCCACCCGGGTCGGCGCCCCGGCGTACGCAGCCCGCGCATGGGCCGCAAACCCAAGACCTGGACCCACATCGACCGCCCTTACGACAGCCTGCACATCGAGATGCAAGACCTCTTCCGCGATCTCGGCATCAGCACGACCGCCGCATAGACTACATTTGTCGATCATGAAATGGCGAGTGGGCTAGCGCTCACCCGCCAGCGGGTCACGCAGGCCGCTCAGCGTGATGCGGACCGACCGGTTGAGGGTGGCCGGGCCGGCCAGCAGGGTGCCTGATGGGCTGCGGTCGGGCTTGAACTGAGGGAAGTCGCTGCCGACCCCCGTGACCGAGATCTGCACGAATGAAGCACCAAGCGCGACTAGTTCCGTACGCGCCCGGTCGGCGCGCCGCACCGACAGCCTGACCTGGCCGGCCATAGGCCCGACGTCAGCCGTCGTGCCGACCAGCCGCGCGTGCCGGGCCGGGTCCGCGGCCAGCCACCTGGCGAACCGGGCAAGTGCCCGCGCGGCGGTGGCCGGGTCAGCGAAGGCCGTGCTGTCGGGCCTGAATCGGGCGGCTGACTCCCCGTCGAGCACGAAGGTGCGCCCGATGACCGGTGTGAACGGCTGCACGGCCGGCAGCCGGACCTGCTTCACCGGCTCACCGGTCCGGACGGACGGGCCCTGCACCGGCACCGGAATGACCTCGACCGCGGCCCCGGCGGCCGCCGTAACCGCCGCCCAGATCGCCGTGATGTTGCCACGCCACTTCGCGGACGGCAGCACCTGCGGGGACGAGGTGTAGCCAAGACCGGCCAAAACCACTGTGAACCCGCGAAGGGGCGGCAGGTCGCCGTCGCCCTTAAGCTGGCTGGCGACCTCGGACGGGACGGCCGCCAGCACGCCAGGCACGGTGAAGTCGAGAACGCCCCGGTCGTCCAGGCCGGAGTCGAGCAGCACCAGCCAGGCGTGCGGGGCGCCGGCGGCGCGGGCGGCGTCGGCGGCGACCGCCAGCGCCGCCAGGTCGTCAGCCCCGGCCGAATCCGGGCGGGCGGCGGCGACCGCCGCCTCGACCCGCTGCAGGTTCTGTGACACCCACGGCGAGTCCTGTTGCGCGAGTGAGCCCGTGCCGTTCACCAGCTTCAGCTGGACCAGCTGAGGCTGTCCGGCCACCGCCACGATCCAGACCGGCTTCTTGTCCCTGATCGCGGAGGTGACGAGGCACGCTACGCGCGGATCCTGCGACGCGCTCAACGACGGGGCGGGCACGTCCTGGTGCGCCCCGATGATAAGCATCACGCCATCGGGGTGCGGGCAGGCCGCCGCTACGGTGTGCGCGCCGGTCAGGCCAGTCAGGGACGAGCAACCGACCGTCAGAATCGCCGCCAGCGCGGCCAGCCAGCGGCAGCTCATGCCGCCGCCCCGCTGCTCGTGAGCGCGCACCTGAGCGCGGCGGCACGCTGCCGCGCCTCACCCAGGGGCGTCCCTTCCTTCAGCAGGAAGTCGATGAAGTGCTGCTCTAGCTTCTCCGCCGCCGACTGCACCTGAGCCCGGATCATGTTCAGCCGGGTGGCGGCCCGCGCGCACCGCCACCGCTTCCAGGCGGCCCGGATCCTGTCCAGGAAGATGCCGAAGGTCTGGGTCTCGACCAGTATCTCCTCGATTCCCAGCAGCCCCAGCGCGCTGATGAGAGCGGCCAGAGCGGCGCCGCCGGCCGCCGCCACCGGGTCGGCGCCCTGGACATGCAGGCTGTCGTATCGCAGCAGCGTCAGCACGCCCACGAAGACGCCCTCCAGGATCCTGGCCGCGGCCGGCACCGGGAGCCGGTTCAGCCTCCGGTTGGCCAGGACGCCAGCGACCCCGGCCCCGACGAGCGCAGCCATCGCAGCGAGCCCGACGGCGAGCGAGCGGCTCGGCACGAGGACCTCCATCCCGACGTAGGCGGTCACGCCCTCGGCCACGATCGCCACGGGTATGAGCAGCCGCAGCAGCCAGGTCCGGTCACCGCCGCGGTGGTGGGCCTTTCGCCCCTCGGCCGCAGTCTCGGCGCGCGCCAGGGTCGCCTCGGCCTCTGTCAGCCTCACGTCCGCGTTGGCCTCCCGGTCCCTGAGTTCGGCGAGGTGTCGGCTAAGCGCCTTGCCCGAGTCGGTCACGAACCTGCCCTCCGGGCTGCCTCGGCTGGCGGCGTTAGGCCTGAGCTGGCCTTCCTCACCCCTGCGCGCGCGGTGGCGGCGCGACCCGTCTCCGTTCGGCCCGGCATCGATCTGTGCCATGTCATCTCCGTTCCGCCTCAGGCCCGGTGAGCCACCGGCTCAGCGGGCCCTCGCTGCTTTCCCGGCGGCACCGGTCGGGAGCCGGTCAGGTCCAGTGCCTGACAGGATCAGGATGAGTTGGCTACGGCCATTTGGCAAGTGACAAAGGCACAGAATTTTCTGGCTTCTTCAATCGGTCTGTGCCATCGGAGCGGACCTCTGAGGCCGCCGCCTGCGCTGCCCCGCTCGCTCACCAGGCCAAGAGGAGTGCTGGGAACCCCCTCTGCACTGGCGCACACAGCGATCGTGCGGTCTGGCCTGACCCTCCGTCCCGGCCATCGGACTGTCCGGGATGGTTGGGATGGGGCAATTGGCATATGCCATTGGTCCTTGCTGCTGGCGACGGCCACGAGGATAGCGACGTGGTAGCGTCAGGCCCCGTTCGACCGACAACCGCCCTACCACCCGACCCCGGTTGCGGTACGGTTTGATCTTGGCGGCCGAGTCGGCAGCCTCTCGGCGACTCCCTTCACCAGGGCCGACCGGTAGTCCGAGGGAGCGTCAGCCGACACGGCGAGCGCGGTTGACAGTGAGATATGTTGGACGGTATACGTTGGCACATGCCGATGGCTTGGACCATCGGTACTTTGCTTGGGTAACGTGCGGCAAGCTTCTGGCGGTCCCTCACGCAGAGGCGGGCCGCGTGCGAGTGGTGAGGGGGCAAGAACGCGTGGCTGAGGTCAGCCCGACAGTCCGCCAGCGCGAACTGGGCAAGCGGCTGCGCGAACTGCGCAACGGCCAGGGCCTGACCGTCGAGGAGGTCGCCGAGAAGCTGCTGTGCTCGGCCACCAAGATCAGCCGCGCCGAGACCGGGGCGCGGCGGCCGACGCTGCGTGATGTCCGCGACCTGTGCGCGCTGTACAACGTCAGCCCGGAGGAATCGGCTCAGCTGATGGATTTGGCGCGGGAGGCGCGGCAGCCTGGCTGGTGGACCAAGTACGACGATCTCAAGATCCCCCTGCTGATAGGCCTGGAGCAGGAAGCGACCGCCATCACCTGCTTCGGCATGTACTTCCTGCCCGCGCTGCTGCAGACCGAGGACTACGCGGCTGCGATTATCAAGGGCATATTGCCCAGGATCGACCCGGGCATTCTCCGCCAGCGGGTCGAGGCGAGGATGCGCCGCCAGCAACTGTTGCAGCGGCCAAAGCCGCCCCGGTACCGGGCATTGCTGGATGAGGCCGCTCTGCACCGGCAGGTAGGTGGCGCCGCGGTGATGAATGCTCAGCTCGGCAAGATACTCCAGCTCATCCAGGAAGAGAAGGCAACGGTCCAGATAATCCCGTTTGGGGTTGGCAGTTACGCTGCCATGGACAGCAATTTTGTCTACCTGGAATTCGGCGAGTCGTCGCTGCCTGGGGTCGTCTTCGTGGAAGGGCTCGAAGCCCTGCGCTACCTGGAGAAGCCGACCGAACTCGCCCGTTATGCCGAGTCCCTTGAGTATCTGCGTGACACCGCGCTGACGCCCCGGGACTCCGCTAAATTCATCGCAGAGATCCACGACAAGCGGGCTGAGTACCAGTAAGCTCTGACCCGTGCCTGTGCCTTCCTACTAAGCATCAATGGAGATAGTGACATGACAGATGGGCGGGTGGGCCGCTCAGGTCCTGCCTGGCGGACAGCGCGCACCTGTGACGCCGGTGCATGCGTTCAGGTGGCGGCGAGCGGTCCCATGATACTAATCGCTGACTCTAAGACTCCTGGCGGACCTGCCCTCTCCTATACAGTAGCGGAATTCCGAGAATTCATTATAGGCGCCAAGAATGGCGACTTCGACGACCTCATATAATCATAACGCACAGAAGGACGCCATCTGCGGTTGGAGTGATACGTCCTCGTACGATATCTTCAGCATCATTGACCACAGAAGCCTCATCGGTGATTCTTGACGCTTTGCTGTTGACAGGCTCAATTTCTCTATGTCTACCATAAGTAGTAGTGACCGCACGGGTGGACGATTCGGTCACTCCTGGAGGGCATGTGGATTCAAGCCAGCTGTGCGGCTTGGAGTGGCGTAGCAGCAGTAACTGTGACGGGGGCGCGTGCGTCGAGGTCGCGGCACTTGATGCTGCGGTCTTGATCAGGGACTCGGCGCAGCCTGGCAACACTCCGCTCGCAGTCAGCCACGACGTTTGGCGGGACTTCGTCTCCGCGGTGCGGGCTTGCGTTTTCGATGTGCACGGAGCGTCGTAGATCCGGTACACGCTCGTCCGCGTCTGCGATGTACGCGGCTAGGTGACCTCGAGTGTCCGCGTTTGGGCAGGCCTTCGCTGCTGCACTCGGCAGACCACGCGATGCCTCGCCTCACGCCATCCCAGTACGCACATGCAAAGTCTGTGGGCTGCTCGTCGGCGAGTGTCGCCAGCCCGGCTGCGAACTGGCGCTGCCTGACCTGGTTCCAGGTCCGCTTCGGGCTGGCTGCAGCTGAAGGCTTTACCAAAGGCGAACACGTCCTGAGCTCCGATTCTGGCCGCCAAACATCTGATGGTTCCGCTCGCCCGCGACTTCAGCGATGCCTCACGCGAATGATCTGAGATAACGTTATCTCAAGGATTGGAAACTTCAGGTGCCGGCAAGGCCGTCGCGGCCCCTCGTCGGACGGGTGGAGCAGGGTAGATGCTCGGACAGAGCAGAGGAGGACCCAGGGCGATGAGCGAGCCGGGGGACGAGGTCGTCGCGTCGCGCCAGCACGGGAAGAGGCCGACCATGCTGGACGTCGCGCGCGAGGCGGGCGTCGCGTTGCGCACGGTCTCGCGGGTGGTCAACAGTGACCCCACCGTCGGGCGCGATGTCATGACCCGCGTCCAGGCGGCCGTGCGCGCTCTGGACTACCAGCCCGACGAACGCGCCCGGCAACTGCGACGCGGGGTGACCGGGCTGATCGGCGCCGCGGTGCGCAACCTCGCCGACGCCCACCTGGTGCTCGGCGCGATCGACCGGGCCGCCCGGGAGGCCAAGCTCACGGTCCTGGCCATGTCGACCGAGGATGAGGAGCAGCTCGAACGCGAAGCGGTGATGTCGATGTGCCGCCGCCGGGTCGACGGGCTGATCATCGAGCCGATCAGCACCAACCACGAGTACCTGGCGCCTGAGCTCGCGGCCGGCCTGCCCTTGGTGGCCGTCGACCGGCCGACCGGCGGCATCGCCACCGACTGCGTGCGATCCGACAACGCCGCTGGCATCGGGATGGCCTTCCGGCACCTGACCTTGCACGGGCACCACCGGATCGCCTACGTCGGCGACCAGGAGCGCGTCTTCACCGGCCGGGAACGCGCCGCGGCCTTCCGCGCCTGCGTCGCCGCCAGCGGCGGGGTACTGGACGGCATGGTCCACCCGGGGGAGGTGGAACCGGCGCGCGTGGCGCACGCGCTCGACCAGATCCTGGTTGGCGCGCAGCCGGCCACGGCCATCATCAGCGGCAGCGCGGAGACGACGGTCGAGGTGCTCCGCTCCCTGGGGCCGCGGGCCGCCGACATCGCCGTGGTCGGCTTCGACGACTTCCTGCTCGCCGATCTCATCCGCCCGGCGCTGACGGTCATCGCCCAAGACAGCGCCACGATAGGCCGGACCGCCATCGAACTCCTGCTCGCCCGCACCAAGGATCCCACGCGACCGCTGGAGACCGTGACCGTCCCGGTCGAGCTCATCCCGCGCGGATCAGGCGAGCTGCCCCCGCCCGCCGGCCGCTGAAGCGGCCGGGGCCGACCCTTCTTTTACACCAAATTTTTACCAACGAAGATACTTGACATTTTCACGCGAAACCTTACGGTAACAATCGAGAGAACGTTATTTCGGGCAGCAAAGATCTCGAAACCCCCGCAGACATCCGAGGAAGGCAGCCCTCATCGACGGCCACATCGGCGTTGCCGTTGGCGGCATCGCCCGATACTCCCGATCGGAGTCGTGATGAAAAGACACGCGTTGTTGAGCGTCGCTTTAGCGGTGGCGCTGGTTGCCGGGGTGAGCGTTGCGGTCATGCCGGCGCGCGCCGCCGCCCAGCCGTGGATGAACACGGCGCTCAGCCCGGTCGACCGGGCCAACGCGTTACTGGCGCAGATGACACTCGCCCAGAAGCTGACCATGATGCACCAGGGTGCGTCGTGCGACTGGGGCGCCTGCGTCGACGGGAACGCCAGCCTCGGCATCCCGCAGCAACGGTTGCAGGACGGCCCCGCCGGTGTGGCCGACGGCGCGGCCGGGGTGACCCAGCTGCCCGCGCCCGTGGCAGGCGCGGCGACCTGGGACACCGCGCTGATGGGTCAGTACGGCCAGGTGATCGGCTCAGAGGAGTGGGGCAAGGGCGCGAACACGGTGCTCGGCCCCACGATCAACATCGTCCGCGATCCGCGGTGGGGGCGCTCGTTCGAATCGCTGAGCGAGGACCCCTACCTCGCCGCGCAGCTCGGCGTGGCCGACATCCAGGGGATCCAGAGTCAGGGCCCGATGGTCCAGGTGAAGCACTACGCCGTCTACAACCAGGAGACCAACCGCAACAGCCCGCTGGACAACGCGGTCGTCACTGACCGCACCCAGCGCGAGATCTACCTGCCGGCGTTCGAGGCGGCCGCGCAGCAGGCCAAGGCCGATTCGGTGATGTGCTCCTACGCGACGATCAACGGCACCTTCGCCTGCGAGAACGGCCAGTTGCTCAACACCATCCTGAAGAGCCAGTGGGGCTTCAGCGGATTCGTCACCTCGGACTGGGGCGGCACGCACTCCACGGTCGCCTCAGCGAACAACGGCCTGGACCAGGAGATGACCGGCAGCACCTACTACGGTTCCGCGCTGACCACCGCGGTCAGCAACGGGCAGGTCTCCCAGGCCACGATCGACGACCATGTACGGCGGATCCTCACCTCGATGTTCGCCCAGGGCCTGTTCGACACCACGCAGACCGGCACGATGGCCGCCACGGTGACATCGGCGGCGCACCAGACGGTCGCCACGCAGACCGCCGAAGAAGGCAGCGTGCTGCTGAAGAACAGCGGCAACGTGCTGCCGATCGGCTCCGGCACCTCATCGATCGCGGTGATCGGCGACGACGCCGGCCTGAACGCGATGACCGCCGGCGGTGGCAGCGCCCACGTCAACCCATCGACGCCGTCCGCCGTCGTCACGCCCTATCAGGCTATTAAGGCGCGGGCCGGCGGCGCCAACGTCACCTACGCGCAGGGCTACGCGTGACCCAGCGGCGAGACGGTCGACTCCTCCTACCTGACTCCCTCCTCGGGTAGCGGTAACGGCCTGACCGGCCAGTACTACAACGGGAACAGCCTCTCGGGGAACCCGATCGCGACGAAGAACGACCCAAACATCAACTTCCTGTGGGGCGGCCAGCCGCCGCTGGCCGGCGTGCCCGGGACGAGCTGGTCGGCGAGGTGGACCGGCACCCTGCACCCGCCGACCACCGGCACCTACACCTTCTCTCTCACCAGCGACGACGGCAGCAGGCTCTTCGTCAACGGCCAGCAGGTGATCAACAACTGGGCCGACCAGCCGCCGACCACGAAGACCGGCAGCATCGCGCTCACCGCCGGGCAGCCGGTGAGCATCGAGGTCGACTACTTCCAGGACGGCGGCGGCAGCCAGCTCAACCTCGGCTGGCAGATCCCCAACCAGAACCTGCACGACCAGGCGGTCGCGGCGGCCAAGTCGGCTCAGCTGGCACTGGTCTTCGTCTCCAAGCCCGAGGGTGAGGGCGCCGACCTGAACAACATCGACCTGTCCAGCGACCAGAACCAGCTCGTCACCGACGTCGCCGCCGCCAACCCGAACACGGTGGTCGTGGTCAACAGCGGTTCCGCGATCACCATGCCGTGGGCGAACTCGGTCAAGGGCATCATCGAGAACTGGTATCCGGGCCAGACCGACGGCACCGCGGTCGCCGCCCTGCTCTACGGCGACGTGAACTTCACCGGCAAGCTCCCGGTCACCTTCCCGCAGTCCCTCGCCGACGTGCCCGCGAGCACAGCGGCACAATGGCCCGGCCAGAACGGGACGGTGCAGTACTCCGAGGGCCTCAACGTCGGCTACCGCTGGTACGACGCGCAGAACAAGACGCCACTGTTCCCGTTCGGATACGGCCTGTCCTACACCAGCTTCGGCTACAGCAACCTCAGCGTCGGCACGCCGGACGCGTCGGGCAATGTCGCGGTCGGCTTCGACGTCACGAACACCGGCAGCCGGTCCGGGGCCGAAGTGGCCCAGGTCTACGTCGGCCAGCCGCCGGTGACCGGTGAACCGCCGAAGAACCTGCGCGGCTTCAGCCGGGTCAGCCTCGGTCCCGGCCAGACCCAGCACGTCACCGTCACCCTCGACGCCCGCAGCTTTCAGTACTGGGCGAACAACGCGTGGACCAACGCTGGCGGCACCAACCAGATCTACGTCGGCGCCTCCTCCCGCGACATCCGGCTCACCGGCCAGGTCACCATCGGCGGGTCCACGACCCGGATGGTGAGTTTCCGGGCGCACGCCAATGGTCTCTACGTGACGGCCGACAACGCCGGCGCGTCGCCGCTGATCGCGAACCGGACCGCGATCGGCCCGTGGGAGACGTTCGACATGATCGATGAGGGCAACGGCGCTATCGCGTTGCGCGCTCACGCGAACGGCCAGTACGTCTGCGCTGACAATGCCGGGGCCTCGCCGCTGATCGCGAACCGGACCGCGGTGGGCTTGTGGGAGACGTTCGGATTGATTCACAACGCCGATGGCAGCGTCAGCTTGCAGGCGAAGGTCAACAACCACTACGTGACGGCGGAGAACGCCGGCGCGTCAGCGCTGATCGCGAACAGAACCGCGATCGGGCCCTGGGAAGAATTCGACCTCATCAACGACTGATGAAGGACTCAGACATGCCTGCTCGCAGACCTCGCCGACGCGCGCTCCTGGGTGTACCGGCGCTCATCGCCGGTATCACCCTGGGCGTCAGTCAGGCGGCACCCGCCGCCACCTCAGCCGGCGCCACCTCAGCCGCCGCCACCGCAGCCGGCTCCACAGCCGCGTCGCCTGCGTTCGCCGCCGGCACCACGACAGCGTGGCGGAACGGATCGTTCTCGATCGACACGCCAAACGTGGTACGCCGATCGGACATAGTGCTGGGCAAGGCGAACACCGACCCTACACAGTTTGTCCCGCTCGGCAACGGCCCGCTGGGTGCCGCGGTGTGGGCGGCCAACGGCTTCACTGCGCAGCTCAACCGGTCCGACACCTTCCCCGACCGCAAGTCCCCTGGGCAGGTGGTGATCCCCGGACTGTCGAAGCTCACTAGCGCGGCGAACTTCACCGGCTACCTCGATCCGTACGACGGGATGCTGCACGAGTCAGGCGGCGGGATGACCCTCACCGCCTACGTCCGCGCCGACACCGCGCAGTTCGTCGTCGACGTCACCGGCGCCGACCCGAACAGCACGCAGACCGCGCAGGTGAAGCTGTGGAGCGGCCGGTCCCCGTCGGCGCAGGCGTCCGGCTCCACCGCGGTGCTCGCCGAGACGTGGGTGGACAACAGCGGTCAAGGGGCGTCCGGACAGACGTTCGGCTCGCTCGCCGGCGTGAGCGCCGGGGGGCGCAACGTCACGGGGTCGAACCCCGATTCGCTCACCGCGCAGGTCTCGTTCAACCCCAACACCGACGGCACATTTCGCGTGATCGTCGCCGCACCGGCGTGGACCGGCGGCAACGCCATCTCCACCGCCAACTCGGTGATCAACGGCGACACCACCAAGCCGAGCTCCACGATCTCCGCCGCCCACCTGGCCTGGTGGCACAACTACTGGAGCACCGCCGGGCTTATCAAGATCACCTCGTCGGACGGCTCCGGCGACTACATCGAGAGCCTGCGCACGCTCTACCTCTACGACGCCGCCGCGGAGCGCGGCGGCCCGTTCCCCGGCTCGCAGGCCGGCGTCGCGGACCTGTTCAACTTCTCCCAGGACCACCAGGACTGGTTCCCGGCGGGCTACTGGTTCTGGAACCTGAGGATGCAGGTCCAGGCGAACCTCTCCGCGGGAGAGGCGAGCCTCAACGACCCGGTTTTCAACCTCTACCAGAGCAACGTCAACAACATCTCGGCGTGGACCATGTCCCGCATGCCGGGCCGGCAAGGACTCTGCGTCCCGGAGACGATGCGGTTCAACGGCAACGGCTTCTACTTCGGCGGCGAGAGCAACGCGTCCTGCGATTCGACGATCGCCCCGACTTACAACTCGCTCACGCTGACCAGCGGGGCCGAGATCGGCCTCTGGGTCTGGCAGACCTACCTCACCAATGACAACCGGTCCTTCCTCAGCACCAACTATCCGCTGATGAGCGGGGCCGCGAGATTCCTGCTCTCCGCGGCGACCACCGGCTCCGACGGCTTCCTGCACACGCAGGCGAACGCCCACGAGACCCAGTGGAACGTCACCGACCCGACCACCGACATCGTCGCGATGCAGGCGCTCTTCCCCGCGACGGTGCAGGCGGCGCAGACCCTCGGCGTCGACGCCACCCTGGTGAGCCAGCTCAACGCCGCCATCCCCAAGATCCCGCCGCTGCCCAGGACCGACACCGCCAGCCAGACCCAGCTGCTGACGCCGTCCGCCGACGTTCAGGGCGCCGACATGATCGGCCTGTCCACCCAGCCGACCGCCACCAGGCACAACTCGGAGAACCTCGGGCTGGAAGCGGTCTGGCCCTACGACCTGATCGGCGACAGCAGCAGCCTCACCGCGCTGGCCAAGCGCACCTACGCCTCGCGCAGCTACGTCAACGCGAACGACTGGACCTTCGACTCGCTGCAGGCGGCCCGGCTCGGGCTGGCCAGCGAGGTGCAGGCCGACCTGCTCGCTGCGACCAGGTCCTACCAGGTGTACCCGTCGGGGCTGGCGGGGTTCGGCGGAACCAAGGGCAACGAGCCCTACGTGGAGCAAGCCGGCGTCGCCGCGGCGGCGGTGAGCGAAGCGCTCGTGCAAAACTACGACGGGCTGCTGCGCATCGCGCCGGCCTGGCCGGGCAACTGGACCGGCGAGGGCACCGTCTACATCCAGCACAACACCAAGGTGGACGTGCAGGTCAGCAACGGCACGCCGTCGACTGTCGCGATCGTCTCGGGCACCAGCAGCCCCATCTCGATGCGGACTCCGTGGCCCGGCCAGGCGGTGACCGTGGTCGACGGCGGCACCGGCGCGACCGTCGTCGGCTCGCAGACCAACGCGACGTTCAGCATCCCCGTGCAGGCCGGCCGGTCGTACCTGGTGGAGCTCACCTCGTCACCGACCACGTCGCTGCCGTTCGCGTCGGTCAGTGGCAGCCCGGCGACCTCGGCGAAGCACCTGGGCAACGCCAGCATCGGCCTCGACTCCACGGGGACCGCTACTACAGTGATCAGCCTTCGGGCGCATGCGAATGGCATGTACGTGACCGCTGACAATGCCGGTGCCTCTCCGCTGATCGCCAATCGCACAGCGATTGGCCCATGGGAGAAGTTCGACATGGTCGATGAGGGCAACGGCAACATCGCCCTGTTTGCCCATGCGGATAGCCGGTATGTCACCGCTGAGAACGCCGGTGCCTCAGCGCTGATCGCCAATCGAACGGCGGTGGGGTTGTGGGAGACGTTCGGGCTTATTCATAACCCTGATGGCAGTGTCAGTTTGCAGGCGAAGGTGAACAATAACTATGTCACCGCTGAGAACGCCGGTGCCTCGGCGCTGATCGCTAATCGGACAGCGATCGGGCCCTGGGAAGAGTTCGACCTCATCCACGACTGAGCCGGCCGACGCCAACTGCTGCTGGCCGCGGCCAACTGCTAGGGAGAGACGCATGGATTTGACGCGACGGTCGTTCCTCATCCTCGCTGGCGCCGGTACCGCCGCCGCTGTTGGCGGCATATACGGCGCGTCCCCGAGCGAGGCGGCGAGCCCGGCTGGTGACGTGGTCGGCAAGATCACCGTGGGCTATCAGGGATGGTTCGCGTGTATCGGTGATGGCGCGCCGATCAACGGCTGGTGGCATTGGAGCCAGAACTGGGGCCAGCCGCCGTCACCGTCCAACAATGCGATCAAGGCATGGCCGGACATGCGCGAGTACGCCAGGGGATATCAGACCGCGTACGCCAACCTCAACGGTGGTGGGGCGGCGACGCTGTTCTCCTCTTATGACCAGCAGAGTGTGAACACCCATTTCCTGTGGATGCAGCAGAACGGATGCGATACCGCTGCCCTGCAGCGGTTCAACCCGAACAGCAGCGAGGGCCCGACCCGCGATGCGATGGCCGCCAAAGTCAGGTCTGCGGCGGAGGCGTACGGGCGCAAGTTCTACATCATGTACGACGTATCTGGGTGGACGAACATGCAGCCGGAGATCAAAACCGACTGGACCACCAAGATGTCCGCCCACACCGCGTCGGCCGCGTATGCGCGCCAGAACGGCAAGCCGGTGGTGTGCATCTGGGGCTTCGGTTTCAACGACGGCAACCATCCTTGGGCCGCCGGCACCTGCCTGGACGTCGTCAACTGGTTCAAGGGCCAGGGCTGCTACGTGATCGGCGGGGTGCCGCGGGAGTGGCGCACCGGCACCGGCGGCTCACGCGCCGGCTACCTGAGGGTGTACCACGCCTTCAATATGCTCTCCCCGTGGATGGTCGGCGCGATCGGTACCGCCGCCGACTCCGACTCGGTGTATCAGAACATCAACATCCCCGACCAGGCCGACTGCAACGCCAACGGCGTCGACTACCAGCCCTGCGTGCTACCTGGGGACGTCTCGGCCCGCCAGCGGGTGCACGGGGACTTCATGTGGCGCCAGTTCTACAACATGGTCCGGGTCGGCGCCCAAGGCATCTACATCTCGATGTTCGACGAATACGGCGAAGGCAACCACATCGCCAAGACCGCGGAAACGCAGGCCGGTGTCCCGGCCGGCTCTGGGCTGCTGGCTCTGGACGAAGACGGCACGGCCTGTTCCTCCGACTACTATCTGCGCCTGACCAACGACGGCGGACGCATGCTCAAAGGCCAGATCGCCCACACCCCCACCCGCCCCACCCAGCCCACCACGGGCAGCACCACCACCACCACCGTGGTCAGCCTGCGGTCCCGCGCCAACAACATGTACGTCACGGCCGACAACGCGGGCGCTTCCCCGCTGATCGCCAACCGCACCGCGATCGGCACCTGGGAACAGTTCGACCTGCTCAACGTCAGCAGTGGCAATATCGCCCTGCGTGCTCACGCCAACAACATGATCGTCACCGCCGACAACGCGGGCGCTTCCCCGCTGATCGCCAACCGCACCGCGATCGGCACCTGGGAGACCTTCCAGCTCATCCACAACTCCAACGGCACGGTCAGCCTGTTCGCCCTGGCGAACAGCAGGTACGTCACCGCGGAGAACGCGGGGGCGCAGGCACTGATCGCCAACCGCACCGCGATCGGCACCTGGGAACAGTTCGACCTCATCACCAACTGAAGAACAGCGTCAGGCGACGTCACCGGTGAGTTGGTGGCGACCGTGCAGGGTGGCCAGGTCGGCGGCGGCCCGGCCCGTGATCCAGCCCTCGCGGTCATGCACCGAGTTCACCGCGTGCTGCGTCAACTCGGGGAACATCTCCTCGACGGCCTCGTCAACGGCCCGATCTCGGGCGGCCAGCACTGGCAGCAGGTCTGTGCCCGGCGAGTCCGCGACGGCCTGCCGCTCCGCCGCGCCGGCGGCGTCGGTCAGCCGCTCGCCGATGCGCTGGGCGTAGGAGGCCAGGAAGGACTGCCGGAACGAGCGGGTACGAGACCGCCCGTAGGCGTCACGTCGCGATCCAGCATGTACTAGCGCCGTGGTCGCCTGCACCAGCAGCGAGGTGAACAGCAGCTCCACCGCGTCCAGGTCAGCGGGGAAGCCGAGCACCGTGCTCAGACCCAGGTTCTTGTGCCAGATAGCGCGGCACCGGTTCGCCCCGGCCACGACGTCGAGCAGGACAGCCTTGGCCACCTCGTAGGGACTGTCGAGGAACAGTCTCCTGCCCGAGGCCAGGCCCGGCCCCGCCGCACCCGGGCCGGCGGCCGCCAGCAGCGCGTCATCGATGCTGTGCCTGGACATCAGCTCCTGGGCCCGCGAGGTCAGCGCCTCGGCCTCCTCGGGGAACTCCGTGGACTCGGCCTTGGCCAGCAGCGCCCGGACCCGACCGAGCATGCGCTGATCGACCAACCGCCCTGGTTTGCGTTCTGAATCCAAGGCGCCTCGCCGCGCGGTGCCGGGAAGAGGGCACAGCGAACCCAGCTCGGGCAGCGTGGCGAACGCGAACAGGGTCTCCAGAGCGCAGGTCACCGCCGCCTTCAGGTCGGTCCGCTCCCGGTCGCGCCACCGCTCCAGGTAGCCGTCGTCGCTACCCCACCACGCAGTCGCCCCTAGCGCGGCCAACTGCGCCTCCCACCGCTCATCCACGGTGACCGAGGAATAACTGCGTATCTCCGCCGCCACCGCATCGGTCGCCAAGCGTGCGTGCCTGGCACCGAACTGGCGGCCCACCTGCCGCACCATCTCCGCGGGCTGCCAGCCCTGATGCCATCCGGTGGTAACGGCACCGACCAGGCTGGCGATGAGCGCCCGCTCCACGATCCGCTGCCAGCCGGGCACGCCCCGCATGTCAGCGAGCTGCGCGGTGCACCGGCCGAATGCGTCCTGATTCCCGTGGAACTGGGCATGGACCGCCTCGGACACCAACTCCTCGGCAAGCTCCGCTGCTGCGGGTCCTGAACCGCCGACATCCCGCTGCTGCCAGCCTGTACCGCCCGGCGCCTGGAAGCCGGCCGCGCTCCTTGGCGCACCCTGCCCCGACCGGTGAGCCCTGCGCCTGCGCTCCTTCTCCCTGTCCTTCAGCTTCGCGCGGCGCCGCAGCCGGTTCGCCTTACCCACAGGATCCTCCGTCGTCCGCCCTGACCATGGGGGCCGCTGTCGCGGGAGGCAGACCAAGAATCCGCACAATCTGCTTCGGCCTGCAACCCCGCCCGCGCAGCTCGCGCACCAGTTCTGTCAGCTGCTGATTTCCCATCGCGGCATTCTCCCGTCAAGCGGCGCCGAGACGACGAACGACACACCGGAACCTGGCGAATGGCACACTTCCCCGCACCTGAGCCACTTCAGGCCAGAGTGGAAGCTGTCTCACCGGGCAACTGACCTCACACTCCACCCGGATCAGCTGTGTCCTGGCGCTGGCGTGGTGGCGGCGAAGCGATGAGGCCGGTAAGGCGCGAGTTCAGCGGCTGGCGCACCGCTGACGAGCTCGGTGGTGATGAGTTTGGCCAGGTGCGCGGCGAGGGTGACGCCGCTGTGCGTCACCGCCACGTATAGGCCGCCAGCGCCGGGAAGCCACCCCACGATGGACTGGCCGTCCACCGGCATAGGGCGCACGCACACCCGGTAACCGGCGACATCAGCATCCTGCAGCCCGCGGACCACGCGGCGGGCCCGGCGCAGCAGTTCTTCCGCCCAGCGCCGCAAGTCCGCCTCGGGAGTGTGCAGGTCCACTGCCGCGTCGGGCGCCTCCAGGTGCACCAGCCCGCCAGAATGGGGCCGCAGGTGTAGGTCGGGCGCATGCACCACCCGCGCCGGGCCCAGATCCGTCACCGGCCCGGCCTGCACCACGAGCCCTGGTGCTGTCGCACCCGGTTCCGCCCACGGGACAAGCGGTACCGGGCATGCCACGCCGGGCAGCGCGACCAGCTCAGGAACCCAGCGCCCCGCGCAGCACACGATCGCATCCGCCGGTATCACATGGCAGCGGCAGTCCGCACCGCCTGCAGCGCGCCACCGGCCGCGTGCAGGCCGGCTACGCGTCCCGGCTCACCGGTCAGCACCGTGGCCCCATATTGGACCGCCCGCTCCACCAAGTGGCTAACCAGCGGCTCGGTAAGCAGATAGCCCTCGTCAGGAAACCACGCGACTTCAGGCGCCGACCTCGGTAGCCGTAGCGACGGCTCAAGCTCAGTCGCCTCGGCGACGTCAATCAGGCGCGCCGGGTACCCCCGTCCGGTGAGCCTGTGTACCCGCGCGGCGAGCCGCGAGCGCCCGGGGGCACTCGCCGCCCACTCGATGTTCCCGGCAGGCCGGTACCACGCCGCGCCGCCAACGCTCGCCGAAAGCCCGGCCCACGCCCGCATCCCAGCGTGATTGAGGTCATGGTAAGCACGAGGTGCCTTGTCGTTGGCGTTCAGCCAGGCAAAGCTCGACCGGGTAGCGGCGTGGCCAGGCTGGGCCTGCTCCAAGAGCGTCACCCCGATACCCGCCTCAGCCAGCCGGGCCGCCACGCACGCACCGAGCACCCCGGCGCCGACCACCGCGCACCTACGCGGCTGCATCGCGTTCTCGCCAGGCATCTAATCGCTCCTTCGGTCTCGAGAGATCCCCCTGGGGGATGGCCGTGGCCATGCGGATGGCGGCTCTGGGGCGAGTATGCCGGTCAGGACCCGACGGAGGCTCCCCTTATCTACAGCCCTCCCGCGACGTCGATCGTGGCTCCGGTCACGTACGACGAGTCCGCCGACAACAGCCAGAGCACGGTGGCGGCGACCTCGGCCGGGTCCCCCATCCGTCCCATCGGAACCTGGGCCAAAAGCCCGGCTCAGGTAGTCCTGGTCCTGGGTGAGACGGGTTTCGGTCGCGATGACGCCGCAGCGCACGATATTGACGCGAATGCCCTCCGCTGCCACCTCCTTGGCGAGGCCGAGCGACAGCGTCTCCACCGCTCCTTTGCTAGCGGAGAAGTGCACCCAGGTACCGGGAGCTCCGGTCTTAATAGCTACTACCGATGAGAGCATAACGATTCCGCCGCCGCTGCCGCCGTTTTTAGTCGAGAGCCGATTTACCGCCTCACGCGAGCAGAGAAATGCGCCGAAGACATTGGTGCGGAATACCGACTCAAGCTCTTCGATTCGCAACTCGGCCAGCCTGGCGGGCTCGCCGGCGAAGACAGCGTTGTTGACCAGGCCACCCAGGCTGCCGAACGTGTCGTCAACAGCCTGGAAGGCCCGCCGCACGTCGGCCTCGTGGCCGATATCCGCCGCGATCGCGATCGCCCGTCCGCCCGCCTTTTCGATCTCGCCGACCACGCGTGAGGCATCGTCCGATCGCGACCGATAGATCAGCGCGACCGGTGCGCCGGCCCGCGCGGCTCGCAGCGCGATCTGCGCCCCGATTCCGCGCCCACCGCCCGTCACCACGAGAGCAGCCGCGCCGTTCGTGTTCTCCGGCAACATTTCAATTCCCTTCTTTCGGGTGCGTGACCGCTGACTTGGACGGGGCGAGCGCGGCTGCTATCACTCCGGTGGCGGCCACTGCCGCGGCGGTCCATTCGGCGGGCTTGAACCCGCTGATAAAGGTTGCGGGTGTGGTGTAGCTGCCGTAGTGCGCGAATATGGCGGCGAGGATCGCGACGCCGAACACGCCACCCAGCGCGTTCAGCGCGTTGTTGGTGCCGGCGGCCACGCCGACGTCGGCGGCCGGGACGGAGGCGGTCACGGCGTTGGCCACGGTGGGGAAGCACATCGCGATGCCGACACCGGCGATGACCAGCGGCGCGACCAGGGTGCCGTAGCTCACCCCGGGCTCGGTGACGAACGCCAGCCAGCCCAGCCCGGCCGCCTGCAGGACCAGGCCGAAGAACATGAACGGCTTGTTGCCGATCTTGTCGGCGAGCGCGCCGGCGACCGGCGCCACCAGCATGGGCATGGCCATCCAGACCAGGATCCGCAGGCCGGCGCCCAGCGGGGAGTAGCCGAGCCCGATCTGGAACAGCTGGGTGATGAAGAACAGCGAACCGATCAGCGAAATGAACTGGAAGAAAATCACTGCGTTGGCGGTGGAGAAGGCGCGCCGGCGGAAGTAGGCCAGCGGCAGCATCGGGTACCGTGCCCGCCGTTCCCAGGCCAGGAACCCGGCCACGAGCAGCACCCCGGCCGCGAGCGCCCCGGTCACCTCGGCGCTGCCCCAGCCGGCCGACGGTGCCCGGACCGGTGCCCAGGTCAGCGCGAACAGCCCGGCCCCGGCCAGGATCAGGCCAATGATGTCCAACTGCGGCCGGGGGCCGCGGCTCTCGCGCAGCCGTGACGCGGACAGCGCCGCGGCGGCGAGCCCGATGGGGACGTTGAGCCAGAAGATCCACTGCCAGGAGAGTCCCTGGACGATCGCGCCGCCGACGATCGGCCCGGCGGCCACCCCCAGGCCGGTGATTCCGCCCCAGATCCCGATCGCTGTCCCTCGCTTCTCGGCCGGGAACGCGTCACTGATCAGGGTCAGGGTGAGCGGCACCAGCACGGCCCCGCCCGCGCCCTGCACCACACGCGCCGCGATGAGCAGCCCGGCGCTGGCCGACAGCGCGGCCAGGACCGAGCCGGCCACGAACACGAGCAGGCCGGTCACGAACATGCGGCGCCGGCCGAACCGGTCCCCCAGCGCGGCGCCGGTCAGCATCAGGCAGGCGAAGACAAGGTTGTAGGCGTTGATCGTCCACTCAAGATCCGACAGGCTCGCCCCCAGGTGCGCCCGCAGCGTCGGCAGCGCCGTAGCCACGACGACTACGTCCAGGGCGGCCATGAAGGCCCCGACCGAGGCCAGCGCGAGCGTCCAGCCGGTGCGGGACCGCCCGGCGGTGACGCGGGCCTTGCCGTTCCCGGAGCCGCCCGCGGGCTGGCCGCGACCGCGGCCGGTGACCGGGGCAGCAGATGTCTGGGACATGTCAGTTTCTCCGTTCTATGTGGCTTGCCTGGCGTCCGGTCCCTGCGGGACCGGGAGTCACGGATCGTGCGGCGGCGCGGGCGGGCATCACGTCACCGGGCTGAGGCCGGCGGCGGTGAGCAGGTAGGCGTCCTGGTCGCGGCCGCGGTCGGTGGCGAGGTCGATGACAGCCTGGCCGGCCTGCTCGGGGGTGAGGGCGGGGCCGAGGCGTTCCAGCTGGGCGGGGATGTCGATGCCCGCCCGGGCGGCGTAGGCGGCGACCGCGGCGGCGCCCAGGTCGGTGGCCGGCGTCAGCTGCGGGAGCACGGAGGTGAACTTGATGCCGAGCGATTCCCGGCCGGACTCCTCGGCGGCATAAGCGGCAATGAACCGGATGGTGGCCTTGGCTCCGGCGTAGCCGCCCGACAGCGGCGAACCCCGCAGCGCCGCCCCGCTGGAGAACGCGATGACCACGCTGCCGGGATCCAGGGGAAGCAGCAGCGCTTCGCGTGTCCATCCGAACACGTGCTGCACGTCGACATCCCAGTTGCGGCTGAACGTCTGCCAGGTCTGCTGGTGAATCGGCCGCGGCAAGGGTGCCGCCCCCGCGTTGAGCACGAGCGTCCGGGGACGGTACTCATCGAGCAACTGGCCGGCGACGACGGGATCTGCCGCGTCGGCGGCGACGGGTATGAAGGTGTCGCCGAGCTGTGCGCGTAGTTCGTCGAGCCGGGCGCGGTCACGGGCGACGCCGACGACGTTCGCGCCGGCCTGGGCCAGCGCGGTCGCGATGCCGCGGCCAAACCCCCGGCTGGCGCCGGTGACGAGCGCTGTGGTTCCTGAGATTTCTTGCGATGGCATGCTGGGCTCCTTGATGAGTGAGTGTCAAGCGACGTGAAGCTGCGTCTTTTTGCGCGTTCATCCGTACAGATCCGGGCGGTCGCCAAAACTCACTGGCCCGCGCCACCGGATCGGCCGGTTACTTTTCCTCCTGCACCGGATCTGTACAAGTGACGGCATACGCGCGGGAAGCATCCGCGGTCAGACCAAAGGAGCAGCGATGTCAGCCACGGCCAGGGCACAGCCGGGCAGCGGCCCGCCGGGCAGCGGGCCGCCGGGCAGCGAGGATTTCGCGCGGCTGACCGACCCGTTCCGGGATGAGTTGCTGGCGTACTGCTACCGCATGCTCGGCTCGGTCCACGATGCCGAGGACCAGGTCCAGGAGACCCTGATCCGCGCCTGGCGGTCCTACGGCGAATTCGAGGGGCGCGCGTCGCTGCGGACCTGGCTGTACCGGATCGCGACGAATGCCTGCCTGCGGGCGCTGGAGAACAGCAGCCGCCGACCGTTGCCGTCCGGCCTGGGCGACCCGAGCGAGAACCCGGAAGCACCGCTGGCCACCAGGCGGCCCGAGGTTCCGTGGCTCCAGCCCATCCCGGACGCGCTGTTCGGCGCCGAACCCGCCGATCCCGCCTCGATCGTCACGTCGCGGATGAGCATGCGGCTCGCCTTGATCGCCGCCTTGCAGTACCTGCCCGCCCGGCAGCGTGCCGTGCTGATCCTGCGCGACGTGCTGCGATGGCGGGCAGCAGAGGTCGCTGAGTTGCTCGGCGTCTCGACCGCCGCGGTGAACGGCGTGCTGCAGCGCGCCCGGGCGCATCTCGAGCGGGTAGCCCCCGCCGAGGACGAGATTCACGAGCCTGCGGACCCCGGCGACCGGGCCCTGCTCGGCCGGTACGCCGCGGCGTTCGAGAACGCCGATGTCACGGCCCTCATGCAATTGCTGCGCGATGACGCCGTGTTCGAGATGCCGCCAGTACCTACCTGGTTCACCGGCCGTGAGGTGATCGGGCGCTTCCTCCAGGCCCGGGTCCTCGGCCAGCCCGGCGACATCCGGATGATTCCCACGGCCGCCAACGGCCAGCCTGCGCTCGCCACCTACATGCGCGGTCACGACGGCGTGCACCATGGACACGGGATAAAGGTGCTCACCATCGCCGCATCGCGCGTCACACGAATCGTCTCGTTCAACGACCCGGGCCTGTTCGCGATATTCGGCCTGCCGCAGGCCCTCCCCGCCTCGCCGACCGCGGCGCCGGCGTCACGCCGATGACCCCGGCAGGCGCGACGGCCTGGCCGGCCGACGGGACCGGGCTGCTGGAACCAGCGATCAGCTACGCGCTCGCCGCGGTCCGGGCCGTCACGCCGGAGTTCCTGTCGCGCCCGACGCCCTGCCGGGGATGGGACCTGCGGATGCTGCTCAGGCACACCAACGAGTCCCTGGCCGCACTCCACGAGGGCATCGACGCCGGATGCGTTGGTCTGGACCCCACGGTTGATGACGGTGACCTGGCCATGGACCCCGTCCGGGCCTTCCGCGATCGTGCCTGCCGACTCCTGGCCGCATGGACCGGCCCGGGCCACGAGCACCAGGTTATCGACATCGCCGGCTGCTCGCTGGCGGCGAGCATCATGGCGGGTGCGGGCGCCCTCGAGATCGCCGTCCACGGGTGGGACGTGTCCCGGGCGTGCGGGCATCGCCAGCCGATCCCGCACGCCCTCGCCACCGACCTCCTCGCGATGGCCCCACTGCTGGTTCCCGACGCCGGCCGATACCCCCTGTTCGCGGCGCCGGTCATCGTGGCCCTGACGGCCGGCCCCAGCGACCGGCTCGCCGCCTTCCTGGGCCGCACTCCCCAGTCGTGATCTTGAGTCCGGAATATTCTCTGACTAGAGTCAGAGAATATGCGAGGAGACCTCATCGGATCGGTCCGGAGCTTCAATCGAACTGTCACCCAACGGATCGGTGCACTCAACGAGGAGTACCTGAGCCGGTCGCGTCCCCTGGGAGCATCGCGGGTGCTGTGGGAGATCGGAGACGGCGGCGCCGACGTCAAGGCGATCCGGGCCCGGCTCGATCTCGACTCCGGGTATCTGAGCCGGCTGCTGCGCAGGCTCGAGGCTGACCGCCTGATCCGGGTGCACTCGGCTCACGACGATCACCGGGTACGCGTCGTTCGGCTGACCGACACGGGCCGGACGGAGCGGCTGGAGCTGGACAGGCGCAGCGATGACCTCGCCCGGTCGCTTCTCGCCCCCCTGAACGACCAGCAACGGGCCCGGCTCGTCGAAGCGATGGCGACGGTCGAGCGACTGCTCACCGCCGGCCTGGTCGAGATCACGGTCGAGGACCCCGCCAGCAGCGCCGCCCTGTTCTGCCTGCAGTCCTACTTCGCCGAGCTTGACTCGCGCTTCGACGCCGGGTTCGACCCCGATGCGAGTATCCCGGCCGCCGCCTCCGAGCTTGTCGACCCCGCCGGTCTCCTGCTCCTGGCCCAGATCCACGGCGAACCGGTCGGGTGCGGGGCCCTGAAGTTCCACGGTGCCGAGCCGGCCGAACTCAAACGGATGTGGGTCGCCGCCAGCGCCCGAGGGCTCGGTGTCGGACGGCGCATCCTGGCCGAACTCGAGCACCACGCCCGCCGGCGAGGCGCAACCGTAGTGCGCCTGGAAACCAACCGACGGCTGACCGAGGCGATCCACCTGTACCGGTCCGCCGGGTACGCCGAGGTCCCCGCGTTCAACGAGGAGCCATACGCCCACCACTGGTTCGAGAAACTGCTGACGAACTCTCGAGATCCCAGACAGCACACGCAGCCTGGTCCGGATGCAGGCCTGCGTCCGCAAGCCGGTAACCATATGGACGACGACCATTCATATATCGCCCCTGAGGCTCACCCTGCGGTGCGGTAGTGGTAACCGCATATTTCGCTGAAACCCGTCCGCTCGTACAGCCGTAGAGCCGGGATGTTGTCGCGCTCTACCTGGAGATACATGCGGTCGGCTGCGTGTGCACCAGCCCAGCCGGCCAGCGCGGCGAGCAGGCCCCTCACCATTTCCGGGCTGCTCATGGCCGGCGGCACCGACACGCACACTCCCTCCAAGAACCGGCCAGCGCCGTTCGGGCGTTAGATCGGGTCCCAGGGGACGGAGTCGTAGATTCCGCTCAGGGTCTTCATGAGCGCGGGGCTGGCTGGGATGGTGGTGGCGTCGATTCGCCCGACCGCTGCGATGCCGCGCGAGTTGGTGACAAACGCTGCGGTGACGGCCGGGAAGTCAGCGAGGCGGACCGGGCCGCGGCGGGTGGGAAGGTCCCCGTCGGCGAGCCTCGGCTCCAGGAGTTGCATGGTGATGCCGGCCAGGCATGGCGCGTCGGGCCAGGTCACCGTCGTTCCGTCGAAGAAGGCGATGTTGCTGATGGCACCTTCGGAGATGACGCCGCCGGGCCCGGCCAGCACAGCGTCGTCGAAGCCGTCGGCCGCCGCAAGGCGCCTGTAGTAGATCTGGGCGAAGCCCCCGATGTGCTTGATATGCGGGACAGGGCGCTGGTACGGGACAGACTTCAGGCTCAGCGGGCCGGCCGGCATCTCGGCGGGCGGGCGGACGGTGACCATGACGGTCGGGGTGTCGTCTGTTTCCGGCCAGAAGACGATGACCCGCACTGATGCGTCCCGGACATCAGCGAGGGCGTGGCGGACGTAGCCGCGGATCCGGTCAGCGTCCAGTCCGGTGCCGAAGAGTTCCCGGGTGGCGACGTCCAGTCTTCTGAGGTGCAGATCGAGCCCGCGAGTGCGCCCGCCCCGGACCTGCATGGCCGTAAAATGGCCGTAGTTGACGAGCGCAAGATGCTGCAGCAGGCCGGCGGTCGCCATGCTCCCGTTGACTTCGACCCGGAGCAGTGTGGTGCGCACGCTCCCACCCTAGTGTTCTGACCGAGGCACCCGATGAACACCATCAGAGGGCGATCGAGGCCACGGCCCCCGCCTTTTTGAGCCGGCTAGTCAGCTGTCTGGCGGGTGGGAACGCACGAAGTCGGCGATCACGGCACCGAACCGTTCGCCCGCGTCCTCCTGCAGGAAGTGACCCGCACCCTCGATGACCGGGTGCTCGATGGACGCGGCACCTGGTATGGCGCGTTTCAGGACCGGCGCCATGCCGCCTGTGATCGGGTCGCGGTCACTGAACGCCACGAGGAATGGCTTGTCCCACGCGGACAGCTGGCGCCAAGCCGCCCGGTTAGCCTGCGTCGCCGGATCATCCGGGGACGTCGGCACCAGGCCCGGCATCGCCCGTACCCCGGCGGTGAAGATCTCCTCGGGGAACGGCGCGTCATACGCGCCGAGCACCGCCTCGGACAACGTGGTCTGGCAGCCGGACTGCACCAGCCGGGATACGCTCAGCGTCGGCGCGGTGCGCACGACCTCGCGAAACCGCAGCCAGACCTCGGGCATCGGCTGGTCACCGGTGGGCAGCCCGGTGTTGGCCGCCACCACCCGGGCAAACCGGTCCGGATGCTCGGCCACCAGCCGCAGCCCGATCAGTCCTCCCCAGTCCTGTCCGACGAGAGTCAGCCCGCGCAGATCAAGCCGGTCGAACGCGAAGGCCCGGATCCACTCCACATGCCGCTTGTAGCTGTGATCGCCGATGTCAGCCGGCTTGTCCGACCGCCCGAAACCGATCAGATCAGCCGCGATCGCGCGCAGCCCGGCGTCGGCGAGCACCGCCATTACCGTGCGGTACAGAAACGACCAGCTCGGCTCGCCATGCAGGAGCAGCACCGGTTCACCGTCCGACGGCCCGGCTTCCACATAGGCGACCCGCAGGCCGCCGACGTCGGCATAGCGCGGCACGTAGGCAAAATCCGGCACGTCCGCGAAACGATCCTCGGGGGTGCGCACAACTCGCATCCGGCCATGTTGTCATGAGGGTAACCAACTACTCAGGAGGTCACAGGATGGTGGCCACCGTCCCTACCACCGCAGGCGAGATCGATGTCGAGGACCTCGGCGTCGTGCTGATGCATGAGCATGTCTTCATCCGCACCGAACCGCTGCACTGGGGCTGGCCTGGTTTCAGCGGCTGGGACGAGGAGACGGAGGTGGCGGCCGCCCGCGAGCGGCTTAGCCTGCTCAAGCGGACCGGCGTCGACACGGTGCTGGACATGACGGTCCCCGGTCTGGGGCGCGATCCGGTCCTTGTCGCCCGCGCGGTCGAAGGCACCGGGCTGAAAGTGATGTTGGCGACTGGGTACTACACCTACGACAACCTGCCGTTCCCCTTCCACTATCGCGGGCCGGGCAAGGTACTCGACAACGACGACCACGTCCTCGAGTCGTTGTTCGAGCGGGATGTGACCGTCGGGATCGGCGAGTCGGGCATCAGGGCCGCTGTGCTCAAGGTCGTGACCGACCAGCAGGGGATGACGGAGGATGTCGAGCGGCTGACCCGCGCGATCGCGAACGTCAGCGTGCGCACGGGCACCGTGATCTGTACCCACGCGCACGCGCTGACCCAGCGCGGGCTTGAGCAGCAGCGGATCTTCGCTGAGCGCGGCGTCGACCTGGGCCGGGTGATGATCGGGCACTCCAACGAGACAACCGATCTCGGCTACCTCGAGCGGTTGATCGACAACGGCTCCTATGTGGGCTGGGACCGCTGCGGCCTGAACGTCGCCGTGCCACTCGCCGATCAGCTGGACACACTGGGTGAGCTCTGCAAGCGTGGCTACGCCAGCCGCCTGATGCTCTCTCACGACAAGGCGTCGTTCATCGACTGGTTCACGGCTGCCGAGACCGACGCGTTCCTGCCCAACTGGCAGTACACCTATATACACAGCGGGGTCCTGCCGGGCCTTCGCGACCGCGGCGTATCGGATGACCAGATCGAGCAGATCCTGGTGCGCAACCCGCGCGACTTCTTCGCGCGGCAAGAGACGCACGGCTCCGAAGGGGGCGGGCGATGACGCTCGCGGCTCCACGCAGGGGCGCGAATCCGTTCGACTCGTCCGGCGTGCGGCCGGACGAGAATGGCATCCGGCGCTACGCGGACCTGCACGACTCGATCGTGGGGATGCTTCGCGAAAGCGTCGACGCCGACCCGCAGGCCGAAGCTCTGGTCGAGGTCGGTGGCGAGCGGATCAGCTACCGAGAGCTGTGGGATCGCGCGGCGCGCGTGGCCGGTGGTCTCCGCGCGGACGGGATCCGGCCCGGTGACCGCGTCGCGATCAGGCTCCCCAACTCGATCGACTGGGTACTCGCATCTGTCGGCGGCCTGATGGCGGGGGCGGTCGTGGTGCCCGTCAATACGCGCTTCACGGAGCGCGAAGCGGCCTACGTCGTGGATGACTCCGGCAGCTCGCAGGTGTTCGAGCCGGAGAAGGCGCTGCCCGATGGCAGCCCGCATGTCCATGAGGGCGCAAGGAGAACGGACGTGGCGGCGATCTTCTACACCAGCGGCACGACGGGGTTCCCGAAGGGCGCGATGCACACGCACGAGAACGTGCTCGCGAACATCGAAACCGCTTTTCGCGTAGTTGACGTGCCCCGGGACATCGGCAGGGAGTTCCGCACGCTTGTCGTTGTGCCGCTGTTCCATGTCACGGGCTGCCACAGCCAGCTTCTGCCGGCGTTGCGAGCCGGCGGCGCGGTCGTGATCGACGCGGCCTTCGACGGCCGGCGCATGATCGAGACCATCGAGCGGGAGCACATCACCGGCTGTACGGCGGTGCCCGCGATCTTCTATCACATCCTCAACCAGCCCGGTTTCGCGCCCGCGAGGGTCGCTTGCGTGCGCTGGGCGTCATACGGCGGCGCGCCGATCGCACCCGCGCTCGTGCGCAAGATTGCTGAACGGTTCCCGAACGCTCGTGTCGGCAACGGCTTCGGGCTGACAGAATCGACATCGATCTCGACCTTCCTGCCGCACGAATGGGCGGCTGAGCACGCCGACTCGGTCGGTTTCGCGGCGCCCCACACGGAAGTAGCGATCGGTGCCGCCGATCCGGAGACTGGCGTCGGCGAGATCCTCATCCGCGGCCAGAGCGTCTGCGCTGGTTACTGGGACAAGCCGGACGCCACCGCGCAGGCGTTCCGCGACCACTGGCTGCACACGGGCGACATCGGCCGCGTCAACACCGAGGGGCTCGTGCACGTACTGGACCGGATCAAGGACATGATCAACCGTGGTGGTGAGAACGTCTATTGCGTCGAGGTCGAGAACGGCCTGATCGGCGCGCCTGGAGTCGGCGAGGTCGCGGTGGTCGGCGTTCCTGACGCCATGATGGGCGAGAAGGTGGGCGCCGTGATCGTCCCGCTGCCGGGCGCGACCGTGCACCCCCCGGCCGTCGTGGCGTACGCGCGAGAGCACCTCGCGGACTTCAAGGTGCCGCAGTTCGTCGCCGTCCGCAACGATCCCCTGCCGCGGAATCCGAACGGCAAGGTCCTGAAGGCCCAGCTTCGCCAGACCGACTTCGGCGCGCCCCTCTTCCCCTGACAGAGACTCGCCAGCCAGCCCACTGGGACAGCCGCGACGCGGCCTGTGGCGAGTTCCTCCCATATTCGGCATAGGCACGCTCACCCGTTGAGCTGAACCAGCCCGGACGCCTTCCTGGCAGGGTTACTCCATGATCATCGTATTCGTAGAAGTCCTATCGGTTCTGCTGGTCGTGCTGGCGGTGGCGTTGGCCTCCCGTCTCGTCTTCGGCCCCCGGCTCAGCCAGCAGATGGCAGGTCGCGCGACCGACGTGTGGAAGCACCGGCAACCCCCCGTCCTGCCGACGGTAGGCACTCGCACCTGAACCGGTCGCTGCTATGCCGGTACCGGAACGGACTCGCCGGGCAACCAGGCCAACCTGATCGCTCCACAGCGGAACACCGAAGCCGACCCGGCCAGAATCGAACTGGCAACCATCTGCTTAGGAAGCAGTCGCACGTCCATCGTGCTGCGGGCCGATCAGAGACGCGGGCCGGTTCGGGATTCCTTCCTTCCCCGCCGTTACCTCGAAGCCGCAGCCGGGATCGAACCGGCGTGCTCCGCTTTGCAGGCGGACCCCTAGCCACTCGGGCATGCGGCCTTGCTGTTGTACGTGTCTTGCCAATGCGAGCGCTTCCAGCAGGACTCGAACCTGCGCTACCGGCTTCGGGGGCCGGCGTCCTATCCACTGGACCATGGAAGCCTGGTGCGCCGGGATGGATTCGAACCACCGATGTCCGTAGACGGCGGATTTACAGTCCGCTGCATTCCCGCTCTGCCACCGACGCATGGGGTGAGTAGTCAGGTTCGAACTGACGACCTCCGCGCTCACAACGCGGCGCTCCGCCTGTTGAGCTATACCCACCACGGTCGATCAGGCAGGGATCGAACCTGCGGCCTCCGGTATGTGGGACCGGCGCTCTGGCCATCTGAGCTACTGATCGTCTGGCACCCTCGCCGAGATTCGAACTCGGACTGTCAGGTTCGTAGCCTGGTGGTCTGTCCGTTAGCCTACGAGGGCTTGGTACCCGCACCAGGAACCGAACCTGGGGCCTTCGCCTTGTCATGGCGACGCTCTTACCACTGAGCTATGCGGGTATGGCGGCGATGACGGGTTTCGATCCCGCTGCCTCCACCTTGACAGGGTGGCGCTCTCCCGATTGAGCTACATCACCTTGGCTCCGGCGGCTGGGGTCGAACCAGCGTCAACGAGTTAACAGCCCGTCATTCTGCCCTTGAACTACACCGGAATGAGAGATGCCACGCTTTGCCGTCTGTTCCGGTCCTGGCGCGTGGCCAGCCTTCGTTGCGGGACTCAGATTTGAACTGAGGTTTCTGGGTTATGAGCCCAGCGAGGTACCGAACTCCTCCATCCCGCGTCACCACCCGTACCGTACCGCTGGCGGGAATTGAACCCGCGATGGCCGATTTGAAAGACCGGCTACCCGTGCCATCAGGGTGACAGCGGCAGAGTGCTCCGTGCGAGGATCGAACTCGCATTCTCCACCTTGAGAGGGTGGCGAGATATCCGTTTACTCCAACGGAGCGCGCACCGCCCGGGGGTCGAACCCGGTGTCCGTCTCCTTAGAAGGGAGCCGCTCTATCCACTGAGCTCGCGGTGCTCATCCGATCAATACTGCTGCATCAGACCCGAGCCGTTCGGCCGTGCGGATCCGGTGGCAGACTGCACACACCACCTCGCACTTGGCTATCTCGGCCATGATCCTCGCGGTTGAGAGACGGCTCTTGGCTACCGTCCTCCCGATGTTGAAGAACTTCTTCCCTCGAACATGATCGAAGTCCATCGCACACGGCGGGAACCGCCTGCCGCAGTCAGTACACGGAACGCTCTTGGCGGCCCGAACCGTCTCTGTCTGCTCGGCCCGGTACCTGGCGCTGTTGCGAGCCACGCTTACCTTCTGCCGACTGGCGTTCTCCGCGTACCAGGAGTCGCTGACCGTTTTCTGGCATCCGCGACAACGACTCTGCCGGGTGCCCTTGCTCTTGTTGCGCCACGCGAACTGATCAAGAGGTAGATCGAGGTCACACCCCGTACAATGCTTCACGCTTCTAATCATATCAGCAATTTAGAAGGCAGCTGCTCATCCATCGAACTCGCGGTGCTTGCGTGAGCCGCCAGGGATTCGAACCCTGAACGCCCGGATTAAAAGTCCGGTACTCTGCCAGTTGAGTTAGCGGCCCGTGATCGCTATGCCACGGGCTGTTTGTACTCCATTACTGCCTCCTGATGTCGTGGGGCGAGCAGGGGTCGAACCTGCACATCTCCCGGATATAAGCCGGCTGCCTTCACCTTTTGGCCACCGCCCCTGGGTACCGCGAGAGGGCACCGACCCCCCGACCTTTCCCGTATGAAGGGAACGCTCTGCCAGCTGAGCTATCGCGGCGCAGTAGGCCCCCGTGGATTTGAACCACGACCCCCTCGCTCATCAGGCGAGTGCTCTGACCAGTTGGAGCTAGAGGCCCTTGGAGGAAGGTAAAGGAATCGAACCCTTGGGCGTTTAACCCACCACGGTTTTCGGGACCGTTTTGCACCCTGTGCGGTACCTTCCCATGAGCGGAGAGCGGACTAATCGAAAGCCATGCCCGCAGGCACGCACTCGGTAGCAACGAGGCCCAGCACCCTGGCTGATTCACTCTCCATCGTGCGCCGGGAGAGATTCGAACTCTCACGTCACTCGGACACACGGATCTGAGCCGTGCGCGTCTGCCATTCCGCCACCAGCGCTTGGTGCCGTGCCACTCAGGCGCCCGCTAGGCGCTAGCGTTTGTCCCAACATTTGAAACTGGGTCCGGGGCACATTCCCGAAGAACGTTGACACGGCACAGAGTGGATGACCGGGATCGAACCGGCGCTCGCACCTTGGCACGGTGCGGTGCTACCTCTACACCACATCCACACGGAGCCTTCGGCCAGATTCGAACTGGCGGCCTTCCCCGTACCGGGGGGACGCTCTACCGCTGGAGCTACGAAGGCATGAAACGTGCTGGGCGCCCAGGGCTCGAACCTGGAATCTCTCGGGTCAAAGCCGAGCGGGTTTGCCTGATTCCCCTACCGCCCACCAGAGCCCCCGGCCGGATCCGAACCGGCAACCTTCGGCTTACAGGGCCGCTGCGCTTCCAGTTGCGCCACGGAGGCGTGGTGCCCTCGGCGCGACTTGAACGCGCACCTACCCAGGCTCTCGACCTGGGGCCTCTGCCATTTGGGCTACGAGGGCGTGGAGCCTCTGACTGGCCTCGAACCAGTTGCCTTCGCTTTACGAGAGCGACGCTCTGCCGGATGAGCTACAGAGGCGTGGCTGCCGGGCAAGGACTCGAACCTCAATAACCAGCTCCAGAGGCTGGCGTCTTGCCATTAGACGACCCGGCATCAAGTACGGGCGGCGGGACCCGAACCCGCATGAGCCTCGCGGCCCGGCAGCTTTTGAGACTGCTGTGTATACCGTTCCACCACGCCCGCTCGTGAGTTGGTGAGTTGGTGCGCCGTGAGAATTACGATATCTCGCCACCCGGATTAAGAGTCCGGTGCTCTGCCTCTGAGCTAACGGCGCGCAGAGCCCCACCGGGGAATTGAACCCCGCTCATCACCTTGGAAGGGTGACGCATCACCACAATGCTTGTGAGGCATAGTGCCACCTGCTGGAGTCGAACCAGCGACCTCCCGGGTTTCGACCGGGCGCTCTTACCATCCTGAGCTAAGGAGGCATGGTCGGAATGGCCCGATTTGAACGGGCGCCCTCTGGTCCCCCAGACCAGCGCTCTAACCAAGCTGAGCTACATCCCGGTCTGGCTAGCAGGGCTCGAACCTGCGGCCTCCTGCTCCCAAAGCAGGCGCGCTGCCTACTGCGCCATAGCCAGTCAGTCGGGCTGCCCAGATTTGAACTGGGGGCCTCACGCTCCCGAAGCGTGCGCGCTACCAAGCTGCGCTACAACCCGTTCACGTGGACCGCCTCGGATTCGAACCGAGAAACCTCCTGGGTGCAGGCCAGGCGCTCTTCCAGTTGGAGCTAGCAGCCCATGAGGGTGCCCTCGCAGGCGAGGGCACCCGTCAACCTCGCAGGCCGTATCCGGGCTCACGCCGTTCCGTCTCGGGCAGCCTGCGTCGTTCATGGTGTTCCGCTGTGCAGTTATCAAGTACAGCCAGGCACGTTCACCCCGGAGGGTGGTGCTCCGCAGGGATGGCAGGAATCGAACCCACAACCAGCGGTTTTGGAGGCCGCCGCGCTACCGTTGCGCCACATCCCTATGCAATTGAAAAACCGCCCGCTGGGTGCTTCCCGGCGAGCGGCTTCTGGTTGAGCGTGTTGTTGCCCTATCCAGAAGCCTCCCAGGCCGCCAGCGTCCCCGGCTGCAAGCGCGCAGACGCGGGCATGCTGGCATGCCTTTCGTCTCGCTTGCACCGGATGGGTGACCAGGGATTCACGGTGATTCCTTCCTCATTGCCTACTGACAACTGTACGGAGCAACGTCCGGGGCGGCAACAGTATTTCCCGGCGACGGTATTTCCCGGCGGCGTGATAGCTGACGCGCCGAGCCTGGTTCCACCGGGAGTCGACCACGCGGCGAGGAAACGCGGCCCGCGTCCACGACCGCCTGTCATGTGAGTTTCATGCCGCCGTGGCGGGCCGGCCACCAGCGAGAACGCTGCCGAGCAGGCCTTTTGCCGGTCGGCGAGCAGTCGGCAGGCAGGCGTCGGCGCAGGGCCGTCGACGGACCCCGGCAGGCGGGCTTACGCTCCGGCTCACGCAGCGATCAGCGAAGCGCTTCGACAGCCCGCGGCCAGGCATTTCCGCTGGCGGTCGGCGCCCGCAGGGCCGAAGCGTGCCCGGGACCCCAGTCCCGCGCGACAGCCGTCCATTCCCCGCGGTCCGCCGCCGAGAGAGGAAACCCGCCGATGCGAAGAAACCCCCTCAGCGTCGCCCTCACGACGCTCGCCACGGTCGTGGCCACCTCGGTGCCGATCGTGGCCATGACCGCGGCCGTGACCGCTGCGCCCACAGCGTCCGCAGCCACCGCCACGCAGCCGTATACCTGGCAGAACGTCAAGATCGGCGGCGGCGGCTTCATCGACGGTATCGAGTTCAGCCCTGCTCAGCAGAACCTGCTCTACGCGCACACCGACATTGGCGGGGCCTACCGCTGGAACCAGTCGACCGGTACCTGGACTCCCCTGCTGGACTGGGTCGGCCAGAGCAACTGGGGCTGGAATGGCGTAGCCAGCCTCGCGCCTGACCCGCTCAACGCGAACAAAGTGTGGGCCGCGGTTGGCATGTACACCAACAGCTTTGACCCGAACAACGGCGCCATCCTGCGCTCCTCGGACCAGGGCGCCACCTGGCAGGCGACGCCGCTGCCGTTCAAGCTCGGCGGGAACATGCCCGGCCGCGGCATGGGCGAGCGGCTGGCCGTTGACCCCAATAACGACAACATCCTGTACCTGGGCGCCCCGAACGGGAACGGCCTGTGGCGCAGCACCGACGGCGGCGTGACGTGGTCGAAGGTGACCAGCTTCCCGAACGTAGGCAACTACGCGCCCGACCCGACCGACACCAGCGGCTACAGCAGCGCGACCGAAGGCATCCCCTGGATCAGCTTCGACAAGGCCACCGGCACCGCGGGCAGCGCGACCCAGACCATTTTCGCCGGGGTCGCGGACCTGCAGAACACCGTGTACGAGAGCACCGACGGCGGTTCCGCATGGACCAGGGTGGCGGGTCAGCCGACCGGTTTCATCGCCCACCACGGAGTCGTCGATTCCGCCAACGGCATCCTGTACATCGCGACGAGCAACACCGGCGGCCCGTACGACGGCGCCCACGGCGACGTCTGGAAGTACGCCATCGCCACCGGCGTCTGGACGCAGATCAGCCCGGTGCCGTCTTCCAACACCAGCGGCAACTACTTCGGCTACAGCGGCCTGGCCATCGACCCCGAGCATCCAAGCACGATCATGGTGACCGCCTACAGTTCGTGGTGGCCGGACACCATTATCTGGCGCAGTACCAACGGAGGTTCCACGTGGAACCAGATCTGGAACTGGACCAGTTACCCGAGCCGCAGCTTCAGCTACACCCAGAACATCTCCTCCGTGCCGTGGCTGACCTTCAACGGGAACCCCTCCCCGCCGGTGGTCACGCCCCTGCTGGGCTGGATGACCGAGGTGCTGGCGATCGACCCGTTCAACTCCAACCGGATGATGTACGGCACCGGGGCCACCCTGTACGGCACCAACAACCTGACGAACTGGGACTCCGGCGGGACCATCACCATCACCCCGATGGTCAACGGCATCGAGGAGACCGCCGTCCTCTCCCTGATCAGCCCGCCGTCCGGCGCCCCGCTGCTGTCCGGGCTCGGCGACATCAACGGCTTCGTGCACACCAGCCTGACCGCCGTGCCCGCCGCGATGTACTCCTCGCCCAGCTTCGCCGCCGCCAGCATGGACTACGCGGAGCTCAACCCGAGCGTCATCATCAGGACCGGTGACGTCAACAAGACCAACAACCCCAACGTCAACCGGATCGCCTTCTCCACCAACGACGGGACGAACTGGTTCCAGGGCCAGGAGCCTCCGGGGGTCACCGGCGGCGGCACCGCTGCCGAGGCCGCCGATGCCAGTGCCACCGTCTGGAGCACGGGGGGCGCGGGGGTGTTCTACTCCACCAGCTACGGCGGCTCGTGGACGGCGTCCACCGGGCTGCCCACAGGTGCACTGGTGGCCTCCGACCGGGTCACCCCGGCCAAGTTCTACGGCTTCTCCGGCGGCACCTTCTACGTCAGCACCAACAGCGGCGTGACCGGCATCTTCCGGTCCGACGACGCCGGCGCGAACTGGATCCAGATCAACGACAGCCAGCACCAATGGGGCAACATCGGCCAGGCGATCACCGGTGACCCCCGGGTCTATGGCCAGGTCTACGTCGGCACCAACGGCCGCGGCATCATCTACGGCAACCCGGCCGGCATCATCACGCCGCGCCCACCCCGACCGCGACCAGCGCGTCACCCACCCCGACCGCGACCAGCCCCAGCCCCTCCCCGAGCCCGACGGCGACCGCGACCGGGTCGGTCACTGCCTGCCACGTCAGCTACGTGACGCAGAGCCAGTGGGCAGGCGGGTTCACGGCCAACATCACCGTCAACAACACCGGGACAGTGCCGATCAACGGCTGGACCGTCGTGTTCACGTTCGCCGGTGACCAGAAGATCACCGCAGACTGGAACACCACCATCAGCCAGAGCGGCGAAAAGGTGACCGCGACGAACGTCGGCTACAACGCCGTGATAAGCGCGGGCGGCAATACGGCGTTCGGCTTCCAGGGCACTTGGACCAGCAGCGACGGCCCGCCAGCCAGTTTCACGGTCAACGGCACCACCTGCACCTGAGGCCACCGGGCCTGCGGGCGGCGGGCGGCGCTACGCTACGCTCCCCGCTCGCCCGCAGGGGCGCTTTGAGGCGCCGCCTTCCCTCGTCACTCGTTCCTCGCTCCTCAGTCCAGGCGGCACCGCGCCCCGGCGGCTCGCTCATGCCGCCGCCCGCGCCGGCGGCCCGGCACAGTCACGGGATCACGCGTCCGGCGGCTCCGGGGGCAGCGGGAACCGCAGCGTCGCGGCGACCAGGTGCTCCTTCAGGTCCGTGTCCTCTTCCACATGCCTGATCGAGCCGCCTTCATCGATCACCGCCTCCACCAGTTCATCGATCACGTCCGGAGTCGGCCGCGTCGGATTCCCGCAGAAAGGACATGTGCTGCCGGACAGGGCCAGCCAGCCGGACTGATCGCAGACCACGCCGGGGACGACCGCACCGTCCTGGACCAGCAACGTCTGAACGGCAGCCACAGTCCCTGCCCACAGGGACGGGCGCAGGCCCGCGACAGCCAGGCCACCGGCCGCGACCTGGCCGAGGACCTCGGCGACCAGTGACCGTTCCTCGGCGCGCTCGTGCCGTTCAGCAATCGCGTCCGCTTCGCGCCGGATATCGGCCGTGGTCGCGGTGGCCGGATCCACGGTGAACGTGCCCGTCAGCCGCTGCCGCAACTCGTGCGGCAGGAAGTCGACGAAACCCGGCACCTCATAAGGGTGGCCGCCGATGATCAGAAGATCGTAGCCGTCGGTCCGGAACAGCCCATCAAGCAGTTCCACCACCCGCCGGTAGTGACGCTTGGCCAGCTCGTCGGCCTTGTTCCTGACGCGGTCCTCGGCCAGCCCGGCCGCGTAGTTGGGCTTGCGGAGGGTGCGGTCTCGGAGGCTGCCCACCGTGCGCATCTCCTCCTGATACAGCTCCCACACCCGGGCGTCGCCCCGGTCGATCAGCACGACACAGGTCCGGTGGTACTCGTCAAGCACCGCAAGCATCGGCCGGACGTACGGGGTGAGGTCGACGGCACTGCGATCGCGCACCGCCCGGGGCAGCGGGACCTCTTCGAACAGGCCAGCACCCGTGCACGAGAAGACCGCCATCCCACCTGGCCGCCAGCGCTCCTGATCCGCTGCCGCCTCGATTCGCTCAAGGTCCCCGCGCACCGACAGCCTGGTTTCGTGGGCCAGGGAACTGTCCTTGGCCAGCGGCCGGACCCGGTCCAGCAGGCTGTTGACCCGGGTGGGCACCGAGTTCCGTGCGCCTGGATCCGCATCGATGCCGACGTAGACCGACACGACAGGAAGCTCATGCCCGTCGAACCGGATGATGCGATCGATCGTTTCCGCCGTGATCATCGTTGCCTCCCTGCCGTTCGGGAGCCGCCTTGGCTGCACCAAGCGAATCATGCCGTTGCCACTGCCACGGGGGGCGGCCCGCTGGTTTCGTCCGGCCGCCCGGGAACACGGTGACCGGAGCACGGCGGGCTGTAACTTTCACCAGGCCGCGGCAGATAGTGCGATGACACGGGGCAGCGCCGTGGGCTCCCGGTGACCGCTGCTTGACAGCCGCCCGAGCGGCTCGGACGATCGCACCGATCGGCGCGCAGCAGCCGCGCCGGCCCGAGGAGCTCCCATGCGCCCAAGCTTGGCCTGCCCGGTGACACGATGGTGCGCGCGGGCACCGACCAGCAGATCGTCGCCGCGCATGCGGTGCGCAACACCAACGGCGACCTCAGCGTCATGCTCGTGAACAAGGACCCGGCCAACGCCTACCAGGTCAGCCTGCACTACGCCGGTTACACGCCGGCCGCCGCGGCGCCGACGGTTTACACCTACGGCGACGAAGCCCCGTCCATCGCCTCATCCGCGGCGGGCACGGCGTCCAGCCAGATGTTGCCGCCGTACTCGATCGAGACCATCGTGCTGGCCCCCCAGGCCGGGACGCAGAGCGCGGTCTCCGCGCCTGCCGCGCCGTCGGTCAGCAACGTGACCGGCAGCCAGGCGACCATCTCCTGGTCGCCGTCCACCGGCGGGCAGGTTGACCGGTACGAGATCTACCGGCAGTTCGGTACCAACAGCGAACTGCTCGGCAGTTCCACCTCGGGGTCGTTCACCGCGGCGAACCTGGTTCCCGGCACGTCGTATACGTTCAACGTGCTGGCCAGGGACCAGCGGGGATACCTGTCGCTGCCGTCCGCCCCGGTCACCTTCACCACCAGCACCCCAGGCAACAGCACCTGCGCGGTGTCTTATGACGTGACCCAAGGGTGGGGCAACGGGTACATCGCCAACATCAGCATCACCAACACCGGGCCGAACCCCATCAACGGCTGGACGCTCGCTTTCATGTTCCCGGCCAGTACCGAGTCGCTCAGCTCCGGCTGGAACGGCAACTGGACCGGAAGCGGGCAGAGCGTCCAGGTGACCAACCTGAGCTGGAACGGCCGGCTGGCGGCCAACGGCGGCAACTCCGCGGACATCGGCTTCGTCGGCGCCAACAACGGCGCCTACCCATCGCCCGCCGCGATCACCCTCAACGGCACGGTGTGCACCACCACCTACTCGTCCTGACCCGAGCCGCCGACAGCGGCCGCGCGCCGCCGCGGCGGCGCGGCCGCTGTCGGCCACCGCTGGTAACCTCTCGGCCCTGTGAGTACCCCCGCGTCCGCGACGCACAATGAGGGCAGTTGCCGTGAAGCTTCCGTGAGGCCGGATTTGGTTTTGTCTTTGCGAAGCTGGCAGCGGGACGCGTACGAAGAGTACTTCCGCATTCCCAGGCGTGATTTCCTGCTGGTCGCGACGCCGGGAGCGGGGAAGACGGCATACGCCCTGACCATCGCGGCCGAGTTGCTGGCCCGCCGGGAGATCGCCGC
>WNFF01000168.1_pt1 | contig 45325 bp, 37 predicted proteins | sample 5400441 | NCBI WGS metagenome assembly WNFF01 (sample SAMN13153345, study PRJNA577476) | soil metagenome | isolation source: 120 cm saprolite under Douglas fir tree site 2 hole 3 replicate 1 | place: USA:California | collected 2015-04-18 | reverse complement strand
CGCGGCCGAAAGCCCTTGCCGGTCACGGTGGAAAAGCGCGCGCCCTGGCTGGAGAGCCGCGACTGCGCGTAGATGCCGATGTCGAGATAGAGGTAGCAGATCATGATCGCCAGCCCGAGCACCAGGCCGGGAAACACCAGCGGCAGCGAGGCGAGATTGTCGAGCAGCCAGCGCCCCGGCATTTTCGTGCGCACCACGATCCACGAGATCACGGCCGAGACCAGCATGATCACGGCGGCGCTGCCGGCCGCGAGCACGAGGCTGTTCCACACCGAGCGCGCGAATTGCGGATAGTCGAGCACCGCGCGGTAGGAGTCGAGGCTCACGCGGCCGAGCGCCTCCAGCGACGGCGCGCTGTAGAATTTCTGCAGCGACGACCACAGCAGGACCAGGAACGGCAACAGCACGATGACGATGAAGTAGAGAATGAAGATCGCCGCCGTGACATAGCGCCAACGGCCGAGATCGATGGTGCGCGGCCGAAAGCCCTTGCCGGTCACGGTGGAAAAGCGCGCGCCCTGGCTGGAGAGCCGCGACTGCGCGTAGATGCCGAGCGAGGTGAGCAGCAGCAGGGTCACCGCATAGGCGGCGGCGAGCCCGATCTGGCTCGGATATTGGTGGATCGCCTGGTAGATCGACGAGGTGTAGACGTGGATGCCGACCGGCAGGCCGAGCAGCGCCGGCACCTCGAACGATTCGATCGAGCGCACGAACAGGATCAGCAGCGAGCCGAGCGCCGCCGGCCAGGCGAGCTTCAGCGTGATCCGCCGCGCCACCTGCGCCACCGACGCCCCGCTCATCGCCGCCTGCTCCTCGAGCGCGGGGTCCATGGCGCGGAAGGCGGCCGTCATCAGCAGGAAGGCCATCGGCGAGTAGTGCAGGCCGTCGACCCAGATCATGCCGGCCATGGTGTAGATGTCGACGAATACCGCGTCGGTATCGAACAGCTTGCGCAGCACCAGATTGACGAGGCCGATCTTCGGGCTCGCCAGCATGATCCAGGATACCGTGAACAGGATGCCGGGGATCACCAGCGGGATGATCGCGAGCGCGAAGAACAGCGCCTTGAACGGGGTGTTGGTGCGCTCGTTCATCCAGGCGAGGCCGGTGCCGACGACGAGCGAGAGCACGGCGGCGCCGACCGCGAACTCGAGCGAATTCAGGAACAGCCGCGCGTTGTCCGGACTGAGATAGGCGGCACGAAAATTCTCCAGCGTATATTGCGCCGGCGCCGTCGCGGTCTGCGGCGTGAGAAAGCTCTGCCAGAGCAGGAATGCGAGCGGGACGACGGCGAGCCAGACGACCAACACGACCGGCACGCCGATCGCGAGCCATTTGGCATCCCATCGCGGCGCGGCGCGAATTAGTCCGCCGGTCTCACGGCGCGCTCGGTGCGCTCCCTCTCCCCGCCTGCGGGGAGAGGGTTGGGGTGAGGGGGGTTCTTGATTTACCGAGTCCGTTGAGAGCCCCCTCACCCGCTCGCCCGGCGGACTAATTCGAGCGGCGTAGGGTGAGCAAAGGCGCTGCCCGGACGCTTCATTCTCTCCAAGGGGACGACGCAGCGCCGTGCCCACGCGTAAAATGCGACCGCGTGAGGGGCGAAAACGCGTGGGCAAAGGCGTGCGGTCCGCCGCGCCCGTGGAGAGATGAGTTTCGCGCCTTTGCCCACCCTACAAGGCTTCGAGCCGAAAGGTCTGGCGCTAGTCATCGTGGTGATGGTGGCGATGCCCGTGATGGTGATGCTCATGATCACCGTGGTGGTATCCATGATCATGCGCGTGATCATGATGGTGAAGGCGCTGGAGCGGCCGGCCGCGCCGCGGGTCCTCGCTGAACACCAGCGATTTGATCGTCACCGGCACGGTATAGGACGGCATCCGGATGCGTCCGAGGTCGATGTAGTCGAAGTCGCGCAGCACCACGCCGTCGATCGCCAGAATTTCGCTCTCGACCTTGAGCTCCTCGCGCAGGATCGCGCCCAAGGTCTGCGCGACGTCGCCGTCGAGCATGACGTAGAGCGGCTTGCCGCGCGCGATCGTCTCGGCGAGGCCGCGGCGGATGCCTTCCGCGAAGGCGGAGATGCGCTCATAGGACGGCGCGCCGTGCCAGCGCAGCGCCAGCGCCACCTCGCCCTCGCCTTCGACGAGATCGAAGGCGGTGAAATGCGCGCGGATCGCCTGGGCGAGCTCGTCCGCATCGATGACCTCGCCGCAGGCGTAGGACGGCTGCAGGACCTGCAGGTTACGCCGCGGCAACAGCTCGCCGGGCTTGGAGATATAGCTGGTGTTGCCGCTGAGCTGGACGCTGTACTCGGAGGCGCCGAGCGCGGTCGCGCGGATGCATTCGCCCGGCGGCAGCAGCGGCCAGGGCAGGGCGCCGCCGTCGATGCGGCGGCGAATGGCGCTTCCGAGCCGCCGGCCCATGTCGCCGAAATCCCGGCTCTCGCGGCCATAGACGTATTCGCCGACGCCGCCGGAGAACATGACCCCGTCGATGCGGCCGAGCTCCCGGAGCGGGTCGGTCAGGTAGAGGTGCTCGACGGCGTGCGGCGGCGGCCGCCGCGTCAGCGCCGCGACCAGGAGATCCGCCATGTTGTCGGCGACCTTGTCGAGTTGCGCGGGCGAGAGCACGTCGCCGCGCGACCAATAGAAGCCGGCTTCGCGGGCGTGGAATTGTCCCGCCGGGTCGAGCCGCACGATGCGGCCGATCTCGTCGACCACCTGCAACCGGCCGCCGATATGCAGCGCCGCGGTGGCGATCACGTTGCCTTGCTCGACGATGCCCAGCTTGGTGGTGCCGCCGCCGATGTCGACGTTGAGGATGCGCTTGTCCTCGTCATGGGAGACTTTCGACGCGCCCGAGCCGTAGGCCGCCAGCATCGCCTCCATGTGGTGGCCGGCGGTGGCGGTGACGAAATCGCCGCGCTGCTCCGCCAAGAGGCCGGCGATCGCCTCGGCGTTCTCGCGCCGCAGCGCCTCGCCGGTCAGGATGACGACGCCGGTGTCGACGTCGTCGGGCGCGAGCGCCGCCGCCGCATAGGCGTCGTCGATGATCGCGCCGAGCGCCGCGTCGTCGATGCGCTCCTCGCTCGAATAGGGCGTCAGCGCGACCGGCGACTGATACAAGGTCTCGCGCGACACCACGTAGTAGCGGCTGGTGAGGTCCTCGCCGTAGCGGCGCAGATTGATGCGGGAGAAGATGACCTGCGTGCCGGCCGAGCCGATGTCGATGCCGACCGTCACCAACGTGACGTGGTCCTGGATCCAGATCGGATTGTCTTCCAGCCGCTCGTCGACGTCGAGGTCGAAGTGATCGTGGTCGTGGTCGGCGTCGCCGTCGTGCTCGTGCACGAAATCCTGGCCGAGCAGATGATCGGACAAGGTGTGGCTCGGCTTCTTGTCGTCGGCCATTCGGACCTCTTCCTGCCGGCACCGGCGCCGGCGACCGGGTTATGGCACGGCCGAATTGCCGCGGTCAAAACGCAAGTCCTTTGAACGCCATCGCCTGGAATCGGCGCCGCAGGCGGGCGCCGCCGCTTGCGGCCTTGCCATGCGGCGCGGTTCATTGACAGAACCCCGACGGCCCGTCACCTTGCGCCGCCCCTTCCCCCCGAATGGATGTGACCCGTGACCGACAGCAAGACCCGTAACGGCATGGCGGCGGAAGCCTATATCGCGCGGCTCGGCGAGCGCGGCATCGACTATGTGTTCGCCAATGCCGGAACCGATTTTGCCCCGATCGTCGAGGCGCTCGCCAAGGGCAAGGGCGCCAAGGTGCCGCGCTTCATGGTCGTTCCGCACGAGAACGTCGCCATGGCGATGGCGCACGGCTATTACCGCGTCGCCGGCAAGCCGGCTGCCGTGATGGTGCACGTCACCGTCGGCACCGCCAACGCGATCAACGGCATCATCAACGCCGCGCGCGACAACATTCCGGTGCTGCTCGCCGCCGGCCGCACGCCGCTGACCGAGACCGGCAGCATCGCCTCGCGCAACCGCTCGATCCACTGGGGCCAGGAGGCCTTCGACCAGGGCGGCATGCTGCGCGAATACGTGAAATGGGACTACGAGCTGCGCGCCGGCCAGCCGGTCGACGCGGTGGTCGACCGCGCCCTCGACATCGCCATGAGCGAGCCGCGCGGGCCGGTCTACCTGACCTTGCCGCGCGAGGTGCTCGCCGCCCCCGCGGTCGCGCCCCGCCGCGACGGCGTGCGGCCGCTCGGCGCCCCGGCGCCCGAGCCGGCGCGTGCCGCGATCGAGCAGGCCGCGCAGCTCATCGCCGGCGCCGAGTTCCCGTTGATCGTGACCTCGAGCATCGGCCGCGTGCCGGCGGCGGTCGACGCGTTCGCCGCCTTGGCCGAGGAATTCGCGCTGCCTGTCGTGCAAGCCGAGGCGCGCGACATGAACCTGCCGACCGACCACCCCATGCATCTTGGTCACGATCCCGGCGCGTTCCTTCCGAAGGCCGACGTGGTGATCGTCATCGACAGCGTCGTGCCGTGGATGGCGCGCAACCATCAGCCGCGCAAGGACGCCAAGGTCGTGCACATCTCGGCCGATCCGCTCGAGACGCGTTACCCGTTCCGCGAGCTCGAGGCGGACCTCCTGATCCCGGGCTCGTCGCTGGCGGCGGTCGTGATGTTGCGGGAGACCCTCGCCGAGGCGATGAAGGGCAGGAAGACGTCGATCGAAAGCCGGCGCAAGGCGATTGCCGCGATGCGCGAGGAGATCGTTGCGAGGCGCCGCAAGCTGATTGAGACCGTGAAGGACCAGACCCCGATCCATCCGGCCTGGCTCGCCGCCTGCATCAACGAGGTCAAGTCGGAGGACGCCATCGTCGTCAGCGAGCTGGGCGCTCCGCTTGCGATGCTCGAGCTCAAGAAGTCGTCGAGCTACATGGGCGGGCTGCTCTCGGGCGGGCTCGGCTTCGGGCTCGGCGCCGGCCTCGGCGCCAAGCTCGCGGCGCCGGAGCGCGAGGTGATCGTCACCGTCGGCGACGGCTCCTACATGTTCGGCAACCCGGTCCCGTACCATTACGTCGCCCGCGCCGAGAAGCTGCCGACGCTGACCGTCATCGCCAATAACCAGGCCTGGCTCGCGGTGCGCCAGTCGACGCTCGACGTCTTCCCCGACGGACACGCCGCCAAGGCCAACGTCATGGCGCTGACCGAACTCAAGCCCTCCCCCGACTACGAGAAGGTGGTCGAGACCTGCGGCGGCCGCGGCGAGAAGGTCGAGGGTCCCGGCGAGCTCGTGGCGGCGCTGCGGCGCGCCCTTGAATCGGTGCACGCCGGGACGCCGGTGGCGCTCAACGTGCAGACCCAGGCGCGGCGGTGAACAGCGCGCGCTCCGCGTGGGTGCCGGTACCGTTCGCGTGATAGCTGAAGGCTTCGGATCGCGCCTTTGCCCACGCTGCCGATCCCACGAATCCTCGCCAGCACGCCGGCGCGCACCTTCTTCCTCTATCCGATCGGCGTGATCGCGTTCGAGCTGATCCTTCGGCGCGGCGATCTCGTGGTCGCGCCGTGGGGCGCACTGCTGCTGGCCTGGGGCTATCTGCAATATCGGCTCAGCGGAAACTATCGCGTGCGTCACGGCGGCGGCGGCCCCGGCATCACCGTGCCGCCGCGGCGATTGGTCACCCACGGCCTCTATGCCTATACCCGCAACCCGATGTATCTCGGGCACCTCATCTTCATGCTCGGGCTTGCCGTCACGTTCCGGTCATGGCTTGCGCTCGCGCTGTTCGCCGCCCACGTGCTCTGGTTCCACCGGCGCGTCGTCGAGGACGAAGCGCGCCTGCGCGCCCAGTTCGGCGCGCCATACACGGACTATGAGGGGCGGGTGAAGCGCTGGATACCGGGATTGTTTTGAGCCGCGCCTTGGAGCGTGCGCGCATAAGGTCGCGAGTTCACGTGAACTCGCGACGTCTCAGTTCTTTGTGGCGACGGCGTAGATAACATTTGTTTCGATGGATCTGGTTCCATTCTCGCGAAGCGTCCTGAGATTTTCATTTTGGACCCGCGCCACGGTCTCGCGGTCCATCTGCTCGAGAGTCCAGCGATATCCAGAGCCAAGCACGACAACCCACCACTCGTCAGGGGACTCGAGTAGCTGTCGACCGTTCTCCTCAACGAGGTCCATCTCCCGAATGCCAGCATCGGTTAGAAGCTGGCGAACGGCCTCCGGAGTGATGATGCGCTCCCAGGGATTGAAGGCGGAATGCAAATCAGGCCGAAACCGCTTGACGGCTGCCCACCACGCCGTCGAACCCGGCTCGAACATGCGAGGGCCCCAGGTCGTGATGGCGAGTTTCCCGCCCGGACGTACCATTCGCCACAATTCCCGGATTTGCTTGGCCATGTCAGGAACGAAGAAGATGGCAAATACACAAACGACCGCATCGAACGCGCCGTCCGAAAAGCCAAGCATTTCCATGTCGCCCTCGCGAAACTCGATGTTTCGGAGTTTTTGCTTGGCGGCTTTCGCTCGTGCCATTGCAAGCAGACGCTCCGCCAGATCCACGCCGATGACGTGACCGTCAGGACCGACGCTTTGAGCGGCAGGAATTGCCGAGGCGCCGCTTCCACAACCGACGTCGAGCACCTTCGAGCCGGGTGACAGCGCAAGCCTCTCGATGGTTCCGCGCCCGTAGCGGTCCCAAAAAGCGAGCGGGCCGTCATCGAAGTGATCGGAAGCGGCGTTATAGGTCGTCGCCGCTTTAAGCTTCGCAGGCTCCATGGGTTTTCACCGCCTATGACGAGAAGGAGGGTCGGGTTCCGGAACGCCCGTTATTATCACACGGTCGAAAGCGAAACGGGTGCATCAATGGCGCTCGGGGCAAACTCATCTCGACCGGGTGCACAGACCGGAGATCGGCCGATAGATCGCCTCCTCGATCCGTTCCGCCCGGGCATGAACGAACGGGCCGGACGAGACCGGATCAGCCAGCGGCCGCACGCCGATGAACGGGGTATGGCGATCGAGCCCGGCAACGGGAAGCCACATGATTTCCGGCGCGTGGTTCGCGATGACGGCGCGCGCGGCATTCGCCTCCTCCTCGTCCATTCCGTCGCACGTCACCGTGTGCAGCGAGCCCTCAAGCGGCACCGCGAAGCTTCTCTCCGGTGCCGGACCGCCATCGAAAAGGTCGCGGCTCCAATCGACGATATAGGGCGCCCATTCGAAGAAGCCCCAGTCGGAGATGTATTCGGCGGTCTTGAAGGCGTCGGGCGATTGCAGCGTCCAGAGCGTGAGATATTTGCGGCCGGTGCCCGCCGCGATCCGGAAGCGCTGGCAGGTGCGGAAGTAAGGCTTCGCCAGCATCTGCTCGATCTTCGGGCCGCTGTACCAGGCATTCCACGCCTGCTCCTTCGCGGGCTCGGTGAAGTTGCACCGAACGATGTAGACGAAGGTCATGCCGGCTTCCAAGCGACGCGAGGTGTCACGAACCGACGTCCGAGCGGCGGAAGCGCCCATATGGCGAGCGGCCGGCCTCACTCCGGCCTGATCCCGGCTTGCTTCACCACCGCGCCCCAGCGGGCGGACTCATTGCGCATGAACGCGCCGAAGTCTTCGGACGTGCCGCCTTGGACGTCCGCTCCCTGCTCGGTCAGGCTCTTGCGGATTTCCGGCATTTCCAGAACTTTCACCAGCTCGGCATTGAGCCGCTGCACGATCGCCGGCGGCGTTCCACCCGGGGCGGCCACCCCATACCACAGCGCTATGTCCATTCCGGGGTAGCCGAGCTCCGCGAAGGACGGGACGTCCGGCAGCAGCCGATGGCGCTGCGGACTTGCCGCGGCAAGCGCGCGAAGCTTGCCCGCCGTGATGAACGGCAGCAGCGACGGGGTAGCGTCGAACATCATGGCGATGCGTCCCGCGACGAGATCGACCACCGCCGGGCCGCTTCCGCGGTAGGGAACGTGCAGCAGCTCGGTTCCGGTGAGGCTCTTGAACAGCTCGCCGGCAAGGTGTGGCGCGCCGCCGCTGCCGGCGGAGCAGAAGGAGAGCTCGCCCGGCCGCGTCTTCGCGAGCGCAATCACGTCGTTGACCGATTGGGCCGGCAGCTCGGCGTTGACCGCCATGATCAGGGGCAGTTTGGCGATCAGGATGACCGGCGAAAAATCCTTCACCGGGTCATAGGGCAGGTTTGCGTAGATGTGCGGGCCGATGCCGTGGGTCGCGATCGTATTCAGCAGCAACGTGTAGCCGTCCGGGTCCGACTTGGCGACCGCCGCGGCGGCGGTGATGCCGCCGGCGCCGGCGCGATTGACGATGACGACCGGTTGTCCCAGAGCGTCGGCAAGCTTGGCTCCGATGAACCGGCCGACGAAATCCGCCGCGCCGCCGGGCGGAACGGTGACAACGAGTTGAACCGGGCGGTTCGGGTAATTGGTTTGAGCACGCGAAATGCCGGGGTGAGCAAAGACAACGGTCGCGACAACGAGTAGGCTTGCTAGGCTTCTCATCCGAAGGCTCCTCGTACCGATAAAATTCCGCCGTCAGAGCCACTCATCGCCGCCATCGGGTATCGCCGTCCATGCGGATCAAGCTCGCCGAGAATTTTCGCGCGGTGTTCTACGCGCCATTCTACGCCACGCACGCTCTCGGATTCTATACCAGCGAGGGCGTCGAAGTAGACTTGCTCGACTCTCCGGCGCCGGCTGCCGCGGCTTCGGGTCTGCTTGACGGATCGATCGACCTCTCGTGGGGCGGACCGATGCGGGTGATGAAGGCCCGCGACCTCGACGCCGATTCGCCGCTCGTTTGCTTTTGCGAAGTCGTTGCGCGCGATCCGTTCTTTCTCGTCGGCAAAGTCGATCGCTTTCGGCTGACTGATCTGCCGCGTCTGAAGGTAGCGACCGTGTCGGAAGTGCCGACGCCCTGGCTGTGCCTGCAGCACGACCTGCGCGAGCAGGGTATCGATCCGGCGCAACTCGATCGAGTAACCGACAGAACGATGGCGGACAATCTGGCGGCGCTGCGCAGCGGCGCGCTCGACGTGGCACAGATGTTCGAGCCGTATGCATCGATGGCATTGCGGGTGGGGGCGGGCGACATCCTCTACGCGGCGAGCGCGCGAGGGCCGACCGTCTATACGGCGTTCCTTGCGTCGCGCGACAGCATTCGCCGCAACCGTGCGGCGTTTTCCGCCATGGTCCGCGCGACGCGCCGCATGTTGGCTTGGCTCGCCGAGCACGGCGCGGAGGAACTGGCGGATGCGGTCGCGCCATTCTACCCCGATGTCCCGCGTGACATGCTGGCAAGCTCGCTTGCGCGCTACCGGGATGCGGACCTTTGGGCGCGCACTCCCGAGGTGTCGCGGCCGGGCTTCGCGCGGCTTGCCGATAGCCTGAAGTCCGGCGGGTTCATCTCCCGCATGCACGCGTACGAAGACTGCGTCGATGAAGGCCTGTGCCAAGACGAGCGCCCAGGCCCCCAACCCTACCCTCCCCCGCAAAGCGGGGGAGGGAAAGGGAGGGGGCCTTGCGGGCGCCGGGAGGCGTGATGCTTGATCTCATCATTCGGGGCGGCGACGTGGTCACGCCGCAAGGCGTCGTCCGCTGCGACGTCGCGATTGCCGGCGAGACGATCGCCGCGGTCGCCGCTGCCGGCGCGCTATCGGCCGAATCCGGCGCGCGCGTGATCGACGTGACGGGGCATATCGTCATGCCGGGCGGCATCGACCCGCACGTGCATCTGCATCACGTTTGGATCAAGCCCGACGGCACGCCACTGGTCACGGCCGGACCCGAGCAGGTTGGGCGCGCCGCGCTGTTCGGCGGCACGACGACGTTCATCGACTTCGCCTATTGGCGAGACGGCGCGTCGGCACGGCAGGCCATCGAAACGCGCGACCGGGACTTCGTCGGCAAAAGTCCGTGTGACTGGGCCTACCACATCATGCTGCACTCCGAGCCGCCGCCCGAATTCTCGGGACAACTCGCGGAGGCGATCCAGGCCGGCTATCCGACGCTCAAGATATTCACCACGAACATCCTCCCGTCGCGCAGCGGCCGCATGATCGATTTCGGCGATATCTGGGAGGCGTTCCAGGTGCTGGCGAAGGAGGGCGGGCTCGGCGTGATCCATGCGGAAGACAACGACATCGTCATGCACATGTACGCCAAGCTCATCCGCGAGGGCCGCGTCGGTTTTGAGCATCTTGCCGACGTCCACAACCAGCTGTCGGAGGACTTGAGCTTTCGCCGCATCGTGCGGCTTGCCGAAAGCGTGCCCGGCACCGCGCTCTATATGATGCACGTTTCCGCCGGCACGGGGGTCGCCGCCATCGCCGAGGCGCGGAGCAAGGGGCTGCCCGTCTACGGCGAGACACTGCACCAATATCTGCTTTACTCGGCTGACGACTACAAACGCCCCAACGGCCAGATCTTTCACACCTATCCGTCGCTGAAGTCGCAGGAGGACCAGAAGGCGCTGTGGCGCGGCACCGCGAACGACACGATCCACTGCATCGCCACCGACGAGCTGTGCTGCACGCTCAAGGACAAGACCGTCGGCAACCGGATCGACGACACCACCGGCGGCAATTCGGGGGTCGAGCCCCGGCTCGGGGTCATGTACACCGAGATGGTCGCGCGCCGCGGCTACTCGCTCTCGCGATACGTCGATCTGGTTTCGACCAACGCCGCCAAGATCATGGGCCTCTATCCGAGGAAGGGCGCGATCGCGCCGGGCAGCGAAGCCGATATCACGATCCTCGATCCGACCCGGCGCGGCAAGGTCCGCGCCGCCGATCTGCACGAGACCGACTACACCCCTTGGGAAGGCCACGACATCTTCGCCTGGCCGGTCGTGACGATCCTGCGCGGCAAGGTGATGGTGGAGAAGGGCCGGTATTTCGGAAGCCCGAACGACGGCCGCTATCTCAAGCGCAAGATTTCGCAGAAGACCCTGATCGGAGCGGCGCTTTGAGCGGCATCCCGAGCGAGCTTGCGTGCGAGCTGCTGGCTGAAAGCCTCGCCGCGTGGCGAATCGCCGGCGCCGTCCGGCGGGAAGGCGACGGCGCGATCGCGATCTGCGGCAATCTCGGCGACATCCGGATCGAACCGGCGCCGCCGGACCTGATGTTCCGGTGGATGGTCACGATCGATGGCCGCAAGCGCGGCGCGATCTCGCTCGTGGGCGTGCTGCGTCAGGTCAGGGAAGCGCTCGATCCCGGCTATGCGGCGAACCGCGTGCGCGTCGCGGTCGGCCCGATGGTGCCGTCGTGATCGGTGCGGACGTGATATCGGTTTCAGTCCTCACCGGATTCCTCGGCAGCGGCAAGACGACCATGCTCGGCCATCTGCTCCGTCAACCGGAATTCTCGCGCACCGCCGTCATCATCAACGAGTTCGGCGAGATCGGGCTCGACCATGAGCTCGTCGAAGCGAGCGAAGACAGCGTCATCGAGCTCGCGACCGGTTGCCTGTGCTGCAAAGTCCGCACCGACCTGGCGCAAACCCTTCAGGACCTGCTGCAGCGGCGTGACGATGGCACGTGTGTGCCGTTCGATCGCATCGTAATCGAGACGAGCGGACTGGCCGATCCGGCGCCCATCCTGCAAACGCTGATGACGGACAGGGCGCTGGCCGGCCGCCTCGTCCTCGGCGGCGTGGTGACAACCGTGGATGCCATGACCGGCGTCGCCACGCTCGAACGGGAAGGGGTTTCACAAAAGCAGGTCGCCGTTGCCGACCGGATCGTGCTCACCAAGCTGGATCTTGCCGGGGCCGCGGAGTCGGAGTTGCGCCGCCGCCTTGCGGCGCTGAACGCCGGCGCGCCGGTATTGCGCGCGGACCATGGCCGGGTCGACTCGCCAATCCTGTTCGGCGCCGATCTCCATGATGCGCAAGCCAGGTCGCCCGATGTTCATTCCTGGCTGGCGGAGGAGGACGCCCAAGGACACTCCCGGCATGGCGCCGACATCGAAGCCTACGCGGTCGTGCGCGCGGAGCCGATCCGGGCCGTCGCTCTGACGCTCCTTCTCGAAACGCTTGCCGAGCACTGCGGCGCCGATCTCCTGCGCCTCAAGGGCATTGTGAACGTTGCCGAGAGTCCCGATCGGCCGGCGGTGATCCACGGCGTCCAGCATGTCTTTCATGCGCCAGCCTGGCTCGAGCGCTGGCCGTCCGACGATCGCCGCAGCCGAATCGTGTTCATTACGCGCCGCATCCCGCAGCGTTGGGTCGAAGTCCTGCTCGACGCGATCGGGGCGGAAGTGGCCGCCGTGTCGCCATGAAGGCTGCCGAACCGTTGCGGTCCGGTCCGCCATGGCGCGGCTGGTATGTCTCGAATACTATTCGGCGTGGATTTTGGCGCTTGGAGCGTGGCTGTGAGACGACGCGATTTCATCCGATCGATCGGCGTTGCGGCGGCGGCCTGGCCGCTCGCCGCGCGCGCGCAGCAGCCGGCGCTGCCGGTGATCGGGTTCCTGAACAATCAGTCGCCGGAGGCCTATGATCGCTTCGTCGCCTCGTTTCGCCAGGGACTGCGTCAAGCCGGTTACGTCGAAGGCCGAAACGTCGCCATCGAGTATCGCTGGGGACAAAACGACAGCAGCCGACTTCCCCCTTTGGCGGCGGAGTTGGTGCGACTGCCCGTCACCGTCCTGGTGGCGTGCGGGGGCGAACCCGCGACCTTGGCGGCCAAGGCAGCCACGACGACAATTCCAATCATCGCCACCATCGGCAACGATCCCGTCGAGACCGGCCTGGTGCAGAGCCTGAACCGGCCCGGCGGCAACCTCACCGGCATAAGCGTGTTTGCGGTTCAACTGGTCGCCAAGCGCCTGGAGCTCGCGCATGAGCTCAAGCCGGGCGCGACCGCGATCGCCTTCCTCGCCAACCCCGCCAATCCAAATTCCAAGATCGACACGGCGGAAATCGATGACGCCGCACGGACGCTCGGTCAGCGAGTCGTGATCCTCAAGGCGACGACCGAAAGCGAATGCGATGCGGCATTCGCCAGCTTGGCGCAGCATCGGGTCGGCGCGCTGATCGTCGAGTCCGATCCTTTTTTCAACAAGGTCACCGATCGGCTGGTGGCCTTGGAGCTGCGTCATTCGGTGCCAGTGATCTATCCCCGCCGGGAATTCGTCGCCGCCGGGGGTCTGATGAGCTATGGATCGAGCCTGACCGAAGCCTACCGGCAGGTCGGCATCTACACCGGCCGGATTCTCAAAGGCGACAAGGCTTCGGAATTGCCGATCCTGCTTCCGACCAGGTTCGAGCTGGTGCTCGATCTCAAGCGCGCGAGCACCTTGGGCGTCACGATACCGACGTCGATCTTGCTGCGCGCGGACGAGGTCATCGAATGACCCGGGTTGCGCTGTAAGGCAGGTCCTCAATGTCTCAAGAGCTTGTTGTCATTACCGGCGCGAGCTCGGGCATTGGACGAGGTATTGCCAAGGCCTTCGCTGCCGAAGGCAATCCGCTTCTGTTGATCTCTCGTCACATCGGGCCGTTGCCCGAGCTCGATGGCGCGAAGGTGCGCTACGCGCAGGCCGACGTTGCGGACTACCCACAGGTGGAGGCCGCCATCCGAGGCGCCGAGCGAGACTTCGGCGAAGCCGGCTGCCTGGTGAACAGCGCTGGTTTTGCGGATGCCCGCGATTTTCACAGCGTTGAGCCGGCGGCCTTTGCCCGGGAAATCGATGTGAACCTCAAGGGACTGCTGAACTGCACCAAAGTGGTGATCGGCAACATGTCACGCCGGCGTTCAGGCACGATCATCAACATCAGCTCGGTCAGCGACCGCAAGACCTCGCCCGTGGCCGTCGGCTACACGGCCACCAAATACGCGGTGCGTGCAGCGTCGGAGTCGTTGCGCGAAGCCGAAGGAAAGAACGGCGTGAGGGTCATCAATGTCGCGCCCGGATATGTCAAGACCAACATTCATGAAGCGATGGGGATTACTTTCGAGGAATACTGCGAGGCTCTGGGCAATCCCGACTTCATGACTGCGGATGAGTTGGCAGGGATCGTCCTGTTCTGTTGGAAGCTTCCGCCGTCGATCTGCGTTCGCGACATCGTTGTCGCGCCGACGCGAACGAGCTTCTAGAGCATTTCAGGAAAAAACCTGCCCCGGACTTGATCCGGACTCGATCCGGGCAGGCGAGCATCGCCAAATCCAATGTCCGCTTCCGGCACTTCGCATCGGGCCGTGCCAAAAGGCCTTGATGTCGAGGTTGCCTGAGCCTTCGGATTCCAATTACGATGCGTGCGGATGGATCGCGGAAGGCATGATCTCGGAATTCCTCGAAAACGGGCCTTGCAAGGGAGAATTGTATGTCGGGAGACGTCACCGAGGTGCTGGCCGGCTTTGCGGCGTCGCAGCAATACGAGGATCTTCCGGGACATGTCCGAGATCACTGCAAGAACGTCCTGCTGGATACATTGGCATGTGCGGTCGCCGGGCACCGTGGCGAGGAGACGCAACAGCTCGCCGCCCTGGCGTCGGGACTGGCGCAATCCAACGAGAGCAGCGTCATTGGCGGCGACCGACTGTCGCTCGCCGGCGCGACAATTCTGAATGGCTATCTCGTCACCGCGGTCACCATGTGCGACGTGCACCGGCCGACGCTGACCCATGTGACGCCGGAAGTGATCCCGCCCGCATTGGCGATCGCCGAACGCGACGGTTTGTCGGGCCGCGACCTGGTGGTCGCCATCGCCGCCGGATGCGAAGTGACGACGCGGATCGGGATCGGCCTCGATTACCCCACGTTCCGGGCCAAGGGCTGGCACGGCCCGGGCGTCCTGGGTCCGTTCGGTGCCGCCGCCGCGGTCGGCCGGCTGCGCCGGTTCGACACCGAGACCATGGCCAAGGCGTTCGGCCTCGCCGGCAGCCAGGCGGCCGGCACCTTCGCAGCGTGGGGAACGCCGACGGTGAAGTTCCACCAGTGCCGCGGCGCTCTCTCGGGGCTGATGGCGGCTCTGCTGGCTGAGCAGAAGTTTCTGGCGACGCGCGAATTTCTGACCGCCAAGGACGGCGGCCTCTACAACGTCTATGCGAATGGCGGCCGCCCCGAGGCTGTCACCGCCGATCTCGGAAAACGCTGGGAGCTCGAACAGATCGCGTTGCGCCTGTGGCCGTCCGCCTCGTCGATCCAGGGCATGAACACCGCGATGTTCGATCTCATCGAACGACAGAAGATCGATCCCGCCCGGGTGAAAAAAGTCCGCGTGGCGTTGAGCCAGCCGGCGTTCGATCTGCACGGCAAGCTGGCGCGGTACAAGGCGAAGTTCGACGCGCTGATTTCCGGCCATTACACCGCGGCGGTGATCCTGCACGACCAGGAGCTCACCCTCGCCCAGTTCGAGCCCGCCCGCTACGACGATCCGAAGATGCGGCGCGCGGCGGCCGAGCAGATCGAGATACGTCCGGATGCGGCGCTCGCTGGCGTGCAGGCGGTGGTCGACATCGAAACCGACGGCACGACGCTCACGGCCCGCTGCGACCATCCGCGCGGTTCGGCCGAGAACCCGCTGTCACGCGGGGAGATCGAGGGCAAATTCCGCACCTATGCGGACGGCGTGCTGACCCCATCCGCCATCGCGGGGACGATCGATGCCGTCGGCGATCTGGAAAGCTTAAGCTCGGTGCGACAACTCATGGACATGCTCCGCGCGGCGCCGCGGCGCGGTCAAGCCGAGCGCGCGACGCTGGCCGCGATCGGCGGTTGACGAGGTCCGCCAGCCGGCGTCGCGGTTTCCGGTCATATGGAATCGGAGCACAATCCGCTCGTCCCCGCGAGGGGCCCCCATCGCGCTCGCGCGATGGGGTGCCCCGTTGCGGGGACCCAGAACGACATCACCAAGTCCCAGCAGGCGGACCTGGATTCCCGCTTGCGCGGGAATGAGCGGATGAGGTGCTTCCAACGCGACCGACATCCGCTCTAGTGTCGGAGGAACGCCAATGAATGGACGCATGCTATTTGCCGCACTGACGAGCGTGCTCGCGGTCGCCGCCGGCGCTGCGGCGCAGACGCCAGACGATTTTCCGAACCGCCCGATCCGCATCATCGTGCCGCAAGCGGCCGGTTCCGGGGTGGACCTCCAGGCGCGCGTCCTCGCGCAGAAGATGGGCGAGCTCTGGGGTCAGCAGGGCATCGTGGACAATCGCCCGGGCGCCAACGCCATCATCGGCATGGAAGCCGCCGCCAAGGCGGCGCCCGACGGCTACGCGCTGGTCTATGCTCCGGTGAGTGCGGTGACGACGAATGCGTTCATCTACAAGAATCTGCCCTACGACGCGCTTCGCGACTTCGCCCCGATCACGCAGACGACCGCCAACCCGCTGGGCGCGGTGGTCAATCCCGCGTCCGGGATCAAGTCGATCAAGGATCTCGTCGAGCGGGCGAAGGCGAACCCGGGCCAGCTCAACTACGGCTCGTTTGGGATCGGCAACATGACCCATCTGATGGGTGTGCTCTTGTCGATCGCCGCCGATATCAAGATGACGCATGTGCCGTACCGGGGGCAGACTCCGGCGATCACCGATGTCCTGTCCGGACAGATTCCGCTCGCGTTCACGACCACGGCCGGCGTGACGGATCTCGTGGAAACGGGAAAGCTCAATCTGCTCGCCACGTTTGGCCGGGAGCGGGATGAGCAGTTTCCCAACACGCCGACCCCGACCGAAGCGGGCTATCCGAGCGTGGTCGTGGTCGGCTGGAGCGGGTTGCTCGCGCCGGCCGGCACGCCGCCGCGAATCATCGCCAAATTGCACAGCGGCATGCTGAAGGCGCTGGCCATGCCCGACGTCAAGGACGCGATATTGAAGCAGGGCTCGAAGGCGGTGAGCAGCAGGAGTCCCGAAGAATTCGCGCGCTACATCAAGTCGGAATCGGAGAAATTCCACCCCGTCATCAAGGCCGCCGGCCTCGAAGGCTCGCAGTGAGCGGATGTCCTACGTCAAAAAGACCCATCGCTTCGGCCTGTTGACGCCGTCGTCCAACACGACCCAGGAGCCGGAGTTCTCGGCGGCGTTGCCGCCGACCGTCTCGCTGCACACCGGACGCGTCGCCTACCGCGACATCACCCCGCAGGAACAGGATCGCTGCGTCCTGGAGCTCGAAACCGAGAGCCGCAAGCTCGCCGACGCCGAGGTCGACGTCATCGTGTTTGCGGCGACCGCTCCCACGCTCGCCAAGGGCAAGGGCTACGACCGCGAGCTGATCCGGCGCATGGAGGATGCCTCGGGCAGACCCGCGACCACGGCGGCGACCGCGTTCGTCGACGCCCTCACGCGGCTCGGCGCCAGCAAGATCGCCATCGGCGCGCCCTGGAGCAAGACCATGGACAAGCCCATGGTCGACTTCATGGAGATGAGCGGTTTTGAGGTCGTCCACAGCGAGGTGGTGGGCTTCGTGGCTTCGATCGAGCTCGGCCGGGTCGGTCCGGAAAAAGCCTATGAGCTCGGCCGCCGCACCGACCGGCCGGACGCGGACACCATCGTCATGCCCGGCGGCAACTGGCCTTCGATGAGCGTCGTCGAGCGGCTGGAGCGCGAGCTCGGCAAGCCGGTGCTCGCGAACAATGCCGTCAGCCTTTGGGCGGGCCTGCGCCTGCTCAAGCGAGGGGGCGGCATCCCCGGCTACGGACGTCTGCTGCGCGACCATCTGCCGCGTGAGTCAGGGTGACCCAGCTGGATGAAAATCGTTATCCCGGATGACTATCAAGAGATGGTCGATCAGCTCGAATGTTTTTCGCTGATTCGCCATCACGACGTCGTACGCTACCGCGAGCCGGCGCGCGATTTGACTCACCTCGTCAAGCGCCTTTGCGATGCCGACGTCGTCGTCTCGATTCGCGAACGAGTCGAATTTTCCCGGGCTCTGCTCGAGAGGCTGCCGAAGCTCAAGCTCATCGCGCTCGTCGGCCGAAATTCCAAGATGATCGACTTCGCCGCCTGCACCGAGCTCGGGATTCCGGTCGCCACCGGCAAGAGCAATTCACCGGTTGCGCCGGCTGAGCTCGCCCTCGCATTGATCGTGGCGTCTCGCCGCAACGTGGCGCTCGAAGCCGAACGCATGAAGCGCGGAGAATGGCCGTGCACGCTGTCGCATCGGCTGCGCGGATCGACGCTCGGCATTTTTGGCCTTGGCACCATTGGGCAGTTGGTCGCGGAGGGTGGCCGGGGGCTCGGCATGGATATTCTGGTCTGGGGTCAAAAATCCTCTTTGGAGAAAGCTGCCCTTGCGGGATACGGAAGTGCCGCAAGCAAGCGGGCGCTGTTCGAGCGCTCCGACGTGTTGTCCCTGCATGTGCGTCTCACTCGCGACACTCATGGAATCGTCGGTCCGAACGATCTCGATCGTATGAAGCCGACTGCATTGATCGTGAACACCGCGCGGGCGGAGCTCATGGAACCGGGAGCCTTGTTGGGCGCGCTGCGGAAGGGCCGACCGGGCTATGCCGCCGTCGACGTTTACGAACAAGAGCCGATCACCAACGGAAATCATCCATTCTTGTCCATGCCGAACGTTCTCTGTACGCCCCATCTTGGCTGGGCCGAATGGACGAACTTCGAGCTCTATTTCCGTGAGGCGTTCGAGCAGATCATCGCGTATGAGCAAAGCCTTCCGATGCGGCTTGGGAATCCTGACGTGCAAGCTCGAAATTGAGCACCAGTTCGGACCCTGAACAGGCCGCATCACAAATCTCGTGGACCGCCTCGTCGCCTGCGCGTAGGCTGACGCAACAGGACCATGTTGGAGGAGGAAACTATGGCTGAAGCATCATCGCTCGGCGCGCTTGCTTCACGCTTCATCGAGACCGAAACGGTACCGTGGATCGAGACCGCGCCGGGGAGCAAGATGAAGGTGATTTATCACGATCCGGCCACCGACATGTTGACCATTCTGGCAAAGCTCGAGCCCGGCGCCGGCATTCCCCCGCACGTGCACGAGGATCTGGAGCAGACATTCGTTCTCGAAGGCTCACTGGTCGATCACGAGGGCGAATGCACCGCCGGCAATTTCGTCATCCGCGCCAAGGGGAGCCGCCACGCGCCGACGGCGCCCGAGGGCTGCACGATGCTCGTGTTTTTCCTCAAGCCCACGGCGGCGCTCAAAAAAACGCTCCTCGAGCACACTTGAGCGTCGTCGCTCGGCATGGAAGTCCCGCGCTATTCAGTCTTGATGTTCAGCTCGCGGATGAGTCGCGTGTACAGATCGGACTGACGTCGGATGTGAGCGGCGAAGTCGGCGCCGCATTTGGGATTGGGATAGAGCGCCTGCACGGTGAGCTTCGCCTTGACCTGCGGGGCAAGCAGGGCCGCACTGAACCAATCAATGAGCTGCGATACCGTCTCTTTCGGCGTCTTCGCGGGTGCCACCAGCCCGAACCACACGTCGGTTTCGAAATCCCCATAGCCGGATTCCGAAACCGTGGGCAGATCCGGCAGCGGCTCGATCCGCTGCAACGCCATGGTTGCGAGGGCACGGACCTTGCCCGCAGCCAATTGCTCCCCGAACTCTGACCAGTTCAGCACGGCGGAGGTCACGTGCCCGCCGAGCAGCGCATTCACGGTCGACGAGCCGCCTGGATACGGCACGTAGGTCAAATCGACCTGGGCAAGCCGCTTGAGCCGTTCGATCCCGATGTGCTGGGTCGTGTTCGGCCCGACGCTTGCGATCGACAGCTCGGCCGGCTTGGCGCGTGCCGCGTCCACAAGCTCCGCAAGCGTGCGATAGGGCGACGCGCTGTTGACGACGATGACCTGCGGTGTCGTGACCAGATAGCATATCGGCTCGAAGCCGACCTGCGGATCGTAATTCACCTTTCGTAGGATCGAGCTGATGATCATGCCGTTGTTGTTGATCAGCAACGTGTTGCCGTCCGGCGCCGCGCGCGCCACCGCTTCGGCCGCTATTATGCCGCCGGCACCCGGCCTGCTCTCGACGATGATCGACTGGCCTTTCGTGCTGGAGATGTGGTCCGCCAGGATGCGGACCAGGAGGTCGATGCTTCCCCCGGGTGGAACCGAAATGACGACACGGATGGTTCTTCCGGCCTGCGACCATGCAGGATGATCGGGCGCCGCGATTGCCAGGCTCGCCAATGCCAGAGCGCCGATCGTAAGGCCGAGAAGCTTCCGCATATGCATCTCTGGGAATGACTGCGGGAGGCGATCGCTTGCGAAGAATTGCCGCCATCTGAATAACACGACCGACGGTCTCATAGAACAACGATGATTGTCGCGCGTTGCCCCGCCTGAATGTGATCCTGCTTACATATGGCCCGGGCGCGACGTGCTAGTTTCCCATCCATCGGAAGCAAAAGGAGGACAGCATGGTCGCCATCAAGCAGCTGACAGGGATCGCGTTGGGAGTGGCCGTGGCCGCGACGGCCGTGACGCCGAGCGTGGCCCAGCGCAGCCAAGCGGGCTCGGGGCGGGAGCAGGCGCTGCGCGACTGCAGCGCCTCGGCCAACAAGCTGACCCAACACGTGTGGGGTGACTTCGAGATCAACAACTATCGTGCCTGCATGGCGCAGCACGGCCAGCAGGAATGATGCCGGCGGCAGCTGACGTCATGCCCGCGGAAGGGCACGGGCGCTGATGTCTCTCGGCTGTGGCAAGTCCGAGGGCAGGCCGCGGTGGAGGTTCCGGTAATCCGGCAACCGGCGTAAAAGGCACCGATTGCCGTTCTGGGCACATCGCGACGGAGGCAAAGGCGTTACGTCAGCTTTCGGGGACCTGCAGACGCTCGAGGACGGGCGGCCTCGGCTACCCTTCGTCGAGATCGACCCGAAGCGTAAGTTGGAGCACGTCACCGACCGCTGTTGGATCGTAAAAAGGGGAGAACCGCCTGGCGACGGTTCTATTTGACGCAAAGGTGCTGGATCGCCCAAGATCAAAGCGCTAGAGAAGATCCTGACAGCTCATGGCGTCGTCCGACGCGGTGCACCAAGGCCTTGGATGCATGGCCAAAGACCCGCGACCAGCGCTGCCGGGTGCACAAAATCGCCAACGTCCCGAACAAGCTGCCGAAGAGCCGGCAATCGAAAGCCAAGCGGAAGATCGTCGAAATCGCAAGCTCAAGCCGTTGCCACCTGATCCCTTCCCGTCACCAACGTTCCGATAAGCTCGTGCACGGATGAGCCATGACAGTGCGCATCGATTTCACCAGCCAAGCCTATCTCAGCGATCCTGCCGCCAGCATCGAAAGACTGAGGACATCCGGGCCGGTCGTAGAGGTCAAGGTGCCGATCATCGGCAAGGTCTGGATCACGACGACGTACGAGTTGGCCGGCCGCGTGCTGAAGGATAGCGAGACGTTCACGTCGCGAAGAGACGGCGGCGGCATCGCCGGGCTTCGGTGGATACCGGGTATCGTGCGTGCGCTCGCCGACAACATGCTGACCATGGACGAGCCCGGCCACACGCGGTTGCGGGGAATCGTCGACGAGGCCTTTCGCCGACGCGCAATTCTCGACATGGAGCCGCGCATCATGCAAATCGCCGGCGAGCTCGCCGGCGAGCTGTTTGCGGACGGAAGCCCGGCTGATCTCGTTGACCGATATGCGCGAAAGCTGCCGCTTGCCGTCATCTGCGAGCTGCTCGGCCTGCCGCTTGCCGACCGGCCGAAATTCACCGCCTGGGCGGCGACCTTCGCGCGTCTCACCGGCCGCATCGGCCTCGTGCGCACGATGGGAAGCCTTTTCGCGATGAAGCGCTATCTCGCCGAGCGCCTGCAGGCAGCGCGCGAGACGGGCGGCGAGGGCCTGATCGCGGAGCTCGTGCGCGTTGAAAAGGAAGGCGGGAATATCAGCGCCAGCGAAATGGTGGCAATGGTGTTTCTGCTGCTGGATGCGGGGTCGGAAACGACCACGCATCTGATCAGCGGATCGGTCTACGAGCTCACAAAAAATCCCGTGCTGCGCGACTGGCTTGGGGAGGACTGGAATCAGGCCGATCTGGCGGTCGAGGAGTTTCTGCGGTTCATCTCACCCGTGCAGTTCTCCAAGCCGCGCTTCGTGCGAAAGAACCTCGAACTCAGCGGGGTGCGGTTGAGAAAGGGCGAGAAAATCATGGCCATGGTGGCGGCTGCCAACATGGACCCCGAAGCGAACGAGCATCCCGAACAACTCGATCTGCAAAGACGACCCAATCGGCATATCGCCTTCGGGACGGGGAGCCATTTTTGCCTCGGCCACCAGCTTGCGCGCATCGAATGCACGTGCGCACTGCAAGCGTTGTTCAAACGCTGGCCGCAACTCGAGCTGGCGGTGGAGCCCGATCAAGTTCGGTGGCGAGGGCGCCCCGGTTTCAGGGAGATCGATAAGCTGCCGGTCGTGGCACGGCTCGAATCGCCGTCGCCGTCCGCTTGACCCTCCCGGCGCCCGGTTCTAGCGTCCCGTCGACAACCCTTGCGCGGAGGGTCATTCGATGGCGTCGTTCACCATCACGCCCCTGACTGATCACACCGGCGCCGAGGTCATCGGCCTCGACTTCACGGAGCCGATCGACGCCGAGGACCGCGCCGTCCTCCGCCGCACCTTCGCCGAGCATCACGTGCTGGTGATGCGCGACCAGCATTTTGCCCCGGACCAGTTCAAGGCCGCGGCGCAGCTCTTCGGCGAGCTGCAGCCGCACGACAAGAAGGAGCGCCACGTCCCCGGCCATCCGGGCGTGGACTACGTTTCCAACGACCAGATCGAGAACGGCAAGCGCATCATCCCGGGCGAGACGTTCCACACCGACCACTCCAACCACCCGCGCCCGCCCAAGGCCACGACGCTGTTCGCAGTCGAGCTCCCTTCCAGCGGCGGCGACACGCAATACGTCAACATGCACGACGCCTATGACGACCTGCCCGACGAAACCAAGCAGCGGCTCGACGGGCTGAAGGCCGTCCACGTCTATCTGAGCAAATACAGCCCGCGCCCCATCGGCCAGATCACCGAGGAAAGTCGCCGCACGCTGCCGCCGCCCGGCATCCATCCTCTGGTGCGCACCCACCCCGAGAACGGCCGCAAGGCGTTGTTCCTCAACCCCGTGCGCATTGAATCGATCGTCGGCATGGAGGACACGCAGGCGCTGGCGCTGATCGACGACCTGATGCGGCACGCCACTCAGAAAAAATACGAGTATCGTCACAAGTGGCGTCATGGCGACTGGGTGTTGTGGGACAACCGCAGCGTCATGCATCAGGCCAACCCCGACTATGACATGAACGAGCGCCGCTACCTCTACCGCCTCATGCTGAAGGGCGAGACGCCGGTCTGACGGCGTCCGAGAGCGGTTTTCGTGCAGGCAGAAGGCCGTAGCCCGCATGAGCCAACGGGCCGGCGCGATGACAGGCTCCGCGACATGCGGGGTCATATTATGCTTGGAGACGCAGACCCGGATATCGCTTCGCTCATCCGGGCTACGGTTGCTGGATTCCCGCTGGCGCGGGAATGAGCGGATGCGGTGCTCGAACGCAACCGAGACCCGCCCTGGCTCACTCCGCCTTGACGCCCGCGAACTTGACCACCTTGGCCCACTTCTCCGCGTCGTCGGCAATGAGCTTTCCGAAATCGGCCGGCGAGCCCGCGACAACCTTGCCGCCCAGGTCGACGAGCCGGGCCTCGATCTTCGGATCGGCCAAGCCCGTGTTGATCTCGTGGTTGAGCCTGTCGATGATCTCGGCCGGCGTATTGCGCGGCGCGCCGATGCCGTACCAGGCGCTCGCCTCGTAGCCCGGGAGGAAATCGCCGACCGTGGGCACGTCCGGCAGCACCGGCGAGCGCTCCGCCGTGGTCACCGCGAGCGCGCGCAGCGAGCCCGCCCTGATGTGCGCGATCGACTCGGGCATGGTGTCGAACATCACCTGCAGCTGTCCGCCGATGAGGTCATTGAGCGCCAGCGCCCCGCCGCGATAGGGCACGTGCAGTATTTCGACCCCGGTCATCATCTTGAACAGCTCGCCGGAGACGTGGATCGAGGTTCCAATACCGCCCGATCCCATGTTGACCTTGCCCGGGTTGGCCTTGGCATAGGCGATGAATTGCGGGACCGTCGTCGCCGGAACCGATGGATTGACCACCATCACCAGCGGCACGCGCATGACGGCGCCGACCGGCGCGATGTCGCGAAGAAACTCGAAGCCGGGCTTGTGATAGAGGCTCGCGTTGATCGCGTTGTTCACGCCGAGTAGCGCAAGGGTGTAGCCGTCGGGGGGCGCGCTGGCGACCGTCTCGAGGGCGAGATTGCCGGAGGCTCCCGGTCGGTTCTCGATGATGAACTGCCGGCCGAGCCGCTCCGACAGCCATTGCCCCATCAGGCGCGCCACGATGTCTTGCCCGCCGCCGGCGGCCAAACCGACGATCAGGCGCACCGGCCGGGATGGGTAGGATTGCGCCCGCACCGTCCGCGGCATCGCTGCAAGCGCCCCGGCGACCGCGAGGAGATGCAGAAAGCGACGGCGGGGCGGGGTCGACTCCGCTTCCGGCCCCTCGCGGCAATTCGCCATGGCCGCCATGCCGCCGAGCAGCATACAGATTGACATCTTGACTGCATCGTCCGTGAGCAAAGCGAAGTATTGCAAAACATTAATTCGGCCGAAATCTCGTGGCAATGCGTCTCGATCTATCTAACAGCCAACGTGGCGCCAGGTTGCCGGCAAGTGCGCGATGCCGATGCGGTCAACGTCGGACGACGCGACGAAATTCGTCGCCATTCCCGATCGGCCGCGCATGCCGAACGTGGCGCGACCAACCTCCAAATCGGAGGCGAGCCTCATGGCCAAGCCGGATAACCGCTGTCCAAACTGTGGGGGAAGGCTTGGCCTTGTCTGCCACCACCATTGGGGCCTTCGCTTCTGTCGCAAAGCCTGCAAGGACGACTTCCTTGCAAGAACGGCGAAGGACCATGCCCGCATGAGAAAGTGGTTTGGCTTGTTGGCCCGCCGAACGACGTGCTAGCCGGTATCCGCTTGCTCAAGGCACGTGCCGACCTGCCCGCGAAGAACGGCGACCTCGAGTTGCGCGATCGCGCCCCTAGATCCGTGCGCTCGACTCGTCGACGCATGGCGGAGGACGAGTCTGAATTTCCTGATTGTACCTGAATGGATGAATGCGTTCCGACCCGCAATTGCTTGCCAAACATTAATCCCGCCGCCACCGCGCAGTAATGCGGCCGCCGCCATTTAGCCGGTCAACGTGGCGCCGCCGGCGCCGTCGATCCGAATGGAGTCATCATCATGATCAATGTCCCCCTGGTGCGCGCGCTTACCACGCGCCGCCTGGTCCTGCTCGCAACCGTGGCCAACCTGGGCATCGCCGCCCTGGTGGTCGGCCCCGGTGGATTCTCGCAATCGATGCTGCGCGCGTTCTCGCCGGCCGATGCCGCGGAGAGCACGCAGCGCCCCGTCGGCTTTGCCGATCTTGTCGAGAAGGTGAAGCCGGCCGTTATCTCCGTGCGCGTCAAGATGGAATCCGGCGCGAAGATGATGGGCCTCGAAGGAGACTCGCCGTTCCCGCCGAGCTCGCGGATGGAGCAATTCTTCCGCCGTTTCGGAATGCCGGAACGCGCGCCGGGCGATCGGCGGCAGCCCGATCATCGTTCCGTGACCGGCCAGGGCTCGGGCTTCTTCATCACCGCTGACGGCTATGCCGTGACCAATAACCACGTCGTAGACAAGACGCAGACCGTCGAGATCATGACGGATGACGGCAAGACCTACGACGCCAAGGTGATTGGCACCGATCCGCGCACCGACGTTGCCTTGATCAAGGTCGATGGCCGCGGCGACTTCCCCTACGTCAAGTTCGCGGACGCGGCTCCGCGCATCGGCGACTGGGTTCTCGCGGTCGGCAATCCGTTCGGCCTCGGCGGCACTGTCACGGCAGGCATCGTGTCGGCTCGCGGTCGCGACATCGGGGCCGGCCCCTACGACGATTTCATCCAGATCGACGCGCCGGTCAACAAGGGCAATTCCGGCGGTCCCACCTTCGACATGGACGGTAACGTCATCGGGATCAACACCGCGATCTTCTCGCCCTCCGGCGGATCGGTCGGCATCGCCTTCGACATTCCGGCCGAGACGGTGAAATCGGTGGTCGCGCAGCTCAAGGACAAGGGCGTGGTCAACCGCGGCTGGATCGGCGTGCAGGTTCAGCCGGTCACCGCCGACATCGCCGAGAACCTCGGCATGAAGGCAAGCGAGGGCGCGCTGGTCACGGAGCCGCAGGCCGGCAGCCCCGCCGCGCAGGCCGGCATCCTCTCCGGCGACGTGATCACGGCCGTCGACGGCAATGCGGTCAAGGATGCCCGCGACCTTGCCAAGCAGATTGGCGCGATGGCTCCCGGCGCGGCGGCGAAGCTCACCGTATGGCGCAAGGGCGAGGAGAAGAGCGTTTCGCTGACGCTCGGCGAATTGCCGAAGGAACGCGAAGCCCGCGCCGCCACGCCGGATTCGGAGCCAGCCGGCGCCGACGTGCCGAAGCTCGGCTTGATGCTCGCCCCGGCCGCGCAGGTCGCCGGCAGCGGCTCCGAAGGCGTGGTCGTGACCGAGGTCGATCCCAACGGACTTGCCTCCCAGCACGGCTTGAAGACCGGCGACGTCATCCTCGACGTCGGCGGGAAAAAAGTTGCCACCCCGGTCGAGGTGCGCAATGCCATCGGTGACGCCCAAAAGAACGGCAAGCGCACGGTGCTGATGCGGTTGAAGTCGGACGACGTCACCAAGTTCGTCGCCATCCCGATCGCTCGCGCCTGACCGCGGCAAGGGGCGTTGCTCCGGAATTGCCGCATGGTCCGGATGGAACGCAAGCCGGGGACGGATCGGATGGCCGTCCCCGGCACCCCGTCAGGTCGTCTCGTCGGAGACGTTCACGATCGTTTGAGAATACCGCGGCGCAGATTTTTCGCGGAATATCATTGAAAGACAATGCCGGCGGCCCGAGGATGGCCATCAACGCGGCGCGCACGCCGGAGCCGTACCGGGTCAGGCCGCGTATCCTGACCGCGCACCCTCCGCAGCGATATTGTCCTCAGGTGCAGCACTTCGACTTTGACACGCGACGACCGATCCGCTCACATTCTTCATCATGAGCGTGATGCGGCCCATCACATTTTGGATCGCGATGCTCGCGGCAGTCCTCGCCGTGGTCGTCCTGCTGCGGGAAGTCTTGCTGCCGTTCGTCGCCGGCATGGTGCTCGCCTATTTGCTCGATCCCGTGGCCACCCGGCTCGAGCGATTGGGGATGAACCGGCTGATCGCGACGCTCATCATCATCGGATTGTTCGTGGTCGGTGTCGTCGTTCTGATCGTCCTGACGGCTCCGATCATCGTCGGCGAGCTTGCCTATTTCGTCGAAAAGTTTCCGCTCTACGTCAGGCAGTTGCACGCGCTCGCGACCGATCCGACGCGGCCGTGGCTGAGCAAGATCGTCGGCGAAGGCCTCGGCTACGCCGAGCAGTCGGTCGGCGAGCTGACGACGCTGGCGACCGGCTGGCTCGGCACCTTCCTGCGCTCGGTGTGGTCCGGAGGCCAGGCGCTGATCGCGGTGTTCTCGCTCGCGGTGGTGACCCCGATCGTCGCCTGCTACCTCATCTACGATTGGAGCAAGATGATCGCAGTGGTCGACCATTGGGTGCCCCCGGCGCGCCGCGACACGGTGCGGGCGCTCGCGCGCGAGGTCGACGACACCATCGGCGGCTTCGTGCGCGGCCAAGGCGCGCTGTGTCTCGTGCTGAGCCTGTTCTACGCGGCAGCGCTTTCGCTGATCGGATTGAACCACGGCGTCCTGATCGGCGTCGCCGCGGGTACGATAAGCTTCGTGCCCTATCTTGGTTCGCTCACCGGCCTTGCGGTATCGACATGCGTGGCGATCGCGCAGTTCTGGCCGAACTGGACGCTGATCGTACTCGTCCCCGCCATCTTCCTCGTCGGCCAATCGCTGGCTGACTATGTGCTGTCGCCCTATTTCGTCGGCCGGCGCGTCCGTTTGAATCCGGTCTGGCTGATGTTCGCGCTGTTCGCCTTCGGGTATTTGTTCGGCTTCGTGGGCCTGTTGATTGCGGTGCCGCTCGCGGCCGCGATCGGCGTGCTGCTGCGTTTCGCGCTCGCGCATTACTACGAGAGCCCACTCTATGACACCGCCCCGACGGCGCCCGCGAGCGAGACCGCCTCGCCGACGCTTGCGGGCAAGCAGTCGGACTGACCGCCCTGCCCGGCTCCGGCAGCGAAAGCGGCTCTGATCCGCATCATCGATCTTCCGGGGTTGCGCCGCCGCGCGTCTTTGATCAAGATCAAGGCGAGCTGCTCCCGGTCGGTCGATGGTCCCTCGCTCCCGGCCGTGGCGGCAGAATGAGAACCACACCCGGAGGCGCGCATGAGCATGGCTTCGGCTTCCACGGCGAACGGCCCAACGGCCCGGCTGCGATTGTGCCCGATCATCGAGGACGCCGTCGTTATCGCGGCGACGCTCACCGGCTTCGCATTTGCCGACGCCGCCCGGGCGCAAGTGCCGACCGTCAACATCCAGGACACCTGCCAGGTCGCTGCCCGCGTGACGCTCGGCTTGAGCGGCGCGAACAGCCAGAACGACGTGGAGATATGCCTCAAGTCCGAGAACGATGCGCGGCAGCAGATGATCAAGGGCTGGTCCACTTTCGAGGCTTCCGATCGGACGGATTGCATCCAGCCCAAGGCCTATCTGCCGAGCTACGTCGAATGGCTCACCTGCTTCGAAATGAACAAAATCGTGCGCCAGCTGAGACAGCAGGGACAGACGATGCAAGGCCTCAGCATTCTCAATCCCGACGGCTCTTTCACATTGCCGACATTGCCCGGCCGGGGAATGAGCAGCCGGAGCTACTAGTATTGTGTGACTCTGACGGTTGATGCGACCAAGCCGGTCAGTTTTCTCGGCCCCGTAGCCCGCATGACCCTCGCGCAAGCGGGGGGAAATGCGGGGCAGCGGCGGCGAGAAACCTCGCCCGGTTCGGGCGCGGTCCGTGTCTGACTACATCACGAATATGTTACTTGACTTTGTGTCGCAGCTATGCTACAAGCCGCATCAGCCTCGCTCATCGAGGGGCGTCTCCGGAGACGGTCCCGTTGGCGGAGCGAGGCGTGGCGTCCCGCGGCTGAGGCTCGTAACCGAAGCCCCGGGAGGTCCGGGACCCCGTCCGCCAGGCACTACGACCTGGCCGCGAGGAGCTCGCTGCACGGATCCGGAGGCAATGCCGGAGATGGAAGCACGGGACCCCGGCCGAAAATCGCCACGGTGGAGCGCCGAGAGGCGCGCGTCCCTCCGCTGAGGGGCGCAAGGCGCCTCGCAAGCGCCGGGCGTGCCGCGTGATGGCACGCTGCGGGTGCCGCTGCACCCGAGCGCCGTCTCGGCGCTCCGCCACCCCTCGTCGGGTGGCAAAGGAAAGGTTCAAACCCCGGGCGCAAATGCGTCGCGGGAACGAGGAAGCGTGAGTAGGGAATGGTGAATAGCGAATAGGAGCAACGGGGTTTTCTATTCGCTATTCGCCACTCGCTATTCGCCGGGCTGTTTGACATCGTGAACATTCGTAGGGCGGATTAGCGTCAGCGTAATCCGCCACCCAACCCCGGTCTGGCGGGTTACGGCGCAACGCGCCTAACCCGCCCGACGGGGCTACTGTCGGCTGTTCGACATCGCGAGATGGCGGCTACTTCGGCACGTTCTTGATGTAGTCGACGAGGAACGTCCGCACGTCCGGCGGCACCGACAACGCGGCCTGCGCCACCTTGGGCGTGTCGGGTCGCGCCTCCCACTGCGGCACGAAGCCGAAGCTCCGCTCCGCCTCTTCCGCATAGGCCTTGTCGCCGTTGACGCGGGTGATCGCCGCGCGCAGCGCCGCGACCGCCGGCGCGGGAACGCCGGGCGGCATCACGATCACCCGCTGGATCACCCCGTCGGCGGCGATGATCGCCTTGTAGATGTCCCAGAGCCGGCCCGACGGCATCGCGCCCTTGATCGACCGGTAGATCATGAAGGCGGTGCCGGTGAAGTAGCCGGCAATGCTGCCGTCGCGCGGCGCCACCTCGCCCAGGTATTTGGCGCCGACGATGCCGCCGGCGCCGTCCATGTTCTGAATGATGATGCTCGGCGCGCCGTCGATGTGGCGGGCGAGATGCTTGGCGAACAGCCGCCCCTCGATGTCGGTCGGTCCGCCGGCGGCGAAATTGATCAGGATGGTGAGCCGCTTGCCCTTGTAGAACGGCTCGTCGGCCTGCGCCGCGATCGTCGCGAGCACGACGCAAAGCGCAATGGCGGCGCGCACCAGGAGCATGTTCTGCCCGGCCCGGTCTTGATCGTCGAGCTTACCCGGCACCGCCGCGCCCGGGAAGCTCCCCGCCGTTGCCCGAGCGTCGGCGCGGGCATGACAATCCGCAGCGGGCGTGGCACAAGATTGCAAAGCGATTGCGAAAGGGAAACGCCGTGCTGGAAAAAACCCGCAGCTTCAACGCCTACGACCGGCCGCACGACGATCTGCGCGAGTTCATCACCCGCGCCGAGCGCGCCGGCGAGATCGCGCGCATCAAGGGCGCCGACTGGAAGCTCGAAATGGGCACGCTCGCGGAGATCGTGAACCACGCGCGGCCGGAGCCGCCGGCGATCCTGTTCGAGGACGTGCCCGGCTATCCCGGCGGCATGCGGCTCCTCTCCGGCGCCACCAATTCCTCGAAGCGGCTCGCCATCACCCTCGGCCTACCGGTTCCCGACGGCCCGCTCGCCGTGGTGCGCGCCTATCGCGACCGCATGAAGACGCACCGTCCGATCCCGCCCAGGACCGTGGCGAAGGGGCCGGTGCTCGAGAACGTCGACCGCGACGAGAAGGTCGATGTCCTGAAATTTCCGGTGCCGCTGCTGCACGAGCGCGACGGCGGCCGTTACATCGGCACCGATGACCTCGTGATCATGCGCGATCCGGAGGAGGGCTGGGTCAACGGCGCGACCTACCGCGTCATGGTGCACGACAAGAACCACGTCTCGCTCTGGATCTCGCCGGGCAAGCATGGCCGCCAGATCCGCGAGAAATATTTCCGCGCCGGCCGGCCCTGCCCGGTGCTGATCTCCTGCGGCCACGATCCGCTCCTGTTCCTCGCCGGCGGCAACGAGCTCAAGTTCGGCCTCTCCGAATACGACTATGCCGGCGGTCACCGCGGCGAGCCCTGCGAGGTCGTGGCGAGCGAATTGCACGGGCTGCCGATGCCGGCGCATGCCGAGGTCGTGCTCGAAGGCGAATTGATCGAGAACGTCACCGCCAAGGAAGGGCCGTTCGGCGAGTTCACGGGCTATTACGCCTCGAGCCCGAGCGAGCAGCCCCTGGTCGAGGTCAAGCGCGTCTATTACCGCGACGATCCGATTCTCGGCATCGCCTCGCCGATGCGCCCGCCGTCGGACTTCTCGTTCTCCAAATGCGTGATGAAGGCCGGCATGATCTGGGACGAGGTCGAGCACGCCGGTCTCTCCGGCGTCGCCGGGGTGTGGGTGCACGAGTTCGGCGGCGCGCGCATGTTCAATGTCATCGCCATCAAGCAGGCCTATCCCGGGCACGCGCGCCAGGCCGGCCTCCTGGCGGCCGGCTGCCAATCCGGCTCCTATCTCGGCCGCTTCGTGGCGGTGGTCGACGAGGAGGTCGATCCGACCGACCTGTTCGACGTGATGTGGGCGATCTGCACGCGCTGCGATCCCGCCCACGACATCGAGTTCGTGCGCCGGGCGTGGTCGGGCCCGCTCGATCCGATGCTGGACAAGGCGAGCTCGACCAATTCGCGCGCCATCATCGATGCCTGCCGCCCTTACGAGCGGCTCAAGGATTTTCCGGTCGTCGCGCGCGCGAGCCCCGAGCTCACGCGCAAGGTGAAGGAAAAATTCGCCGACCTCTTGGGCAAGATCGGCTGCGCCTAGCCGCGAGAGCGCTACGCCCGCGGGCGCAGGCGCTGGATCTGCAGCTGCGCCAGAAACGGCACCAGCGGATGCGCCCCCATCTTCACGATCGTCGGCAGGTCGAGCTTGATCAGCGCCTCGCGCTGATCCGGCGGCAGTTGGAACCGGTCGGCGAACGCCGCGGCGTCCTCGAGATATTGCGCGCGCAGCTCGGCGTCGTGGGCGAGACCGTGCAGCGCCGAGGTGAGCTCCACCAGCTCGGGCTTGATCGCGGGATAATGGGCGGCGCGCTCCGCTTCGCCGTGGCCGCCGGTCCAGGCGAGCGAGGCATAGTTGTGGTGCCAGCTCGGATCCATGGACACGATGTCGGGCTTGCGCTCGCCCAAGGCGCCGGCGGCGCAGGCCCAGCAGCGCAGCTCGATGTTGCCGGTATCGTCGAGCTCGGTCTCGTCGTAGCCGATCAGCGACTTCAGGTTTCCGGCCGTGAGCTTCGCGAGCGTGCGGTTGTCCCAGTCGAGCTCCGGATTGGAATAGCGGTCGGTGCCGGGAAAATGCGACATGCCGCCGCTCGACAGCACCACGGTCTTCAGCCCGAGCGCGGTCACCGTGCGCGCCACCGCCTGCCCGAAGGCGTAGCAGCGCTCCATCGTGGGCTGCGGCGGCAGGTAGGCATTCACGTAGATCGGCAGCACCGGGCCGGTGTGGCCGAGATGGGTCAACGGGATCCCGATCGCGTAGTCGATCTTGGCCGTGCTGGTGAAGGCCGGGTCGAAATTCTGCCGGTAGAGCTGGCGCACGATCTCGAACCCGATCTCGCTCGGAATCTTCCAGTGAAACTTGCGGCCGGCGAATGCGCCGGTCGCCTCGCCGCCGACATGGACGGTGAACGGCGGCGCCGCATTGTGGAAGAACTGCTCGGCGTGGTCGTTGGAGAAGATGATCCAGAGGTCGGGCTCGAGCGCGCGCAGCTTGTTGCCGATATCGGCCGCCACTTCGCGCACGTGCTCGACGTTCTTCTTGTCCTCGGTCTCCGGCATGGTGAAGAACTGGGGAGCATGGGGCAGCATCGCCCCGCCGATCACGGTCGACATCATGGCGTCTTCTCCTCGGCCCGCGCCGCCCGTGCCGAGCACGCGGACCTTCGTGGCGCGAAAATACGCCGCCATGCGCCCCGCAACAAGGCGACGCTTCACAGCCGAAGCAGAAGCAAGTACGCTTTCGAGACGATCGGGCGGCGAGCGCCCGCGTTCCTGCCGCGTCACACCCCGCGAAGCCGCAAGAGGAGCCCCATGGTCGAGGTGCCGATAACCATTGCCTGCGGCAATTACGACCGCACCCGCGCCCTCCGCGACGGCCGCGTGAGGGTGGAGGGCTGCGCGGTCACCTACCTGCCGCTGTACCCGGAGGAGATCTTCTTCCGCGCCTTCCGCTATCAGGAATTCGACGTCTCGGAGCTCTCGTTCTCGAGCTATATCCGCACCGTCGCCGCCGGGACCTCGGCCTATGTCGGCATTCCCGCCTTCGTGTCGCGGCTGTTCCGGCATTCCGGCATCTATGTCCGCGCCGATGCCGGCATCCGCGAGCCGGCTGATCTGCGCGGCAAGCGGGTCGGTCTGCCGGAATACCAGATCACCGCCGTGGTCTGGATGCGCGGCATGTTGCAACACGAGTACGGCGTCAAGCCGACCGAGATCCATTGGCGCAGCGGCGGCCAGGAGGAAGCCGGCCGCGACGAGCGCACGCCGCTCAAGCCGATCGCGGGCCTCGACCTCGCGCCGATCGGCAAGGAGCAGACCCTCGTCGGCATGCTGCGCGACGGCGAGCTCGACGCGCTGTTCACGGCGCGCGCGCCGTCGTCGTTCTTGCGCGCCGAGCCGCACATCAGGCGGCTGTTTCCCGACACCCGCGCGGCCGAGCAGGCCTATTACCGGAAGACCCGCATGTTCCCGCTCATGCATCTCGTCGGCATCCGCAAGGAGCTGGTGCAGAAATATCCGTGGCTCCCCTCCAGCGTCTACAAGGCGTTCTGCGAAGCCAAGGCGCTGGCGATGATCGATCTGCTCGACGTCAACGCGTTGATGGTGTCCCTGCCCTGGCTGATCCCGGAGACGGAAGCGACCATCGCGGCCATGGGCAAGGATTTCTGGGCCTACGGCATCCACGAGAACATGCGGGAGATCATGGCGCTCACGCAGTATGCTCATGAGCAGGGCCTGGTCGACCGCCGGGTGCCGGTCGAGGAGCTGTTCCATCCCTCGATGTTCGAGATTTCGAAGGTGTGATCTGCGACGTCATGCGCGGGCCTGTCCCTGCGGCTTGTCAGGGACAAGCCGATCGGTGCGTATAGAGCCGTAATCTGGTGGAGCTTTTGGATGGCGCAGCAAGCTCGGGTGATCGTCGTCGGCGCCGGACCGGTCGGGGCGGTGATGACGCTCGCGCTCACCAGAAGGGGCATACCGGTCACGCTCCTGGAGCAGCTGCCGGATGCCGCCGAGGATCAACGCGCCGCCACCGTGCATCCGCCGACCGTGGAGATGCTGGTGGAGCTCGGGCTCAAGGACGAAGCCTTCTCCGACGCGCCGAGCGGCGGGATGTCGGCGCCGCTGTTCCACTTCCGCGACCGCATCACCGGCGAGCTGGTCGCCGTGTTCGACATCAACATGCTCTCCGGCGAGGTGCCCTATCCGTTCGTCCTGCAATGGGAGCAATACAAGCTCGTGCATGCGGCGCTGCCCCGCATTCGCGCGACCGGCATCGCCGAGGTCCGGTTCTCCACCAAGGTGACCGCGCTCGCCCAGCACGCCGACCACGTCGACGTCACCGTCGTCAACGAGGCCGGGGAAACCGAGACGGTGGGCGCGAGCTACGTCATCGGCACCGACGGCGCCGGCAGCACGGTTCGCCGGCTGGCCGGGATCGAGTTCGAGGGCTTCACCTGGCCCGAGCGTTTCATCAAGATCGGAACCACGTTCGACTTCGGCGCGACCGGCAAGGGTCTCTGCACCCGCAATTATTTCTCCGATCCGAACGAGTGGCTCAACCTGTTCAAGGTCAAGGGCTATGGCCCGCCCGGAATCTGGCGCGGCGTGTTTCCGGTTCCCGCCGAGGAAACCGACGAAGCCGCGATGAGCCCGGAGGGCGTCCAGCGCCGCCTGCAGGGCATCCACCCCAAGCGCGGCGATTATGAGATTCCCTATCACGCGCTCTATGCGGTGCACCAACGCGTGGCGGCGACGTTCAACGCGGGCCGCGTGCTGCTCGCCGGCGACAGCGCCCATGCCAACAACCCGATCGGCGGGATGGGCATGAACGGCGGCATCCACGACGCCGTCAACCTCGCGGACAAGCTCGCCGACGTCTGGTTCGGCCGCGCCGAAGGCGCCGTTTTCGATCGCTACACGCGGCAACGCCGCAAGGCGCAGATCGATTTCGTGCAGGCGCAGACCATCCAGAACAAGAAATCGCTGGAGGAAAAGGACCCGGTGATCCGGCGCGAGCACCTCGACGAGTTGCGCCGCATCTCGGAGGACGTGAAGCGGCACAAGCAGTTCCTCTATCGCGCCTCGCTGTTCGACAGCCTGAACTCGGCGAACGCGGTGGAGTGAAGCAAGACTACTTCAACACTTCGCCCCACTTCTCCTCGATCGACCGCGCCTCCTCGAACGACAGCGCCGAGGCCGGCGGGAATTTGTCGATCCAGGCAAACGGCCGGCACGCCTCGACGATCACCTTCGAGTGCGCGGTGACGCCGCGCTGCCGGTCCTGCGGGGAGATGCGGGGGTCGAGCGCCGAGCTCCAGGCGTTGCGGATGATGTCGATCTGCTCAGCGGGCTCGCAGCGGGTCGCGACCGCCCACATCACGTCGTTGAGGTTCGACGGGTCGACGTCCTCGTCCACGACCACCACGATGCGCGCCATGTAGCTGTGGGCGGCGGCGACCATCGCGGCCCGCTTGGCGTGGCCGTCGTAACGCTGCTTGATCGCCACCACGGTCATCAGCTGGGAGACGTGCTGCCAGGCGCCGGTGACGTCGGTGACGCCGGCGGCATCGAGGTTCTGCCAGATGGTGGCGGCGCGCAACGGCAGCCCGAAATGAAAGCGCGGCGGCTTCATCGGCGGCGAGCCCAGGAGGATCGGATCGTCGCGATGGTAGGCGGCGGTGACCGTCATGACCGGCGCCGGGCGCGCTTCCGAGGCGTAATAGCCCGTGAACTCCCCGAACGGCCCTTCCGGCAGCACGGTCTGCGGCGGGAGCTCGCCCTCGAACACGATCTCGGCATGGGCCGGGACCGGTAGGCCGGTCTGCGGCGCGGCATGGATCTCGATCGGCGCGCCTTTGATGGCGCCGGCGAACTCATATTCGGATTGCCCGCTCGGCAGATATTCGAAGCCGGCGATGAACAGGGCGGGGTCCTCGCCGCTGACGACGGCGAGCGGACAGGGCTCGCCCCGGTCCCAATATTTTTTGGCGATGATGGCGCCATGCCGGCCGGCGTGGTCGAACTGCACGGTCAGGCGATTCCTGCCGTGCACCTGGACGCGATAGATCGAGGCATTGATCCAGCCGCCGTCGGGGTCACGCATGACGACGATCGAGCCCGAGCCGATGAACGCCCCGCCGTCGCCCCGGTGCCAGATCGGCGCTGGGAATTTTGCGAGGTCGACCTCGTCGCCGGTCGTCGTGTTCTCGAGAAAGGCGGCGTCCTTGACCAGCACCGGCGGACGCGGCGCGAGCGTCCGGCGCTTCTCCATCCAGGCCTTGAGCGCGTCGAGCGGCCGCAGCGCGGGATCGAGGCCGAGCGCGAGCGCCGCCCGCTGCGGGCTGGTGACGGCATTGGTGAAGATGCGAAAGCCGCGCGGGAAGCCCTCGATTGCGTCGAACAGCAGCGCCGGACCATCCGGCCGGCCGGCGGCGACCTCGGTGATGCCGCCGATCTCGAAGCGCGCCTCGGCGCCCTCGATCCGCCGCAGCGCGTTCAGCCGATCGATGAGCTCGATGAATTCGCGCAGACCCCGGTACATCCCCGCTCGCCCTCTGAAACCCCTCGGCATGGCTCAAGGATAGCAGGCCGCGCGCCTTGTGGTGAGACGCGGTTCCTCGCTATGCTTTGCCACCCCTGAACGCCAAGAAGGACGACGTCATGGCCAAGCTCCGCCACATCGCGCTCATCGTTCCCGATCCGGAAAAGGCCGCCAAGTTTTTCGAAGAGGCCTTCGACATGAAGGTGGCAGGCAAGGCCCGGCGCGGGCTCTATGTCTCCGACGGCACCGTCAATGTCGCGCTGCTCAAGCAGGAGGGCGACGAGAAGGTCGGCATCTATCATTTCGGCATGTGGGTCGACGACCTCGACAAGGCCGAGAAAAAGGTGGTGGACGCCGGCGGCACCTATCTCGCCGGCCGCCCGGAGCCCACGTCGCCCGGCACGCCGGCCAACACACACTCGTACTACGAGGCCAAGTACCGGGATCCGCTCGGCATCGTGTTTGATCTGACCCATACCGGCTGGATCGGCGCCGTGAAGGACGTGGTGGCCGCGAAGCATTGAGGGCTCGCGCTGCCGGCCCAGGCGCTGCCCTCCGAGGAGCGCCGAAGCGCGCGTCTCTCATCGGCGCGGATGCGCATGTCCCAACGTTCGGATCGCATCATCGTCATCGGTGCCGGCCCGGTCGGGCTCACCCTGTCGCTCGCCTTGGCGCAGGCCGGCGTCGAGGTCTGCCTGATCGAGGCGCTCGGCGAGGACAATTTCCTCGAGCAGGTGCCGCGCGCGGGGACCAATCACCCCGCGACCCTGGAAATGCTCGACCGCATCGGCCTCTATGCCAAGCTTGAGCCGCGCGGCATCATCGCCCCGCTGTTCCACTACTGGGACCGCCGCGACCACGAGCTGATCGCCGAGTTCGACCATGCTCATCTCAAGGACGACACCCGGTTCCCCTACGTGCTGCAATGCGAGCGCATCAAGATCGTGGAGGAGGCGCTGAAGCTGGCGAAAGCGCATGCCGACATCGAGCTTCGTCTCGCCACCACCTTCACGTCGTTCACGCAGGACGCCGACGGCGTGACGGCGCAGCTGGCCAATCCGGCGGGCGAGACCGAATCCGTCCGCGGCGCCTATCTCGTCAGCGGCGAAGGCGCCCGCAGCGCGGTCCGCAAGCAACTCGGCATCGAGTTCGAAGGCTTCACCTATCCCGACCGCACCTTGAACATCGAGGTCGCCTACGATTTCAGGCGGCACGGCTATACCGAGCGCAACTACATTTCGGATCCCGACGAATGGTCGAACCTGTTCCACTGGAAAGGCCCGCCCGACCGCTGGCGGGTGCATTTTCCGACCGCGCCGGACGACGACGAGGCGGCGCTCACGCGCCCGCCGGCGCTGCAGGCGCGACTGCAGAGTTTTCTGCCGACCGGCAGCGACTTCGACATCGTCGGCAGCAATCTCTACGTGGTGCATCAGCGGGTGGCGAAAAAATTCCGCGTCGGCCGCGCCATCCTCGCCGGCGATGCCGCGCATGTGAACAGCCCGATCGGCGCCATGGGCATGAACAGCGGGATACACGACGCCTTCAACCTGGCGGAGAAGCTCGTGAAAATCCTGCGCAAGGAAGCGGGCGACGACCTGCTCGACCGCTACGAGCGCCAGCGCCGGCACGTCGCGCTGCAGCACACGCAGGCGCAAACGGTCCGCAACAAGCGGCTGCTGGCGGAGAAGGATCCCGCCGTGCGCCGAAAGAACCATGACGAGCTGCGCCGCACCGCCGAGGACCCGAAGCTGGCACGCGCCTTCCTGCTGCGCAGCTCCCTGATCGAGAGCCTGCGCGAAGCCGAGCAGATTCCATGAGCCAGGGAGACTCCTGATGACGCGCTCGGCCCTGGCCTTGCTGGCGGGCCTCATTGCGATGGGCGGCGCGCAGGCGCAGAGCAGCGATGCGCGCTGGCCGGAACGGCCGATCCGGCTGATCGTGCCGTTCACGGCCGGCAGCAGCTCCGACATCGTCGCCCGCATCGTCGCGCAGAAGCTCGCGGAGCGCCTGGGCCAACAGCTCGTCGTCGAGAATCGCTTCGGCGCCAGCGGCAATGTCGGGACCGAAGCGACCGCGCGTGCGGAGGCGGACGGCTACACCTTCGGCGTCGCCAATACCAGCACGCACGCGGTGTCTGCGAGCCTCGCGACGCTCGCCTACGATCCGATCAGGGACTTCGCGCCGGTGTCGATGCTCGGGAGCTCGCCGTTCGTGCTGGCGCTCTATCCCGGCGTGCCGGCACGGAGCGTGCAGGACCTCGTCGCGCTCGCGAAGGCGCAGCCGCGCGTGCTCAACTATGCGTCCGCCGGTCCGGCGACGCTCGCGCACCTCGCGGGCGCGCTGTTCGAGAAAATGGCCGGCATCAAGCTCACCCACGTGCCTTATCGCGGCACCGCGCAATCGACGCTCGACCTGCTCGAGGGCCGCGTCGAGATGCAATTCGGCACGATCCCGCCGACCTTGACGCATATTCGCGCCGGCAAGCTGCGCGCCCTGGCGGTGACCGGGGCCGCCCGCAATGCCGCCTTGCCGGATGTCCCCACCATCGCCGAATCGGGCCTGCCCGGTTACGAATGCACGCTTTGGCAGGCGATGGTAGCGCCCGCCGGCACGCCCGCGGCCATCGTCGCACGGCTCAACCGCGAGGTCACCGCGGTTCTCGAGGATCCCGAGGTCCGCGCGACCTTCGCCAAGAACGGCGTCGAGCCGGAACCGGGCCCGCCCGCCGCGCTCGGCGCACGCATCCGCGCCGAGCTTGCCAAGTGGCGCGAGGTCATCAGCAGCACCGGCATTCGCGCGAATTGATCCCTTCGGTCCTGAAACGCGGAAGGCCATCCGCGGTATCGGCCGGCGCTTGACAGCCTTCGGCCGTCGCGACAGCGTGGCCGGCACAACACGGAGATCCTGATGAGCAAGCTGCGTCTGACGTTCGCGTGCGGACCCTACGACCGCACGCTCGCGCTGCGCGACGGCACGATCGCCCCCGAGGGCATCGAGCTCAATTACATCGCCTCGCAGCCGCCCGACATTTTCTGGCGCATGCTGCAATTCAAGGAATTCGAAATCTCGGAAATGTCGCTGTCGAACCACGCCACGCTCACCAACACCGGCGCTGCGCCGTTCGTCGCCATCCCGGTCTTTCCGTCGCGCGTGTTCCGCCACGGCTACTTCTTCGTCAACGTCGACAAGGGGATCAAGAGTCCCGCCGACCTCAAGGGCAAGCGCGGCGGCGTGCCCGAATACACCATGACCGCGGCGGTCTACATGCGCGGCCTCCTCCAGCACGAATACGGCGTCAAGCCGAGCGACGTCGAATGGGTGCAGGGCCGCGCCGACCGCCTCGGCCGCAAGCTGCCGGCCGACATCCGCCTCACCCAGGCGCGCCCCGGCAGCGAGCTGGGCGACCTGCTCGAGCGCGGCGAGCTCGATTTCGTGATGACTGCCAACAACCCGCTCGCGTTCCGCCGCGGCTCGCCCAAGGTGCGCCGGCTGTTTCCCAACTATGCCGAGGTGGAGAAGGACTATTACCGCCGCACCAAGATCTATCCGATCATGCACACGGTGGTGATCCGCAGGGACGTCTACGAGCGCGATCCTTGGGTGGCGCTGAGCATGTACAAGGCGCTCTGCCGCGCCAAGGAGCACGCCTACAATCTGCTCGCGGACATGGGCTCGCCCAAGGTCTGCTCGGCCTGGCTGCAGCCGCTGATCGAGGAGGAGAAGGAGATCATCGGGGCGGACTGGTTTCCCTACGGCATCGAGCCGAACCGGCCGTCGATCGAGGCGCTGCTGCAATACGTGCACGAGCACGGGCTGTCCGACCGCCGCGTCAAGCTCGAGGAGCTGTTCGCTCCCAGCACGCTGCGCGACATCCCGCTCGGCGAGGGCCAGCATGTATAAGGCAACGAAAAGCTCGAGGAGGAGGCACCGATGACCAAGCCGCAGCTGATGCCATGGATCGGGGGGCCGGTCGAGTTCAAGGCCGCCTTCTCGCCGTTGATCTGCCCGATCGACGACAGCGTGGCCTCGCAGATGATCGAGTCCGACGCCAAGGTCGTCGATGCGGCGGTGAAGCACGCGCACGGCGCGTTCCTCGAACATCGGGAGGCAACCACGGCCAAGCGCGTCGAGTGGCTCCTCGCGGCGGCCGACGCCATCGACCGGATCGAAGGCGAGCTCGTGCGCTCGCTCATCCGTTTCATCGGCAAGCCGCGGCGCGCCGCGACGTTCGAGGCCAAGCGCGTGGGCGCCTTCATCCGCGCCTGCGCCGCGCAGCTGCCGCATCTCATGGGCGAGGTGCTGCCGCTCGACGTCGCGGCGACGGGCGCCGGCCGTTTCGGCTTCACCACGCGCATGCCCTACGGCGCGGTCGCTGCGGTAACGCCGTTCAACGGACCCGCCAACCTGCTGATCCAAAAGGTCGCGCCGGCGCTTGCCGTCGGCAACGCGGTGGTGGTGAAGCCATCGCCGCCCGGCACGGAGGTCGCGCTCCTGCTGGCGGAAGCGGTGAAGCAGGCGGGCGTCCCCGACGGGCTGTTCAACGTCGTGCCGGGCGGGCGCGAGACCGCGAAGCTCCTTGCCGCCCATCCCCTCGTCGCCGCCGTCACCGTCACCGGCAGCACCGCCGCCGGCAACGAGCTCGCGCGCGCCGCGGGTGCGAAGAAATTCGTCGGCGAGCTCGGCTCCAACGCCGCCAACATCGTCTGCGCCGACGCCGATCTCGCCGATGCCGCAACCCGCATCGCCGGCGCCGGTTTCGAGGCGAGCGGGCAGCAGTGCATCTCCGCCCAGCGCGCGATCGTCGAACGTCCGGTGTTCGACCGTTTTCTCGAATTGTTCGTCGCGGCGGCGAAGGAGCTGAAGGTCGGCGATCCCGAGGACCCCTCGACCGACGTCGGCCCGATGGTGAGCAGCGCGGCCGCCGACCGCGTCGAGGCGCTGATCGAGGATGCGGTCGCCCACGGCGGCAAGCTCGTGCTCAAGCCCGAGCGCAAGGGCGCCATTCTCGGACCCGCGATCGTGGCGAATGCGCCGCCGCAGGCGCGGCTGATGCGCGAGGAGGCCTTCGGGCCGGTGGTCGTGGTGCAGGCCGTCGACGATGTCGACGCGGCGCTCGCGCTCGCCAACTCGTCCGAGTTCGGCCTGCAGGGTGCCTGCTTCACCGCGAGCCTCGAGACCGCGTTCAAGGTGTCGCGCAAGCTCAACGTCGGCTCGCTCTGGATCAACGACGCCAGCCGCTTCCGGCTCGACACCTATCCGTTCGGCGGCGTCGGCGCGAGCGGCTTCGGGCGCGAAGGCGTGCGCTACGCGATGGAGGAGCTGTCGCAATGGAAGTTCACGGGCATGCGGCTCAATCCCTGACCATCCGCCGTCATGGGGGCGTAACGCTTGAAACTTCGAGTCTTTCGAAATGACATCGGTGGGCCTGATCGGCTGCGGCGGCATTGCGCAGGACGTGGTCGCGGCCTTGCGCGCGAATCCGGAAAGCGGCGTGTCGATCGTCGGCGCGCTCGCCCGGCGGGGCGCCGCGGCGGCGGCGAGTGCGAAGCTCGGCGGCATCGAGGTCGTCGAGACGCTCGACGAGCTGCTCGCGCGCGGCCCGAAGGTCGTCGCCGAGGTCGCGAGCCAGACGGCGGTGGCGGAGCACGGTGAAACAGTGCTGCGCAGCGGGATCGACTGCCTCGTCATCTCGATCGGCGCGCTCGCCGATCGGGATCTGCTGGCGCGGCTCAAGTCCGCGGCCGCGGCCGGCAACAGCCGCATCCTGCTGCCGGCGGGCGCCATCGGCGGCATCGACGCCGTCGCGGCGATGCGCCTCGCCGGCCTCACCGCCGTGCGCTACCGCTCGCGCAAGCCGCCCGCGGCCTGGCGCGGATCGCCGGCCGAGCGCAAGGTCGATCTCGGCGCACTCACGGAGCGAACCGTGCTCTACCGGGGAAGCGCCGGCGAAGCCGCGTTGCTCTATCCGCAGAATGCCAACGTCGCCGCCGCGCTGGCGCTGGCGGGACTGGGGTTCGACCGCACCGAGGTGGAGCTCGTCGCCGACCCCGACGCCCCCGGCAACGTGCACGAGATCGAGGCCGAGGGCGCCGCCGGGCGCTTCGCGATCGTGCTGCAGGGCAAGCCCTCGCGCACCAATCCCAAGACGTCGGCCTTGGCCGCGCTCAGCGTGGCGCGGGCGCTGCTCAACGAAAGCGCGACGATCGTCATATGAGCGCCCCAGCAGGCAATGCTCGCTCGCGGCCTCAGTCTGAGGAGCATCGCAACGCGGGCACGTCGAGGCAGCCGGTCATGCGCGGCTTGCGTTGCGATGCGTCTCGAAGCGTGAGGCCGCTCTCATCCTTCGAGCCGCGCGCACGTGCGTGCAGTGTGCGGAACCTGCACCGGTGCATGCGCGCGCCTCAGGATGAGGGCGGATCGGCGGCGCGGCGAAGCCATGCGTAACGCCTTCATCGGCAGCCCGGTCGAGCGGCGCGAGGATTTGCGTTTCCTCCGCGGCCGCGGCCAGTTCGTCGACGATCTCGTGCGCGACGATCTCCTCCATGCCGTGATCCTGCGCAGCGCGGTCGCGCATGGGCGCATCCGCGCGATCGACACCCGTGCCGCCTTGGCACGGCCCGGCGTGCGCGCTGTCATCACGGCGGCCGACATCGGCGCCGCCATACCGACCATTCCGCTGCGGCAGGAATCGTCGCCCGCCTTCAAGCCGTTCGAGCAGCCGGTGATCGCCCACGGCAAGGTCCGCTACGTCGGCGAGCCCGTCGCCGTCGTGGTGGCCGACAGCGCCGCCGCCGCCGAGGACGCCCTCGACTCGATCGCGCTCGAGATCGAGCCCCTGCCCGCGGTCGTCGACGGCGCCGCCGACGTGCTGCTGATCGAATCGGCCGACAGCAATCTCGCGCTCACGCTCCGCGGCGTGCGCGGCGACGCCGACGCGGCCTTCCGGCATGCCGCCTACACGCGCCAGGAGCATTTCAAGGTCCAGCGTCAGGGGGCGGTGCCGATGGAGCCGCGCGGACTGCTCGCCGAATGGGATGCCGGTCGGGTCACGATCCACGGCGCGGCCAAGGTCGCCTTTCTCAACAGGCGCGTGCTGGCGAAGCAGATGGCGCTTCCCGAAAGCGCCATCCGCATGGTGGAGAACGACGTCGGCGGCGGCTTCGGCGCGCGCGGCGAGTTCTATCCGGAGGATTTCCTGATCCCGTTCGCGGCGCGCCTGACCGGCCGTCCCGTGAAGTGGATCGAGGACCGCCGCGAGCATCTCGCCGCCACCAATCATGCCCGCAATGCCGAATGCGAGCTCGAGATCGCCTGCGACCGAGACGGCACGATCCTCGCTTTGCGCGGCCGCGCCACGACCGACCAGGGCGCCTATATCCGCACCAACGGCCCGACCGCCGCCCGCAACATCGCGCAGGTGCTCACCGGCCCCTACCGCATTCCCCACGTCCGCATTGACGTCGCGCTGATGATGACCAACAAGACGCCGGCCGGGACCTATCGCGGGCCGGGCCGCTACGAGGCCGACTTCTTTCGCGAGCGGCTGTTCGACATCGTCGCCGCCGAGCTCGGCATCGACCGCGTCGAGTTCCGGCGCCGCAATCTCATCGCCGAAGCCGAGATGCCCTACCGGCTCGCCACCGTCGAGCCGCTCAACCTCGCGACCGAGACCGACAGCGGCGACTACCAGATGACGCTCGAGCGCTGCCTTGCGGAAATCGGCTGGCACGCCAAAGCCGCCATGCAGGGCAAGCTGATCGACGGGCGCTATCGCGGCACCGCGGTCGGCTGCTATCTCGAAGGCGGCGCATCCGGCCCGAAGGAGAGCGCGCGGCTCCGCATCGAAGCCGACGGCAAGGTCTCCGTCTACGTCGGCTCCTCCTCGATCGGCCAGGGGCTCGAGACGGTCTGCGCCCAGATCGCCGCCGACGCGCTGGAGGTGCCGATCGACGACATCAAGGAGGTATTCCACGGCTCGACCGATCATGTGATCGAGGGCTACGGCTCCTACAGCTCGCGCTCGGTGGTGATGGGCGGCAATGCGATCGTCGCGGCGGCGGGGAAGCTGCGCGCGTCGATTTGCGCCGCGGCCGCCGAGCGGTGGGGCTGCCCGGTCGACGCCGTCGCGCTCGATGCGGGCACCGTGCGCGCAGGCGACGGACGCTCGCTGCCGCTTGCGGGCTTCGCCGGACTAGCGGCGGAAAGCGCCTATGCCAGCAGCAAGCGTACCTACAGCTACGGCGCGCATGCGGCCGAGGTCGCGGTCGATCCCAAGACCGGGCACGTCGAGGTTCTCGACTATGTCGCGGTCGAGGACGTCGGCCGCATCATCAACCCGCTTACCTTGCACGGCCAGGCCGTCGGCGCCATCGTGCAGGGTCTCGGGGGAGCGTTCCTGGAGCAATTCGTCTACGACGAGAACGGGCAACTGCT